>Ga0137371_10000126_pt1 | contig 45227 bp, 38 predicted proteins | sample SagtaG_7_FD_104919 | JGI IMG/M metagenome (GOLD analysis project Ga0137371, IMG submission 104919) | Vadose zone soil microbial communities from Sagehorn Ranch, Mendocino, California, USA - Sage1_R_40_16 metaG | ecosystem: Environmental > Terrestrial > Soil > Vadose zone | place: USA...
GATCCCGATCCTGCCTTCGGCTGGCTTTTTCTCCAAGATGCTGGCGACCGGAAATTTGATTTCAATAATTCGGAACATCGCGCCCTAGCCGCAGAATGGTTCGCAGGGCTGCATGGCGGCGCGTCGCGACACTCAGCAAGCGCAAAGTACTTGCTCCCAAACCGAGGCTTGGAGCACTGGCGCAAAATCGTCTTGTTGGCATGCGATATTGTCCGGCGGAGCCTCGTAAATCCTGCATTCAGTGCCGACGACCTGCGAATTCTCCGTGCAATCTTATCTCGTGGCGAGGTCATCCTGCTTCATTGGGACCGTGCGCAAGAACTCTGCCAACCTATGCCCGAGACCATTGTTCACGGCGATTTTTGTCCCAAAAACGCGCGCGTCGGTGACAGCTCCAACGGCCTGTGCTTGTTTCCGATCGACTGGGACTGCGCGGGTTGGGGGCTAGCCGCGGTGGATCTGTCGCATACCGATATTAACAGGTACTGGTCCGCGGCGCGCCTTATATGGCCTGGTCTGGAACTGGCGACGGTGGAGAAGTTCGCCAATTTCGGAAGAATGCTCTGGGCGTTCGAGCCGATTACGGGTGAGACTGAGCCGCTCGTTAGCAGCTGGGTCGGGAATGTCATGAGAAAGATGACTTTCTACCACGCGGAAATTGAGGACGCTACGCGGTCAGCTGGATGGCTTCGTTAGTTCTAAACGCTATGGAACTTTTTCCATAACACCTCCTTAGATTTAGAGGCCGAAATGGCACGCATTATTGTGGCGGGCTATATGGTACGGAATCCGATAGGTGGGTCCTTGTGGGCCGATCTGCAATACGTCCTAGGCCTACGTCGGCTGAAGCACGACGCCTATTTCTTTGAGGAATTCGGCTGGCCTAACTCTTGTTATGACTATGCGAACGATCGGATCAGTGATGATGCTACATGGGGAGCGCATGTAATTCGTCGATTAATGCGGCGATTTGATTTGAACCACCGTTGGGTCTATCGCGATGCTGACGGAAAATATCATGGTCTTTCCGCAAACCGGATGCATGAGATCATTTCTAGCGCAGATCTGCTTTTGAATCTCTCGGGTGCTACTTGGTTTGACGAATTCGAACGTATACCGTATCGCATGTTTGTGGACAGGGATCCTGGTTTCACTCAGTTTGGGTGTGCCAACGACGCAAAGATCTTACAGCGGCTTACCAGGAGGCACACACACTTCTCTATCTTCGCAGTGCGAATCGGGCAGACTGGTTGTCCAGTGCCAACGCTTGGGCTTCGATGGCATCCCACCCGTCAGCCGGTGGTCTTAAGCGAGTGGCCAATGCAGTTCGACCCGCACGCGAAAACGTTCACCACTGTAATGACATGGGACGCTTATGGCAGCATCCGGTACCAAGGCCAGGTTTATGGACCAAAAGGCACGGAGTTCCTAAAGATCATCAAGTTGCCATCCCGCACGTCTCAGCCGCTAGAAGTCGCCGTCGGCGAGGCACTGCACAAAAAAATTGCGGCTCACGGTTGGCACGTGAACGATTCCGTCGCCGTGAGTCGAACGCCGGAAACGTACAGAGACTATATCCAGAAATCCAGAGGAGAATTCAGCATTGCCAAGCATTGTTATGTGAAGACCCGAAGTGGTTGGTTTAGCGACCGCAGTGCTGTGTACTTAGCGACTGGCAAGCCAGTCGTGGTGCAGGAGACCGGGTTTTCAGATTGGCTGCCACTTGGCGAGGGCTTGCTGGCGTTTTCTAACGAAGACGAAGCTCTGGCGGCCCTCGAGAGGGTCAATGGCGATTACCGACGGCATTGTGAAGCTGCGCGGGCGATTGCCTTGGAGTTTTTTGATTCCGACAGAGTACTGCGGGATCTGCTTTCAGCTTGGCAATGAATTCGCTCGGTACGGCTTCGATGTTTTCCGAAATCACAATCCGGAATCTCTATCAAAGCGCGGCTAGCCACGTTGGGGGCCATCTCTAGCTTTCGCTTACGAAGCGGACGGCTCGTCTCCAAAACATCTCCTTGGGGCCACGGCCGGTGCCGTTCGGGATCGCGACGTTACGAGTGCCGATGGGAAGGCGTATGACTGATGCGAGGACTCTAATGAGAAACATTTCGATAGGCGAGCAGAATCAGAAAGGGCATTGCGCTCAGAGGCAGTTCAACGCGTGGCTCTCGGAAGCCGAACTGGCTTGCACCCTGGACAAGGTCAAGGGTTTCGTTATGCCACCAGCTTGCACAGACGCATTGGTCGATGTTGCGAATTTGATGCGTGTCATCCTCACGCTGAATGTTCCAGGGGACGTTGTCGAATGCGGCGTCTGGCGAGGAGGAACCGCATTTCTGATGGCCGAACTGCTGAAGCAGGCGGGAGTCCGGGACCGGAAGGTGTGGCTGTTCGACTCGTTTGAAGGGATGCCGCCAGTTGAGGAGATTGACGGTGCTTATGCAATCAAGGAGGCAAATGATCCTGAGAGCTTTTTGTCGCCCCACAAATCGCGGGCGCCCCTTGAAGAGGTGCAGCGTACTGCGAGCGAACTTGGGCTTGCCAACCATACCGAGTTTGTAAAAGGCTGGTTTAATGAGACCCTGCCCGTAGCTCGTGATCGCGTCGGCGAGATCGCTCTACTTCATATCGATTGTGACTGGTATTCGAGTGTTCGATGTTGCCTCGACAATCTCTACGATCGAGTCGCTGAAGGTGGTTTCGTGTTCTTGGATGACTACTATCACTATGATGCCTGTACGCTTGCCGCACATGAATTTCTGGCCGAACGTCGTCTGCCGTATCGAATTGAGAGTATTGAAGGCAGAACATGGGGAGGGTGTTAATATTTCTACGCTCCCAGGTTTCGTAAAGGGGAGACGAATTGGAAGGCGGAGTACCGAAGAGTGTCACAATGAAGATCGCCAAACAAGTTCTGTTTCCGGAAGGCCGGAGAAAGTTCGCGTGGAGGCGAGAGGAGAGAGAGCGTAATGGCAAATGTTTCTCACGGGGATTTACACCTGTATCGACGAGTGTTGCGCGAGTCGCGGCGGTACTGGCCTCACATCCTGGGAATCTTTTTGCTCGATCTGTTGGCAACCCCGTTGGGCTTGCTCTCTCCCCTGCCTTTGAAGATTGCCGTTGATAGCGCCATAGGCAATCGTCCCCTGCCACGCTTTCTGGGTGTGCTGCCGGTAGCTGTGACACAGTCGCCCGCGACCCTGGCGGTGGGCCTGCTGGTGACGCTCGCCCTGGTAAACCAGCTTTACGGAGTGATCTCTTCTCTGTGTGGCACCTACACCGCCGAGAAACTTGTCCTGGATTTCCGGACAAGGCTTTTCCATCATGCTCAGCGCCTCTCGGTCTCCTACCACGACATGAGAGGCACGGCGGACTCCGCTTACCGGATCCAATACGATGCGGCAGCCATCCAGTACGTCCCCATGGCTGGATTAATCCCGTTTGTCACATCCTTGTTAACGTTGGCCACGATGATTTACATCACTCTCCGCCTGGACTGGGAACTGGCTTTGGTGGCGCTGGCCATCTCCCCGCTGCTGTACGTCGCTTCCCAGGCATTTCGCCAACGTTTTCGCGAGCAGCACCGCCAGACGAAAAGGCTGGAGAGCTCCGCGATGGCGGTAGTGCAGGAAGTTCTGTCGGCGATCCGCGTGGTGAAGGCTTTCGGAAGGGAGGACCACGAGCAGAGTCGTTATGTCCACCATTCGATGCAAACTTTGCAAGCCCGCATGCGAACAAGCGCGGTCGGCGGAGTCTTCGATACGCTGGTTGCGCTCATCACTACCGTTGGCACGGCGAGCGTTCTCTGGCTCGGCATAAGTCACGTTCGCGCCGGCAGTCTGACATTAGGAGATTTGCTCCTTGTCATGGCTTACGTCGGGCAACTCTATGGTCCGTTAAGAACCATAGGGAAGCAAGTAACGAGTCTCCAGGGTTATTTCACCAGCGCCGAGCGCGCGTTTGCGATTCTGGATGAAGCGCCGGATGTTGTGGAAAGGCCTCACGCCCGGCCACTCGTTCGCGCCCGAGGCGACGTCATCTTTCAAAACGTCTTCTTCGCGTACGAAGAGGGTCGGCCTGTTCTACACGATATCTGTCTCGAGGTCCCGGCCGGCGCCCGCTTGGGGATCGCCGGCCGGACGGGCGCTGGCAAGACGACCCTGATTAGCCTTTTGACTCGTTTCTATGATCCGCTTTCTGGCCAGATCCTGTTAGACGGCGTAGATCTGCGAGATTACAAGCTGGCGGACCTGCGCCAGCAATTTGCGATTGTTCTGCAGGAGCCGGTCTTGTTCTCGACCAGCATCGCCGAAAACATCGCCTATGCCCGGCCGGAGGCCAGCGAAGAAGACATCGTAAGAGCGGCGAAGCTAGCCAACGCGCACGATTTCATCGCTGCGCTTCCAGAGGGCTATGAAACGAAGGTCGGCGAGCGAGGCATGCGCCTCTCGGGCGGCGAGCGGCAGCGCATCTCCTTGGCCCGCGCTTTTCTGAAAGACGCCCCCATTCTGGTGCTCGATGAGCCCACGAGTTCGGTCGATATCAAGACCGAGTCGGCGATCATGGATGCGATGGAGCGCCTCATGAAGGGGCGAACAACGTTCATCATCGCCCACCGCTTGAGCACGCTCCAAAACTGTGACCTGCGGCTAGAGCTGGAAAACGGCCGCGTGGTTGCCCCGCCCGTCGCGGACGGGCTGGGGCTCCGCGCCAGCAAGTCCATCCTCGTGTTGTCCGAAGGGAAAGGCGATGACTGACCGAGCCACCACGACGGCAAGCATCGTAATCAACAACTATAACTACGGCCATTTTTTGAAAGACGCAATCGAGAGTGCATTAGCTCAGTCCTACCGTAAGGTCGAAGTCATCGTCGTGGATGACGGCTCTACTGATAATTCATGCGAGATCATTGCCGGTTACGGCGACCGGGTCATCCCTGTGCTGAAACAGAACGGTGGTCAGGCCTCATCTTTCAATGCAGGATTCGCGAGCAGTCAGGGGGATGTAGTTTTCTTTTTGGATGCCGATGACATGCTACTGGGCTCCGCCGTGGAAACGTCCGTCCTGCTGTTCCTGGAGCCACGTACTGTCAAGGTGCACTGGCCGCTCTGGGAGGTCGATCGACATGGCGTCAAAACTGGCAACATGATCCCACGGGGGTCCTTACCAGAAGGCGATTTGCGAGACCTTGTCATTCAGGACGGCCCTGCCAGTCACGTGAGTCCGCCAACATCGGGCAATGCCTGGGCCCGATCGTTTCTCGACCGCGTTTTTCCTATGCCCGAGCTAGAGTTCAGGCTCTGTGCGGATGCCTACCTGTTGGAGCTCGCGCCGCTGTTTGGCGAGGTAAGAATGATCCCGGAACCACAGGGCTTTTACCGGATACACGGCCAAAACCATTACGCCGGCGCGGGGTTCGAGGCATTTCTCCGCGAGCAATTGGTGTTGTACGGGCATATCCTAGCCGTGATGAATAGGTTCTGCCGCGGCATGGGCTTGGCCGTTGACTTTGACGCCTGGAAACGAAACACATGGTGCTTCCGGCTGGAGCGTGCGATGCAGGAAATTGCGGCGGCCGTTCCACCCGGAGAGACCTTCATCCTAGTGGACCAGGATGAGTGGGGAATGAGCGAGGCCAGCCGTCCATCCATCCCGTTTCTCGAACGGCATGGGAAGTACTGGGGGAATCCGCAGGATGATGAAACCGCAATTCGTGAACTGGAGCGGCTTCGCAAGTCGGGAGCGAGCTTCATTGTCTTCGGGTGGCCGGCCTTCTGGTGGTTTGATTGCTATCCGGGACTGCACCAGTTTCTGCGATCGCAGTTCCGCTCTGTGGTCGAGACGGACTGCGTTACTATATTCGACCTCCGGCTGGCCCCAAGCGATCATACACCGCCTTTCGTCGCCGAGCAGGTTCCTGTTTTAGCCAAGCCCGGGTATGGACGCGTACAAGGAATTATTGAGGGAGATATTGTGTCTGCTGGGGGGGAAGCACGAATCAGACTCGAGTTCCCTTCGCCACCTGAGGGGAAAACCGGTTGGCCTTGGGACGAGGAGATATCGTGCCTGACAGACACACCCTCGAACAGCGGATCGTGGCCGCGAATCAGCGTCGTAACCCCCTGCTACAACCACGCAGAGTTTCTTGAACAAACTATCAGATCCGTGTTACTCCAGCGGTATCCAAACCTCGAATATATAGTCATCGACGGTGGTAGCTCAGATGGCAGCGTTGAGATTGTGAAGAAGTACGAAAGCCATCTCGCCTTTTGGATCAGTGAGCCTGACCGAGGTCAAGGTCATGCAATTAATAAAGGCTTTCTGAGATCGACCGGACAAATCATGTGCTGGCTCAATAGCGATGACTACTTTCTTCCAGGAACTCTGCGAACAGTCGCCCACTATCTGGGTGGTGACGAGGGCACAGCCGCCTTAGTCGGGCACTGTCTGTACGTCGATCCGGACGGCAATTCCCTCAGACTGGACAAAGGAGAGTTCACAAGTCGCCGTTCCCTGTTAAGGTTTTGGCTCGGTTACAACATGCCACAATCATCGATATTTTGGCGTAGGGAAGTATTCGAGCGGGTGGGACTTCTGGACGAGGACTTATATTACACAATGGACTTCGATTACTGGGCCAGGATCGCAGAGCACTTAGGTTTTACGAACGTGGACAGCATACTTTCCTGCGCCACTTCTCACCCGCGAGCAAAAACGGCAGACGACTACGCCAGTTACAACCGGGAATTGAGAACACACTGTCGCAGATACTGGGGGTCCCGACTCAGTTTGGAGTATTGGCGCTTGGCTGGATCCTTGTTTTGGCATAAGTTCTTTACCCAAGGTTTTGAGTGGAGGCGCCTCCGTGTAGTTGAGGACAATGTCTCTCGAGTTGCTGACGGGGAGGCTTTTATCCTAGTGGATGAGGAGAACCTCGCAGTTGAGGGGGCCATCGGGCACCGGCGTCGCATTCCGTTTCTGGAACACGATGGAGGGTATTGGGGGCGGCCCCCCGACGACGAAACGGCGATCCGGGAGCTGGAGCGGCTTCGAGACTCTGGAGCAAGCTTCGTGATCTTTGCCTGGCCAGCGTTCTGGTGGCTGGAGTATTACTCGGGTTTCCACCAGCACCTGACGTCGAGATACCAGCGCATACTAAAGAATCAGCGCTCAATCATCTTCGATTTGAGAGTCAAGGGGCGTGCGGCTGCTCGGTCGGCAGCTGAGAGACTGGGTCATGGCTGATCAGTTCCTACCGATCGCCTGCGACTGGAGGTGGCTCAGTAAGCGCGGTATAAGAACCGTATTGGATGTCGGAGCCAATACGGGTCAGTTTGCCTTGGCGATTCACAAACTCTTACCAAATGCGATGGTATACGCGTTCGAGCCATTAAGGGACTGCTATGAGGCGCTTGTAAACAACATGAAGGGAGTCGCAAATTTCAGGGCGTTCCCCATAGCTCTAGGTGATAAAGATTGCGAGGAACGCATACACCGAAACGAGTTTTCCCCGTCTTCTTCCCTGCTGCGAATGGCGGTGCTACACAAAATGGCATTTCCGTACACGACCGCCGAGAGCGATGAGACAGTTACGATCAGAAGACTCGATGGACTGGTCCAAGATCTAAACATTCGCGATGGCGTTTTGGTTAAGCTCGACGTGCAGGGCTATGAAGATAAGGTGATTGCGGGCGGCTATAATACGGTCACTCAAGCGAGCGTGCTAATCGTCGAGACAAGCTTCCGGTTCCTGTATGAGGGCCAGCCTCTGTTCGATGCTATTTTCGATCAGGTTCGGCAAATGGGCTTTACGTATCACGGAAATCTGTTGCAGTTACGAGACCCGCGCGACGACAGCATACTCCAGGCTGATTCGATCTTCCTCAAAGGAGATCCGTCGATTTCTTCCGAGGAGCATGAGATCTGGCACTGGGAAGCAACAGGTCGGCCAACGCCCCCCCCCAACGCAGTCAAAGTGAGGACCATCAAGGAGTATGCGGAGAGAGCGGGTCTGCGCACCTTCGTTGAATCGGGAACTTTTCTCGGGGACACGCTGGAGGCTTGCAAGGACACGTTTGTGAAGCTGTTCTCGATAGAACTTGACGCCAGGCTACATGATCGTGCACGGAAGAAGTTCTCTGGACTGGATCGAGTTTGCATAATTCAGGGCGACAGCGGCGCCGTTCTGGGACAGCTTCTTGCTGAGGTCACCGAGCCGTGCCTGTTTTGGCTTGATGGTCACTATTCTGGCGTTCATTTTGGCTCCTTGACGGCAAGAGGCTCGCGGGATACACCAATAATCGAAGAGTTAGAGCATATCCTGAGGCATCCAGTCAGGGATCATGTGGTTCTGATAGATGACGCGCGCTTGTTCAATGGCTGCAACGATTATCCCACCGTGGCGGAACTCCGAGATCTAATCGCTAGTCGGCGTCCCGACTGGAGTATGGAGATCAAAGACGACATAATCCGAGTTCACTCCCCACGACAAGTGGAGGGATGCTGTCCGCTTCCCTGGATCAGGCCGATTGAGTCAGCCATATACAGCCGCCACCTTGGTCAAGTCGAGGGAACGGAGTGCTGGAGTCGGCTCTACGAGGGCGGAAGTGTTATGTATAAACAGTGCACCGGAGACTTGGCCCTTCGCGAGAGTGACGTGCTTTCGCGTTTGAAGAGCAACTATTTTCCCAAGGTGCGCACCGCGAAGAGTGAAAATGGGTATTCCGTGGTGATCTTGGAAAAGGTCTGTGGTCTTCCGGTGGCTAGGGCTAGGTTAGAGGTAGCGAGTAGCGGAAACAGGCTGCAAAGGTTCGCTCTGGATTGCTTAGCGATGTTGAAGCAACTTAGGCGGAACGGAATCGCTCATCGACGTATTGGACCAGACACTGTACAGGTTCGGGATGGGCGACCGGTCCTGACGGATTTTGAGTGGGCGATAAACCTTGCCGAGTCGAATGGCATGGAGTTGGGTGGCGCAGCGAGCGAGGGTGACATACGTGCGATCGGAGAGATACTAGAGGGGATAAACAGACATGAATTTCCTCTGATTGAACTGGTATTGGCGCTGATGACAGAGCCAGAGTGCTGCCTGCGGGTCTGTGACCTAGACAAACTGGGAAGGTTCCTGAAGGCGGCTTCTGATTGCGGTGGTAGGGATGCGGGATTTGAGCTCTGGTGGGGAAAGGGTTTCGAGCGAGATCAAAAGGCGCACCTGGATCCGGAAGCCTGCAGGCTAGTTATTCGAGAGCTTCTTCAGGAGATTTCGAAACGAAACCAGAAGCTGAGACCGGACATAGAGAGGGAGTGGTCAGACAAGGTCCACCTGGCGTTGGGGGAGATCACCGAGGCGGTTCCAGCGGGACGGAGCTTCATATTGATTGACGAGGAATTATTGGGAGTCGACGAAGAAGTCGCTGGCCGACGACGTTTTCCATTTCTGGAAAAGGGCGGCCAGTACTGGGGAAAACCACCCAACGATGAAACCGCAATCCAGGAGATAGAGCGGTTACGGGGTGCTGGCGCCGGTTTCGCAGTTTTCGCGTGGCCGGCGTTCTGGTGGCTCGATTACTATCCGGGCCTGCACGACTACCTCCGCTCGTGCTTCCCGTGCGTGCTGAAGAACGAGCGGCTGATCGTCTTCGATCTTCGCAGTAAAGCGCCGCTGGGTCTGCCTAAGTATGGATAGAGCAGATGGATACTCCTCGAACCGTCGAGGCCGGACAATTCAATTTGCATGAGCAGCGGGCCGTAAAGGCATGGGCGGGACTCTCGATGCCAGACAGGGAGCCGACCCGGGTGGAGATTCTAAAGCCGGAGAACAAGACTTCGTCGGTGTACCGTCTGGACGGCTTGGGACCTTCGGGCTCCGCCGTCATTGCAAAGCGCAAACGTATTGGAAGCATGGCGCTCGAACTGACGATCTACCGCGAGATACTCCCTCACACGGGTCTTCGCACTCTCGATTGTTATGGTTTCACAGACGATCCAGACCCCGGCTTCGGCTGGCTTTTCTCGAAGACGCGGGTGACCAGAAGTTTGATTTCGATAATCCGGAACATCGTAGCCTGGCCGCAGAATGGTTCGCAGTGCTACACGGTGGCGCTGCGCGTTACGCCAGGGCAAAGGACTGGCTCCCCAGCTGGGGATTAGAGCACTGGCGCAAGATTGTTTCGCGCGCATGTGAAACGATCCGGCTGAGCTTGGCTAATCCCGCGTCCAGTAATGACGACTTGCAGATTCTGCAAGCAGTCCTAAGCTTATGGCCAGTCGGTCCTGCTTCACTGGGACCATGTGGAAAAAATGGCCAGACCATGCCCGAGACTCTCGTCCACGGTGATTTTTGTCCCAAGAACGCACGAGTCCGTAAAGACTCGGATGGCCAAATCTCTTTCCGATCGATTGGGACTGGGCAGGCGGGGGGTAGCGGCGGCGGATCTATCGCACACCGATATCGCTGTGTACTGGCCCATCGTTCACCGGCAATGGCCTAGTCTGGAACTGGCTGCTGTGAAGAAGGTAGCTAATGTGGGAAGAATGCTTTGTGCGTTCGACGCGATCACCGGCGAGGCGGAGCCCCGGAATGTGATGAGAAAGATGATGTTCTACCGCGCAGAGATTAGCATGGCATGCGCGCCACAGGATTGTTCGTGTAGGAGAGATATGGAGAAACTACTGCCGGACGTACTCAAGGAGTTGTGGCAGACTGTCGAGGAGGAGCACCTCGATGACCAGCAGTTCTATGCCGAAAAGGAGCGCCTGCTTGAGGAATACCGCCGTAGATGGAGCCGCGCGCTCATATTGGACGGACGCCGGGAGCTGAAAGACAGCTTGCTTCGGGAGCTAGGGTCTTACTTAGGTAATACGGATTTCGAAGAGATCGAGCGTCGCTGCGGCATTAGCTGGAAGGGCGTCGAGGATGAGTGGCATCAGAAGGTCGGCAACGGCCAGTCGATCGAATTCTTTTATGACGACACTGAGGCGTACCTCTATAACCTCATTTGGTGGCACACCCTGATTGAGGATGACACGCCTCTGGCCTACGTGACCGCACTCGACTTCGCCAGGAGCCGCGGTGTGAAGAGCTACCTGGACTTCGGCTCTGGTATCAGCTCTGGCCCCATTCTCTTCGCTCGATATGGCATGGACGTCGCTTCCGCCGACATTAGCTCGTCGCTGCTGGCCTTCAGCGCGTGGCGTTTCCAAAAGCGCGACCTGCATGCTCGTCTGATTGATTTGAAGCACCAGTCCTTGCCGCACAACACGTTCGCGCTTGTGACCGCTATGGACGTGTTCGAGCACTTGACCGACCCGGCAGGCGCAGTCGACGAAATCTGGGCGACGCTAACACCGGGTGGCTTCCTCTACGGTCTTTTTGCCTGCGAGTCAGACGACGAACGACCACAACATATCGTACACGACTTCGAGCCGGTGTTCCGACGCCTTCGTGACCGTGGTTTCGTTCGGGTGTGGGAAGATGAGTGGCTTTGGGGGCATCAGGTCTTTCAAAAAACCTAATTCCTTTTCGCGGGAAGTGAACAATGCTCACAGCAAACCGAAATTGGACAAACCTTGCGCTGTTCGGCGGACAGCCTGCTTTCTCCGAAAAGCTTCATGTCGGCAGGCCCAATATCCCAAACCGGGAGCGGCTCCTCGCAAGCATCGAATCGATCTTGTCCAGACGGTGGCTATCCAATAACGGTCCGTGCCTGCAAGAATTCGAACAACGGATTGCCGCCTATCTCGGAGTGCGCCATTGCGTCGCCACCTGCAATGGGACCGTGGGCCTGCAGATCGCAATCCGAGCACTCGGCCTGACCGGTGAAGTGATTGTGCCGTCCTTTACATTTGTCGCTACCCCTCATGCGTTGCAGTGGCTTGGTATCACGCCTGTCTTTTGTGATGTAAACCCAGAGACTCACAACATCGATCCCCGCCACGCTCAGCGCCTGATCACGCCGCGCACGAGTGGGATTATTGGGGTGCACTTATGGGGCCGTCCATGTGAAGTCGAGGAACTTGACGGCATTGCGGAAGAGCATAGCCTGACGCTGATGTTTGATGCGGCTCACGCATTTGCGTGCTCTCACAAGGGGCGCATGATCGGCAGCTTCGGAAAACTTGAGGTGTTCAGTTTCCACGCCACCAAGTTCTTCAATACCTTTGAAGGCGGAGCTATCGTTACCGAGGATGATGAACTGGCGACCAAGGTCCGCTCCCTGAGGGATTTCGGGTTCGCCCCCAACAACGATGTCGTGGATATTGGCACTAACGGCAAGATGACGGAAGTGTGCGCCGCTATGGGCCTCGCCGGCTTGGAGTGCCTCGACGAGTTTCTCGCTGCAAACTACGCCAATTACTGCCACTATCAGTCTGAACTGGCCGACCTTGCCGGGGTTCGATTTGTGTCATTCTCTGGCCGCGACCAGTTCAATTACCAATATGTCGTGCTCGAGATCGATGAAACTGTCACTCAAATCAGTCGGGACCAATTGCTCGATGTACTGCATGCAGAGAACATTCTCGCGCGGCGCTACTTTCATCCCGGCTGCCACCGGATGCAGCCCTACCGGTCCCGCTTTCCCAGCGCGGCAGATCATTTGCCAATCACGGAACTGCTCTGCAGGCGCGTTCTCGTGCTGCCCACAGGGACTGCAGTGGGATCTGACGAGGTGCAAGGCATCTGCGGTATCATTCGGATGGTGATCGAGAATGGCCCGATGATTCGAGAAAGATTCGTAGACTGCGCCCAATGAACATCTCCTCCATCAAAAATCCGTTTGCTCCGAATCGTATAAAAGACCCGCAACAGAAGTGCCCGCAAGAGTCTCTCCGGCGCAATCGAGGCCGATCGATGTCGGAGTACAGCGCATTTAGCTTCCGCAACGCGTTATCCAGAATAATGGGGATTGCTCTCAGCGGATGATCCGCAGGAACACACTGTTCGGGCGATATGTAGCTGAACATGACTGAACTGAATTGTGTCTGTTTCTCTCATACCGGACCTCTAACACCGCCCATAGGACGGCTCCGGTCCTTTGCCGCTTACTTTTCAGCAACCTGTTAAGAAGCCAAGTGCAACGTGGCGACACTAAGGAATCGTCCTACTCTGCGTAGTCTCACGTGAGCGGACTCCGCTTCTGCATGCTGACGACCTTCTATCCTCCCTATAACTTTGGGGGAGATGGCATCGGCGTCCAGCGCTTTTCACAAGCGCTGGCTCGCCGGGGCCATTACGTCACGGCGCTCCAGGACATTGATGGGTTCAAATACTTGAACGGCGGGACTGAACCAAGTCCCGACAAGAACTCTGATGGCGTTGAGGTGATACGGCTGCATAGCCGGTTGCGAACACTATCGGCATTGCTCACGCAACAAACCGGCAGGCCGGTAATCCAAGGCCGCAGGATCAGGCAGATTCTTAGTAGGGGCCGGTTCGACGTGATCAACTTTCACAACATTTCTCTGGTAGGAGGCCCTGGCATATTAAGCGCAGGCAGCGCCTTGAAGCTCTATATGGCGCACGAGCACTGGCTGGTTTGTGCGAGTCACGTCTTGTGGCGTCACAATCGCGAGGCCTGTATAGGCAAGCAATGCCTGCGGTGCGTCTTGAGGTACGGGCGTCCTCCGCAGGTCTGGAGATACACCACGTACCTCAATCGCCAACTGGAACACGTCGATGCGTTCATCGCGATGAGTGAGTTCAGCCGCGACAAACATCGTGAGTTCGGGTTCCCGTATAAGATGGAAGTCGTCAATCATTTCCTCCCAGAAGCTCCGCGCCGCGAACCTGTGCCGCAGACCGAGTCTCCTCACTCGCGGCCTTACTTTCTCTTCGTCGGCCGGCTGGAGCGGATCAAGGGGTTGGATGATATTATCCCCGTCTTTCGCGACTACAAGGACGCGGATCTGCTCGTGATCGGAGACGGAGAGTACGCTCCTACTCTGCAGCGTCTGGCGGCGGGTATTCCCACCATTAAGTTCCTCGGCCGTCTTGGGCCGGATGCGCTGGACCGCTATTACCATCACGCTCTGGCGCTGATCGTTCCCTCGATCGGCTTTGAAACATTTGGAATCATTCTCATCGAAGCATTCCGGCAATCGACTCCGGTCATTGCGCGGCGGATCGGGCCGTTTCCCGAAATCGTGCGGCGCTGCGGCGGAGGCGAACTCTTCAGCGGACCACAGGAATTGATCCAAGTCATGCGGCGCATTCAGCGCGAACCGCTTTTGAGGCAGCGGTTAGCGCTATCCGCCAACGAAGGCTTCGTCAAGTATTGGTCCGAATCGGCGGTCATCCCTCAGTATCTCGATGTTGTGTACAGAACTGCATTAGCCAAGGGACGAACGGACATTGCCCGAAAGTTGGAAGCGGGGGCCGTGGCATGAAAGTTTTGATCACGGGTGGCGCGGGTTTCATTGGATCGCATTTGGCCGAATGCCTGATTGGTATGCAGCAGGGTTTGAGGACATGATGCGCCGAGTACCTGCAGTTGACAAACTTGAGCGCTGAATAGGCTTCAAGCCATCCACGTCATTGGAAAAAATCGTCGAGGATGTTGTCGCCGAACAACGGGCGTTGCTAACCGAGAACCGCTCCGGATGGCTGTAAGTTTGGCCCCTATTCGTGGTTAAGGAACAAGAATCGTCTTCGGCGGCTGCCGGCGAGCTGAATATCTTGTTGTACCATTCCATTTCCCATTCATCAGGACCGACCAGTATTTCGCCGGATACATTTAAGAATCAGCTCGAGACTTTGAAGGCTTGCGGTTATCAAGCGATTTCGCTTGATGCCCTTAGATCGTGGCATGCCGGCGAAAAAGCTTTGCCTGCTCGATCTGTTCTGATCACCTTCGACGACGGCTTCGCCGACTTCGCTGAGTCTGCGTTTCCTATTTTGAAGGTTCACCACTACACAGCCACTGTTTTCTTACCGTCAGGCAGAATGGGTGGAACTGAGAAGTGGGAAGGAATAGACTGCATTGCTCCCCGCCGTCTTATGAGCTGGTCTCAAGTAACGGACCTTGCTAAAGAGAACATTGATTTCGGCGGCCATAGTGTGACTCATGCCGATCTGACAAAACTTTCCCTAGATGAACTACAGTGTGAGGTTCGTCAATGTCGAGAGGAGATAGAACAACGTATTGGACATTCACCTGTGGCCTTTGCAACGCCCTACGGTAGATGCAGGCGGCGCGAGCGTAACGAAATCCGAAAATGGTTTGACTTATCGCTGGGAACAAAACTGTCTCGCGCGAGCCGGCACTGCGACCGATATGACCTTCCACGCATCGAGATGCATTATTTTCGGAACCCGAAGCGATGGCGCGAATTTTTGGACGGACGAGGGGACCTTTACTTCTTCGTGCGCCGGTTGCTACGCAGTCTGAAAAAACCGATTTTATGAAATGGATCACGCTTCGACGAAAGTAGTACCGATATGAAAGCTCTTATGGGGGAGCTTTAAGGGCCCTTCACTGACCGTCAATGTCGAGTCGCGTCCTCGTAACACCGGCGAAAACACTGTTCAGCCAAGTCTGCTGCCCTATCCCACGAGAAAGTACGTGCTCTTTTCAACGCCATTTCTCTGAGACGAGGTGGTAATTCCGGATTGCGGAAAAATCGCAACACACAACTGGCAATATCCGATGGGTCTTCTGGATCAAAGAAGAGACCTGCATCTCCTACGATCTCTGGTAGGCTCCCGCTTCGACTTGCCAATACCGGCAAGCCGCAAGCCATCGCCTCCACTGCAGGCAAGCCGAAGCCTTCCCACAGCGATGGGAACACGAGAGCTTCGGCGTCATTCAAGAGTTCGGCCAATTCGAGATCACTGAGGTAGCCGGTAAAACGGACGTGGCGTTCGAGTTGCGGGTAAGCATGTACGAAGCGTTTCAGTTCGGGAACGTTGTCCCAGAACCCCTTGCCGGAAGTATCACCGGCAATAGTGAGGTGCACCTCCGGCCGTTCAGAGATGACTTCCCGCATCGCCTGGAGGAGCCCTAATAAATTCTTGTGCGGGTTCAAACCACCGACATAGACCAACAGATCTGCTCCCTCCGGTACACCGTATCGACTCCTGACTGTTGTCGAAACGTCTCGTCTGGTCATAACGTGAAAGACGGGATTCGGTGCTTCAGTGACGATGTCGATGCGGGAACGTGGAATACGAAGTATCTGTTCGAGATCGATGGCCGAAGTCTGTGAAACCGTCATTGCACGGGTTGTTTGCAATCGAGCTAACGCAGTCTTCACTTGCCACAGGCGGCGGTTCCACTTGGTCGGAAACACCAATTCCGGAAAGCGTTCCGCGGTTGTGTCGTGGTAGCAAACCACGCAGGGGATGCGAGCTAGGATGGGAAAGTAGGAATAGACCGACGGAAAGAAAAACAGGTCAAAGTTGGCCTTCCGTGTTAGCTTGCCAATCTTCCACAGATATCCTATGGAACGCGACGTTGCCCCTACCGCCGATTCGGTCAAAGTCCATTGGGTCGATGCGTTAAGGATCTCGACGGTGGCCGGAAGAGTATGCGCGGGTGCGCGGTCGAAAAGAAGGGTGTAACGAAAATCGGATTTGCGAGAAGCTAGCGCCGTCACAAGCTCTCTAGTAAAACGTCCAAAACCACGATCATTCGCCCAACTAGTCGCGTCCACACCAACATGAAGCGCTGCCGGCGGTATTCGGATTGTTTCAGGACGTTGTGGTTGGACCAAGTATGATCTCCGATGCACGCGAGGGGAGCGGCTAACAACGTTATCAGCGGCGATGATAGGCATAACCTGGCGCCCGATCAAGGGTGTTCGGCGGGCGGATTTGCGGGAAGCATTGAAGTCCGTGACTCCCTGGCCGTCCCTTCCGATGCGAATGCACAAGCTTCCCCAACCACACTACGGTAAAGGTCCGCTTCGTGTCGTAATTGCGGGTGCCGGACTGATGGGCCGGTGGCATGCCTATTATGCTCGGAGACTTGGCGCAAGAATTGTAGGGATCGTCGATAAAGACCCCTTGAAAGCCCGCAGTCTGATTCAAGGTCACAGTTCGACACCGGTTTTTGCACAACTGGAGCCGTGTCTTCGGTGCTGTAAGCCTGATATTGTGCACATCTGTACGCCTACCATGTCTCACTTTGATTTGGCAAAGCTGGCACTCGAGGCCGACGCCCACGTACTGATCGAAAAGCCCGCAGCTCCGACGTTGGAAATGACCGAGGCGCTTCTGCAGTTAGCCCGTCGCAAGGGCAAGTTGCTCAGCCCCGTTCATCAGTTCCCGTTTCAAGAGGGATTCCGTCAGCTTCGTCTCAAGGCAAAGGCGCTCGGCAAGCCCGTACGCGCGAGCTATGAGGTGTTCACCGCGGGCGGAAACGGCCGGTCCGGAGAAGAGCGCCAGAGCATACTGCTCGAAATTCTGCCCCACGCTTTCTCTCTTGGAATTGCGTTGTTCGGTGTGTCGTTCCTGAACACTGTGGAATTCGCGGGCCCTCCCACCAGCGACGACTTTGAACTCTTGGGTATGGCCAGTGGCGCCCGGTTTCACTTGTGCCTGAGTCATCGGGGGAGGCCGACGCGCAACGTATTGACCTATACGGGTACTGCCGGAACCGCCCACGTCAACCTATTTCATGGCTTTGCTGTCTTCGAGGCCGGATCGGATACGTCTCGGCGTCGAAAACTTCTCCAGCCATTGACGTTCGGTGCTCGACTGGCGATACGGTCCGCCGTAAACATTCTGACGCGGTTTCGCCGCTCGGTGTGGGCCTATCCGGGACTTCCGGAGCTTGGACGTTCATTCTATAACGCAGTGCTGAACGGAGAACCCGCGCCCATCGCGGAAGCCGAGATCGTCGAGATCGCTCGAACTGTAGATCGACTGCAGGCCAAATTGATTCCAATCAGCGCGCTTGTTAATGGTTGAAAGAACTGCAGCAATCGCTGGTCTCGGAGTTGCCGCCAAGACGATTCATCTTCCGGCATTGCGAAAACTCCCAAACATCAAAATCATTGGGGGTTGCGACCCAGCGGCAAGCGGCCACGATTTTCACTTTCCGGTTTTCTCCACAACCTTAGAAATGTTGGAGAAGCTGCAACCCGATATTTTAATCGTCGCAACTCCGCCGGCCTCTCATTTTGAACTGTCCCGCCTCGGCCTTCTGGCCGGATGCCACGTCATTTGCGAGAAACCCTTCACCGATACTCTGGAACAGGCGGATGAATTGATCGCTCTCGCGCGCAAAATGCACCGTTGGATTGTCGTCAACAATCAGTATCGATTCATGAATATCCATCGCAATGCCAAATTCCAGATCGGTCAACCGCAGTTTGGAAAGCTGCTTTTCCTGACGGCGCATCAAACGTTTTATACCGATCCGAAAACAGAGGCCGGCTGGCGCGGCGCCGAGCTACGGCGGACCGGAAAAGAATTTGCAACTCACGTCTTGGATTTGTGCCGGTTCTTCTTCGATGAAGAACCCCTATCTATACTGTCGCGGATGCCCAAACCCGGACGCCCGGATGGTCCCGATTATTTGAATATCATCCAACTGGAATTCACAGGGGACCGCATCGCCCACATCATCTTGGACCGGCTAAGCCGCGGCCGGCAGCGATATTTGGACATCCGGCTCGACGGAACGGTTGGCTGTGTGGAGACGCACTTGGGAGGAGGTATCGAAGTTGGAGTTGGCGTGCGGGGAGGCACGAGGAAACCGTTTCTACAAGCAGATATCTCGATGGGTGGCTGGGCACGTTTGTACCATGGCGAGTCCTTCCAAAAGATCGCGTCTGACCGTCTCGATATCTTCTCCGCCGCAACCAGCCGTCTCATTGAAGCTTTTCTCGATGCCCTGGACAAAGGCGCCGTACCACCATGCCACGCAGAAGATAACCGGCGCACACTGGCGCTGATGCTGTGGACTTATGACTCCAACCAGCATGAACATGCCGAAGAGCACAACTCTCATTCATTGAACCGTTCTCGCGTGGGAATTATCGGGCAATAACCTGCTGATGTTGCACGCAACCAACAGTCACTCTCAAGTCTTCAAGATTAAAGACGCGAGTAGTTACGACACCGTCAGCGAACAGTTTGAAGTCTTCACACAGATGCTGTCGCTGCCGTTCGTAGAGCGAATGACCCGGCTGGCTAAACTGCAGCCGGCGGACCGGATATTGGATATAGGAACGGGAACGGGGATTGTTGCGTTCAATGCCGCTCGAGCCGTTCCGAAAGGAAGAGTAGTCGCAGTCGATCTTTCGGAAGGCATGCTGGCCAACGCACGAACAAAAGCGAGGCGTCTGGTCTCGGCTACCCCAATTGAGTTCCGCCGGATGGATGCCGAAAGTTTGGAACTCGAGGACCAATCCTTCGATACCGTACTGTCACTATTCGCGCTGCTGCATTTCCCAAATCCATCGCAAGCCCTGGCAGAGATGTTCCGCATGCTCCGCCCCGGAGGCTGCTTAGTTGTCGCCGTGGGAGGCGGTCCAGCTTTTCCATCGTTGGCGGCTGTTCGGGAGACCGTTCGGTCCATTCATCAACTTTTACTACAGCAAACGGGCAAGCTTCTGGTCGCTCCAGGATTCTTGGATGCCTTGGTGAGTAAACATCTGCCCGGTTCAATCGATACGGAAGTGTCCGTACTCGCACGCACCGGCTTACGTCGCACAAACCACGTATTGACGCTCGCGCGTGGGGCGGGGTTTAGGCATATCCAAACCTCTTGGCACGGACACCAAGCACAATTGGAGACGGCGGAAGATTTCTGGCTTATTCAGAGTACATTTTCCAGTCTCGCCAGAAAGCGTTTGGCAGCCGCTCCGCAGGAAAAACTAAAGGGCTTACACGAGGAATTCTTCGAAATTTGTCATCAGGTGCAAGCTCGCGGCGGACGTCTCGTTTATCCAATGGGAGCTTTCTTCCTTAAGGCTCAGAAACCTTCGCGTAAGGATTCTTGAATGTCCAAAGTCTCCATTGTTGTGGCGTCTCATCGTGCTGGTCTTGGGACGAACGTCTTGCGGTGCCTGAAAGCACTGGAAGGTATTTCTGAGACAAAGACCACGGAAGTGATTGTTGTAGACAACTCCCGCGATGGTACCTCCGAAACCATCGCTCAACGCTTTCCTCAAATCAGATTGATTCGCGCACCAAAACAGAAGCTGATACCCCATTTGTGGGAGCTCGGTATACGGCAGGCGAGCGGCGACATCGTCGCGATAACGACAGGTGATTTCGTACCGGAAAAGGATTGGGTCGAACAGATACTGAAAGCTCACGAAGGAACCCATTATTCCGGTATTGGCGGTGCAATTGAAAAGGAACCGGGAAGCGGGATTGTTTCAAGAGCGATCTATTTCTGCCGATATAGTGCCTACATGCTTCCGCTCGAAAAGTCGCGCGTGAAGGATTTCGCCGCCGATAATGCCTCTTACAAGCGTTCGGTTCTGCAACGGTACGGAGCGATGAGACGTCATGGCTTTTGGGAATCTGCAATTCACGCTCAGATGACCCGTGACGGACTCGAGCTGTTGTTGACGCCCAGCATCGTTGTCTGTCACCACAAATCTTTTTCATTTCTCGGATTTATGAAGCAGCGGTTCCTTCATGGCAGACAGTACGGCGCCGATCGGGCGAAAGATTTCTCGACGATTCGTCGGCAGCTTTACATCCTTGTGAGCCCACTCATTCCAATCGTCTTTCTGTGGCGAATTACGCGACAAGTCATAGCTAAGAAGAGAAATATTGCAGAGTATTTATCTGCTGTACCCGTCATGTTCTTGTTCCTGCTCGGTTGGTCCGCCGGAGAGCTAATCGGGTATCTATCCACGCCAATGGCAGAGGACGCGAGCACTCAGTTGGCAGACCGTCGCGCCTAGATTCCAAAGTATGCCCGACGTTTCTGTCGTCATCGCATCCGTCAATGGCTTGCCGGAAATCGACGAATGCCTGTCTGCATTGGAACGTCAGCAATGTGGCGTCGACTACGAAATTGTCGTTGCGAACCGGTGCCAGGATGGGACGGCTGAACACATCCGGCAACGTTTTCCGCGCGTCAGGCTACTGGAGTTTCCAAAGCAATTCAGCATTCCTGAGCTGCGAGCAGCGGCTATGGCCCAGGCGAGGGGTGACATCATTGTTGTTACCGAAGACCATTGTGTTACTCCGAAGAATTGGCTGGCGGAGATCGTGAAGGCGCACAAACTGGGCTATATGGTTGTCGGTGGCGCCGTTGAAAATGGTAAGACCAACCGCATCATCGATTGGTCCGTATTTTTTTGTGAATACAGTTCCGCGATGCTTCCAGTACCTGCCGGCGAAGTGAGAACGATCCCCGGCAACAATGCAGCGTATAAACGAGCGGCTTTGGACCTGATCGATGACGGCATCAAGCGGAACTACTGGGAGTCTTTCCTTCATGATGAATTGGTCGAGAAGGGTGTGAAGCTTCTCTCGGTGCCCTCAATTGTCGTCACACACATGAAAAAATTCGGGTTTTTCTATTTTCTGTGCCAGAGATTCCACTATTCCAGGTCCTTTGCCGGTATGCGCACAGCGCTGATCACGCCGTTGAGGCGCTTCTACTACTTGTCAACGGCGCCGTTACTGCCATTGTTGATGGCATTACGTGTTACCCGGAACGTCTTCTTCGAAAAAAAGCGTCTCTATAAAGAGTTTCTTCTTTCGATTCCATTGCTAACCATTTTTTTTATCACCTACGCGATAGGTGAATTCGTCGGATATCTGGCAGGTCCCGGCGAGAGTTTAAGTAAGGTCGAGTAATTCGCGTGCCCACCGCCATTGATCCCACAGTCGAGTTCTTTGACGACAGGGCAGAAAAGTATGATCGACAGTATTTCGCGGACACTCCGGGTGGCTATGCACTGCGAACCCGGAGAAAGAAAGTCCTGGATCTTTTTGATCATCCGGGGGGGAACGTCCTCGATGTTGGCTGCGGGCCTGGAGTCATGACCGAGGCCCTTTTGAACGTAGGGTGCACGTTTTGGGGTGTGGATCCCTCGCCGCGAATGATTGGGATCGCACGAAACCGCTTCAAAGAAGATAATCGCGTGCATTTTATGTCCGGTGACGCAATGCAGCTCCCGTTTCCAGACGGGTTCTTTGATGCCGCCGTATGCATGGGAGTGATTGACGCGCTCCACGACCGCCGCCAGGCGATTAGAGAGATGCTGCGAGTTATCAAGCTTGGCGGGACACTGATTATCACTTTCAGCAACCTCCTGAGCCCATATGCGTGGTGGAAGTTGTACGTATTTTATCCGCTGGTTTGCGTGTGGCACCAGCTTTGTGGGAAGGTGGATAAATTTCGTTCCGAATCAAGTTTAGGCGTCCAGACCAAACAGCGCGCGCTATTCACTGAGCGGGCAGCCCATTCTTTGCTTCAGTCCGAAGGTGCGGCTGTGATCAGCAGTGTCGGCTATTACTACAACATTTTCTTGTCGCCGCTAGACGAAATCTTCCCTACACCCGCTCTTTGGGTCACTAGACGATTGGAAGAAGGCCAATCTGCGCGCAGCCGTTGGTTGGCAGCGGGTTGGATCGTCAAAGTCCGCAAATCCGAAAAGTAGCCGGAAAGGAGCTTTGCGTGCGTTTCAATAAGGTTGTAATCGTTAATCCACCGAGTCCGCCGGGCTACACGGCGAATCGTGATTCGATGGGTGGATACGGTCAGCTCTATCCCGCTGGTGTAAACATTGCCCCGCCATTAGATCTGCCTTACCTTGCCGGCTATCTCATCGATAGGCGTGTACCCATCGAGGTGTTTGAGGCTCAAGGGCTGGAACTCACTCTGGAGGGGCTGGTTCAGGAGGTCTGGAAAGCTGTTCACCCCGATCCAGGTGAAACGTTAGTGGTGGTTCGCGTTGCCTTGTGCAGCCTGGACTGGGACCTCTCGGTATGTCATGCAATAAAAGCCGGTGCCGGCGACATCTCGTTGGCGATTTGGGGTTCTGCCTTGCCGCATGTAAGCAAAAGAGTTAGCCAGGAATCCAGCCTGGATTATGTCATTCACAATGAACCCGACGAAACGGTGTATGAGCTCGCAATGGGTAAACCCGAGGACAGCATTCTCGGACTCAGCTACCGCCGCGAAGAAGCTTGGTTGCAAAACAGCGAACGGCCGTTCCTAAAGGAATTGGATAAACTGCCATTTCCGAAGTGGGAGCTGTTACCTTACAAAAAATACGCAATCCCGCGCTCTTCCAACGCCGGTCCGCTGGCATTTCTGCCGATGCTGACGTCACGCGGTTGCCCGTTCGGCTGTCATTACTGTCCGTATCCTCTCGGTCAGGGTTTGCCTTTCCGTTTCCGTTCTCCGAAGAATGTCGTCGATGAAATCGAGCATCTCGTTAAAGACCTGCGTATCCAGTACATCCTTTTCCGTGACCCTATGTTTTCACTGCGGCAGGATCGCGTGGTTGAGATTTGCAATGAGATTGGCAGGCGAGGCCTGGTTTTGACATGGAAGTGTGAAACTCGTCCCGATTGTGTCGATGACACGACCCTGAAAGCGATGGCTGCAGCCGGTTGTAATGGCATCAACTTCGGTATTGAGAGCGCCGAAGTCCAAATTCAAAAGAATGTGGGCCGCAAGCCGATCAGCTGCAATCTCATCATCGACAGAGTTGCTCTTTGCCGCAAATTAGGTATCAAGACGTTCTGTTTTTTCATTATTGGGCTACCTGGAGACACGTCGCAAACGATTCTCGAGACGATCCAGTTTGCGCTGCGACTCCGGGCCAACTGGGTTCAGTTCACAGCGGCATCTCCGATGGTCGGAACAAAGCTTCGTGATTGGGCCATTTCCAGCGGTCTGACTATTGATGACCAGTATTCATATCGAAGCAGCCATGAAGTAATGATCGGAAATGAGAATCTGAGCAAAGCTCAGGTCGAAGCGTTGCACCGCTTTGCCTTGTTCCTCCAACGGTACCTGATCAACCGGGGAGGCATCCTGAAGGATGACAACCGCCGGGGTTTGCTCTATGGCACAGCAAGAGCCGCAGCCAACTTTTCTGCTGACCTCTGCGCAAAAGCGATATTTGCGATCGGACGCATGAAGTTCGAACGCTCCCTTCCTGTAGCAAGTCAAGCAAGCTAACGATAGCAATGATCCTGGGCGTGAATGGAATTCGATTGATCGGAAAGCGGTCCGGAGTCGGACGGTCGATCGAAGCGTTTCTTGCCTGTTTGGCCGAATTAGATCATCCGTTCGATGATGTTCGAGTCTACACACCGCAGCCGCTGGGAGCTGATGTCTATCTTCCTCCGAATGCGACAAATGTGGTCCTGCGTTCTTCGTTTCCGCCGGCCGCTTGGGAGCAGTTCACACTGCCGAGGGCCCATGGAAGTAAGGATCTTCTGTTCTGTCCAAGCTACGTCATTCCGCTGTTGGCCAGATGCTGCCCGACCTTTCTTATTCATCACGGCTCATACGAAGGGTATCCGGAAGCGTTTGACTGGTGGACTAGAAACAAAGCGAGAGCGATCTTTTCTCTAAGCGCCCGCCGCGCGACTATGGTGTGCACGGTAAGCGAGCACAGCAAGCGCGATATGGTGCGTTTTTACGGCGTGAAACCGGAACAAATTCACGTCGTGCCGGACGGAGTTGACACCCGGCTTTTTCGACCTATTCAATCGCAAGAAGTTCTAGCAGACTGGCGAAGGCGCAAACTGGGATCCGACCTACCTTTCATACTCTACGTCGGAAAGCCTACAGAACGGCGCAATCTGTCTCGCTTGGTTCAAGCTTTCGCGGAGCTCAAAGCAAAAGATGGCATTCCGCATAAACTCCTCATCGTGGGAGCGGATCAACCGGGCCGTTCGCCCTTTCGTGAGGTCGTTGCCAGCCTTGGCCTACAAAAGGAAGTTATTGTTTTGGGCTACACCACTCACACCGACTTGAGCCTGATTTACAACGCTTCCGATCTGCTTGTGTATCCATCTTCATATGAAGGTTTCGGAATGCCAGTGTTGGAAGCGATGGCGTGTGGAACACCGGTCATTGCGCTCAACAATACAGCCTTTCCCGAATTTGCTGGCGGGGTTGCCCATCTGATCGAGAACGCCCAAGTCCCAACACTCCGCCGGGAGATCCTCGCGGTGTTGAATGATCCAGTCTGGAGGGCGCAAATGGCAGAGGCTGGACCCAAGCGGGCTGCAGACTACGATTGGCGGCTCGTCATACGGCGCTATCTGGACTTGATGATTCCCCTGGCAAGTGGAGAGGGGCGCGTCACTGCATTGGCACAGTCCGCCCCGAGGACAGAAACATGTCAGTAATATCTCGTGTCGTGCGGCACTCGAAATTGTCGCGCCTGGCAATGCGCCATCGGCACCATCAAACACCGCCGTTCATGATCGTGTTCATCAATTCCATTTGCAATCTGACATGCGAGCACTGTTTCTATTGGCGCAATTTGAATCGCCGCGACGATCTCACGTTTGAAGAATTTCGCAAACTCTCGCTCGAATTAGGAAATTTTGAAACGCTCAACCTTTCCGGCGGAGAGCCATTTATCCGTCCAGAGTTTGCACAAATTTGCTCTTTGTTCATCGAGAATAATGGTGTTACTCAAATTTACGTTCCCACAAACGGCTATTTCACAGACCGGACGGAGAAACAGCTTCGCGAGGTGCTGAAAGCCAAGACGCTTGAAAGGTTCGTATGTGAGATCTCACTGGACGGTATGCCCGAGTATCACGATCGCTTTCGGGGAAACCCAAAGTCCTTTAGTAAGGCGCTGGAGACCTACCAAATGCTTGCCGGACTTCAAAAAGAAGAGCCGCGGCTCCGGATCCATGCCAACACCGTCGCCATGAATGAGAACATGGACGAGATCTGGCGCCTGACCGAATACCTCCATGAAAACTGTTCCGCCATGGAACATCACAATCTGGCGATCATTCGGGGAGACCGCAAGAATCCTTCATTGCGAGGGCCTGCGCTCCAGCAATACAGGAGGCTATATGAGCATTTGGGCGCGGTCTGGCGCGATCGTGAAGAAAAGCGTTTTGGCGCGATCGTGGAGCCATTGTTGCAATGGGCAAAGGTTAAGACCATAGAGGCCGAAGCGCAGTACATCCCGTGCAAGGCGGGTATTCTCTCCGGTGTCGTCTACGCCAATGGCGATGTCAGTTTGTGCGAAACCCATCCTCCCCTGGGTAATCTGAGGAAACAGAGCTTCTTCGAGATCTGGGATTCGGAACGGGCTAAGCTCCTGCGGAAGCAGATCCGTGCGAAGCAGTGCTATTGCACCAACGAAGTTTTCCTTTGGCCCAGCATAGTGTTCCAGCCCGTTCAACTGACGAAGGCATTGATTGGGACTAAGTTCGGTAGGGCCGCCCTAACTGCGAAGCCTGATCAATAGGAAATCGCCCGTTCTCAACCCGCGGATGAGCACAGATTCCCTAATCAAAATTCCTACCGTAGCCGGAGTCGCTCATGGCGTCGTTGCAGCAGAGGCAGATAAACGCTTGAGGGTGCTCTTTCTGTCAAGGAGCTATCCCAATAATGTTCTCAACTTATTGGGTCTCTGGGTTCAAGGATTGGTCCGGCGCTGTGCAGAGTTCAGCGAATGCAAAGTAATTTCGCCTGTGCCGTACTGTCCTCCTATTCCTGGAATCAGAGAGGAGTACTCCCGGTTTCGCAGAATCATACTTCACGCGTCAGAACATGGCGTGGAAGTATTTCACCCACGATTGCTAGTGCCGCCCGGGTATCGGCTACATGGGATGGAGGATTTGCCTTACTACTTCGCAGCCAAACGGGTAGCGTACGCGATTCGAAAGAGTTTTCCATTCGATATCATTCACGCTCACTTTACTTATCCCGATGGGACCGTTGCAACGAAGCTGGGCCAACAGTTCGGCGTGCCGGTTATCATTACGGAGCACGCTCCGTGGCGGCCCTGGATGGAAGATTATCCGTCGGTGCTGGAAAAGGCAAGACGAGCCTTCAACGCATGTACTTTCTATGTCGCCGTCAGCGCATCCGTGCGACAGGATACGAGCTACTTCGTTACCAACAGCAGCAAGATACGTGTGATCCCTTGTGGCGTGGACGGTTCGATTTTCACGTTACGGAACGCCGCGCTAACGCCGAAGAAGCAGATTCTTTTTGCCGGTGCGATTCGGCATACAAAGGGATTCGATGTCCTACTGCGCGCGATGCGGCTACTGATAGATCGGGGTCGACGGGAAAAACTCGTAGTCGTTGGCGACAGTTTCTACAAACAATATCAGCTTGAATATGCTCGTGTCCGCCAGCTGGCCGTGGATCTCGGGTTACAAGAGGAGGTGGAATTCATTGGAGGCAAAACTCAGCCTCAACTAGCCGGCTACATGCAGGAAAGCGCGGTATTGGTCCTGCCGAGCCGCAAGGAAAGCCTGGGCATGGTATTGGTCGAAGCACTGGCATGCGGCACGCCAGTAGTCGCAACTCGTTGCGGTGGCCCTGGGGACATCGTTACCGATCAGGTCGGCGCCTTAGTCCCTCCTGAGGATCCGGAAGCTTTGGCAGGAGCCATTGAGCGGGTCATCGACCGGCGAGATCAATACCAACCTGCGGCACTGCGCGCTTACGCACTGGAAAAATTCTCGTGGCAGCGAATCGGCGAGCAGTACCTCGATCTTTACTGCCGAGCAGTCGCGCACTACAAGCGATGAACTCGGTCCCGAGAACTGAAGACTGACGAAATTACATTAGTTAAGCGTTAGGAAAGACTGCTATGCCAAGCGTGGAAGAGAATCTGGAACTCTGGAACGACAAATCAAATTGGCACCGGGCCGGCGACGAGTGGTCGACACCTTTCGGAAATACCGAGGCTTTATGGTGGTTTGTCATCTACCCACGGATTCATCGTTTCGTCCCGGTCGTCCGGACTCTCGAGATCGCACCGGGACACGGACGCTGGACACAGTATTTACGGCAACTCTGTGACCACCTGATTGCGGTCGATCTTTCACCGAAATGCATCGAAGAATGCAAAGATCGTTTTTCAAAGTTCTCAAACATCACTTATCACGTTAATGATGGCAGATCGCTCGATGCCGTGGCAGATGGCTCCATCGATTTCGCCTTCAGCTTCGATTCGCTGGTCCATGCGGAGAAAGATGTTATTGAGGCCTATGTAAGACAACTTGGCCGTAAGCTCACCACCAATGGCGTCGCCTTCCTGCACCACTCGAATATCGGTCATTATTCAATGATGCTTGGATTGCTGAACCGTGTTCCTCAACCGCTGAAGCTACGAAAGATCGCGTTCCGTTTCGCGAACCTTCACGTCTGCGGACGGGCGACGTCGATGACGGCCGCCGCATTCCGCCAAATATGTCGAACGGCCGGCGTATCGTGCATCAGCCAAGAGCTCATCAGCTGGGCACACGGTAGGCGCATGATCGACGCCATATCCATCTTCACGAGACCGGAATCCATTTGGGATAAGCCAAACCATGTGCTTGAAAACCCGAACTTTCGTCCGCGCGCTAATGAGATCAAGGCCCTCTCCACACTGTACGCTTTTTAAGAGCCCCGCGTAGATTAGCCGATGAAAGTCTTAGTCACTGGAGCAACTGGATTCCTCGGATCTCATTTATGCCGTCACCTGGCGTCGGGCGGCAACACGGTTACGATATTGCGGCGTACCACATCCAATGTGGCTGCACTCGCCGGGCTCGACCTTCGACACGAGATCGGAGAAATCACCGATGCTGCTAGCGTCGCGCGCTCAACGCGAGGTCAGCAAGTCGTCATCCATGCCGCCGCTTGCTTATCTAACCGAAATGATGCGCGAGCGCTTCAGTATCAGGTCAATGTCGAAGGAACGAGAAATGTTGTCGAAGCCTGTCTGAAAAATGGCGTCAGCCGATTGCTCCATGTCAGCTCGGTTGCAGCGATCGGAATACCCGAGGACGCTCGCCCGGCCAACGAGGATTTTGCGTTTAATTTAAGGGAATCGAATCTTCATTACTACATCTCAAAACATGAAGCCGAGCACGTCATTGCAAGGGGCTCGGCGGCCGGACTAGATGCTGTCATTGTTAATCCTACCGGCATTTGGGGACCCGCTCGTTCGTTCTATCGAGGGGCCGCCATCATCGAAGATGTGCGACGAAAGCGAATCCTACGGTATGCGTCCGGGGGCGTGTGTGTTGTTCACGTAGACGATGTGATCGATGGATTGCTCGCGGCGCTGGACAGGGGAGTTAGGGGAAATCGTTACATACTCGGCGGCGAAAACATCGCGTTCAGACAGCTGATGGAAAAGGTAGCCGCTGCAATTGGTGTTGACCGCCGGTTCGTACGCATACCAAACGCCGCAATGAACTGGGCCGTCCAAATCGCGAAATTCGCGAGCGCCATGTGGGATGGCTGGCTAGTTAACGCTTACGCCAATTTTTACTGTGCCACGCGGTCCTGCTATTACGACTCGACCAAGGCCCGCCTTAATCTGGGTTTTCAGCCTCGAGGATTTGATGCGATTCTGAAGGATTGTTTGACCTTCACACCGCGAAGACCCTTCTTCGATCGAAATTTTCCCAATATGGAAGGGAGTAATGGAAAATTGGCGCAGTAGAAGCGTCCTTGTGACTGGTGGAGCTTCCTTCATCGGAAGCCATTTGGTAGACCAACTGGTCGGCCTTGGCGCAAAGATACGCGTCGCAGACGATCTATCGAGTGGAAAACTTGAAAACCTGAGAGAAAGTTCAGGTAGTATCGAGTTTTGTGAGGGCGATCTTAGAGTTCGAGATTTTACGCGGCAGGTTATGACAGGCATGGAAGTGGTATTTCACTTGGCGGCATGCCATGGGGGACGAGGGTTTATCGATACTCATCCGGCCGACTGCGCGTCAAATCTTGTGCTCGATGGTGTGGTTTTCGATGAAGCGTGGCGGGCAAGAGTCAACCGAATTTGCTTTGCGAGTTCGGCTTGTGTCTACCCAACTAATCTTCAGGTCGCACCAGCCAACGGTAAGGCTGTAAATTTAAAGGAAGAGTGGGCCAATCCTTTCGAGGCTGGATGCGCGGCCGCCGATGGAGAATACGGCTGGGCAAAGCTAATGGGGGAGATGTCTCTCCGCGCATATCGGAAACAGTATGGATTAAAGTCGGTTTCATGCCGCCTCTTCACTGCCTACGGCGAACGCGAAAACGAAACCCACGCCGTGATCGCGTTGATAGCGAAAGCGTTCATCAAGATGGAGCCCTATGAGATTTGGGGGAATGGCGAGCAGGATCGTAACTTCACATACGTCGGCGACATCGTAGAAGGGATGATTCGCGCAGCCGAAAACATCGAAGATTCATCCGCGGTCAATATCGGAACCGCAGAGCACATCAAGATCATAGATGCTGCGCGCATGATCTTCATGGAAACCGGCTTTACGCCGCACTCGATTGCCTTTGACACCTCGAAACCCGTGGGCGTGGTGAGCAGAGCTGCGGACCTCACACGGACTCGTCAGTTGCTTGGCTGGGAGCCGCAGACGAGTTTCAAAGACGGACTTCGGCGGGCAATCGAGTGGTACTACCGCGAACATGACTCCACTGAGGTCGCGTCCCGCCTGGGCTTGCTGTTGACCGAACGATAGAAGGATCGGCTTTCTATCTCCATTAGCCTGCTTTTCAACACATCGATGACGCACAACATTGCCATCTACATCGAGCCTACATCACATCATTTTTCCGGCAATCGGCTCTTCATCGCGAATGATGGCCGACGGAATGGCGACCGAATCAACGAGCCCTTCGTTTATCTCCGCGACTTCTTCGCCGCTCGCGGTATTACTGTCCAGACCGCCGACTACTTACCCGAGCGGGAAAGCAACATCATTAAAATCTACGTATCAATGGGCTGGCTTAACAATTACAGGGCGATCTCACGCAGATCAGACACGGTATTGAGCGCGGTATTTGCCATGGAGTGCCCTATCGTCGACCCTGCCCTCTATCGCGAACTGGGTCGCGCGCAGCAGTTCTTTCGGCGGGTTTTTTCCTGGAGTGACAGCCAATCGATTCAACATTTCGTGGGAAAACCTCTCAACTGTCGACACTATTGCTGGCCTCAATCCTTCGATGATGTACACGAAGATATCTGGAACAAAACCAACCGGAAGTTTCTTGTGATGATCAATTCCAACCGGCTCCCTCTCATCTATTGGAACGAACTCTACACTAAGCGCTTGCAGGCACTTGACTTTTTTAGCCGGACAGGCGACATCGATTTGTACGGGAACGGCTGGGATGAGCCCCCTTTTCCGATGCATCGCAAATGGGTGCCTTACACGTTCCGCTTTGCCCATCACGCCATCAACTGCCGCTGGGACCAGATTCGACCGAATCCATTGCTACAAGCCGCACGGCGCGCATATCGCGGTCCTACGCCGTCAAAATCCGACACACTTGGCCATTACAAGTTTGCTTTGTGCTTCGAGAACATGATCTTGAAGGGGTGGATTTCGGAAAAGATATTTGATTGTTTCTTTGCGGGAACCATTCCAGTGTATTGGGGCGCCCCAGACATCGACAACTGGGTGCCCCCCGAGTGCTTCGTCGACGTGAGACTGTTTTCCGGATATCAGGAGTTGCAGACGTTTCTAAAGTCGCTATCTGAAAAGGATATTCGCAACTACAAAAACGCCGCGCGACACTACCTCCGATCATCCCAGTTCCGGCCGTTCAGCAAACAAGCTTTCGCTGAGTTGTTCCAAAACATAGTTGAGGTAGACGCTGGAATACATCTTTCAGCCAGTGCTCGAGCATATCAGTGATGCCCGCTAACTAACTAGTTCCTCCGCGGCGCGACGTCGGCAATTTTCTTATGTTAAATGTGCTGTTAACTCTCGGCGCCTTACAAGTCGCGGGTATGGTCGCCCTTCTCGTGCGAACCAAAACTCTGGCTCTCATGCTTGGTCCAGAGGGTGTCGGCGTGTTAGGGACTGTAGACAAGCTACTGGCCACCGTCACACAAACGGTTTCGTTCTCCCTTCCTTTCGCTGCGCTCCGGTTCCTGCCGGAATTGTGGAGTCAGAATCCGGTGGAGTTCGCCGTTCTGTTCCGGCGGATGCGCAATCTACTCCTCGTGATAGCAGCCCTGACCATGATAGTGACCTTCCTTGTTACAACGCTCGCTCCCAGATTCTGGGGTGACCAGCTGCTGCCCTATCGATCGGTCTTGCTCTGCGCATTTTGCGGCGTTCCGGCCGTCATGTTTGTTCCTTTCTTACAAAACGCAATCGCAGGTAGGTTGAAGCACAACTTATCATTGCTTTTTAGTCTGGCTAACACAGTCCTTCTGACGCTGGCCGGCGTTGTGGGAGTTTGGTGGAATGGACTGCAGGGCCAGTACCTTCTGTATGCTCTAACCAGCCTCATGCTGGTTGTACCGGTAATGTGGTTCACCGAGCGGGTCCCTGGTCAATGTCACGAGAATGAAAAACGCGCGTTTTCCATTCGTTTGCCTGTCCGGGTGTGGACATTTGGTCTTGCCTTGTCCACCCTTGCTTTTATCGCTCCTTTCGCAGCACTCTACATGAACTACCAAGTGCTCGGCGTCTTCGGGGCGGAAACCGCTGGATGGATGCAAGCTGCGATCGGGATAGGTCTTGTTGCACGCAATCTCTTGGGCACAGCTCATCCTTTGTATCTCACACCTAATTTGAATCGAGGCGGAACTGCCGCGGAACGGCTGCATTGGGCCGGTGAGTTTCAGAGAACGTTCAGCTTCGTATGCCTTATAGCTGTTCTACCTCTCGTTCTCTTTCCACGCCTTGTTATTGAGCTACTGTATTCCGCTAACTTTGTACCGGGCTCCCGCTTCGTTTCGCTGTTCGTAGCTGCGGAAGTACTTACACTTTTGGCAGGCACGTATCAGGTTCTCATAGTTGCCTTTAACCACATCTCTTTTCACGTGATCCAAAATTTGATCGCGCAAGGCGTGGTGCTATTGTTGGCCTTCCTTGTCATCAAGCCGTATGGGATTGTGGGAGCCGGGTTGGCCGCGGTTGCTGCACAGCTCGTACTCTACGCTGGCAGCACCCTGTTCCTCCGGTGGCGCTACCACATCAGGCTCCCTCTGCGCGACAATTTGCAGATGCTGTATATCGTCCTGTCGCTATTCTTGGCCGGATTAGCGGGCGCACTTGACACGACATTTTCTTGGAGGACGGTGTTTTGGAAGGCTTTGCTCTTTGCAGTTTTAAGCGCCGGACTCACGCTCTTTCTGACTCGAAAGGATCGAGAGAATATTTCTCGTTTCATTAGACAGATGTGGCTTTGCATTGAATCATTCACAGTCATCGGGCTAAAGCCCGATTGGCGCAGGTAATCTGTGCGCAACGTGAATCTGACTCCGTTGCTTATGTTGTCGCGTATCGTCGCTAAAGCCTCGGAGACGCTGTTGCCGGCCTCGACGCTTTCACGTCTCCGCATCCAAAGAGAGTGGAAGCGCTGGGTGCGGTCGTTGACGCCCGACATCCTTGACGACCAAACTCACGCCTCCGCCGAGGTAAAACGGCGGATTTTCAAGGCCTATGTGCGTCGAGTTGAAATCGAGACACATGCGAAGTGCAACAGAGTTTGCTCGTTCTGTCCGAATAGCATCGTGGACCGCAGACGGAATGAAACCCGCACCGACTCCCTAATGCTCGACCGTATCTTTGAAGAACTAGGCTCGATTGACTATTCGAACCAGGTGCTGATCGCCCGCTATTCCGAACCCTTGGCGGACCCCGATTATCTTTACGATAGACTCGCCGCGGCCCGACGCTTTGCGGGTCAGGCACAGTTTGCTATCACCACGAATACGGATTACCTAACACCTCACGTTCTGGAGCAACTGCGGGCGGCGGGAGTGATGCGTATTTATATGAGCATTTATCTCGCGTCTAGGGAACGGTGGACGCCAGATGTGGCCCGTCGGCACAACAGTCGATTGCAAAAGAAGCTTGATCTCCGGTTCGTCACCTATAACGAAACGCCCACGTCCCTACAGTGCATATACAAGTACAAAGACATCGAGTTGTCGTCTACCTGTCATAACTGGGAAGATTACGGTACGGACCGCGGCGGAACTCTCCAACAGTATGCCCGTCGGGTTCGTGTCGGTCCCTGCCGCGATCCTTTCGAGACGTTTGTAGTCGACTACACCGGTGCGGTAATGCCATGCTGTGCTCTCCGCAGTGATTTGCCTCAGAGCGAACAGTTTGCTGCAGCCAACCTATTAGCATCTTCGACTAGCATTTTCGACATTTATGCGAGCCAACTCTCGGCGTGGCGTCGTAGTCTAGTTGGATTTGGCCCGAAGACTTCTCCATGCACAACTTGCAGCCATCGTGACATGCCCGGAGAACTCGCTGTCCCTATGGCCGACCTTCTGGAACAACATTTGCAGCGGATTAGCCGGCATCAGTACTTCAGCCCGTCCAAACAACTATGACGAGTCCGACACCAGTTCCAATGCCACGTAACGACAAAACTCGATTGGTTTCCATTATCATCCCCGTCTACAATGACGAACGATATCTGCGAAGGAGTTTGGACTCCATCCTCGCACAAACCTATCCGAACACCGAGGTCATCGTCCTGGACGATGCATCCACAGACGGTACGCCCGAAATCATTGCCGAGTATGGCAATCGGATCCGGTCCCATCGGCAGGCGCGGAATCGGGGAATCTTCGGCAACATGAATGATGGCATCGCAATGGCTCAGGGCGAGTTTATCGCGATCTATCACTCGGATGATGTCTATGACCAGCGGATAGTCGAACGTGAAGTCGGCTTTCTTGATCGATATCCAGAAGTGGCTGCCGTCTTTTGCAAGGAGGTGTTCATCGATCCACAAGGGCGGGAGTTTGGACGGTTGGAACTCCCACGGGAAGTCCGAGGCGGTGGGCCTTTCGAGTACGCTACTATCTTTAACGCTCTATTGACTCATAAGAATCACATCTTTTGCTGTCCCACGTGCATGGTCCGCGCGTCCGCTTACAGGGTAGTCGGACCCTATCGCGACCAGTTTCGCATCACGTCAGACTTAGAAATGTATTTGCGGATCTCCAGGCATTACCAAGTCGGCATTTTGGACGACTACCTCATCTCTTATCGTTCGGGACATGGGAATTCATCGCAGAAAGATAGGTATCTAAAAACTGACGCAAACGGCTTTTTTGCGATCATGGATTTGCATCTTGCGAGTGGAGGTCGGACAATAGCGACGCCGAAAGCTCTACGCGCTTATGAAGCCCATCGCGCCGAAGACAATCTGCTGAGGAGCGTCAACTGCTACATTCTCGACCGACGTCGTAAAGCGAGTGAAATCCTCAAAGGAATTCGCATCAGGACACTTCTGTTCAGTCGCCGCATTATGCGCTGGCGTCTGTTGCTTCTATTTGTTCTCTTGCGTGTGCTAGTGCTTCTACCGCGCGCTGCCTCTGTTGCTAATCTGTTTCACCGGCGATGGCACTCTGGAATTCGGATGAAGAAGACCTTCGGCTGGCAAAGAATAGTTGTATCCGACAACGCGCGATGAGCATGTACATTCGGCAGTAGAACTGCACAATGGCCTATACGATGTTCTGGGCGCACTCTCTAGATCAGCCGAACTACGGAGTTTATGATGCGCTTGCGCCGTCCACACAAGCGCCACTGTAACCGTGAGCGCTGACTTAAGGTTAGACGTGCAGCGAAACTGGCTCCAGACTAAACGTTGGCTTATTCACGGCATCCTGTACGCCATCTACTTCCTTGGTGTAATCGAGGCCTCGACACGTCTACTGTTTTCCATCCGGCCGGTTTTCCGCTCGGTGATTGGGCGAGATGACGCTTCTTCGCGAGCCGATGGGCCGCAGCGAGTCTGTCGTAGAGATAGATACAAAACGCTCGATTTGCACGCAACGTGTCATAACTGGAACGAATACGGCACGGACCGCGGTGGAACCCTCGAACAATACATCCAAAAAGAGCGCATTGGACCTTGCCGCGATCCGTTCGAGACCTTTGTCATCGACTACACAGGCGCCGTAATGCCTTGCTGTGCTCTGCGTAGCGATTTGCCTCAAGGTATAAAGTTTGCCGTAGGCAACCTCTCCGAGCCCGGTACCACTATTTTTGACATCTATGCAGGCCAACTGTCCGCGTGGCGGCGAAGCCTGGTTACATTCGGCTCAAAAACTTCGCCATGCACACTTGCACCCATCGTGACATACCTGAAGAACTCGCTGCTTCCATTGCGGCGCGGATGGAAAAACATTTGCAGCACATTGGCCGGTATCAGCACTTCAGTTCACGCAACCGAAAACAGCCTGACGGGCTTGTTATAGGATAATTTCATGATCCAAACACTGCATCGCGTCGGTTCAAGACTGCGACACTCCCATTTGCTCGAAGAGCAGCGCTGGTTATGGGAGAAGCTCGAACCCGCTTGGCAGCGAATGTTTGAACAGTTCTCGGTGCAGCGCGGTTACCCTGCACACATCAACGACGATGTTTTCAGATTAGTTTATGCGTATGGCGCGCGCTACGATCGTGCCGACAAAAGAGCGTACGAACCGATTACTTACGGCGCCTTTGTGAAAGACATCAAAGAGGGCATGACCGTCTTCGATATTGGCGCTCACGTTGGCTTTTTCACGTTGGCGGCCGCCAAGCGAGTCGGGCGAAGCGGGCGCGTATTTCCCTTTGAGCCAGCGCCAGAGACACTAACGATTCTCTGTCAACATATTTTGTTCAGGGCAGATCGTGTTGAAGTGATCAGTTCAGTCGTCTCTGACTCGGATGGAATTACCGCTTTCTTCGCCAACGCGGATAGCATGGCCGCTTCGTTAAGGGCAGAAAATTGGAAGTTCGCTGCGGAACACCGTCCAACCCCCGTTCTGAAGATCGAGGTTCCGTTTATCAGGCTAGATACTTTTTGCAAGAATCGACACGTCAAACCCAATGTCCTGAAAATTGATGTTGAAGGAGCCGAGTCGCTCGTTTTGCGCGGCGCGAAGGAGCTGCTGAACGGTAATCATCTTGTAATCTATTGCGAAGTTCATCCTCTCCTCATGAAGCACTTCGACTACGCCTTAGCTGACTTCCGCGCTTATTTGGATGATCTCAACTACCAGATCGAACCTCTGGATGACCCGAACCGGATGGGCATCTTCCATTGCCGCATCACGCGTCGTTGATTCAACCGCCGGCATGACCAAAGACCAATTGCGGCCATTAGTTTCGATTATTGTTCCGGTTTACAACGGCGAGCGATATCTGCGAGAAAGCCTGGACTCCATCCTATCGCAAACTTATCCGCACACTGAAGTCATTGTCATGGACGACGCGTCCACTGATGGTAGCGGACATTATTTCTAGCTACGGCGACCAAATCCGCTCCCAGCGCCAGGCGCAGAATCGCGGCATTTACGGCAATATGAACGATGGCATCGCACTAGCGCGAGGTAAATATATTGCGATCTATCATTCGGACGACGTGTACGATCCGCGCATTGTCGAGCGCGAAGTCGAATTTCTTGAACTCCACCCGGAAGCTGCAGCGGTTTTTTGTAAGGAAGTCTTCATCGACCCGGAGGGGCAGGAATTCGGGCGTGTTGAACTTCCGGTAGAAGTAAGGGGCGGAGGGCCCTGTGACTATCGCCTTATCTTCAACACGTTGCTCACTTACAAGAACCACATCTTCTGCTGTCCAACTTGCATGGTGCGGGCTTCCGTTTATCGCACACTCGGAACTTATCGCGAGAAAGAATTCCGCAACACGTCGGATTTGGAGATGTATCTGCGCATCTCGAGACACTGAAAGGTCGCAATTCTGGATGAATACCTCATCTGTTATCGTTGGGGGCAGGGCAATTCAGCCCAGAGGTACCGATATTTGCGAACCGATCCCAGCCGCTTTTTCACGATCATGGATTTATATCCTGCGGATGGGGGGCTCGCCTTGTCTATGCCTGCTATGAAGCGCATCGTGCCGAGGATAATCTGATGCGTACGGTGAATCACTACATTCTCGATCAATGTATTGAGGCGAGGGCGGTTCTGAAGCAAATTAGCATTAGGAAATTGCTCGCCAGCCGCCGTATTATGCGCTGGCGTCTGATGCTTCTTTTCCTTCTGTTGTTTGTCGTGGCGCGTCTGCCCCGTGTCGCTCCTGTGGCGAATTTATTTTATCGGCGCTGGCATTCAGGGATGCGGATCAAAAGGACCTTCGGCTGGCGTAAGTTAGTCGTGAACCATAACCGCTCGTTTCAACCTCGCCAGCAGGGTTTCCAGAGCTAATGTGCGGTATTGTCGGGGCGGTTTCCGTTGCGCCAATCAACTCAAAATTGATCGAAGAGATGCGCGACCGTCTAGTACACCGGCGGCCGGATCATGGCGGACTTTGGTCCTCCGGCAGTCAGTGTGTGTGCTTGGGACACCGGCGCCTTTCGATCGTTGACCTTTCACCAGAAGCGAATCAGCCGTTCGTTTCGCGTGACGGGCGGTTCGTGATTACCTTCAACGGCGAGATTTACAACTTTAAAGCGTTGCGAGAAGAATTGAGCCGGGCGGGGTGCCATATTCCGTACGAACTCCGATACGGAAGTTCTCATCGAATCATTCTGCGAATGGGGCGATCGATGTGTTGACGTTTTATCCGGCATGTTTGCTTTCGCTCTTTGGGACGAAAAGGCACACCGGTTATTCTGCGCGCGCGACCGCGCCGGCGAGAAGCCTTTCTATTACGCTATGCTCGGCGATAGCTTTATTTTCGCTTCAGAGCTAAAGGCGCTTCTCTTGTGGCCCGGATTTCGCAAAGAGATCGATTACACGGCGGTGGTTGATTTTCTGTCTTTTGGATTTGTCGCCGAACCCAAAAGCATATGGAAACAATGCCGAAAGCTTCCACCCGGCTATTCGTTGTCCCTCGAGGTGTTGCCGGCTAGATCGCTTTTGATGAACGAGCCTGCTGCTTACTGGGACATGGAATTCAACCCGGATTACTCGATCAAAGATTGGGGTCCGCGCATTCTTGAAACGTTACAGAAAACCAGCAAGGAGATGTCTTTTGCCGATGTCCCAGTTGGAACATTCCTGAGCGGCGGTGTCGACTCCTCCTCCGTCACAGCTGCCCTGAGCCGCGCGGGTTGCCAGGTCAAGACGTTTACCATCGGATTTGATGAACAAGGCTATGATGAACGGCCGTATGCCCGCGAAGTCGCGGCTCTCTACCGAACAGAACATATCGAAAGGAACGTGGTTGCCGAAGATGTTACAGCCGAGATCGAACGATTACTGTGGCACTACGATGAGCCGTTTAACGACTATTCCTATCTTCCAACCTTTCAAGTTTGCAAAGAGGCCCGCAAAAGTATCACGGTTGCACTTTCGGGGGACGGCGGCGATGAGGTGTTTGCGGGTTACCGCAAGTATCAGCGTCTATCCTTGAGGCAAGGCGTGGAGCGTTTGGCGCCACAGGGCCTAGCCCGCTTTCTGGCACGCCGCGCAAAAATGCTTCATCCAGAAACAAGCCGCTTCCGCCGTATGCTTTTCCAATATCTCTCGGACGGACCGACAATGATGCTTGACGTGCTGTCGCTCGGGTTATCCTTGCCTGTGTTGCGCGTTGCAGCGCGGGGCGAGCTGTCAGAGACTCTAAGGCATTACTCACCAATGGACGTGATCGAGCCTTTGCTACGCAAAGTTCCACCAGAAAAAGTAGGGTTGATCAACTCAATGCGGTACCTCGATCTAAAGTTGACCTTGGCAGGCGATATTTTGGTGAAGGTCGATCGAGCAAGTATGGCCGTTTCATTGGAAGTGCGACCGGTCTATCTACACCGCGACATCATAGCTCTCGCAGAAACAATTCCAGCCGAGTTGCTGGCCGATAGAAACCATTCAAAAGAGGTTCTCAAAGCGGCTCTGAGAGCGTGGTTGCCGGAATCCATCCTATACCGCGGAAAGCAGGGTTTCGCTATGCCGCTCAAGAACTGGATCACTGGAAATCTTCGACATCTGTTTGCGACGAACGGGAAAAGAAATCCTGTTGATGATTTATTAGACCCGACTGTCCTGGATAAAATGCGCCACTCGGATTCTGCCGGAAGTGCTGATACGACTTCAGTCATCCATAGCTTATTTTTCCTGAACCGCTGGATCGCCAAATGGGCATGAAGCGAGTGGCTCAATGATACTCCCGATCATCAACACCCCACTGCAGCAGCCCTTTGATTTCTGCAAATCGGAAATTCGCGACTTTTTGACCACTTATTCCGTCCGTGCTTTTCTTCTAGAAATAGTCAAGCAGTCATGGCCAGCATACTTATTGGCTTCGATCCTCATTCTAGTTGGTTTTCACTGGAGTCTCCCAAGCGCTTATCAGGACAAATCCTTCCAAGCAGATGAGAATGCCGCAGTATGGGCGGTCAATCAGATTCACTTTCCGATGTTTAATCCGCGTTGGTTTCCTTGGGGAACTGGCCTTTTCTACCAAGCGTACCTTTTAAAGCTTGTTTTCGCCGGAGGCGGTCTGGTCGATGTTAGCGATTACTGGATCATTCTGATGGGTCGTCTGGTTGTTTTTGCGTCGGCATTGGGGGCGATCAGTGTCTTATTCTTGTTGGGGCGCAAGCTGTTTGACACCCGGACTGGACAGCTAGCCGCCATTATCTTCGCAGTCCTTCCAGGTTTTGTAGTGAACAGTCACTATTTCAAGACTGATGTGCCGATGACTGTTTGGATGTTGGTCACCCTGCTAACCGCTTACCAACTCATAGAGACTGGAAGTTCCAGATACGTCTTCGTTTTGGGATTCCTCGTTGGGTACACGGCCTCGGTCAAATACAGCGGCGGTCTACTACTAGCCGTAGGCCTAGTTGCTATTGCAATGACGGCGCACAAATTCCATGAACGTCTTCCCTGGGTTCGCTACTTGGCCTGCGTGGTCGTGGGCTTCGCGTTCGGTGAACCAGCCGTGCTGCTGCCGCGAGGTTGGATGGCCATCATCGATGGTCTTCGTTGGGTGAAGATGCTTAACAGCAGGGGGTTGCCATACTATGTAGCAAGACCGCCGGCCTGGATCGATTACCCTCTTAATGTGATGCCCTATTCGATGACCGCGCCCATACTTGTTGCCGCAATAATAGCGCTCGTCTGGGTCATCACTAAAGAAACAAGGCGGTTCTTGCCCATCTTGACTTTCCTTGCTGCATACTACCCGCTGCTCTCATCAGACAACTGGCGGTTGGTCCGCTACACAGTTCCATTGTTGCCGATCGCTTCGCTTTTTGTTGCGGCTTTTGTCACCCATTTCAACCAAAGCCGACTGATTAGAAGAGTTACCATTGCCGCATTTTCGGCAATGGTGGGGTATGCCTTCTTCTTTTCCTTATCGTATGTCCGAGTGATGGCACAGGTTGATCCACGGATTCACGCGACACAGTGGGTCGAGGAACACCTCCCGAAAGATCGGCCCATCCCCTTAGTCCCCGCGTGGGATCTGGATAACGTGCAGCTTAGTAAAGTTGGATACAGTAAGACGGATGTGGATTTCAGCGTGTCCAAGTTAAAGAAAGTAGAAAGCCCCTACCTGGTCATGTCAGAGTTTGGTACATCATTTTACCAGCAAGCAATAGATTTCTACCCTGAGCATAAGAAGTTCCTCGACTACGTGGCGCAAAACTACACAGAAATCGTCCACTTCGAGAATTCACAGACTTTGTTTGGAATCAATAGCAAGAGGGGCATGAAGCTGCCTCAGGACTGGTTACATCCGAATCCTAGGATCACGATCTTGGTTCGCCGTAATCACCCTCACAAAGTGGGCTAAACGTGTAATATGCTGAACAATAGTACAAATTGGTGACCGGCGGTTGCAAAAACTGCTGCCACCCAGAAGGACGCTGCTCAGTGCCGATGATTGTGGCAGTCCTGCAGATTTTCACCGCTTTCGATTAGCCTTCTCATTTCTTCTTCCTGTTGGATCTGCATCGGACTCTTCGGATTTATCCTTTTCATCTCATCCAGTTCGTCGACGGGGAGGGACAGCAAATGCCGGATGAAATGGACAAGCTTCCAACTGTCCAGATCTTTGGCGGGGTCTTCGTCACCGAACGCAGGCATTCCGGTGAAATGGATTCCGTTGTGGATGATGTAGAACAAATCTCCATCGAAAAGCTTTTGAGTCTCGCTGTTTCGCAGATCGGGAGGAGGAGGAGGAGGAGGAGGAGGAGGAGGAGGATAGCCCTACCCAGGATCCGTGCCACCGGAATGTAGGTAGAATAAGACGCTCGGCGTGTGGCGCGTGTGGTTGGCAATGTCGTGGAAGGGGTATTATGTCAACCTGCGAGTGGCGACGGGCCTGGCGCACGCAGGATTTAGAGGATATCCGAGGGCGGCGAAGCAGGTGTCCTCCTGAATTGTGACGCTGTATTGATAGCGACCAGAACGCGGTCCAGCCACTGATGCGATAGGAGTTTCTGTTGACGTCGACAGCCTCCCGATGGGGACCGGAGATTGCCCCCGCAATGCGGGATTGGTGGGCCCGGCACTCTGAGATCGCATTTAGGTGGATTCTCGGTCTCATGGGGGCCATCGCGGTTATCTGGGTGGCGTACGAGTTCTGGCGGCTTCTTTTTCAGATGGGTTTGATGGGAGCTGTCGATCTCTGGAATCGGTGGGTCGAAACACATCGTTGGTTCGCCGGAGAGTTCATTTACGACAGTATCATCACGGCCGTGTACCCTCCGGCAACCTATGCGATGCTCTTTCCGTTCGTAGGCTGGTTGGAGTTTACGGCCGCCCGCTGGCTTTGGGCAGCAACTACCGTTGCAATCATGGCCTGGTTCGCTGCCTTGCTTGTGCGGGAGAGTGGCGCGCGGACTCTTTACGAGCGGGTGTTCGTCGTGCTCATGCTGCTGGCGACCTATCCGGCGGGCGCGACGACCGGCAACGGCCAGCTCAGCGTACACATTTTGCCGCCGCTATTGACGGCGCTTCTCTGGTTATCCCGCAAACGCGCGGCGTGGGATCTGGATCTTGCCGTGGCCGCGTTGCTCCTCGCGCCTCTGGTCAAGCCGAGCACGGCCGTTCCGTTCTTTTGGATCGCGCTGTTCGTGTCTCGCAGAATTCGACCGGTTCTGTTGACGTCTCTCGGATACCTGAGCTTGACTCTTTTGGCGGTGTCCTTCCAATCCGCCGGATTCCGGGCCGTGATCAAGGGTTGGCTTGCGCGGAGTTCCCATCTGGCGAGCTATACGGGTCCCGTGTACTATGCCAACGTACATGCCTGGTTGTCCGGTCTCGGATTGAACGAATGGATACTTCCCGCTTCATTTCTCATTTTGATTTTTTTGGCCTATTGGATATGGCGTCACCGGAACGCCGGTGTATGGCCGCTGATCGGCGTTACAGCGATCGTTTCGCGGGTCTGGACATACCATCGGTCGTATGACGATGTTTTGATGATGCTTCCCATGGTCGCGCTTTTTCGCATTGCCAAACGTGGCATATCGGCAGATGGGGCTGACGTGACCGCAGCTCTGTTATTGGCGGTGAACGTGGCTATGATGGTGGCGCCGGACGCTTTATTCGTGCTGCCCTGGCCGCTCAACGTCGTGTACACAACCATTGAGACGGCGGTCTGGTTGCTCGTGTTGCTCTTCCTTGCGGACCAGGCGCGATCAGATGCACAAAAGTCGGTGTGAGCGAACCACCCCATGCCGCGGTCGTCCCCATTTGTAAGGGGACATTCAAGGCAGGAGAGTCAACGAGTCCATTCTCCCCCTTACGAAGGGCAACAACATACTTGACTCACCATGGCCGGATGGCAGCAATTTTTGCGACCGCCGATCGCCAATTTGAAAACAAAGATTCTCGATTTGCTCAGCGATTTTCAACTATGGAGAATTGCCATGCAAATGGTGAATTTCTTGCACAAATTACAAAGACGGTTCCATGAATTGCTCGCATCTTGTGATGGGAAAGGCTATCTTTTGGACAGCACCTGAAGAAAACGAATTCTGGAATGAACCTGGTTCTGAAAATGAACCTAAGGCCCGTCCATGTCTAATTGAATCAATATACGTTTCAGCTATCAGTTATTTTGGGCAGCTGTGAGTATATGCTCAACGGGAAAAAAATCTGTGTTGTTATGCCAGCCTACAATGCGACAAGGACCCTGCGTCGAACTTGCAGGGAATTGCCTAACGACGTTGTCGACGAAGTGCTGGTCGTAGACGATCACAGTACGGATCGTACTGTCATCGAAGCGTGTGGAATAGGCGTCACCACTTTTGTTCATAAGGCAAACTTCGGTTATGGGAGAAATCAGAAGACTTGTTATCGCGAAGCTTTGAAACGGGCAGCCGATGTAGTCGTGATGCTCCATCCAGATTATCAGTATTCCCCCAGACTTGTGGCAGCAATGGCAAGTATGATTGCCTACGGAGAATACGACGTGGTGCTGGCTTCAAGGATCCTTGGAAGGGGAGCTCTCAAGGGTGGCATGCCCTTGTACAAATATGTTTCAAATAGGATTTTAACGTTGATAGAGAATGTCCTGCTGAACTTCAAACTATCGGAGTACCATACCGGCTACAGAGCCTTTGCCCGTGACGTGCTCAGCAACCTGGCGCTTGAGGAGAATTCCGACAATTTCGTGTTCGATAACGAAGTCATTGCCCAAGTCATCTACGCAAACTACCGAATCGGGGAAATATCTTGTCCTACAAGATATTTTCCTGAGGCCTCGTCTATCAGCTTCGCAAGATCGGTAAGATATGGCCTTGGGGTAGTTCTGACATCACTCAAATTCCGGCTACAGAAGATGAAACTAGCGAATTTCAGAATATTCGACGACCGAGGCCGGAGAGTGTTTGATCCGTACTACGAAGAAGTCTCTGCGGAAAGCTCACTCTCATCGCAATCACAATCGTCGTAACTGCGCCAGCGCTTGATTTAGATTCAGGATAAAGCGTCGCTTCCTTGATCTAAACATTTTTTAGAAAATGAAACTGTCGGGTCGTCATTGCTGCGTGGTGCCCGGTCATACGGAGAGTTCTGCGGTTACCTATGCCGCGAAGGCGCAAGAGCAAAAAAGTGGAAGTAATTTGAAGTACCCAGAATACCGTTGTCGGTCATCGTTGCTGGCAGAAACGCTTCACAAATACTGGAGTGTCTGGATGCGCTGTGTCCACAGGCACAAGCGGCGGGAGCCGAAGTGATTGTGGCGGATAGTTCTGAC
>Ga0137371_10000132_pt1 | contig 44802 bp, 35 predicted proteins | sample SagtaG_7_FD_104919 | JGI IMG/M metagenome (GOLD analysis project Ga0137371, IMG submission 104919) | Vadose zone soil microbial communities from Sagehorn Ranch, Mendocino, California, USA - Sage1_R_40_16 metaG | ecosystem: Environmental > Terrestrial > Soil > Vadose zone | place: USA...
CCACGCTCTCCTTTTCCTACCACCAGCCGGGTATGGGCGAGGGTATGCCGCTGGGAGGCGGCGAGAAGGCGAAGCCGAAGTCGTTCGGGCAGTAGGGCGCGGGGGCATCGGATATGGTTACGGCCTTGGGGTTCGTCCTGGGCGTCGGCGTCGTTCCGACCGTTGGCTGCGGGGTCGGCTGCGGCAGAACGAAGTGCGGGACGGTTCCGGGCATAAACAGGTCGGTGGTCTTTACGCCGTCAGGATAGGTGACCTGCGCATGCACCAGGCCACCGGGATCGGTGAAGTTGCGGATCGGGCGTCCCTGCTCGGCTACCAACATGGAGTCATGCCAGATAGGGGCGGCTCCCTGGACGCCTGTTACGTTGTACATCGGCGTGTTATCGTTGTTGCCTGCCCAGACACCCATGACATAATCTGTGGTGTAGCCGACGGTCCAGTTGTCGCGGAAGTCGTTGGTGGTGCCTGTCTTTACGGCAGCCGGGCGTACCGCGCCGCGATTCCCGTACCAGCAATCGGTCTGCGAATTGGAGTACAACTGGAGCACGTTGCAGTCGAAGAATTCGGGCAGGCGCGAGGTGTTATCGCTCAGCACGTTGGTCATCATGTATGCGAGCTGCGGACTGAGTACCTGCGTTCCCGTGTTGGTGGGATGCCCGTACGTCTGGTGCGTGCTGGCCATCACGACCTTACTGATGGCGTAGTAGGGGACATGCACGCCACCGTCGGCGAAGGTTCCATACGCCGAGGTTTCATCAAGGAGGTGCACTCCCAATCCACCGAGCACCAGCGAGTAGCCGGGCGTCCCATTATAGCTGGCGATGCCCATGTTCTTCGCCATAGTCATTGCCTGGTCGATACCTACATGCTCCAGCGTTCGCACGGCGGGAACGTTCAGGGAGTTCTGCAGAGCGCAGCGGATGGTCATATGGCCGTGGTAGCGCTCGTCGTAGTTCGTGGGCGTAAATGTCGGCGGAATCGAATCCGGAATGTTGATCGTTGTTGGTTCGTCCGAGATGGCCTGCGCCGGTGATGCGCCCTGCTCGAAGGCGGTCACGTAGACGAAGGGCTTGAACGATGAACCGGATTGGCGGTAGCCCTGCGTCGCTACATCGTATTGGCCATCGATGCTCCTGTTGTTGTAATCAATGCTGCCCAGCAGAGAACGAATGGCGCCCGTATGGTAGTCGATCAGCACCTCGGCGGCGTTGGTCAGGTGATGGGCATCACGCAGTTCCGCGATGTGCTTCTGGGCAATCTTCTGAAGCTGGTCCTGCAATTTGATGTTCAGGGTTGTATACACGCTCATATCTGAGCGCGCTAACTGGTCGCGCGTCAGATGGAAGGTGTGCTCAAGCTGCGTATAGACGAATTCGGCGAAATGCGGCGCCCGATTGACGAGGCTGGTTGGCCTCTTGAAGAAACCAGGCCGCTGCGCCTCTTCGATGGCCTGGAACTCTTGTGCGCGCGTGATATAGCCGTCCCTTACCATAAAGCCCAGCACGGTCTGGAAACGGCTAAACGCGGCGGCAGGATGCAGGCGTGGATCGTAAGCCTCCGGCAGCGCGGGCAGGCCAGCCAGCATTGCCGACTGCGCCAGGTCGAGTTGCTTCGAGGCGGGCTTCCCATGCCTGTCCTCCAGGCCAAAGTAGACGGTTGCCGCCGCATCGATACCGTAAGCCTGCTCGCCGTAGTAGATGCTGTTCAGGTACATCTCTATGATGTCGGACTTGGTGTAGAGACTGTTCAGTTGAGGAATCAGGACGAGTTCCTGTAGCTTACGTGTGATCGTCGTTTCGCGACCGACGACGAGATTTTTTATCAGTTGCTGCGTAATTGTGCTGCCACCGGCCACGACGCGCCCGCTGGTCAGGTCATCTATCGCCGCCTGGATGATACGCGTCAGGTCGATGCCGGAATTGTTCCAGAAGTTCTTGTCTTCGGTAGCGACGGTCGCATTGACCAGCATTGGAGCAATATCTGGCAGCGAGACAGAGGTGTGAAGGCCATCGTTCGTCAATTGGGCGATGGGTACGTTTTTACTGTCATACATCTTGAGGTTATCGCGCGGCATGAGATCCTGCAACGTGACGATCCGGCCCATATATTTACTCTGTGTGTCGCTGTAGAAACGATAGGCAAAAAAGGCGCCAATGCCACTGATGGAGAGCAAGACGACGAGCAATGCAAAGAAGATGCTGCTGAGGAGCAGCCAGAAACGGTTTACCGAGCGTCGCAGCTCTTTACGCCCACTACGCAGTTTCTTGCGCGCGATATGGCGGATCATGACCTTCCTATGCCTGCGCCTGCGCCGCGATTGCACCGTGGCGGCACCCGGCGGCGGTGCGAGTTCAAGCTGGACCGTCTGTGCTACACGCGCGGGGAGAGCAGGGAGCGCGACGTTCTCTTTCTCTATATCTAGAGAAGAAGGTGCTCTCACCACCGGCAGTTGCTGGGATAAGCGCTCCTGGCGCGCGCGCTTCCGCTCAAGGTAGCGCAGCGCGCGCTCCTGGCGCGGCGTGATCACGTTTCCCGGCTGCGGACGCTGCACGGGCAAGATACTATTTTGATTGTTGCTCGATCCATACCGAGCATTTATGGGTCCTATATTTTTACTACTGGAAGTATCCTCGCGATGATTTGTTGACATGCATGCTTCCTCGCTCTAGCGCTTTGCTATACCCTGATGCGTTCTAAACACGTAGCACATACAAATATAACTATACAACATCGAGTGATGGTCGCGTTAACCCATCGAGCAAACGCGACGTGCCTCTTCGCTGTGGCGCATAATCCCTTTTTGGACCTCTTCTATAGAAGACGTTGTGAAAGCTAAATTGTTTCGCATACCATTCAAAAGCAGTTGTGAACGCTGCTCAGGCGCTTTCACTCACACAACTGAAAGGCATAGGGTAAAGAGCGCGTTAATGTTGGGCCGCTTCGATAAGGGCGGGGAGGATCTCGTTGGTGATGGCCTGGATCTGGTACAGGCTCTCGATCCAGGGAATATCCTGCTCGCGTGCGCCACGCACCTCCGCAAGCTGGAGTATGCTCTCGTCTATCAATGTGCGGAAGTAGAGGAAGGCGCGCACAGCATCGGCTACGGGGACGTGCGAGCGCCCTGTGACCGTGCCATATTCGCGGCCCAACTGGATCGCTTCGCTGAGCAGGTCCTCCCGGTTGGGGTTATCATTGAGCGCGCGCAGGAGGAGATCCAGCAGGCGGCGCCCGAGCTGGCGGTAGCCTTCGCGCGCGTTCTCGTCGAAGTGCTGGTACCAGGGCAACGTCTCGACTGTCCCATCGGTAAAGGCGAAGCGTACTCGCCCCAGGACGCTCTGCACGAGCAGTTGCGCCGCAGGATTCGGCTTCGGCTCCGCCTCCTGGCGCAGACGGGCCTCGATATCCGAGCGCCGAAAGCGCCGGTGTCCACCACTCGTCCGGCGCGAGGGCAGTTCGTTGCGATCAGCCCACTGCCGCACCGTTGCGGGATGCATACCAAGCATGTCGGCTGCCTCGCGCAAACTCAGCCACTCTTCTCCCGGTTGAGATGATAACATAGCACCCTCCTGCTGTCGCCTCTGCCAATAAATGCCACAGTGTAGCTTGATTGTAAGGATTCCCTTACGTGTCGTCAAGTAGGGGCCTGCCTTGTCCATTTTTTTAATGAGCACATTGGTATGATACAATATAACCGTCGTTAAAAGTAGCAAGCGAGCCGTATATCATTATGCAAACACCACCCGAAGAACAACCGCAAGAGACAACCTCTTTGCTAGGCAGGAACCGCGATCTGGCGGTTCTCTATGCTATTGCCGGTTATCTCAATCACCAGATCGATGTCCACGAGGCGCTGCAGGAGGTGCTGGCGAAGGTGACGGAGATGCTTGGCCTGCGTACAGGCTGGGTCTGGCTACTGAATGAACAGGGTTCACCCTATCCTGCGGCTTCGCAGGCCCTTCCACCTTATCTCGCCGATCACCCCGAACGTATGACCGGCTCCTGCCTCTGCCTCGATACATTCTTGAGCGGCGGTATGGAGAAGGCAGCGAATATCGATGTGCTACGCTGCAGCCGCTTGAAAAACGCGGAGCGCGACAGCGATCCCTCCGCGCTGGGCCTGCGCTTCCATGCCAGCATACCGATCTACGCGGGCGATACACCGATCGGCGTCTTCAACGTCGCCAGCGAGGACTGGCGCGGGCTGCAGGTGGAAGAGCTCCAGCTGCTGCACATTATCAGCGACCAGATCGGCCTGGCGGTGCAGCGCGCGCGCCTCTCCGCCGATCACACGCGCGCGGCGGCTCGCCTGGCTACGATCGAGGAGCGCAACCGGCTGGCGCGCGAGATCCACGATACCCTGGCACAAGGGCTGGCGGCGATCACGCTGCAACTGGAGGCCGCCGATGCGCTGGCCGCGTCCCGCCCGCAGCGCGCTCACCTCGCCGTGCAGCGCGCCCTGAGCCTGGCACGCAACAACCTTGAGGAGGCACGCCGCTCGGTGATGGATCTGCGCGCCGCGCCCCTCCAGGGCTATACACTGCCCGAGGCGCTGGCGTTACTGTCAAATGGTGCAGATCATCACACGGAACAAACGCTCGTACGCTTTACATACAACCCCGAAACGAACTTTCCCACGCTGCCCGGTCGCGTCGAGACCAGCCTCTATCGCATCGCTCAGGAGGCCCTGACCAACGCGCTCAGGCACGCAAACGCACAATATATCGAGATGACGCTCACTGCAACCGAGCAAATAATCAACCTGGTGATCCAGGACGATGGCAATGGTTTCGATCCTGACACGGTAACTCAGACAAGCGGACACTTCGGTCTCACAGGCATGACAGAGCGGGCCAGACTCCTTAATGGCACGACCTGTATTCAAAGCGAGCCAGGAACTGGAACGCGTATCGATGTACGCGTTCCTTACTAATTGAGAGGCATTAAAATTTATGATTCGTATTCTGCTGGCTGACGATCATCCCATCGTGCGCGAAGGTCTGCGCGCGCTACTAGAGACCCAGAGCGACTTTGATGTGATCGCGGAATGTGCGAACGGCGAAGAGGCTCTGCGTCTGAACGCGACCCTGCGCCCAGATATGCTCCTGCTCGATCTTGAAATGCCGGTCCTCGATGGCGTGGAGACGATCCGTCGCCTGCGCCAGACCTCACACATTCCCCGCATTATCGTCTTTACGGCCTTCGATAACGATGAGCGCATCATTCACGCCATCCAGAGCGGCGCGGATGGCTACCTGCTGAAGGAGGCTCCTCGCGAGGATATCTTCAAGGCGATCCGCGTGACGATGGAGGGCGGCTCGCTCCTGCAGCCGATCGTGGCCTCCAAGTTGCTGCGCCACGTCGGACGCAGCCCAGCGCAGCAGACGAACCACATGCCCGTCGATGAGCTTACCGAGCGCGAACTCGAGGTGCTACGCCTGCTGGCACAGGGCATGCCCAATAAGGAGATCGCCACCCAACTGGTCATCAGCGAACGAACGGCGAAGTTCCATGTGAGCTCCATTATGGGGAAGTTGGGCGCGACCAATCGCACGGAGGCCGTGTCACTGGCCGCTCAACGTGGCCTGATCACACTCCGCTCTTGACCGAATAAGCATTCCTGTGTATATATACTCTTGTTGCGCTATTTGCCCCATCTTTTAATACTTTTTTAATATGCAAATGGCCTTCTTGCACGTGTATACTAGGAGGGTTATCGCTCACCCACTTCTTCAATGAGGGACAGGCTATCTTATGATAACTGCTCGTCAGAGATTTTTGGGGTTTTCAGCTCTTTCGCCTGTTCTACACCCCGAAGCAGGTGAAGTGGTAAAATGGATATCCTGAGAGGGACAAAGCGTATAATCTGACAACCCTTCTAAAATAAGGAAACAGAGGAAGATAATAGCCGCAGCCAATGGAAAACGTGCGAACATATTTTCTTGACATGTCCACGCTGATCACGATTCTGGCGCGCCAGAAACGTAGTGGTATGCTACAGGCTGATTCCGTGCACATTCCCGGCATACGAGGGAACGTCCTCGTATCTTTAGTAATTGCCGATGGCGCGATCCAGTCTTGCCATATAATCCAGAAGCAGCAAAAAATTCTGGAAGGCGAACAGGCGTACTCCGCGCTTCTGGCATTACCGGCTCTCGAATGGCGATGGCAGCCTCTGGCCTCTCCGCCCGCGCCGTCGCCGGGTAGAGATCTGGTCGCTCCCTCCGGCTCTGCAAACAGAAATCCGCGACAGACAGTTGGCGCGCTGGATGGTTCCGTACTGCAACAGCTTTCGCGCAACCATCGCAGGGTGCTGTCTCTCTGCGATGGCACACGCTCCTTTGATAAGATCGCAACAATGCTATTTATGTCCCCCAGGGATCTCTCTATCTATATTCGAGACCTGGAGCAGTGGGGACTTATTCAGTTCCGTTAGTTCCAGGAATATCGTGGATACGAAAGAAAGTAGGTGTATATAGATGAGTCAACGCTTTTCAAGCACAGATACAGCCTCTACGACGGTTGAAATGGTAGAGCAGGACCTGCATAAAATGGGCAAAATGGACTGGTGGTACCGCTTTGCCGCGCCATCTGAACCGTCAAGCGCCGCACCATTTTCACAGCGAGAAGCCTACCGACGTGGGCGGCTAATCAGCCTGGCGCTCCTGCTGCAACTGGCTATCGTCATCCTGCTCCTGCCGACGGTCGGGCTATTTGTCAACCACGCGCTCATTCCCAATCTCGCCATCATGGTCGTCCTGCTCTCCATCGCGCTCCTGTTCAACCGCAGAGGACGCGTCATACCCGCCGGCATCCTCGCGGTGGTGGGCCTTGACCTATCGCTCATGCTCAACCTGGCAACCTATCCGACGTTGAGCTCATTCTTGCTTCCTATGCTTGACCTGCTAGCGCTCCCCGAGCTGTTTGCCGTCTCGCTCCTGCCTCCCGTGGCGGTCTTCTTCGATGCCCTGGCCCATATCAGTTTTATCGTCGCTTCCTTGACGTTTCTCTTTCCGAAGAGCGCCGAACTGCAGGCGCTGCTGCACACATCCGCATTGCAGGATGCGCTGGCCCGCCCCATCGTCATCCAGTTACTGGTCGCGGTCATCACCTACCTGTGGGTGAGGAGCGCGCTCCAGTCGATCGAGCGAGCAGACCGTGCAACCTCCATCGCGATCCTCGAACGCGAGATGGCGGAGCAGGGGATGCAGGTAACGGCTGAAAAGCAGCAATTGGAGGAGAGCATCCGCCAGATTCTCGCCGTCCATACGCGCGTTGCGAACGGAGACTACTCGGTGCGCGTCCCACTTACGCGGGGCAATGTGCTCTGGGAGATCGGCGGCTCGCTTAATAATCTGCTCAATCGTTTGCAGCGCTATCGACAGGGTACACTGATCACCGAGCAGACCAATCTCGCCATCAATCAGTTTCTCCAGGCACGCAGCCGCGCTCAAAACGGCTACGTTCCCTGGCAGCAGACCAACACACCTGTCGATGTGCTTGTCCAGCAACATAACGGTTTCGTTCAGTCGGCCCGGCTGGCCCAGGCGCTTGAGTCGCCGGACGCGCCGGCAATATCATAAACCACATACCTGAAAGGATTGATTCATGACTTCAACATCGCAACCCCAGGAGATGCCGCCCCAGGTCAGAATCCTCGACATGCTGCTCGGCATGATGAAGACTCAGGCCATTCACGAGGCTGTCCGCCTCAACCTCGCCGAACTGGTCAAGGACGGACCGAGAAGCGTGGCGGAGCTTGCCGAGGAGACGCAGACGCATCCTGTTTCGCTGCTCCGCCTGATGAGGACACTGGAGGGCCTGGGATTGTTCGCGGAGGTCGAAGAGGGAAAGTACGGGCAGTCACAGCTCTCGCATTTCCTGCGTCCCGGCGTCCCCGGTTCAATGTACGATGTAGCCAGCATTCACGGCGCACTATGGCAGTGGCGGCCCTGGGAGAATTTCAGCTATAGTTTGCAAACGGGCAAGACGGCCTTCGATCAGCTCTTCGGTATGTCACTCTTCGAGTATTTCGCCAGCCACCCAGGCGAAGGCGCGGGCTTTCAGCAGGCGATGGCGGGTTTTTCAAAGCAGGTGGATATCCCGCTGGCACAGGGCTATGATTACTCATCGTTCTCTACCATCGTCGATATCGGTGGTGGGTTTGGCGGCCTGCTCTCGACGATCCTGCGCACGCACCCACAGCTCTCGGGCATCCTGTTCGATCTGCCTCATGTCATCGACGCCGCGCACGAGCAGACCGCCGCTGCGGATATCGCTGAGCGCTGCCGACTCGTGGCCGGTGACGTATTTCAGGCGCGGGAGATTCCACAGGGGGCCGATGCCTATATTATGAAACAGATGATCAAGGACTGGAACGATGAGGCAGCGGTGCAGATCCTTACCAATTGCCGACGAGCGATGCGACCCGGCGGAAAAATCCTGGTCGCGGAGCAGCTCATCCTGCCCGGTCAGCACATGCTGCCGGCAAAGCTCATCGACCTTCAATTGATGGTCGTTCTGAGCGGTCAGGAGCGCACCGAGGCCGAGTACCGCGCCCTCTTCGAGAAGGCCGGCCTGACCCTGGCACGCGTCGTGCCAACCCACTCACCCTACAGCATTCTTGAGGGGATTGTTCAATAATAATCATTGCTTTGTAGAAGCCGTTGCCCGTTCGAGAAAAGTCAGGTAGGCCAGCGCCTCCTGCCGCGAATGGCCACACATCTCTTCGGAGGGCCGCAGAGCGCCGCACACCGCCGGGCGCTCCGGCCTGCCGAACAATTTGCAGCGATTATCATCCGTAAGCTGGACGCAGCGCACGCCCGCCGGCTTCCCATCAGGCATGCCGGGAATAGGCGACGAGATCGAGGGCGCGATACAACAGGCGCCACAGCCAGCTCTACATTCCATGCTCTCTCTTCACAATCTTTTTATCAGGTATTATATCCCTTTCGTGGGAACGAGCAATATCAGCGCCATTGCCCCTAACAGGAGCGCTGCCCCGAGGAGGCCGAGCGGGCCGAGTTCCTCGCGAAAGAGTATCCACGCGAGCATGGCGGCGGTCAGGGGCTCGAACAGGGTGACGATACTCACTACCGTTGCTGAGAGTGAGCGCATACCGATCTGGAAGAGGCCATACGCGAGTGCCGTGGGGACACAGCCCAGGTAGAGCAGAAGCAGCCAGTCACCTGCCGAATACACGATCACCAATCTGGTGGATGCAGCGAAGAGCAGGAGAAGCAGCGCTCCCGTCCCGAACGCCACGGTATTTATATGTAGGGGATGGTAGCGGCTGGTGAGCAGGTGTCCACAGAGGATGAAACCGGCGTAGCCGCAGGCCGAGAGGAACGCAAGGCATACCCCGAGGAGTGAGACGTTGCCCGCGCTCGAATGAGAACGAGCTGCGACCAGGAGGACTGTTCCGCCCAGAGCGCCTACCAGGGCCATGAGCGTTATCGGTGCCAGGCGCTCCCGCATCATAAAGGTGGTGAAGAGCGCGATGATCACTGGTGCGGCGCAGAGGGCGATCAGCGTGGAGACGGTCACGCCAGCATAAACGATGGCGGCACTATAACTGGTCTGGTACAGCGCCTGCAGACCTCCCATGAGCAGTATCACCCCTAGATCACGATACTTGAACTTGAAGAGGCGGCGACCGGGGAGTATCCAACTCGCGAGAAGAAAAAGAGAGGCCGCAATAGCCAGACGCCAGAAGGCCAACGACAGCGCATTCGTTGAGCTGTGCGCATAGAGGATTTGATTGGTAACGCCGACTGTGCCCCAGGAGACCGAGGCGCAGGCGACGAACAAAAAGCCACGGCGCGTTGTGTTATGAGAAAACATGAAACATCCTTTCCTCAGATGCAAATGTATAAACGAAGCAAACATGCAGAGAGGGCAGGCTGAGAGCGCGCCAGGAAGACACGACCATCAATGGACGTGCGTGTTATGTTGAGGATGAAGCCGTTCTACCTGCCCTAAAGGGAGGCGACGGGAGGCGGGGGTAGAATAGAGTATGAATAGTAGCACGCGAGATCAACCACAGCGAGTACGTCCTTCCGTGTGAAAAAACTGAAAAATTTCATGTGTGTTCCTATTGTACCAGAGATGGTGCATGTTGCCAATCCCACAATGAGAGCAATCCAAACATTGTTCAGGATATGATATCATCATAGCACGTAATAGCACGTGGTTCTTGTCAGGCGGTTCTTTGTAGATTTGTATTGACGTAAGGCAGGTGCTGTATGATCAGGCTGCAAGGGGTGCAGAAACAGTCTCAGGAGGAGATATTCGCCCGGTATGGCTGGTGGAACAGTGGCAATCTCCTGCACGCGATCACGGCTGAGCGGTGTGATTATATCGAGTCCTGCGTGGACCGGGTTTTTGGGCGAGAGGCGCTGAGGCAGCAGGAGGTGCTGGAGGTTGGTTGTGGTGGTGGGCTGATCTGCGAGGAGCTGGTGCGGCGTGGTGCGCTCACGGTCGGCATTGATCCCTCCGAAGGCGCGTTGCGGGCGGCGCGCGATCACACACGGCGCAGTGGTCTGGGGCACAACGCATATTTCGAACAGGGCTATGCCGAGTCCCTGCCGTACGCCGATGGAAGCTTCTCGGTGATCGTTTGCCTGGATGTGTTGGAGCACGTGCAAGATCTGCATGCCACCATCCACGAGATCGCTCGTGTGCTGGCGCCCGGCGGCGTATTTATTTTCGATACCATCAACCGGACGATCTGGGCGCGCATCGCACTGATCTGGGTCGGCGAACGTTTCTTTCAGAGCAAGGGCCTGGTGCCGGGACTACACAGCTACTCCGGCTTCATCAAACCGGCTGAACTGCAAGCGGCCATCGTACAGAACGACCTCAAGGTACACGAGATGATCGGTTTTATGCCGAAGCTAAAGAAGGGACACCTGACGCTCGGTCCTGGCTGGTTTCGCGGCGTCTCCTACGTTGGATACGCAACGAAGGAGCGGTAGGGAAGAAGGGCGCGCGCGGGCAAGCTGACCGCGAACGTTGTTTCCCTATCTACGACACGCGTGGCGCACACCTATTTTTCCAGCCAGAAGCGCTTATCTTCCTTTGACATGTTGCTGCGTTCGATAGCCTCGGCGAAGCTCTGTTTCTGTGCTCCCTGTTGCGTGCGAGATGCCGCGCGCGTCTGGCGGCGGTTCATGCCCAGCGAGGGCTGGCTGCTGCCTAACAGGCTCCCGAACTGGTCGGCGCTGACCTGGAAGAAGGCGGCCAGGCGTTCGATCTGGCGCTGACCGAGGCTGACCAGTTCGATGGTGCCAGACTCGAATTTGTTCCACACGTCGACGCTCAGACGTAGACCCTGCGCGACCTCGACCTTGCTCATGCTACGGCTCTTGCGCAGTTCGCCCAGGCTGGCAGCCGCCAGTTGAGGCGCAAAGACGCGCTCCAGGGCGGTCTGGCAGGCGCGCTGTGTCAGCGCCGATAGTTCGGTATCTTGCTCTTCGTTTAGTCCGCTTCCGGCTGTAGCATGGTAGGCGGCGATAAAGTCGATCAATGCCGCCTGTTCCCCCGGATGATCGCGCAGCAGGCTGAGTTGTGTGCTGGTATCGTCGGCCTCTTTCGCCGCCAGCCATGCCATTTTTAATTGCTGCAATTCGGTGGTATTCATCTGTTTACGCCTTTCTTAACCCCTACTGTTGTTGTACTACCGATGTGGTGGGTGTATATGGTGTATGTCGTTCTTTATTAATGCATTCGCGCAAGTAGGCGCGGGAGCGCTCGTAACGCAGGCGCACGGTGCGCTCGGTACGTTTACAGACCTCCGCGATATCGTCCCACTTCATGCCCTCGATGGCCCGCAGGAGCATGATCGTACGGTCCAGCGGATCTTGCAGGTAGGTCAGGATACGCATGCTTTCATCCTCGGCATGCAGTTCTTCATACTGATCCTCTGGATCGGCCACATCGGCTACCTGCGTTCCCTCATCATCGGGCGAGGCCGGTCGCAGCGGCTCAACCAGGGCGCGCGGCACATGCTGTGGGCGTCCGGATGGGCGTCCCTCCGCGTCGCGTCGATAGTATAATCCCTCCTGACGCAATACGCGATTGAACTCGTCGATGCAGAGACAGCGAAGATAGTGGACGAAGTTCTGTGTCATAAACAGCTCGTCGGGATTCTGGGCTTCGCGCAGCAGGTGTTCGCTCATGTTGGCGATCGCCTCCTCGCGCAACTCAGGACGGTGACGCAGGCCCTGCGAATGGCGCTGAAAGGCCGGTGCACAGCGATACAGCAGCACGGTAGAGAGTCGGCGAGCACCGTCCGGGTTCCCCTGCACCTTCAACCGTCGAATATTTATGACAAGTTCTATCTCACTGATCTCGTATCGCCCCTCGGGTGTCCGACGACGCAGTTGCTCATCGAGCGTAGGATCACTCAGGTCGATCATATAACCCCCCAAAAGTAGTACTGGCTTCGGTGGTTTGCGCTTTTGTGGCTCCTGCTACTCTATTCTTCCGGCCCACAGAAAAGCGGAAACAGTCTATTGTCATCCTGGAATATAGCATAGCAGAAAAGCGGGAGGGAGGGAAGCATATTACGGCGTCGGAGTGAAAGGGAGTGAGAAGTGGAAGGTAGAGCCCTGACCCAGTACGCTCTCGACCCAGACGCGCCCATTGTGCATCGCGATAATCTCCTTCACGATAGGGAGTCCCAGGCCCGTGCCTTGAATGTAGCGCGAGGAAGTCGACTCGACGCGATAGAACGGTGTGAATAGTTTCTCAAGGGCGGCGGCTGGAATACCTGTGCCGTGATCCTGTACCTGCACGTGGACGCTCTGCTCCTCTAGCTGGCTTTTCACCAGGAGCGTGCCGCCATTGGGCGAATATTTGACCGCGTTCGAGAGCAAGTTAACCATCACTTGCGCCAGCTTATCCTCATCTCCCTGTAACGGAGGAACCTGCTCGTTTAGTTGGAGTGATAATGTATGTTTCTGTGTGGTTGCCTGTGCGCGCGCGCTGGCCTCGCGCAGAATTGCATTTAAATTCACCGTTTTCACGTTCAGGCTCATGTGGCCTGCTCGCATCCGTTCCAGGTCCAGAAACTCGCTGACAATGCGATTGAGTCGTTTCGCGTCGCTAAAGATATCGGTGGCAAAATCTTTGATCTCCTCCATGCTCCAATCACGGCGACAGATGAGCTCACTGAACCCCTGTATTCCAGCCAGAGGGGTACGTATCTCGTGGCCTATAATCGACATGAAGTTGCGCTGCATCGTGCTTGCCTGCTCCAATTGTTCATTGGCGTGCTGTAGCGCGTTGAGCAGGTGGCGCGACTGCTTTTCGCGGTGCTCTCGTTCGATGGCCAGCACGCTGAATTTGGTCATGGCCTCGATCAAAGCCATTTCTTCGGAGCTGTAGGAGTGCTCCAACTTCTCGACATCGGCGTACAGAACGCCGACCAGATTCCTATCGGCCAGCACAGGTACAGCCAGCAGAGCCCGTACACCGTAGAGGTCCGATGTGTTCTGCAAAGGCGGCTCCAGACTTTCCAGAAAGAGCGTCTCGTTGGTACGGAGACGTGAGTTGATAGCTGGACCAAGTAGCCGATCGAGCAGGGGACTGAGAGAGAGGGAGATGCTGTTGAACCAGTGCTCTTCCCGATGCTGCGAGAAGCCGGTAGCTATTACCGGATAGATCAGAGAAGTCTGGGTTTCGATCGCAGCGACGCCCACGTGTTTGCAGGTGAGCACATTGGATATAAGCCTGGCGATCGTCTGTTCGACTAACTCGATATTGGAAGTGGTATTTATTCCATCGATCTGTGATGGCTGCATCAATGCCTCTGCCATCGCAATAAGCGCGTGCAGGGCCTCACGCAGGCGGCGTTCGTTTCTGCGCCGCTCTGTCACGTCATGGCTGATGGCAACTACTCCAATAATATTTCCGTCCTGGTCACGAATAGGGGCACCGCTCGTGCTTAGCTGTACCTGCCGTCCATCAGGGGTATCGAAGATCACATCGATCGCGTCGGAGCCTGTGATAACCTCTCCTTGCAAAAGGCGATAGACGGGCCAGCGCTCAGTAGGGAGCAGTTGTCCATGTTCATCGCGCACGTGGAAGTCGGCGGCGCTTTCGTAGATGGGCTGCGCCATATAGCTGGCCGTGTCGCCCGCAAAGTACATCTCATGGCCCGCCTGATTGATTTGAAGAAGACGGCCATTGCTATCGTAGACAGAGATCACGTCGGTCATCGACTCAAAGATGGCTTCCAACTGGCTGGCGTGCCTTGCCGCGACGAGGCGGGCCTGTTTTTCAGCCTGGTAAAGCAATGCGTGGTCGATGGCATGCGCGATGCGGTCGGCGACGCGCTGGAAAAGCTGGAGATCGTGTTCAGTGAAGAGATGCGTGTGTTTCATTCCGACATGGATGACGCCGATGACTCTGTTATCGACGATCATAGGCGCTCCCATCAGGGAGCGAACATTCTCACGAAGAATTGGACTCACGATCTCTACCGTCGAGATATCGTGGACGATCATGGGCCTACGCTCGGCAGCGATGCGGCCTGCGAAGCCCCTTCCAATCGGGATATACATCTCCTGTTCGATCTCTTCTTCCAGCCCCTTCGCGGCGCGAACAACCAGGTTCTTTCCGTCTTCTGTCAGAAGGAGGATGGCGATCGTATCGGCGACCATGATCTCGCTGATGCGGCTGAGTACCTCACGGAAGAGATCGTCGAGTGTCAGGTGCGATAGAGCGGTATCAGTGATGATCTGGAGAATCTGCAATTGTTTGCTCACCTCCTGATATTGTTGCTCCAACTGGCGAATTTTACGCTCGGCCTCCTCCTGGTTCTTTGGTGAGAAAATACCTGGCGCGGGAGTGTAGATCCTCCGAGAGGCGTTTTTCTGGGATGGATGCTTTCTACGCCGATTGTATGTCATCAGGTCCTCCTCTGGATACTCCCCATCAAACCCCTGTCATGGTAGGGATTGATCTGCCTATCTTAGTATAGAGAGGTGGCAATAACTTGAACGATGAATGCGTAGCCGAAGAAATTATGGACAGAGCAGTGTACAATATGATAAAGGTTAGCCTGTCTGCATATAAAATGCCGGATAAGTTATTTGCTACGGCGTCCCACTTTCTCCGTATAAAGACTTGCTGGCCTGAAAAAGAAATTGTCTCCACCTGTCTTTGTATGACGTGATAGGAGACAAGGAGGGAAGTATATAGATGACGCAAAATCCAACACCAGAGATACTCAAGCCGGAGGAAGCACGGAAGCAGGGCAGGGTTCAGGACAGCGCCCTCCAGGAGGGCTCTTCTAATGCCAGTGGGGCCGTACAGGAGAGGATGCAGCCGCGCTACCCCGAGTGGCCTACTTCGAAGCGCGGCCCTATGTCAACACCTTCACCGCCAGGAACGAGGCCGATCAACGCTATGCGCAGCGAACAGGTCGCCGAGGTTGGTTACAACCAGGAGACCGGCGAACCGGGTACGCAGAGTCCTTTCCGTTCCATGCCTGACGAGGCCTTAACAGGCCAGACCTCCTTTGACCAGGCGGAGACGGCCCAGGAAGCACTGCGGAAACGTAAAGAGCGGCTGTGATAGACGTTCTATAAAAAATAATGGTAGAAGTAACTGTTCAGGTCCTCCTCCAGGTGTGGGGTGCAGGGGCAGCCACTCCTGCCCCCCAAATCATACACCCTTCCGAAAACGACCGTTTCATGCAGGCTGGTCCCTCTGTGCAGCCCCTCCGCCTCGAAATCTCCTCAAGTGCCTTCGCTCCTGCATTCAACGGTTTTTAACAACGCTATTTGCGCAATTCCCTCTTTTCAGTAAGGGGAATAGTGCAGCGTAAAGCGACAAAATTCAGGTATATTTTCATACGAACGTAGCCATTTTTGGCTATGTATCAAAGTGTTTCATAGTAATTCTCCGTGTGTGATGCTATGATGCGTTTGTTCCCAATTTCGCATATATGTCAGACGATATATCGTCGTGTCCGTTTTCTGGATGCATATAAATTGTGGAGCGACTGTTTGCGGGGGTCTGGAAGTAGTACATCGAAAGAGGATACATTGCAAACACATCTACACATCTGGAAGACCTTCCAGAAACACAACGTCGCAGAACTTGTGATCAAGGCAGGCATAGTGGCTGCCCTGGCGCTGCTCACTATCGTCGTCACATTGAGCGTTAATTTAAAAGGCGTGCAGGCCAGTGCCAGTTGCCCTAAGGGTGATCGTGTACACGTTGTTGCCAGTGGCGATACGCTTGGCAGCATCGCGGCCCATTATGGGACAAGCTGGTCGAAGCTGGCCGCGCACAACCATATCGCCAATCCTAACGTGATATATCACAACCAGGTTATTTGTGTTCCTGGTGGCCGCTCGCTGGGCGGAGGTACTCATACGGCGCAGGTAAGCGCATATTCCGCGACCATATCTACTAAGGGGTCGGTAGCGGTTGGGTATAGCAATCCCTTCCCATATCCGGCCTGCACATGGTGGGCAGACCAGCGTTACCACCAGATACATGGTGTCTATGTGCCGTGGCGCACCAACGCTATGGCGTGGCAGTGGACCGCCCGCGCGTACCAATTTGGCTGGCAGGTCTCCTCACGAGCATCGGTAGGTGCCATCGTGGATATGCAGCCCTGGGTTCAGGGAGCGTACGGTGCTGGACACGTTGCGGTCGTGGAGCGTGTTCTCAGCAATGGGACGGCGATTGCCAGCTCGATGAGCTGGGGGGCCAATCCATATGCTGTGGTGTACATTCAGGTCCGGCCCGGTGCTGGTATCATGTTCATTCGTCAGTGATGTGAGTCCCTCGCTTATGCGGCAGCGAGGATAGTGATCGGTTGAGAACAGACCCCATGCACCCGTAAGACCGGGTGCCGCACGTCTCTCATATGGGACGTGCGGCCCCTTTGCGTTTTCTCCGCTCGGCAGGCCTGGCATCGGCCTTGACACTACGGTTTATTTATGGTACCCTCACGGTGTCGGTTAAGCCTGCCAGAGCGTTGGTTTCTTACTTTTCTAAATCCTCTAAAGGCAGTGGGCGCGCCTGCGATGGGGCTGTAGCTCAGTGGATAGAGCGTCGGTTTCCTAAACCGTGCGTCGGAGGTTCGAGTCCTCTCAGCCCCATTCTCCCGATAAACCCGCTCCACAAGCCAAAAAGACCCCAATCAGCTTCTCCGAAAAAACGTTGCAACGGCTGGAGTCGCGGAGCGCCACGCCATGATTCCCCTGACGCATCAAGAGCATCCAGCGATCTCGATCATGCCGTTCTGCGACTTGCTGAGCGGAAGCAGGAGTGGGTACTACGAGCGCAGCGACCAGGCTGATCCCAATCCTCAAGACATCGCCTTACGTGATGAGAAGGAGAAGAGTATCATGATGGAACGTGTCTATCAGGCGGGGATTGGGGAACCGCTGCGCCGTCGAGTTTGCGCGTGCTAGTCTGGAGACGTCTGCAACAAGCCGGCGCGATCAACCTGCAAGGCGGGGCATGGATGCTGCCTCATACCTCAGAGCAGGAACAGATCCTGGGGGCCCTCCTCGCGGAGATGGAACAGCAGGGAGGCAGCGGCATCTTTCTCGAAGCCAGGGCTCCCACCGAGGTGATTCGGGCAGGTCTGATAGAACGCTTTCAGGGCGAGCGTGCGAAGGAGTACCACGAATTTGGCGAGCGCTGTCAGGAGTTTCTTCAGGAAGTCGAGAAAGAAACGCGCGCGCACAAGTTTACCTTCGCGGAACTGGAGGAAAACGAGCAAGATCTGCTGAAACTGATCCGATGGTTACGCAAGATCCAGCAGCGGGATTTTTTTCCGGGTTCCTCAAGCCGAGACGCACAAGAGAGCATCGCACACTGTCGCCAGGCTTTACAGGCGTTCACCGCCACTGTTTATGAACAGGAAGGACTCCCCTCTCCCAACCAGGAGGATGCGTTGGCCTTTGTTCAGGAGCCGAAGGAAGGAAAGGAAAAAGAGACATGGTAGCGTTGGTCATCGATCTGGGCCTGCTTGTCGTCGGAACGGGTCTGCTACTGGCCGGTGCGGACTGGTTTCTCGATGGGGCAGGCGATCTCGCGCGCGCTCTTGGCATCAGCGCGCTGGTCCTGGGGGTTCTGCTCGCGGGACTGGAACCAGAGGAGATGCTGACCGCGGCGATTGCCTCGGCTCGCGGCGCGCCAGCCCTTGCCGTGGGCAATGTCGTCGGCACGAATGTCACCATTATGACTGCTGCCCTGGGTTTTTCGGCGCTGCTCTTCCCCATGGTGATCAACCGAAGCGTGCGACAGCAAGCCTTGATCGCGACGCTCGTCTCGGCTCTTCCTATTGCGCTGCTCTTTCTGGGAGCCGTGACCCAACTGGAAGGAGTTCTCCTCCTGGCTGTGTTTGTCAGTTACACGTTCCTTCTCTTTCGGACAGACCGGCAGGCAGCCAAGCGCATCCACGCGTCTGAAACAGATGACGATGCCGATGATGGTCAGAAGAGGCATGTGCGCCCTCGGCTGCATTGGAAACCCATCCTGCTGACCTTTGGTGGTCTGGCAGCCATGGCTGTGGGAGGCCCGGCTATCGTGGAAGGGGCTCTTCGTCTGACTCATACCGTTGGGCTCAGTCAGGGAGTCATCGGGGCTACCATCGTCTCGCTGGGAACAGGGGCAGAAATGATTGCCCTGGGTGTGAGTGCGGCCCGCAAGAAACGATCTGATATCCTCGTGGGCGGGATTCTTGGCTCGTTCGCCTACAATTTGCTCGTCACCCTTGGACTTGCAGCGACCATCCACGCTCTTCCAGTGGACCCTCAGGTGACCTTTCTTGCCTTACCAATCATGATCATGGTTCACCTGATGCTTCTGGCTTTTGTCTGGTATGGGAAGATCCCTCGCGTGATGGGTGGCCTTCTGGTGGGTATCTATATCGCCTATCTCATCGTTGTCGTGCTGGCTTAGCGCTGAGAGAAAGGTCGATCCCGTATGCACATCACATACGCGATTCCATCCCTCTGGACGCTATTTTCTCTGCAAGAGCCTTCCCGCGTGCGCGGGAGATCAGGAGGGCCAGGACGAAGCCAAGTAGGATGAAGTTACGCAGCGTGACCACGGGAAAGAACCAGGGCACGGATGGAACGCCCATGATGGAGCCAGATGCAGACATATTATAGATAAATGGATAAATGAAGGTCGTCAAAGCACCCAGAGCGGCCCAGGGAACGATCCAGCGCAGATTGGAGCCGCCGATAGAGGCCACCAGCGGCACAACCCAGATCAGATACTGAGGACTAAACACCTTCCCCGTAGCCATCACAATCAGCAAGGTCAGCAACGCTGAGGTAGCGAGATCGATCTTCCTGCGCCACTGCAGCCAGTAGGTAAAGAGCAAATCTGCAACCATCAGCAGCGTCTCCACGAGCGAGATCACTGTGGAGTAGGCATGCAGCATATTCAAGGAGCCGTATGTGAATATATACGTGATAGGAGGAGATCCCAGGAAGTTCGAGAGCCAGATCAAGGACGCCCCAAACGACTCCACCTGGATCGGGCGCGTCTGGAAGTAGTTGAGAGGCGCAATCGTCCCTTCGACATTGAGCAACAAAGAGACGCCCATCACAATGATGCACACCCCCATAAACGTGGCCAGTGGCCGCCAGCGGCGCCAGGCGTACCAACGCTCCTGCGAATCGAGCTGCTGGGCAAACAGGAGCGGGATCAGCAGGGGAGCGGGATAGAACTTGGTCAAAAACGCCAGGGCCAGGGCGACAAAGGCCCAGATCCAGCGTCTCCGTTCAGCCAGGATCACCGTCGCCAGCGTGAGAAGAGATGGCACGAGATCAAATCGGCCCGCCGCCGTCGCCCAGCCACCGATCACGAGCAGGACGGCGCCAGCAAGAGCAGACCGGCGCGACTTACAGCGCAACAGGATGAAGTACATAGCGGCTGCAAGCAGCGTCATCAATATAGCAAAGCTCACCTGGTACCAGCCCGGCGGCGAGAGCAGCGCCGGAATGAAGGGGATCAGAGCAAGCATTGGATATTCATGCGGCAGGGCGTGAAAGCTCCCCGTGATGTCCTGCGTCGCGATGAAGTTCACCACCACAGCCGGCGCATGATAGTGATTGAGCAGGCGGGCTGCAATATCAGCATTCGTGTAGGTTCGACCATACGTATGCAAAAGAAAGCTGCACTGCTGTGTAGGATACGACTCGACGGAAGCTGTGCCATACAAGAAGGCCGAGGCATAACACTGGTATTTGGCAGCATCTGTATAATGGTCAAAGATCTGCCACGAGGCACCGCAGTAGAGCAATATCCCCATCACTACGACGATAACAACATCCAACAGGCAGAATGATTGCTTATGCTTTATTCGTCCGGACATCATAACTTCTCTCGCATCCTATCCTTTTGTATCGATATCCATTATCATATGGCCTGTCAGTGTATTTCTGGTCGCCATGTTCCTGCCCATGGTCGGCTCATGTCAGCTCACCGATACGTTACCAGACGAACATGAAGTGAGCATGAAGTGCCGAGTCGTGCGTCGGCTGAATGGGGGAGAGTTCATTCCCACTTCATTTGAACTGGGTAGAGTAAGGAGAAAGAAAAGCCACGATCCCTGTGGAGGTTCCTCTTACCAGGTCGTGAACCGTCACCGTTATTGGGGTATATAGACAACATAGCCATTAAATGCGTAATACTTATAGGTTTTACCGGGCTGGTGGACCATGCGCATCAGAGAGAGGTACTGACCACTATCAGGCTTAAAGACATAGGCCGCGTGTCGATCTGCCAGCACTATAGCGTTGTAATTCGACGGACGATTATAGCCTGGCTGGAGATTGCCTGTCATGACGTCGCAGAGAATATGCTCGTTGCTGAGAAAGGTAATAGTATAGCAGGACCAGTAATCAGATTTGACATTTTTGACTCCAACGCTTATCAGGTGATGGTCCAGGTTGACATAGTTCTGAGTGTCTTGTTGGGCTTCCGGTACCTCGCTCAGCGCGATGAACGTACCCATCAGTAACACCAGGGCCCCGGTGACGAGCGCGACACGACTACTCACCGTGGTGATGCGTTCAGTGATTCCCTGCGCTCTGACGCGGCAGGCGGCGGCGCCGATCGGCTCGATCACGGCGGGCAAGATAATCAAAAGCGTGATGAGATACCGTGCATGAAAGGCAGGCCACCAGACAGGAGCCGCACTCACCGCAAAAGCCGTGATGATCAGCACTCCCGTAGCCAGCATCATCAGCTGCGTTAGAGAACGTATCCACTGAACGCGTTGTTCCGTGCTCCGTATTTCTGTCTGCCTGGAGAATTGTGAGCGTTGCTGCCAGAGTGCGACGGTCGTCAGGAGCAGCGCCAGGGCCAGCAAGACGAGGTAGCCTGTTCCCCACACCCCCCGTACCATTTCACAAACGGGCGTGCGCGGTGTATTGTCGCTCAGAAAGGTTAATTCTTGAACAGGACAGAAAGGATTTCCCGTTGCCGTAGGAATACTGACGAGGATAGTCTCCTTCACATCATGCAGTATTCCCAACCATGTGGTGGGTGGATGTGCGTCGAGCCCATGAAAGAGTGAGAACAGGGTCGTTATGGGATTGAGATGGTGAAGCATACTGTAGCGCAGGCTGGGCAAGAGACCGATAACGATGCCTGGTATTGTCGGCAAGCCCCATGGGAGCAGATCTCTCCAGCACAATACCAGGAGCAGCAGACCTGCACAGGCGATGATCGGCGCAGCGACCATGTCACTCCAGATGGCCAGCCCTCCAACCAGCCCCAGTACGAAATAAGCGGTGCAACGTATCAGCTTCCTGTGTCGGGAGAGCTCCTGCTGATAGGTCAATGAGAGCCATACCACAAGCAAGAGTGCCAGAGAACCAAACAGCAGCGTCTCAGCGGACCCTCCGGTCGCCAGCATCTGGCGCGTCAAATAAGGAATAGAGCCTACGCTGAGCAGGGCCAAAGTGATCAGTGCAAGTTTTTTAGAAAAGAGCAAACTGCTCAGGAGATACATTGTCATAAAAAAGCCCATGACCATGAGAACGACGCCGAGCCGTAATGCGAAAAGAGAAGGTCCACCCAAGAGATGAAAAAACAATGCCGCCAGGTACGCTTCCAGTGTGCCCATATAGTCCTGACCATAAAACATCAGAGGATGTTCTCCATGATAGGCGATATGTAACGCGATGATGCCCATTACTCCTTCGTCACTATTGGTTGGAGGCCAGTTCATTGCAATCAGCAACATGCGTAGCCCCGTCGCAAAAGCGATAATGGCAGCAGCAGCCAGTTCATAGTTTCCGATTTTCAGGTATTTCACAGATATCTCTCCACCCAGAATGGGTGCCTCCTCTCGTGTTAAGAAAGCATAGATGGGCCATATTCAACTCTCGTCGGTTTTCCAGGAGTTGTATCGGGCTTGAGATCTGCCAGCAGTCGTCGTGGTGAGATCGCTCCAACCTGAGATCAGAGAGGCAGCCCTGAGAGAGGCTTCTCTCTCTGGACTGCATCACTGTGAAGATCACCCCTGGTCCGAGAGCGGGGGTGAACGTAGAATCATCAGTCATCGTGGATTTTCTTTGCAAAGTGCTTTCCTCTCGTTTCGTTGTGTCTGCAACTGGTTCCACAGGGGCCAGGCGCAGACGGCCAACAGCGGGGGAAGCCAGATCCACAGCCCACGCAGATAGGCGACCTGGAACAGGTGCAGATGCGGAATGAGCGTTTTGACCGGAGCCAGAGAAAGCCAGCAGTAAAGCGTGAGCAGACTGAAGGTTGCCATGCGCTCGGCTCGTGGGAGATCGAGCACTCCTAGCACGCGTTGGAAGCGAGCGCTGCTCGCTTCGAGCAGGGCGCAGAGTCCAAAAAGTGTGATCGCATACCAGGGCCAGAACCAGGGAGAGCCAACAAGCAGATAGACGAGCCAGGCCATCGCCATCCAGCGCAGCAAGTCCGCGATGTTCTTGAGTCCCTGCGATGGTAACAGCGCCCACACAACCAGCCCTCCGTATGCAAGCATCAACGAGGTGATGCTGATCAGGTGAACCAGATTTTCCAGGTGCGAGCCGGAAAGTTGTGTGGCCGGGGCAATGTAGGAGCCTCGAAAGCCGGCGTAGAGGCGAAGCAGGAATTCATAGAGGGAGTTCTGCTCATGCGCGCTGCCAGGGTTGATCAGCAGGAAGTGTAAGACCTGGCCATGCTGCCAGAACGGAGCGTAGAGCACGAGGATGGTGCCCAGGTAGGCTCCCAGCGTCACCAGCAGGCTTCTACCACGTCGTGAGGGCTTCCTCCACAGAAAAAGCAGCAGTCCGGGCAGCAGCAAACTCAAGGTAATCTTGATACCAGCCGCCGCTGCCAGCAGGGCAGCCGCCAGCGCAAAGCCGCGCAGTGTCCCGGGAAAACGCACCAGAAACCAGAGCGCCAGCAGGACCAGGAACAGGATGGTAATGTCGTTATGGGCATTCACACCGGCTTCCAACAGCAGGAAAGGATTCCATGCGAATGCCAATATCGCGCCAAGGCGGCGACTGGGTGACAGAGTCGACGCACCGTCAGTCGGCAGTGGGAGCCGTTGACTGATCGACCAGATCAAGACCGTGGAACCCAGGTGAGCGCCCAGGCTGAACCATCGCAGCAGCAGCACCATCACCTCCACCTGCTTGAGACCCGCCAGCAGCGTCAGTTCCTGCAAGGCGCCGGTCAGCAAGAACCAGGCGGGACCATAGGCCGAAGGCTGATGGAGCCAGTAGATCCACACTTGCAACGGGTCGTTGTGCAACGCGGTGGGCAGAGTAGTCAACGGATTGAGATGGAAGAAGACTCCCAGGTGCATGTATCCGATGTAGGAGAAGATATCCTGTGAGGTCACCACAGGGATCAACGTGAAGAGGATGCCAAGAACGAGGGTCGAGCAGAGGATAAAGCGAAGTGAGACACGGCCAGCCAGCCGATGGATTGCCAGCAGGTAGAGCGAGAAGAGCAGGACCAGACTGGCAAAGAGTATCCCGGTCTCTTTCCAGGCCAGGGAGAGGGGGCCGGCCTGGCTCGTACGCATTCCTGGTTGAAAGAAGGCAGTAGGCAGTCCAGGGAAGAGCAGATGTGATGGAAGCAGCAACCAGGAGGCAACAGGCGTTCGGGGAAGCACATCATAGAACCAGAGCCCGCGCAGAGGCAAGGTCGCATCGACGAGCAGGACCGCTGCCCCCATGAGAACGAGCATCACCAGAGGAAAGACATGGTGTGGTTTTGCCGACGATGCCTCAGCAGGGATGACCACAGCAGAAATTGGAGGAGGTTGTACGTGCTTCTCACCTATCCTCTGTTTAGAAAAAAGAGTCCATGTCATTGTCTGATTCCCCATTTGGCCCAGAGCTGAAACCGAGAGACGTTTCCCAAAGAGCGCACCCAGCAGGACTCGAACCTGCAATCTCTTGAGTCGAAGTCAAGTGCTTTATTGAGCTACAGGTGCATCATCGACATATTACCAAACTTCTCACGTCATCTCAAGCCACACAGGACGAACGGATAGAGTACTCTCATTAATGAGCCACCCTCAACACGTATAGGATACCATAGAAAAGCGTCCCCTACCGCATCTTCATGAATGAAATCGCCGGTAAGGGACGTCTTCTGTGTACCTGGCGAGCATTCACCCTGCAAGGAGGTCTGGATGAGACCACCTGCGGGTAGCGTCGGTGGCTCGCTACCCGATCGTTGACGAGGATCCGGCTGCTCATCAAAGCTCGAAGAGCCGTCAGGAATCTGCTAACAAATGTGCCAGCGGCTCTGGAAGCGGATTGGCAACCAGATTTCCCTTTCTGGCCATGTCACGAAGCGTTGCTCGTTTGTCCTGGCTGGTCAGCAGGGCTTTGGCACCGTCGAGATCCATAAACAATCCCAGAGAACATGGAGAGTATTTTCGGTTAGCCCATCCAACGAACTCTTTGGCCGCGGCCTCAGATATGCCGCTGGCGGTGAGCTCCGAGGGATCGGCGGTCGTAATGAGCGAGACACGCCGCTCCGCGTCAAACCCCAGGATCAGGCTTGCCCAGAGCGCGTTGTCCGCAAACACACCAAAGACAACGGTGGTATTCGCCGGAACAAAACGTCCCACGGCAGCGCTGACATCTTCATAGCTGGCACCCACACGCCACTGGAGCCCGAGCATCGTCCTGGCCGGGCCGGGGTAGGTCACGATCCCTTCAGAATACTCGTCCAGGGTGGCATACATTCGATGTACGTACTCGTCCAGATCTTCGTCAGCCCTCCATGTATCCTGTGTTTGTGCGAAAAAGCGGTCGACCGCCCGGCGATCTAACACCACGACAAAGTCGGCCTTGCCGGCGTTGGCGCGATAGACTTTCTCGGCTACCTCCAGGGGGTGGTCGACCCGATCGACGTTTCGGACAATATCGGCGCGTTGGGAGTGAACGAACTTGAGCAACTCGCCGTTCTCGTGGATCAGGATGATGCGGGGTCTCTCTTTTGCCGATTCCAATATCATCGACTGTAGATTCCGCCAGTGATCCACATCAATATCAACCATCTGTACGTATGCATGTAACATCGTATCTTCCCTCCAGAGCTATAGAGTGCACTCATAGATCTTGATCGTGTACGGCGGGAGCATATCGCTCAGCGTGCGGCCATTCGCCTGGACCGCCCGGTCTTCCCAGATGTCCTGGGCCGCTTTCAGATCGACGCTCAGACCCACTTCCGCGTTGATGGATGCGGCTGTCGGATTGGCGACGAACACAACCAGCCGCCCGGATTCAGCGGTGGCGCGGTGAATGGCCACGTCGAGCCGGACATCGTTTCTGGTAAAGCGGACCATGTCCAGGCCCTGCAAGGCCGCCGCGAGCCCGGCATTCGTCAAGTCCGTCAGGTGTACGATGCGTCCCCGACCGACGCGGTGTACGGTCCCGATAGCTACTCCGCCTGCCGTCAAGGGCTGTTGATCAGCTTCTTGCAGCACGGACGCGAGCGTTTTATCCTGGCGCATGCGCTCGTCCATGTCAGGCAGGCGCGGGCCCAGAACGACCACGCCGCCAGCGCTGGCGAACTCGACCAGGTTGCGCTGCAGAGACGCGTTCATATACTCAAACGAGCTCAGGACCAGCGCCTTGAACCGCTGCCAGCGCTCCGGTGGTAGGGCGGTGTCCGAAAGCAGGAAACCGTATCCGGCCTCTGTCAACCCGCGATAACACCTGGCGAACCAATCGGCCTTGGCGAGTTGCACCGGCTGCTGGAAGCCGAGCGTCTTTTCGGAGACGGTCATAAAGTTGGGATATTCGGAGAAGCCGCTCGGCGTCTCCAGGAAGTCACCGGGGAACGAAACGAGCACACTTGCCGCTTCCAGTCGATCATACTCCCGGTTTGCCAGCAGGAGCACGTCAGCCTGCCGCCGCAGATCCACAAAGTGGTGTTGTGTCGCCATTTCGTTGACGCGGCCCAACATCGCGGCCTTCTCTTCCCTCACCCGGCCATCTCGGCGTATCGGAGAATCTAGCCAGCGGTCCCGCTCGACGAGCATGTAGCGACTGAATCCCTTGATGCCGTGCATCAACGCCGCCTTGGTGACGAACGCTTCATCCTCCAGTTCACCCGGATGCAGGTACCACGGCCACACACCGGCGATGAACTCGGGAATGTAGGGATAACGGCTTGAGCCAACGACGTAGGAGACGACGGTTTTGACGTGGTCATACAACTCCTTGCGGGAGTAGATGTTGAAACCGACAAAATCCAGCTTTTCCTCAAGCCCCATGAGGTTGAACGGCGTCGTGAACCCGCTGGCGGCGCCGCCCGGACCGAGCGGGTGCTGGTAATTGTGGAACAGAGCAATGCCGTCCAGCCCTCGCTCCCTCATCATGTTGGCCGGCCGGTCCAGACAATTGATCAGGTAGCGCTCGCGGTATTCGATCCAGTCGGTGTAATACGGGATGTCTTCCTTCTTAGCCCCTTCGAACCGTCGCGGCGGCTCGACCTGGTCGAAAGTCGTATAGTGCTGTCCGTAGAGCCTGGCGAGCGCCTCGATCGTTCCATACTTGTTTTGTAGGAACGCGCGGTAGTTCTGGATCGAAGCGGGGCTGAAGTCGCATGCATACGCGTTGGCGTGGAAGAAAAAGGCCATCTCGTTGTCAACTTGCGCGGCTACGAGGCCGCCCTGCGGGTACGCGTGTTTAGCGAGGATGGGACAGATGGCATCGTACCACAGGGTCGTCTCGTCGAAGAACTTGTCCGCCGCGTAACTCAACGCTGGAATCGGACGCGGGACTTGAGTCAGGACGGCCTTGCTGCCCTGGGCGCTCTGTGCCTGGAGTTCGGGATCCTCCAGGATGCGTCGTGGATACCCAAACCACGTCAATTCGGAGTTGATCTGCGGCCCTGGGCGCACGACGATAGTGAACCCTTTCTCCTCGCACAACGTCAGAAAGGCATCAATGTCGTTGCTGGGATTGATCTGTCCAAAGTCGAACTTCCCCTTCTCGATCTCGTGTGCCTCCCAGGGGATGTAGATCGAGATCATGGTAAAGCCCATGCCCTTCACTTTGTCGAGGATGTCGTCCCATTTGTCGCGGTCCAATCTCCAATAGTGAACCGCCCCGCCGTAGAGCGATGCTACCTCAGTCCCGATACGGAACTGGTGATCGCCAGCCGTAATAGCCTGTGGGGAGCGATTCCCGGTGTTAGCAACCATCTTTGTTCTCCTGTTTGAAATTCATCATTACACCTCTCATCTGCAAATTTGTTTGATGCACTCATAGTGTTTGAGCTACTAGCTTGCGCTCCTGCGACCAAGCGCGACTGCCAGGATGATAATAAGTCCCCGGATGATCAGTTGCTGGCTCACGTCAAGCCCCATAAGGACTAAACCGTTGTTAATGAGCCCGATCAGCAGGGCACCAAACACCGATCCTATGACGGTGCCAGCGCCTCCGAAGAGGCTGGTGCCACCTAAGATCACAGCGGCAATCACCGACAACTCATCACCCTGGCCCCATTCGAAGCGACCGGACTGCAAATGCCCGGCATAGAGCATGCCGGCGAGGGCTGCGACAGTACCTGACACCAGGAAGACAAGAAACTTGATCCGGCGCGTTTTCACACCACTGAAACGGGCCGCCATTGCATTGCCTCCGGTGGCGAGCACCTGTCGACCATACGCGGTCTTGCGTAGGACAACATTCCCGACGACGAGAAACACGAGGGGCCAGATGATCAGCGATGGAATCGGCCCAACCTCGCCGGAGCCCAATATGTTATTGTAGACATCATTGGCGATAGGAATGGGCGCAGTCGCACTGATCCACATGGCGGCACCTTGTGCGGCGCTCAGCATGCCCAACGTGACCAGGAAGGAGGGAATGCCGACCCGGGTCACAAGGAAGCCGTTTAGCGAACCGACTATCAGCCCGACCAGCAGACCAGCCACAATGCCTGCCAGGATTCCGTACTGCAGGATCGCCAGGGCAGTGACAACAGAAGCGAGGCCAGCCAGCGAACCGATTGACAGATCAATCTCTGCGGCTGCAATCACAAAGGTCATGGCTACTGCCATCACCGCAATGATGGCGGTTTGGCGGACAATATTGAGCAAATTGGTGGGGTTCAGAAAGCCTGAACCACTCAGTACGATGCTAAAGAACAATAAGAGAACGACAAAGCCAATGTAGACCACGTATTGCCGCCAATCAAAGCGAGCAATGCGAACAGCTTTACTCTCTGCTGTAGTACTCTCTGTATTAGGCGGGGACACTGGTGCTTTGGACGACATGATGCAACTCCTGTTCTGACTCAATCTCACGGCGTTCTAGTTGCGCCGAAAGCCTTCACTATTTTTTCATCTGTACAGCCAATGGTGTCATGGAGAAGTCTCCTGGGAAACAATACTGCCACGCGGGACCTCACAGTATAGGACACGTCAGGTCCCACCCCTACTTCTTCTCAACCAGCGAAGGTTGGACCGCCGCTGTCAACGCTGGCGGCGGATCCTCATGATAAACAGTCTGCCATGCCTGCAACACGCTCGCTTTGGTGACCGGAAGAGCGCTATGTGCTACATACGGTGGTGCCTTTTTCCCAAGCAACCCGTATCCAGCCAGAATCGCCTCAGTTGCGCCCTGGTCGAATGGTCGTTGAGCGCCCAGACCATAGATGAACTCGCCCCTGGCGATGGCAAGTGCCGCGTTTAGCCCCAGATCGATGGTCGTAACCACGAGACCCCGACGGTCGCTGGTCCGGGCCGCCGCCACGACGCCTTCTGCCGGGACATCCCACACGGCCCAGATCCCGTTGAGGTCAGGGTATTGGGTCAACATAGCTGAAGCAGCTGTCTCCGCCTGGTCCGCGAAGTCCAGGCCCGCAATCCCCTTCTCGCTCACGATTTGAATATCCGGGAACTTCGCGATCGCTGCCTTGAACGCCTCATATCTCTGCTTCGTCACAAAGAAGTCAGCATCGTGGTAGATCAGACCAATCGTTCCCTAGCCGCCGAGCTTCTCGGCCATGAGCAGAGCTGAGGTTACCCCGTTGCCATGGTTATCGGCTGACACGACACTGACGTAGTCTCTACCCACAGTGAAGCCCTGCGGAACGTTGTCCATGAAGACCAGCTTGACCCCTTGATCGACTGCCTTCTTGTAGGCACTTGCTGGTGCCACAGGATCAGTCGGGATCGACACGATGATATTGGGCTTCTTCGTCAGCACGGTCTCGATGTCCGAAACTTGCTTGTTGGGATCGAAGTTTGCGTCCGTAACCGCGATCACCTCGATGCCCATGGCTGCAAATTGGTGTTCAAGACCAGCGACTGGCGCAGTCGACCAGTCGTTGCCACCGTAATGCAGGACAATGGCGGCCGTAGCGTGCATCCCCTGGATCTGCTGCAACTCCTCTGGGGTGAGTAGCACCTGACCAGCCGGCATAGCCTGCTCACCATGAGGACCCACGCTGTAGATGTGTTCGCCAGCAGTTTGCACGATTTGCTGCAACTCCTGTTCTGACTCAATCTCACGGCGTTCCAGTTGTTGCTTCACTGTGCCATTCTGCAACACCAATACCCGGTCACTCACAGCCAGCAGTTCGGGGAACTCCGATGAGATGACGATGACTGCCTTGCCGCTATCGGCAAGTTCTCGGATGACATTGACGATCTCGACTTTCGCCCCTATGTCAACACCGGCAGTCGGCTCGTCCATGAGGAGGATCTGAGGATCGGCTGCTAGCCATTTGGCGATGACCACTTTTTGCTGATTGCTACCTGAGAGCAAGCGTATAATTTTGTAGATCGAGTCGGTTTTGATGCGCAAGCTGTCGACGTAGGACTGCACGAGCTTATTTCCTTGTGCGTCATCAATCAGCCCAAACCGCTCAAAGCGCTTCAGTAATGGCAACAGCAGGTTGTCTCTGACCGTGTGATCGAGCACAAGGCCCTGAATGCGCCGGTCTTCCGGGACCAAACAGATCCCTGCCGCTATGGCATCATCGGGATTGCGGATCGTCAGACGTCGTCCGCGAACCCGCACTTCACCCTGGGTGATCCTCCTCTGCCGTGGTGATCCTGCTTTGCCGCTCGCCCGACTTCGAGCACGTGGCCAGTTGCTCGAAGTGCGCACCGACCAGTTACGCTGTAGCCTCGAGGAGGCGCGTGTGTTTCTGCGCGAGGTGATGGGACTCACCCTTGCCGACCAGGAACTCGAAGAGGTGGAAGACCACACCGAAGGCTGGCTGGTGGGCTTGCGGTTGCTTGGCCTCTCGCTGCAGGAGTGCACCGACCCGAGGGCCGTGTTGGAGGAACTGCATGGGAGCCAGCACTACATCCTGGATTATTTGATGGAGGAAGTGTTGCGGCGGCAGCAGCCGTCGGTGCAAACGTTTCTGGTGCGCACCTGCGTCCTGGAGCGGCTCTCGGCTTCCCTCTGTGATGCGGTGCTCGAGCAGACGGGCAGCCAGGAGCTGCTCGAGCTCCTGGAGCAAGCCAATGTATTCGTCGTGTCTGTGGATAGGCAACGCCGCTGGTATCGCTACCACGCGCTCTTTGCCGAGGCGTTGCGCTACCGCCTGGAGAGCACGCAGGCCGAGCTCGTGCCTGCCTTGCATCATCGAGCCAGCGTCTGGTATGCCGAGCACGGTCAGACCACGGAGGCGATCGCTCATGCCATCACTGCCAGGGAGTGGTCGTGGGCGGCTGACCTGCTCGAGCAAGTCTCTGCGCTCATCTGGGGGAACAGTGAGCATGCGAGGGTGAGACACTGGCTGGAGCAGCTGCCTGCCGAGGTGGTGCGCTCACGGCCGCGTCTGTGCCTGGCGTATGCCCAGACCCTGTTCATGGTTGCCCCGTACACGACGATGGAACGCTGGCTGCACGATGCAGAAACGGCTTTGCAGGCCACGCTACCGACCCCGACCAACGAGACCGCTGAACCGGGAGCATTTCCACCGTCCGAACGGCAGGAGCGGGACAACCTGTTGGGAGAAATCGCTGCCTATCGTGCCATCATTACTGGCTATTATCTCGGTGAGGGGCATGCTACCCTGGCTTGCTGCCAGCAGGCCCTCGCCCATCTGTCAGCACAGAATCTCCTCGCCCGAGCAGAAGTCGCCTATGCTCAGTCGCTGGCCTCTCATGCCTGTGGGGACATCGTGGCAGCCATCCAGAGCGCGAGGGAGGCCACAGCGCTCGCGCAAGCTGCCGGGGACACCTCATCAACCATTCTCTATACGAGCGGAACGGCGTATTCCTTACACTTACATGGAAAGCTGCATGAAGTGGTACGGTTTGCCCGGCAAGCTGCTCTGCTGGGAACAGCGCCGGTCGGACTGCCGCCTGCCATGGTGTGCTCAGCCTATATCTTTCACGCGGATGTCCTGCGAGAGTGGAATCAACTTGACGAGGCGCTGGAGCTTGTATTACAGGCCGTTCGGCTAGGTGAGCAGACCGAAACCATCGTTATGTTATACATAGGATACACAGTCCTGATGCGTGTCTACCTGGCACGAGGAGAGATGGACGCAGCGCGTTCTGCCTTCCAACAGGCCAAAGAGCTCCTGGCGAAAACCTACAGTCCGTACCGACGTGATGTCTATGTCATCGGTGATTGGGTCCAGTTCTGGGTGGCGAGTGGAGCGTTGGATCGCGCCACCCACTGGGCAGAGGAACTCGCGCAGTCGGCCAGAGTGCATTCTCCGTTTGCCCGTGAACGCGAGGATGTGGCGCGAGCGCGCATTTTGTTGGCTCAGAAGATGCCCACCGAGGCCCTCTCGCTGCTGGAACCACTGCAGGTCGATGCAGAGAAGCAGGAACGCTGGAGCCACGTTATCGAGATGAAGGTCTTGCAGGCGCTGGCTCATCACATGCGCGACGAAGAGCAGAAGGCTCTCACCGTCCTCGCCCAGGCGGTGCAGCTGGCCGAACCGGAGGGCTACATCCGCCGCTTTGTGGACGAAGGGCCGCAGATAGCTGTGCTGCTCAGCAGGCTGCGGGAGCAGCAACGCAAGCACGGGCCGACTCCGTATCTGGACACCGTGCTTGCTGCGTTTCGCCAGGATGGCACGGCGCAGGAGAGGGCGGGACAGCGCACGACGGCGCAACCGCTGCTGGACCCGTTGAGTGCACGCGAACTGGAGGTGCTCCAGTTGCTGGCACGAGGCGACTCCAACCCGGAGATTGCAGAGGTGCTGGTGCTCTCGGTCCAGACCGTCAAAAGCTATGTGTGCAACATCTTCTCGAAACTCGGGGTGAAGAACCGGGTCCAGGCGGTGGCACGGGCTCGCGCCCTTGGCTTGCTCTCCGAGGAGCCTTCAACGGCTTCCACCTGAAAGTGGCTGGAAGGTGTCACATCCTGGGCAAAAGTGAGGAGTCCACTCTCGCGGCTCTCACCCGAAAGGAGGAATGGTGCTGTGACGCACGATCCACCTTTCGGGTGATGACCGCTTTCGCGCTTCATTCTATACTGTGACAGACGGGGAAAGGACGGTGCAGTCCTCAAAAACAAGAAAGGGCTCTCTCCTCATGATCCAACGACCTTCATTTACGGATCAACTCGCGGATGTCTTTGCTCAGTTCAAGAAGATGCGGGAAACGCAGCCGGTCTGCTATGACGAAGCGACTTCGAGCTGGCATCTTTTTGGCTACGATGAGGTCTTGCGGGTCTTGACCGACTCGACCCACTTTTCCGCGGGAGGAGCCGATAGCGCTGCTTTGCTCGGCTCCTTCCATCTCATCGCACTGGATGCCTCACGTCATGAACTGGTGCGAAGGGTAGTGGGACTGGCATTGACTCCACGTGCCATAAATCAGCTTGCTCCGCACATCAAGGAGCGTATGCGTGCCTTGCTGGATCAGGTTCATCCTGGAGGTTCAATAGATGTCATTGGTGATCTGGCTGTCCCCCTTTCCCTTTCCGTCCTGGCAGAACTCCTGAATATCCCTACTGCTCATCAACAAGCCTTCCAGCAGTGGACGCTCGCCCTGGCGGCTTCCCCGGTGTCCCTGAGTGCAGGGACGTTTCCGCATGTGGAACAGCGCGCACAGGTCGACTTAGCGGTACAGGAGCTCGAGGCCTTCTTCATGCGCTTGCTTGAGCTGCGTCGCCTTTCCCCTCAACAGGATTTGGTGAGCCAGTTCCTGGCTGCAGAGATCGATGGAGGACACCTGAGTGAGAGAGAGATTGTGGCCTGCTGTCGCCTGCTGCTGGCAGGTCAGCAAACACTGACAAACCTGCTGGGCAACGCCATGTTCTGCCTGCTTGAGCATCCCGAGGTCATCGAGCGCCTGCGCCATGTGCCCGCGCCAATGTATAGCACGATCGACGAAGTACTCCGCTATCTTCCTCCCATCTGGATGGTGAGGCGCATGACCACGAGTGAGGTCATGCTCGGTTCACAGCACATCCCCGCGCAGGCGCGGGTCTGTGCCTGGCTAGTCTCGGCCAACAGGGATGTCCGGCATTTCGCCGACCCGGAGCGCTTTGAGATCGACCGCATCCCCAACCGGCACCTGAGCTTTAGTGACGACGGCACCCACTCCTGCCTGGGCGCGGGGCTGGCTCGTCTGACCGCCAGGATAGCCTTATCCCTGCTGATCCAGCACCCTGGTGATCCTCAGCCGCGGACTGAGCTTGCCTTCGAGGTGATCGAGCATCCCCTCCTCTTTGGTGTCAAGCATCTGCCCATCACGTTGACACCATCCCCTCCGTTAACGTGATTGGGTTCTCGCACCACTCTTCCACCTCTTATACTGATCCCCCTCTCACCACAAGGTGTGGAAAGGGATTCCCCCAATGGGGGAGGAGTGGTCAGAGTCCACAATCACTCTCCTGTGTCATAACATCTCCTGCGCTGAACACTATACTGTTTGCATACGGGAAATGAGCATGTGATCTGGCAACGGAGGATTCTATGGACCAGAGTAACGATCAAGAAGCGCTTGAATTCTTGCGTCAGAATGGGTTCACGGCAGCAGAAATCGAGCGGCTCTGTCGACTGCGGAGAGATTACTCTGAACAAGAGCAAGACCGCGTCGCCTCTGCAGACCTGCGTCGCCTGGAGTTTGTTCGCTGGTTGGTGACGACTGGTAGGCTGACAGACTGGCTAGATGTATAGCGACAGCCTGGCTTGAGCAAAAGGAGCATGTGTATGACAATCACCCTCGCACTCCCAGAAGAGGATCAGTTATATATCCAGATCCATCCGCTCATTACCATTGATCGCGAGGATAAGGTCATCCTCTGCAATGGTGTGCGTATTCGTCTTACCGCACTGGAATACGCGATTATTGAATGTCTGGTGGATACGTGGCTTTCTTCCCCCCACCATTGCGGCTGGTGTTCGCTGAGCCGGTTAGTCAAGGAGGTGTACCCGCCACGCTACAAAAAAGAGAAGGGAACCGGAAAACTCCAAAGAGTTCCTGATCCGGTCGATAAAGAGGCCGCTGTCCAGAAGGCCGTCAGCAGAATCCGCTTAAAAGTGACCGCTGTCCCTGGCCCTGGCTGTCCAACCATGATTGAATGCCGCACAGGGCATGGCTACCGGCTTGTGTCATCCCACGCCTCCTCTATTGACCGAAGCGCCTCAAGCGCAGGGAATTACTGACCACGGTGACGGAGGAGAGCGCCATCGCCGCCGCTGCGAAGATGGGGGCCTGTTCCTTCAAGAACGGAATCATCGGCGAGAGGATCGCCAATGGAATAAGAATGACGTTGTACGCGAAGGCCCAGAAGAGATTCTGTTTAATGGTTCTCAAGGTCGCCCGAGAGAGGGCCAACGCTGTTGCCACGCTACGCAAATTGCCTTTGACCAGCGTGATATCGGAGGCCTCCATTGCGATATCCGTCCCGGTGCCCATCGCAATACCAGCATCCGCCTGGACCAGAGCGGGCGCGTCATTGATCCCATCGCCAGCGAAGGCGACGATCCATCCCTGCTCCTGGAGACGTTTGACCTGGTTGGCTTTGTCTTGCGGCAGCACCTCTGCCAGCACCCGTTCGGCAGGAATGCCCACTTGTGTTGCAATGGCTTGCGCGGTACGGCGGTTGTCGCCCGTGATCATCCACACGGCCAATCCCTGTTCATGCAACTGTTGGATCGCTTCTGCTGATCCCACCTTCACCGTATCCGCAACAGCAACCATGCCCATTGCCTTACCATCCAGGGCGACCAGCATGGCCGTCTTGCCTTGCTCTTCCAGGGTTGCCAGTTGCGCCTCCAAAGAAGGGAAAGGGAGAGCGCGTTCGTTGAGTAACACGCGCGTTCCGACCAGAACGGCGCGACCTGCGACCTCCGCTTCGACGCCACGTCCAACCAGAGCGGTGAACTGTTCGAGAGAGCCATTGAGTGTCAGGCCACGCGCTTTGGCCCCATCGACAACGGCGGCAGCTAATGGATGTTCTGATCCCTGCTCTGTTGCTGCAACGAGACGGAGCATCTCTTCTTCCGACGTATCAGAGAGCGTGATCACATCCGTCAGTTCGGGCTTCCCTTTGGTAATCGTGCCGGTCTTGTCAAGCAGGACGGCGCCAACGGCCTGAATCCGCTCCAGACTCTCTCCACCTTTGATCAAAATGCCCTGTTCCGCGCCCTTGCCGGTTCCCACCATGATCGCGGTCGGCGTTGCTAATCCAAGCGCGCAGGGGCAGGCGACTACCAATACGGTTATCGCCGCCACCATGGCAATGATCCAGGGAGAAACTGCTCCACCCATTGCCTGTGTGGTACCAAAGGGAGGAATGCCAATCGTGTTCACAACAATCGCCCAGGTGATGAAGGTGAGTGTTGCAATGACCAGCACCACCGGGACGAAAATACCAGAAATGGTATCGGCCAGGCGTTGAATGGGCGCTTTGGATCCCTGCGCCTGCTCCACCAGACGAATGATGTTCGCCAGCACCGTGTCGGCTCCAACTTTCGTCGCACGCATGTGCAATAGCCCACGCTGGTTGATGGTGGCTCCAATCAGCGGGTCGCCTTCCACCTTTTCAACGGGAAGACTTTCGCCTGTGATCATCGACTCGTCGACTGAAGAGCGACCACGGAGCACAACCCCATCCACTGGCAGCTTCTCACCGGGACGTACGATCAATTCATCGCCGACCTGGACGTTTTCGATGGGAATCTCCTCTTCCTGTCCACGACGCTTCACCCGCGCGGTGCGTGCCTGCAACCCGATCAATTTTTTGATGGCCTCGTTGGTCTGCCCCTTAGCACGCGCCTCCAGGTATTTTCCGAGGTAAATCAAGGTGAGAATGAGTGCGGCCGTGTCGTAGAAAATGGTTCCACCACCGACAAACTGGGGAAAGAAGGTCCCGACCCCGCTCATCAGATAGGCAGCAGTAGAACCGACGCTGATCAGGGTATCCATATTCGCGCCACCATGACGCAGCGTCCCCAGCGCTCCCCGGTGGAACTCCCAGCCCACGATGGCCCAGACGGGGGTGGTGAGAGCAAAGAGCAGGGAGTCTTCTCCGGGAAACCTGTTCAGAAAGAACATCGTCAAGACGATGATCGGGAGCGAAAGAATGACGCCCAGGATCAAGATGTTGCGTTTGTGCAGAATCTCAGCCTGCCTGCGCTTGCTCCGCTCATCTTCTTGCTGCGCAGCTACCGAGGGCAGAGGAGCAGCGCTTACGACAGTGCTCGACGTAACAACAGGGCGCGGTGCGGGTTGATCAAGCGACATCGCTTTATAGCCCACCGCTTCCACCTTCTGCACCATCTGCTCTACTCCCGTCTGCTCAGGATCATAGGTGACGGTCGCCCGCTCGGTGGCAAGGTTCACCTGAGCATTAATGACCCCAGGAACCTTTTTGAGTCCCTTCTCTATTCGCATCGCACAAGAAGCACACGTCATGCCTTCAAGCGAGAAGACAGCGCGACAACGACTGTCCTGAGGTATTGCTCTACGCTGATCGATAGGATTGTTGGCTTCTGTTGCCATGGTGATCACCTCTTAATTTTACGCTAACACCATATCCCTACCCCCATGGGGTGGGTATACGGCAAGTATACCTGAAGAAGAGCAGGTTTGTCAAAGGGAAAAACAAGCGCCTGTTCTTGATCGAATCTTGATGAAAACGCACATCTGCTTTTGAAGTGGGTATCCTATATAGATATATGTCGCCAGCAAAAAAGCACAAAAGACGGTGCATTTTAAGTTTTTCATACAATGAGATACTTAAAAAGGGTAGTGCTATCCATCTGGCATTCTACCCCTCTTTATAAGTATCTTTTTTGTCTCCCACCAATTATTCTCTACGTCTTATGAAGTAACAGACTTGCGTTGCAGGGCCGCCCAATCTGCCTGTGCATGCGCCGTCTCTGTTTCATCCGGCTGTGCGCCGCCGTAACGGAGGGCTGTATAGGCTTCCGTGAGTTTGCCAATCTCCGGTTCACACTGTGGGAGTTGCCTGCCCAGGCGTGCTCTGAATTCGTAGGGCGTTTCCTCTTTTTTACGTGCATATCCGTGACTGGCAGCCCAGTGTAGCAGGGCGCGGTAGAGCTCGCGAATGGTACGCGCCGTGGGCTCCCCGCTGATTTCTTCTTCTATCTGCACTTGCTCGCGGATGTGCTGTGGGAAGAAACGGTGCCAGATCGCCGAGAAGAACGCCCTGACCTGGCCCAGGAAGAGCTCCCACGACCATACGCTTTCGTGCACATCCTGCAGCTCTCTGCGCAGTAGCCGGATCTGCCATCTTCGTAGTAACCAGACCATCAGCCAGGTCATCAGAATCACGAAGAGCAGTGGCAGCAAGATCTTTAGCACCGGCACCACGAAAACGATCATTGGATCGGCGTTTTGAGGCCCGACGATCCTCCTGCTCAGTAGGCTTTGCAGGCTGCGTATCTGCACTACCGCCGGCTGGAAATGTAGCAGGGAGAGCAGCCAGATAATGGGATAGAATAAAAAGGTAATGCCATACGCGATAATGCTGACAAGCCAGTCGTAGGCCCTTCCCACAGGCGCCAGCGTCTGCTGCATGTCTATCAAAAAGGACGGACTGGTAAAAGTTCCTATACCGATAGCCAGGAGGAAGATGACCAGGCCTATCACGCTCAGGGTCGAGAGGAGTGCGCGTTCCTGCGCGCTGACGCTGCCCTGCAAGCCGATCGGGTGGTAACGGCGCACAAAAACGGCCTTCGCCAGCGCGTGCGCCGTTAGCGAACAGAAAAGGAAGACTGGCACAAGACAGAGCAGGATAAGCTCGTTCAAGAAGCCTGCTCCACTCGTGTTGTGCGCGATGATGACGATGATTATCACGCCCATTCCCAGGCGCAGCGTCCAGAAAACACTGCCCGGCTCTACCGCACGACGCGCCAGGCGGATACCACGCCAGCAGAAATAGACCGAGAGCGCCACCGCTACAAACATATAGTAAGCATTGGAAGAGAGCGCGAAGATGTCATTGAACAGCGCCAACAGCCAGCGCGGATCGAAGAACAGCCATGCTGTGTAAAGGCGCGCCCAGACGATGAAGAGCACGAGAAGTCCTACAGAAAGGATAAATAGCGATGAACCCGAGAGCACCTTGCGTCCGCTCTTTCCATCCTTTCCCTCCTGCTCTCGCGCGGACTCTCGTCGCTCCAGGCGCGTTATCAACCAGAAAGAACCTGCGATCAGCACAAAAGGCGCCCACAGCGGCAGCAGCGGAGCGCGGAAGAGCTTCACGCTCACCAGCATGATCAGAATAGCATCCGCCCAGCACGTCTCCATCGCCGCAACTAGATAAGGTAGCAAGCGCTCGCCCCAACCCGACGTCAGTGAAACGGAGGGGGAAAAGATGCTCCGTAATTCGCCATTTGACTGTGAACCTTCTTCGGTAAGAGGTCTTTGCGCTGGCTCCATTTTCAGTGCCCTCAAGCGGGTCGTAAAAGAACACAGGCTTTTACCACCGCCTCCGAAGGGAAGTATACACGCGAGCCCCTAAGAGGTCAAGTGAATTTGTTTGCACGAAAGGATCTGACCAGACGACCGCTGTAGGGGCGCGGTTCACCAGCCCGTGTGTCGGCCTGTGAAGCGCCACGGGCTGGTGAACCGCGCCCCTACAGCTCTGTCAAACGTCATTTGAACCCACCCTCCCAACCAGGCAATCGGGGTAGGGACCAGCTTCAGTGCGCCCGATTTATCATTTCCTACGCGCTGTGCACGTTTTTCTCGTCATCACATGGGGAGGAACATGATAAATCACGGACGCCATAAACGTGGTCCCTACCCCGATGCTGAGGGTTCATTGATAGTTGACAGAGCACTACATGCTGGAAACGTTTTAATCGGCTTTGATCTCAAAGCCAGCCTCACCCTTTACATGCGAACTGAAGTATGCTATCCTCAATGCAAGGCTAGAATTATAAGTAATGGAACCGTTTCCAGGATTTTGGCATTGTGTGTGGCTCACGGTAGTACGATTCGACGACCGGCCCGTTCTATGCGCGTTGGAAAGCATGGGAGGGTTCATTTACTTTATGGAGCATACAATCCACGATGTAGCAAAAATTGCGGGCGTGGGAATTGGTACGGTCTCCCGCGTGCTCAACAATAATCCCAACGTGAAGGCTTCTACACGCGAGAAAGTGCTCTCAGCGGTCTCCCAACTGGACTATCAGCCCAACCCCATTGCTCGCAGCATGATATTGCGTCGCACCAACTCGATCGGCGTGATGGTGCCGTTTTTTACCCGTCCCTTCACCATCGAAGTTTTGCGCAGCGTCGAGGCAGCTATTTATCGGGCGGGACGCGAGCTGGTTCTTTATAATGTCGAGACCAACGCTCAGCGCGATACCTATTTTTCAGAGCTTCCCATGCGTCGGAGGGTAGATGGCCTTCTCATCATCTCGCTGCCTCCAGCGATTGCGACCGCGCTCCGTTTCCAACAGGTGAATATGCCGGTGGTGCTGGTCGATGCTTACAACCCTCTGCTTACCTCCCTGGTTGTCAATAATGTGGAGGGCGCCTATCAGGCCGTCAACTGCCTGATCGAGCACGGGCACCGCCGCATTGGCTTTATCAATGGCATCATTAACGAGGGCAACTTCAAGTTCAATCAGGCGAATGATCGCCTGATCGGTTTTCATCGCGCGCTGGGTGAGGCTGATCTTCTCTTCGAGCCCGATCTTATGATTACCAGCGAGTGGAACCGTCATGCCGGCAGAGCCGCTGCGCTAGAACTCCTCACGCGTACGCCTCGTCCCACTGCCATCTTCGCTGCATCGGATATTCAAGCGGTCGGTGTGTTGGAGGCGGCGCGGGAGTTGGGGATAAAGATACCGAAGGAGCTTTCTCTTATTGGTTTCGATGGTATCGAGCTCTCGGAGTTGCTCGATTTTAGCACCATGCAGCAGCCTATCCAGGAGATGGGCGCAATCGGTGTGGAGAAGCTCATTGAGCGCATAGAACAACCAGAACTATCATCCGAACTCATTCGCCTGGATACGATACTTGTAGAGCGTCGCACAACGGCCCGTCCTCACCTGGATTGATCGTGAGTGCTGCATTAAACCTTTACAACCGAAAAAAATTATGTTATTGTTAATTGATTATTGGAAACGCTTCCAGAAAAGCTTTCCCGCATTCCCACATCAACAAATGCAAACAAATGAGAGATCACGGACGCTTGTAACGTAGTCTTTATTATACTGAAACTAAAGGCTGTCCCTGGCGCGCTCGTCTGCGTCGACTTGCAGGTGGCGCCTTCAGTACACTAGCACAAGTCAGCACTTGATGAACGACTCAACAATTAATGAATTCCTCTAGGGGGGAATCTTGCCCCTGTAGAAACAGAGTTCTGGCGTCAAGAAGGTGTTTGCAAACCCGCCTCCTCTTGTGCGGAAAGGAGAATGCCTCATCTGAAACTCACGTATGGTTGCAAGCCGTTATACAATCGTACGATCGGAATTGTGCATTGGTCGAGCCCCATCATATCTAAGGAAGTTATGATATTCCTGTGGCCAACTTCATAGCCCTCAGATATGGAAATTTCTGTGCAAAACATGGTAACATGGTAATGTTATCAACCTACGTCAGTTGAGAGTAAGTCCAAAGGAGAACTTGATATGATCCTTGAACAGGGCGAGGTTATTGACGAAATCATTACGAAGATTCGTGCCGGGCGCATGAAGCGCCGAACATTCCTCGAGCGCGCCATGGCCGTCGGCTTGAGCAGCACAGCCGCCGTCTCCCTCCTGGAAGCCTGCGGCGGGACGAGCAACAGCACTGGCGGGAATGGACAAACCGTCAACGTGAACTATTATGAGAAAGATACCAACGGTGTTTACGCAGGACTCGTGAAGACGTTTAATGCGCAGAACAACGGGGTCCACGTCAACTACAACAACAATGCCCCCAATGATACCGGTCAGCTCCTGACGATCCTCACGACCATGCTGCGTGCCCGTGGCAGCTCCATCGATGTGATGCCGATGGACATCATCTGGCCTCCCGAGTTCGGAGCTAATGGTTGGACGGTTCCTCTGGATGATAAATGGCCAGCCAGCGATCGGGCAAATTATCTACCAGGACCACTGGCTGGTTGTACCTACAATGGGAAATTGTGGGCCGCACCGACCAGAACCGACGCTGGATTGATCTACTACCGGACTGATCTCATCAAAACTCCTCCCAATACCTGGGATGAGCTGACGAGTATGGCCAAGGCAGCAGCACCGTCCAAAGTGAAGTTTGGCTACTTGTGGCAGGGAGCCCAGTACGAAGGACTCGTCTGTGACTTTTGTGAGGTTCTCAATGGTTACGGCGGTTCCGTGCTGGATCCCACCGATCCCAAGAAGATCGCTGTCAACAACGCCGCGGGCATGCAGGCCTTGACGCAGATGGTCAGTTGGGTTGGCACTATCTCCCCGGCAGCGGTGACCACCTATAAAGAAGAGGATGCACGCTCCTCCTGGCAAGACGGGGACGCCGCCTTCATGCGCAACTGGCCGTATGCCTATTCGCTAGGCAACGATCCGAAGACTTCTAAGATCGCTGGCAAGTTTGACATCCATCCCATGCTCTACGGAGGCAGTAACACCGTGGGCCACTCCAACCTGGGCGGCTGGCAATATGGTATCAATGCCTTCTCTAAGCAACCCGACGCGTCCTGGAAGTTTGTCCAGTTCCAGCTCAGCCCTCCCTCGCAGAAAACCATCGCTATAGAGTTGTCGCTGTTCGCAACACTCAAGAGCATCTACACGGACAAAGATGTGCTGGCCAAGAACCCGTTCTTCGGCAAAATGGGACCGGTGTTTCAGAATGCGCTGCCGCGCCCGGTCTCGCCTTTCTATCCGGATATCACGAATGCCATTCAGCAGCGGGTCCACAGCGCTCTGGTCAAGCAGTCCACTCCTGCCGCCGCTTTGAGTGGATTACAGTCGGACCTACTGGCCATCGTAAATAGATAGGACGATGTAGTGCATTCCGAGAGGCGAGGATCTCGACAGAGACCTCACCTCTCGGACATGACCTTCGTAGAAAAGCTGTCTATGTAGGTATCTGTACCCACGGAGGGTCGTCTTGCACGTCATTGTCCGTTGCGGATTGGCGCGAAGGCGCTCTCGATATGGGTAGCTAAAGATATAAAGGAATGAGCACGCATGGCAACACAAGCTGTACAAGTTTCTACCAGGAGGTTGACTCTGCGGGACCGCCTGGACCTGGGCAATGGCTACAGCCCGTACTTGCTGGTTCTCCCAACCGTCATCATGGTTCTGGCGGTAGCGGGGTACCCAATTATTAATTCCATCTGGCTCAGCTTGCTCGATAACCCTCTTAGCCCCAGCGCGCAGTTTGTCGGGTTAGCTAACTATGGCCGGCTATTTACCAATAGCGAGTTTCGTGGTTCCATTGGCATCACGGCCGTCTTCACGGTCATCAGTGTGGCCCTGGAGACCATCTTTGGTCTGGGAGTGGCTCTGCTCATCAATGGCACCTATCCGGGCCGTGGCCTGGTCCGGGCCTCCATTCTGGTTCCGTGGGCCTTCCCCACCGTGATCTCGGCCCAGATCTGGTACCTGATGTACAATGACCGCACAGGCATCGTCAGCTACATCCTCCAGCGGATGCACTTCCTGGCACCCGGTGCGACCTTGTTGCAGACCAATGGTGGGATCATTGCCGCCTCCGTCATCACCGACGTCTGGAAAACAACGCCGTTTATGGCTCTCTTGATCCTGGCCGGTCTCCAGGTCATCCCCACTGAATTGTATGAGGCCGCCAGCGTCGACGGGAGCACACGCTTCCAGCAGTTCTGGACGATTACCTTGCCCATGCTTACTGGACCGTTAGTCATCGCGCTCCTCTTCCGCACGCTCGCTGCCCTGGGCGTCTTCGATCTACTCTACATTCTGGGGGGCAACCAGGTGCAAAGTATGGCGTCGTTCTCGTATAACTATATGTTTACCCGTACCACCTTCGACTTTGCTTCGGGAGTGACGGCTTCCGTATTCCTTGCTGTGCTCGGACTGGTTATCAGTCTGCTCTTTGTCTTGTTGATGCGTGTCACGCGACGATAGTCAACGAGAGGGCGTCGATATATTCATCCTGGAAAGGAGAACTATTATGGCAGTTAAGGAGCAGGCTTATACCGGCGCGAAGGCCGGAGCGAGCACCGCTGAACCTGGAAAGGGCTTAGAATGGCGCAAGGTCGCCCGCTACACCGCAGTCGTGCTGGTGGTGTTCATTGCATTGGCTCCTCTCTATTGGACCGTAGTGACTTCGGTGAAAAGTGGGATCGAGCTCAACGTCTCTCCGCCTACCCTCTTTCCCCACTCGTTTAGCTTCGAGAACTACGCCAACGATCTGAGCACATCCACCTTTACCCGTGATCTACTCAACAGTGCGATCATTGCCACCGTCACGACGATCCTGGCGCTTATTGTTGGCATCCTGTGCGCCTATGCCGTTGCCCGCCTGAAGTTCCACGGCAAGGGCGTTGTGCTGGGGATCGCGCTGTCGGTGCAGATGATCCCGTTGATCGCGATTGTCGGACCGCTCTACGTGCTCTACACCAGTGCGCTTCCAATCTACAACACCTATGCGGCCTTGATTATCCCCGACCTCGTGCTGAGCTTGCCGATCACCGTCTGGTTCATGGTGTCTTTCTTCCGCGACTTGCCGCCGGACCTGGAAGAGGCGGCGCTGGTGGATGGCGCGTCGCGGCTGCGTGCCCTGTGGGAAGTGATTGTGCCAATCACTGCTCCTGGAGTCTTCGCTGCGGCGATTCTCTCCTTCATCGGTGTCTGGAACGACTTCCTCTTTGGTTTGACCCTGACGACCGATTCAAATGCACAGCCTGTCACCGTCGGCGTGTCACGCTTCGCCGGAGAACATAC
>Ga0137371_10000134_pt1 | contig 44720 bp, 56 predicted proteins | sample SagtaG_7_FD_104919 | JGI IMG/M metagenome (GOLD analysis project Ga0137371, IMG submission 104919) | Vadose zone soil microbial communities from Sagehorn Ranch, Mendocino, California, USA - Sage1_R_40_16 metaG | ecosystem: Environmental > Terrestrial > Soil > Vadose zone | place: USA...
AGATCGCGGTACGCCTTGTACGTCCGCTGCGCCATCGCGATGCCGAGGCGCCCCTGCAGCTCCGCCGGCACCTTGCCCGTGACCGCGCTGTCCCATCGGCTGACGAAGATCGACGCCACCGAGCCCACGTGTGGGTTGAGCCCGGCCGCGACGCGTCGCTCGATGCCCCGGATGTACGCCTGCGCCGCGGCGACGTACTGCTCGCGCGAGAAGAGGAGCGTCACGTTCACCGGCACGCCGGCGAAGATCGCCTCCTCGATGGCCGGGATGCCCTCCGCCGTGCCGGGGATCTTGATGAACAGGTTCGGGCGCCCGGCGCGCCGGTGCAGGTCCCTCGCAGCGGTGACGGTGCTCGCCGCGTCGTACGCGAGGGTGGGGGAGACCTCGAGCGAGACCCAGCCGTCGACACCGTTCGTCGCCTCGTGGATGGGCCGGAAGAGATCGGCGGCGCGGGTCAGGTCCTCGAGCGCGAGCTCGAAGAAGAGCTCCTCGCCAGAGAGCCCCGCCGCGGTCTTCTCGCGGATGGCCGCGTCGTAGTCGTGGCTGTTCTTGATCGCGTGGTCGAAGATCGTCGGGTTCGAGGTGAGCCCCGTGACCGACAGCTCCTTCATGTACCGGGTGAGCGTCCCGCCGGTGAGGAGGGAGCGCGTGATGTTGTCGAGCCAGAGGCTCTGGCCCGCGTCGTGCAGCCGCTGCGTCGTCTTCATCGGGTCCCTTTCTGCCGCGCGGCGTCCAGCAGCGCCGGCATGTCGTAGGTCGTGAGGTCGCCGATCCGATCGATGGTCACGTCCGGCGCCGGATGGCGTGCGACGTCGGGCGCATGCGCGTAGTGGCCCTGGCGCGGGAAGACGGTCGTCAGCCGATTGCCCCACCGCTGCTTTACGGCGGCCAGGATCCGAACCTTGTCGTCCACGAGCACGTAGTGCGCCGCCGGATGGCGGCGCTCGACGTCGTCGAGCTCCTCCTCCTTGTGGATGTAGATGAGCACGCGGCCCTCGACCGCCTCGAACAGACCCGAGCGATGCACCTTGAGCGGCTGGAAGACCACGTCGCCGTCCGAGAGGATGACGGTCGGGCCGAAGGCGCGGACGTGCTCGAGCGCGTCGAGCGAGCCGGGGAAGAGTCGGTTCGCGAATGGATAGTTCACGAGGTAGGACGAAACCGCGAGCAGGTGAGGCTCGTGCGGATGCTTCACGCGGTAGCGCTGGAGCGCTCCGAGGTAGTCCGCGTACCCGAGCTCTCGGCGGAGCTCCTCGAAGATATCCCAGTACTGCTCCTGCCGCCCGTCACCCACCTCCTTGGTCAGGTAGCGTTTCAGGTCCGCCGCGACCCGGTCGTTGTCGAGGAGCGTGTTGTCGACGTCGAAGAGGAAGACCACGGGCTCCATGTCAGCGCCCCTCCAGCTGCGCGCCAGCCTCGGCATCGACGAGCCACCGGAGCCGACCGTGGTGCGGAGCCACGATCTGTGCCGGCAACGCGTCCGGGCGGACGGGACCGTCCAGGACTCGATGGAGCATCGCCGCCTTGTCGGCGCCACTCACGAGGAAAACGACCTCCGCGGCGGCGTTCAGCACGACCGGCGTCAGCGTGATGCGCCACATCGCGACCTCGGCGACGGATTCGGCCACGACCCAGCGCTCCGCCTCGCGCACCGCATGCAGCCCCGGGAAGAGGGAGGCGGTGTGCCCGTTGTCTCCCATGCCGAGCAGCACCAGGTCGAAGCGCGCGCCGGGCACGGGACGCGGGGGACCGACCGGCGTCGCGAAGAGGGTGCGCAGCATCCGCTCGTAAGCAGCCGCGGCGATCAGCGGGGGCTCTTCGCCCCGGATGCGGTGCACCTGCGAGGCAGGGATCGGCACGTGGTCGAGGAGCGCCTCGCGCGCCATCCGGTAGTTGCTCGCCTCGGCGTCGGGTGGTACGGCGCGCTCGTCGCCCCAGCACACGTGGATGCGACCCCAGTTGACGGACGACGCGAAGCGCTCCGTGGCCAGGAGCTCGAACACCGCGCGCGGGGTCGAGCCGCCCGAGAGCGCGGTCACGAAGCGGCCGTGCCCGCCGATCGCCGCCCGTGCTGCCGCGACGAATGCCGCGGCGCCCGCCTCCATGAGCGCGCGGCGGTCTCTGACGACTTCGACGGGGTGGCGCATCGTCATCTCTCCGCCTGCAGCACGTCCACGCGGCCGTCCGGATAGCCGACCAGGACGCGCTCCGCGGTCCCGAGGAACAGGCCCGTGTCGACGACGCCAGGGATCGCGCGCAGCTCGGCCTCCAGCGCGCGCGCCGCTCGCGCGTCGGCGAGCGGCGTTGCGAGGCCGCAGTCGATCGTCAAGTTGCCGTTGTCGGAGATGAACGGCCGGGCACCAGCGAACCGCACGACCGGCTCGAGACCGAGCGCGCGCACCCGGCGGAGGACCGGCCGGCGCCCGAACGGCACGACCTCGATCGGGATCCGGCCGCGCATCCCCAGCCGCTCGACGAGCTTGTCGTGTCCCACCACGATCACCTGCCGGTGCGATGCCGCCGCGATGATCCGCTCGCGCACCAGGGCGCCGCCGAAGCCCTTCACGAGGTCGAGGTTCGGGGCGACCTCGTCGGCCCCGTCGACCGTGAGCGCGAGCTCCTGCTCGTCGTCGTCGAGTGCGCCGAGCGGGATGCCGAGGCTCCGCGCCAGCGCCGCCGTCGCCTCGGAGGTCGGTACGCCGACGACACGGAGGCCGCTCCGTACGCGGTCGGCGAGACGGGCGAGGAACACGGCGGCGGCGTGGCCCGTGCCGAGACCGACGTGCATCCCATCCGCGACCAGCTCGAGCGCCCGCGCCGCGGCGCTCTCCAGGCCCGGATCCGTCATCCACGCCCCGCCGGGCGCCCCGGCACGCCGTTCCAGAGGCGGAAGCCGCCGAGGAACGCGTACACCATGCACCTGTGGCCGCCGCGGAGCAGGCGACGCACCATGTTCGCGCCCATGCGAGCCAACCCGATCATGCCGATCTGCATCCCTGCCTCCTGTCGTTCGTGTCCCCCGCCTCGCCCTGAAGCACGGCTCGGGTATGGCGGGGGACCATCAGATCCTCGTTCGTCTTGACGACGCGCACGACGCATGCGGCTCCGCGCGGGCTCACGATCGGGGCATGCGCGCCGTTCGCGTCCGGGTCGAGCAACACGCCCAGGTGCTCGAGCCCTCGGCAGATCTCCTGACGGATCTCTGTCGAGTGTTCGCCGATCCCCCCGGTGAAGACCAGGCTGTCCATTCCACCGAGGACCGCCGCCAGGGCGCCCACCTCGCGGCGGGCGCGATGGCAGAACATCGCGATGGCCCGTGCCGCATTCGGGTCGCGAGCGCGCGCGTCAAGGAGCGTTCGCATGTCGGCGCTCAGGCCCGAAACCCCGAGCAACCCGGACTCGCGCTCGACCAGCCGGGTCAGGCCTTCGACCTCGTACTGCCGCGTCGCGAGCAAGTGGAGCAGGACGCCCGGATCGAGGTCGCCGGGGCGCGTGCCCATCATGAGGCCGCCGGTCGGCGTGAGCCCCATCGTCGTTTCGACCGACCGGCCGTCCTGGACCGCGGCCATGCTCGCGCCGTTCCCGAGATGCGCGATGACGACGCGGCCGCGGCTCGCGGGGCCGAGCTCGTGCACGACATACTCATACGAGAGGCCGTGGAACCCGTAGCGCCGGATGCCGGCGTCCCAGAGCGCGCCCGGAAGTGGGAAGCGCTGCGCGACGTCGGGCATGTCGCGATGGAAGGCGGTGTCGAAGCAGACGACCTGCGGAAGGTTCGGGAACCGGCGTGCGACGGCGGCGATCCCGTCGAGCTCGGCGGGGAGGTGCAAGGGAGCGAACGGGACGAGCGCCTGCAGCGCCTCGAGCAGCCGCGCGTCCACCCGCTCGGGTGCGCGGTGCGCCGGTCCCCCGTGGACCAGCCGGTGCCCGACGGCATCCGGCGCGGGCAGCCGGTGAGCATCGAGCGCGGCGAGGACCGTCTGGATTGCGGCCCGGCCGTCGGGAGCCTCGACGGTGACCTCGACGGCCGGTGTGTCAGTACCCTTCCGCAGCGAGAGGCGAGCACCCGGGTTGCCGATCCCCTCGGCCGCACCGGTCGCGAGCGCCACCTCGCGCTCCCCGATCTCGTACAACGCGAACTTGAGCGACGACGAGCCGGTGTTGAGGCAGAGGATACGAAGGGGCGCCGACACGCTCACGCCTCCGACCAGGTCCAGTCGCGCACCTCGGGCATGTCCTCCATGTGCTCGCGCACGTAGCGCTGGTGCCGGCCGAGCATGTCCTGGCACGCATCGATCAGCTGTGGCGCGCGCGCGCTCCGCACCCGACGCAGCGCCTCGATGCACAGGTGGTAGCGGCTCATGCCGTTCAGGACCACCATGTCGAAGGGGGTCGTCGTCGTCCCCTGCTCGTTGAAGCCGCGGACGTGGAAGCGGTCGGGCGCGGGCCGCCCGTGCACGATCTCGTGGATCGCCCGCTGGTATCCGTGGAATGCGAACACGACCGGCCGATCGGACGTGAAGAGGTCGACGAAGGCCTGCTGATCGATCCCGTGTGGATGCACGTCGGGCGGGAAGAGCGTCATCAGGTCGATGACGTTGACGACCCGGACGCGAAGCTCGGGCGCGTGCTTGCGGATGAGCCACGCCGCCGCCACGGCCTCGAGCGTCGGGACGTCGCCGGCCGAAGCGAGCACGACGTCGGGATCGCGGCCGCCCTCCGTGCTCGCCCACGACCACATCGAGGCGCCGCGCGCGCAATGTGCCCGCGCCGCGTCGATGTCGAGCCACTGGAGCTGCGGCTGCTTGTCGATGACGATCAGGTTCACGTAGTTGCGGCTGCGGAGACAGTGGTCGGCGACGGAGAGGAGGCAATTGGCGTCGGGAGGCAGGTAGATGCGCGCCACTGATCCCTTCTTCGAGAGCATGGTGTCGATCAGGCCGGGCCCCTGGTGGCTGAAGCCGTTGTGGTCGTTCCGCCAGCACGTCGAGGTGAGGAGGATGTTCAGCGAGGCGATCGGCCGGCGCCACGGGAGCTTGATGCCCTCCTCGAGCCACTTCGCGTGCTGCACCGTCATCGACGCCGAGATCATCGCGAACGCCTCGTAGGTGGCGAAGAGGCCGTGTCGTCCCGTGAGCAGGTAGCCCTCGAGCCATCCTTCGCAGCTGTGCTCGCTCAGGACCTCCATGACCCGCCCGTCCCGGGCGACGTGATCGTCGATGGCGATCACCGGTCCGCCGAAGCAGCGGTTCTCGACCTCGAAGACGGCGCCGAGACGGTTCGAGTTCGTCTCGTCGGGGCAGAACAGGCGGAAGTTTCGCTGGCGGGCGTTCCGCCGGAAGACGTCGCGCAGGAGGAGACCCAGCTGCCGGGTCGACTCGTGCTGCTCGGTCGCCGGCCGCGGCACGGGGAGCGCGTACCCGGTGAAGTCCGGCAGGTCGAGGTCGACGAGCAGCTTCCCGCCGTTGGCGTGTGGATTGGCGCTCATGCGGCGGTCGCCCGTCGGCGGGAGCGCGGCGAGCGCCGGCACGAGGCGGCCCGAGGCGTCGAACAGCTCCTCGGGCCGGTAACTCCGCATCCAGCTCTCCAGCATCGCCAGGTGGGCCGGGTTCTGCCGCACGTTTGCCAGGGGGACCTGATGCGCCCGAAACGTCCCCTCGACCGGCTCGCCATCCACCGTCTTCGGGCCGGTCCAGCCCTTCGGCGTGCGCAGTACGATGGCGGGCCACGAGCCGCGCATCCGGGCCGGGTGCCGGCGGGCGTCGTCCTGGATCTCGCGAATCCGCGCCCAGCAAACGTCGAGTGTCGCGGCGAGGTCGCGGTGGACGCTCGACGGATCGTCGCCGGCGACGACGTGGACGTCGTAACCGTGGCCGCGGAGGAGGCTCCGTATCGTCTCGTCGCGCTCACGACCGAGGACGGTCGGGCCGGAGATCTTGTATCCGTTCAGGTGGAGGACGGGCAGCACCGCACCATCCCGCGCCGGGTCGAGGAAGTGGATGCCCTTCCACGAGCCCTCGAGTGGCCCCGTTTCGGCCTCGCCATCTCCGATCACGGCGACCGCGAGGAGGTCCGGGTTGTCGAAGACGGCCCCGAAGGCGTGCACGAGGACGTAGCCGAGCTCGCCGCCCTCGTGGATGGAGCCGGGCGTCGGCACGCTCACGTGGCTCGGCACGCCGCCCGGCGTCGAGAACTGGCGGAAGAGCCGTTGCAGGCCGTCGGCGTCCCGTGTGATCGCGGGGTAGATCTCGCTGTAGGTGCCCTCGAGGTACGCGTTCGCGAGGAGAGCCGGGCCCCCGTGGCCTGGACCGGCCAGGTAGATGACGTTCGCGTCGACCTCTCGGATCAGGCGGTTCAGATGGACGTAGATCAGGCTGAGACCGGGCGACGTGCCCCAGTGCCCGAGGAGCCGGGGCTTCACGTGCTCGGACCGGAGCGGCTCGCGGAGGAGCGCGTTCTCCCGGAGATATATCTGCCCGACGGTGAGGTAGTTCGCGGCACGCCAGTAGGCGTCGAGGGCGAGGAGAGCGTCGTCGGTCATGGAAATCTCCCTCAGTGCCGGGCGCCTGCCCGGGCCAGGGTCTCGCGGGCGGCGGCGACGACGCGCTCCGGCGTGAATCCGAACTTCGTCTGGAGCGCCTTCAGCGGGGCCGACGCGCCGAACGTCATCCAACCTCACAACTCCAATATCGAGGGGCTCTGTCAAGGCGTGGCGTGATGAATGAGAGGAGGTGCAGGGGCGTGGTTCAGAAGGTGACGCCGACCTGCATGGCCAGCACGAGGGCATCCATCGGCCTTCGAGAGCAGCGTCCGACCAAAAAACGCCGGAAAAATCAGTGGAGCCGAAGGGAGTCGAACCCTTACTTCGTGATCACTTTTGACCATACACACGCTCGTGTGTAGAATCGCGTGCTCGCACGAGGTGCTACCACCATGCAGCGACGCATCAACGTCTCACTGTCTGAAGAGGCGGTACGGCTTCTCGACCGCATGGCGCCCAAGGGCGACCGCAGCCGCTTCCTCGATGAGCTGGTGAAGCGCACGGCTCACGATCGTGCAGAGCTCCGTGCCCGCCTGAAGGAACGCGCCATCCGGCGGGCTGACCTCGACCGTCAGCTGGCGGCCGAGTGGGACCCGCTCGCCGACGAGGTATGGCGCAAGCGCGGAAGGTAGCACCCGTCAAGCGCGGTGACGTCTACTTGGTCGAGCTGGGTCCCACCCGCGGCTCGGAGATCAAGAAGACCCGGCCCGCGGTCATCATCCAGAACGACATCGACAACCGCTACAGCCCGGTGACCATCATCGCCCCCATCACGTCGAAGTTCGATACGCAACTCTACCCGACGGAGGTCCTCGTGAAGCCGCCCGAGGGCGGGCTGCGCTTGGAATCGGTCGTACTACTGAATCAGCTTCGTGCGATCGACAAGAGTCGGCTCGGGCGCCGGTTGGGTAGTCTCAAACCCGCTACGATGGCACTCGTGAACGACGCCCTCGCGATCGTCCTTGCTTTGGCGAACATCTGACGCCGCGAGTCGTCCGCACCGCGTCGGGCGCGTGAGGTGGGAAGGCGACGGCGGCGCACCCCTGCCACTGCCGGAGCCGGATCGAGGCGGCTTTCGAAGAGATGCGGAGGTTGTGGCCGCAGGTCGGGCTGTCGCAGACCCAAGCCTTGTAGAGGATGGTGGCACCGTCCTGCCCGTAGTCCGAGAGGGGGCGGATGAGCGCGTAGCCCGAGCGGATCGGTTCACCGAAGTAGACGACGACACCCTCGCCTTCGTGGGGATCGCAGCAGCCTCTTCCCCTACCAGGGTGTGATCGGGAGGGATTCATCGCATCTCCCCGAGCATTTCGGGATGCGGGCCATCTCGATCTCGGCGGTGAGGGCGTTGGGATGGGGCTGAAAGGGACTGGGAGGACGGGGCGCTGAGCAGCCTACGCCGGCGGCTTCAGGTCCTCGGGCGCGACATGGCGGATGTGCTGGGCAAAGTACCAGTGGTGCCCCTCGACATCCGCCGCTCCGTAGGTCCGGTCGCCGTAGAACTGATCCTTGGGCTCGGAGAGGACGGTGGCACCGGCGCTCTTGGCGCGCTCGAAGTGCTTGTCCACGTCGTCAACGTAGACGTACACGTTCTGAGTCACGTGGCCGAGGCGCTTCGGGTTCTGAAACTCGGGGCTGGGATGCCCCATCATCACGACACCGTCGGCCAACTCCACCTCGGCGTGCATGATCTTTCCACCTGGCCCGGGCATCCGCATGCGCTCTCGGAAGCCGAAGACCTTGACCAACCAGTCCAGCGCGTTAGCCACGTCTTCGTAGTACAGGTACGGAGTGATGCGGGTCATGTTCTTCGGCGGGTTTGTGGGCATCGAGCTTTCCTCCCCTGTGCGGCTCTTGGCTTTTATCCTCACACCTGCGGCGAGCACAACCACCCCTGTACGTGGGCGCGTGATCTCGCCCAGGAAGCGGGGATGCGCTCCACCTCGACCTCGGCGGCGAAGGGAACGCCGCCGGTTGAGCATGGCTCACACGACGGTGCCCGCCGCGCATCATGAGAGGAGCGGAGTCAGTTCATGTCGAATGCGGTCAGTAGCCCGTTGACGAAGATCGCGCCGAGCACCAAGAGGATTCCAATCCAGCGACGCGGAAGATCTGGGAAGGTGTAGCTCAGGCCCGCATACATGGCCGTGACGAAGCCCAGCGTGCCGAGCGCGGCGAGCGGGTCCCAACGGCGCCCCTCATACCGCCGAAGGCTTGGATACCACCGCCGAAGCCAACCTACGCCGAGCTGGAGCAGCACGAGCATGACGACCAGCGGCACCGCGAGTACGAACACCTTCACGAGCAACATGGCGGCTCGCAGTGTCCACAGGGGTACCGGCAGCGCCAGTAGCCCCTTCACGGGCGGCCCTTCGTCGGCAAGCGAAGACGGTAGCTTGGACACTGAGCGCGCTGCCCGCAGTCGCTCGGATCTCGCCCCGGAGAGCTCGGGGATGTGGTTCACCTCGATCAGGGGCGGACGGGGTGGGGGCCGCGCGTGCCCGCTACTGCCAGCTATCGCGGCCGGGGAACGTGTAGCTGGTGATGCTCTCGTCCCGCCCGACGAACACGTGCCCGTAGATGCCGCCCCGACCGAAGCCGAGGCTCGGTGCCGGGGGAAGCGGGTACGGGTAGTACGGGTACACGGGGTAGCCGTAGGCCGGGTACGGATAGCCTGGAGCCACACCCGCTCCAGCGAAGAAGGCGGGCGGCCGGAAGGACAGGCATCGCTGGGCGAGGGCGGGTTGGCCGAGTGCGACGAGCACGAGGGTCCCGAGGCCGATCATGAGGGTCTTCATCGTCCTGCCTCCAACACCAAGGTGAGCCGGCAGTTGCTGGCTATGAGCCAGCTCTCTGCCTCACGCATCCCCACTGCCCGAGCGGCGACGTGCAGGGTGACGAGCGGGTCCTACCGCCTATCCTACACGATCGGCCGGCGGCGCTGAGGCCTACGGCGCGAGGCACGGCATCCCGCCGCACACGTCGACCACGACGCCGTTCGCCTGCAGAAACTCAGACTTCTGCGTGCGCGCGCTCGGCTGGCTGCGCGGGTCCTCGTGGGGATCGTGGCCTCCCGGCGGCGGTGTGTTCGTGGTCGGCGGTGGGCAGGTGCAGTCCGCGACCGCCGGTGGGTTCGGGCAGCTCGCCGGGGTGCTGCAGCCATGGTCCCACACCACGAGAGCCGATCCATCGAACGGGAAGCTCGGGATGGCCGGGATGGCGAAGAACGGGGTCACGTCCGTCGACCGTCCGACCGTCAGGGCGGGCTGGTAGATGCTTGCACCGATCGTCCGCGCCTCCACCTCGGTCTGGACGTTCGCCACCTGGTGGTCGCCGAAGGCCTCGTGGATGAGGATCGTGTGCGCCGGCGTATTCGGCAACGGATCGGTGGTCATGTGGTGCGCGGAGCCGCTCGGCTCGCCGCGGTCCCAGAGCATCTGGACCAGGGAGAAGATGAGCGGCCGCTCGAGCTCGTGGGGATATGCGGGGTAGAGCACCGCCGCGAACGGGCCGAAGTCTGAGCTCCGGGTCACCAGCGTGCTGAAGGTGATGGCCGGTACGCCGAGGACGCCGCGGGTGATGTCCTGGGCGAACTCCATGACGAGGCCGCCGAGGATCCCACCCTGGCTGTTCCCGTCGTAGAACACGTGGCTCGTGTCGATCACTGGGGCGCCGAAGGCGTCCTGGAACGCCGGATTGCTGGCGAAGCCGGCCGGGTGGATCAACAGGCGCGCCAGGAAGAGCTGGTCCACGACGCTTTGCTGGACGCGGTCGGTGAGCGTCGGAAAGTTCGAGAGGTCGCCCAGGATTGTGAGCGTGTTCGGGATGTCCTCGGTCGACATGCCGATCCAGTTCGTGGCGCAGAAGACGAAGTTGTGCTCGTTGGCCATCGACTCGACGTTACCGGCGTTCACCTCGCTGTTGGTGCCGAACAGGCCGTGCCCGTAGAGCGAGGGCCGGGCGGGGGTGGCGCTGGCGGTGGCGTTGGCGAGCGCCGCGCGCGGGATGATGCAGAGGAAGGGCGCCTGCTGCGGGGTCGGCTGGTGGAGGGGGAGCCCGTCGAGCCCGAGCACGTAGCGCGCGGGCGGCGCGGGCGAGCTCACGTAGCGCTCGACGAGATATTGGCCGGTGACCCGGCGGAAGATCTTGTCGTCGACCTCGTTGTCGATCTGGGTGACCGTGAAGGTCGGCGCCTGGGTGCCCAGGCGCGCGAAGGCGTCGTCCCGGGCGAAGAGGAGGCGCTCGGAGTTGTTCCGCCGGCTCGCGACCGTGAAGTCCCACGCAAGATAGAGGCCGTGGCGCGGGACGCCGGCGGCCGCCAGGGTGGTGAAGAGGCTTTCCATGTGGGCGCGCCGCGCCTCCTTCACGGGATCGCCGGTCGCCGTGCGGTCGCGGTAAGCGACGAAGTCGGGGTTCGGCGGGATGAGCGCTCCGGTGGAGTCCTTCATCCGCCGCAGCGCGACGATGTAGCGCGTCCCGTCCGCCAGGTTCACCGCCGGGTGGAGCAAGATGGCCCGGGTCGCCTCGCTGCTGGCGTTCGAGTCGATCTCCGCCCAGAAGAGGTGATGGGCGAGGGTGTCAGCGTTGACGAGTACGATCGGCGCGTTCGCGTCGAGCGAGCGCGCGAGGTCGGTGATCGGCACCGCACCGGTCACGCCGAGATCCACCCCCGGCACCCTGAGCACGATCGCCGCGCCCGGGCTGAAGCCGTCGCTGCGGTCGTAGTCGGTGGGATCGATCGGCTTCTCCGAGGCGTTCCGTGGCATGGCCGCCAGGGCGAGGTTCACCCGCCGCCCGGTGCCCGTCGTCGGGTCTGCTTTGGTGAAGTAGTCGTTCGGGAACGGATGGAGGCACACGCTCGGATCGAGGAAGTCGCACGGGCAGGTGCAGTCGGCGCTGCAGAGCGCCCCGGCGCCACAGGAGGAGCCGGGCTGGTCGCATTGCTCGCCCGCCTCGATGGTCCCGTTGCCGCAGAGCACCGGCAACGTCGTGCTGGTGCTGGTCGTGGTGGTCGTCGCGCCACCGCACGGGTTCGGGCTACAGCTGCCCGGCCCCACGTCGATGCCGCCACCTTGTCGACAGGCGTTCGGGGTCTTCACGACGCACCGTTGGCCCTGCCCTGAGGGAAGACAACACTGGGTGCGGGGCGGGTCGCTCGCGGGACTGCTGCCCACGCTGGACAGCACGAAAGACATCATGGCGATAAGTGCTACGAGGTACGGCCTCACGACGTCCGTCATACCGGCTCCTCTGCTCAGCGGCACGTTCCACAACTCGCTTGGGGTTCACGGCGACCGTCTACGAAAGTAATCCGGGCGCCCTCATGCCGACCCGCGCAGTCGAGCACACGCACGAAGGTGAGCGAAATCACGTCTCAGCCCCAACGAGCCCCCAAAAATGGGGGGGCACCCGAATAAGAGGACGGGGGGCACCCCGAACAAGGGACAGGACAACCTAACCTCGGTCCGCTGCGAGTCAGACGCCGGCTGCCCGCCGCTCCTGGGCGACCCATGCGTTCACGGCGTCGGCGGGCTCTGCGAGAGCAACCACCTCTGCGTGTAGGACCGGAAGCTAGCCGACCCGGCGGCAGAACTCAGGCTGCGCCGCTTCCACCGCCCGTGCTCTAGGGGGGCAGGTTGGCGAGGTGCTTCCCGAGGGCTTGCAGCAAGAGGTGCGCGCCGCTCTCGCGGAGTTCCTAGACCTCACGTGATCAGACTTGTGGCGAGGGGCTACCACCATGCAGCGACGCATCAACGCACCGTCCGAAGTGCAGCCGCCCGTGGGCGGGCTGCGCGGGAATCACCCGTGCCAGACGCTGCCCCCGCGCGCGTGACGATGCTGGTCTGCGTCGCCGCCTGCGAGCCTGCGCGACTGATGAGGGCGGTCGTACTGACGCAGCGCGCTCCCCGCCGCGGCGCCGCGCTCGACCTCCCAGATTGGTGCGTGAGGGCCGCGTTGAATCTCTCGCGATACCGAGACAGCTCGCCCTCGAGATCGAGCGGGCTCGCAGAAACACCGGGCCTCCCTGCCCCTTCTTTCTCGGTTGCTCTCGGTGGCTTTCCGGCGGGTGTGCACCGACAGCACGCCGACAGTCCCGCGGACAACGCGCGTCCTGCGCTGTTTGGTCACGGAGGGCCCCTCGCCCCCCGCATCCCGGGGGAGCGGCGGCGATGGGCGGCGGGCGCCTCGATAGCGCTCAGACCCGTCGTACCACGTAGTGTTCGCGCGGGAAGTGGACGACCACCTCGCCGGCGCGCTCGTCGCGACGCCGGACCGCGATCTCCTGCACCGACGAGGTCGTGAGCTCGCCCGCCACCGGGTCGCGGCCGAAGCTCTCGTGGACGACCTCCACGCGGTCGCCGGGCGTGAGGCCGTTGGGCTCCTCGGGGTCCGCCCGCGTCTCGGTCCGGGGTGTCGCCTTCCGCGCCACCTCCACCGCCTCCTTGCCGTCGATCTCCGTGATCTGTCCGTGCCCGAACGCTTCGATGCGCTCCATCCAGGCGCGCAGGTGCGCAAAGGGCTCGAGGATCGCCGTCGTCTGCGGCACCATCTTGATGGGCCACACCGGGTGGAAGAGCGAGAAGTCGGCTAGGCTCGGCCGCGCGCCGAGGACGAACTGTCGCTCGCGGAAATGGGCGTCGAGCAGGTCGAGCTTCGCCCGCAGCTGCTCGCGCTGCGCGGGTGCGTCGCGAAGGACCCGCTCGAGCGAGAGGCCGCCCTCGACCATGGTCGCACGATCTTCGATGAATCCCGGGGGGAACACCGGCGCGCTCGTCCCGACCGTGCGGACGGCGAGCCAGAAGAGCTCCCCTTGCCACGCACCGAGCATGTAGGAAAGTGCCGCGCTGCCGTCGGGGAAGAGAGTCGGCTCGGGCTGGAGGCGCTCGATCGTGCGGGTGATCAGGTCGGTGTCGCAGTAGATGTCGGCCCCGAGCTGGAGGACCGGCGTCTTCCGGTAGCCGCCCGTGAGCGCCGTCAGGTCCGGCTTCGGCATGATCATCGGGATGATGACCGAGCGCCACGCGAGACGCTTGAAACCGAGGATGCGCCGGATCTTCTCGGCGTAGGGGGACGCCCAGTAATGGTGGAGGATGATGTCGTTCATGGTGCTCCGCTCCCTAGCACTCCCGGAGGGCTGTGTCTCCCCACAAACAGGACCGCGATCCACAGGCGGGCGGAGATTTCGGCGAGGCCGTCCCCGGCATCCTGTCAGCTCTGATTTGCGGTCGTACCAACCATCGGATAATCAGTCCTACGATGCCAGCGGCCAAGACGAAGGTTTCCGTGACCGTGGATCGAACACTACTTCGCGAGGTCGACCGCCTGGCTGGTTCGATGACGCGAAGCCAGGCTTTCGAGCGCGCGCTTGCAGCGTGGGTGCGCCGACGCAGGCAAGCCGAGCTCGATCGGGCCATCGAGCGCTACTATCGCTCCCTTGGCGCGACGGAGCGGCAGGAGGACGACGATTGGTCGTCCTTGGGGGACGAGACCGCTCGCCGCGGGTGGGATGAGTGAGTGCTTCCGAGTCGTATCCCCGACGGGGTCATCTGTACTGGGTCCGCATCCCCGATGAGCCAGGGAGCAAGCGGCGGCCCGCGCTCGTCGTGTCGCCCGACATCCGCAACCGGCTGGCGAGCGACGTGATCGTCATCCCTGTTTCGAGCGTGCTGCGGGAAGCGCCCACCCACGTGAGACTGCGCGCGCGCGAGGCTGGGCTCGACCGACCGTCAGTCGCGAAGTGCGAGCAGATCACAACCCTCCGTCGTGATCGCCTGGCAGCACGTCCGATCGGCGGGAACTTGGGTCCTGGCCGGATGGTCGAGATCGAGAAGGCCATCCTCCGCGCGATCGGGGTTCCCGTGAGCTGAGGCAAGTGGAGCCGAGGGGAGTCGAACCCTCCGGACCGCAACTCCCGATTTCGTCGTAACGCGCGTAGCAGTTCTGCTTTTCACTGACGGTCCGTCTTATCGCTCTCGCACGGCTTACCCGATTTTGCCCGCGTCAATCCTAGACTTTCCCTTCCCGACCGGAGAGTCTCCGGTCGCTGTCCCCGATTCAGTTCTCACGGGCATCGGGAGCGCAGGCGCAGACTCGAGGACCTTCTGCGCTCTGTCTTCGCGATGATCGCGGGCTGGGCGACCGATGTGGCGACGTCCACCGCGGCGCTTGGTCGCGAACATCGCCACCGAGGGGGTGACGCCGAGAGAGGTCGCGGCGGCATCGTCGAACGGTCCGCCGCTGGGGCCGCGGGAGAGCCCGATACCGACTTGTGTCGTCGCCTTGAGGCTGGACGGCTGTACCTTTGACAGGTATACCTTGATTCGGTAGACGCGTTCCGGTGGCGATCCAGAGCTTCGCCAGCCCCGTCGTCGAACGATTCTTCTCGGAAGGGCGGCTCTCGAAGAACGTCGGCTGGGCGAACGTGGCGAGGGTGGCTGCTAGGAAGCTCGATATGCTCGACTATGCTGCGGTGTTGACAGATCTCGCCTCGCCGCCGGGCAACCGGCTCGAAGCGCTGAAAGGAAAACTGGCAGGACGCCACAGCATACGGATCAACGATCAGTGGCGGGTGGTCTTCCGCTGGACCGATTCCGGTCCCGCTGAGGTCGACATCCGGGACTACCACTGAGGAGGCTCGATGAGACCAATCCCCCGACGCAGGCAGCCGACCACCCCGGGTGAGATCCTCCGCGAAGAGTTCTTGATTCCTCTCGGGATGACGCAGAGGCAGCTGGCAGATCATCTCGCCTGCGACGTCAAGGTGGTCAACCGCATCGTCAACGGTCGGACCTCCGTGACTGCTGAAATGGCGCTCAAGCTCGGAGCCACCTTCCGAACCACGCCCGAGTTCTGGCTCAACGCGCAGAAGGCCGTCGACCTCCACCACGCGGCCCGGCACCTCCCGAGCCTGCCGAAACCGCTGCTGCGAGCAGGCTGACCGCGCGCCCAGCTACCCCATCGTCACGGCGGCCCTCGTGGCGACCGCCGTGCTGGCATGTCGCTCCCGTACCCGTTTGCCCAGACAAACGTGGCCAGCTACGGATTAGCGGCTTTCGCTCGAGGTCGCGGCGGCGATCTTCAACCAGCTGCATCGTTGCCTCCTAGTGGTGGAGGACGGGACGCAAGCCCCGTCGGGAGGTTGCATCGAAGGGCGGTCTTCCACGGGGGCGCCGGAGACTGTCACGTTACGCGACCGATGCCAAACCGACCGTCGGGTCGCATGGCTTGCGGCCATCGCTTGCGACAAAAGCGCGCTTTTCGGCGCTGATCGCGAGGGCATCCCGTCGCGGCCGGCCCCGTTGCCCGCGCGTTGAGCCCCGACGTCAGCCGTCGGGCGCGGGCGTTCGGCGGCCTTGCTCGCGGATGCGCTCGAGGCGCTCCCGGAGCCGGGACGGCTCCAGGCCGAGTGTCTCGCAGACGTTCGGGAACGAGAACGGCCATCGACGATCGTTCGAGCGGATCCACTCTGCGGCCGCCTGCTGGAGCATGGTGCGGCGCACGTTGCCCGGGGCGGGGTCCTGGATGAAGAGCTCGATCGCGTCGGTCAGGGCGGCGAGCATCAGCCGTTTCTCGGGCTGGAAAGATCCTGCCGGGCGCGCGAACCATTGCGCCGGTAGTACCGCCTCGAAGTCGTGTGGCAGGAACGCGGGCGGCCGCCCCGGACGTTTTCCCGTGGCGTCGGTCGCGTCGTCGTCGCGCGCTATCGCGGCGGCTGCCGTTGGTCGTGTGTGCCAGGGCATGGCCGGGCCTATCGGGCCGCGCGCCGCCATTCCGCTGCCGCCGGTAAGACGATAGCGCCCGGACCCGGGAGCCCGGTGAGCCCGTCGATCGTCCCGGTGCCGGTCGCGCCCTCGCAGAAGGTCGCGACCGACACGACATCCGATCGCTTGGGGTAGTCCCCGGCGCCGTAGACCATTCCGTTCGCATCGCGCGGCGTTTCGGCGTGCCCGACACGTTCCACGACGCCGATCGGGTTGCCAGCGCGAGTCGGCTGGCAGGCGCGGCCCGGGTCGTTGGAGCAGCAGTACTGGCTCGAGCCACCCTTGGCGTCGATGCAGACCGCCTCGCCGGTGCTCGCGTCGATCCCGCGGCGCGCGCAGGTCTGCGGACCGGCGTAGCCGCCGGCGGTGCACACGCCGCCGTCGCGGCACATGTCCGGAGCCGGCGTCACGCCGGCCGGCTCGCCGGGCTGACGGACGCACGGCGTCTCGGGCTTCGCGCCCGGCTCGGGTGCGAGCGTCGACGTGCCCGTGGTGAGGGGCAGCGTGATCTCGAGCGTCCCCGCTCGCGCGCCGGCCGCCGGCGGGCAGTCCTTCGAGAGCGGGAACATCTTGTTCGCCGCCGGGGACCCCGCGACGAAGACCGTCCCGTCGATCGCGCCGGTCTGGAGGTTCGCCGTCCCCGCGAAGACCGGCGACTGGAACTCGTTCACGATGCAGGACGGAACGCCGGCGACGAGGACGGGCAGCGGCGGCCCGAACGTCTCGCCCTTGAACGTGCCCACTCCGGTGTTGACGGTCGTGTCGCAGATCGGATCGCGGTCGTCACAGCCGCCGAGACACATCTGCAGCGTCGTGCCCGCGGGGATCGGCAGATTGAGCGACGGCCCCGCCCACCCGTTGTCGAGATCCGTCCCCTCGGACTTGACGATGAGAACGAGCTCGTTCGGCCCGTCGGGGTTTCGTGGGCACGCGGCAGGAGAAGGGACGCTGCCCGCCGGCAGGCACACGAGCATCGCGTTGTCGCGGTCCGTCCGCGGTGTGATCGAGGAGCGCGCCGTCACGGGGAGATGAACCTTCCCGGGCCGTCTGACGCGCCCGCCGCGCCGGAGCTTCACCGGGACGTCGACGTCGACGAACGCGCCGCACGCCGAGCTGTCGAGCGGCGGGACCGCGAGGCCGGCGGCAGCGCGACGGGTCCTGACGTCCCGCAGCATGCCGGGAGGAACACACGTCGGTCGGGCCGTGTCCTGGTTCAGGCACAGCGCCACCCGGAAACGGCACGAGTCGTTCGCCGTCCCGTCGGCGTCGCAGCGCGTATCGCCATCCGTGCACTGCGCCACGCGCCCGCTGGCGGCGGCGCCGTCGACCTCGAGCTGGGCGTAGCAATCGGTCCTCGGATCGTCGCCACCCGGGATCCGCGTTGCCGCCGCCGGGACGACGAGCGCGAGCACGGCGAGCAGCGAGGCGATCGGCAGCCCGTACTTCTTCAGGCGACGGGCGAGCGACCAGCGCGTGATGCCGAGGAGTCGTGCGGCGTGCCGCTGGTTTCCCCCCGCCAACCCGAGGACGTGGGCGATGTGATGGGCCTCGAGATCCCGCAGCGTCGGAACGATCCGTTCGCTGCCGACGTCCGATTGCTCGTGCCTTCCGGTCTCGGTCGTCGTCGCGTCTCCCTCCCGCCGACGGTGCGGTCGGCGTCTCGTGTGTGGGAGGGCACGGATGCACCGGTCATGCCGGTCGGAGCTGCGCACGATCGCGCGTGCCGTTGTCCCGTCGGCTCGGGTCGTTTCGACACACGGGTCAGAAGGTGACCGCCGGATGGAAGCAGCCGGAGGCCACTACTCTTTCGGGTGCTTCGTGCGTTAGGCTTGGTTCCGGTCCGCGGCCAAAGGTGCCCCGGCACCCGGTCCGCAGCGGGGGAGAGAGATGAAACTGGCTGCCAAGCTCACCATCACGCTGGTCCTCGGGATCGTCGCCGTCATGGGGATCTACGCCTGGGTGCAGATCGCCAGCGAGGTCGTACTGTCCGAGGGCGACGCGCGTCGCGCGCGCCGAAACGGGCTCGCCTGGCTCGGGACCATCGAGTCGGTGTGGGCGCGAGAGGGCGAGGCGCGGGCGCGCGAGCTGATCGAGCTCTCCGGCCGCCGCGTCGGCAGGCCGGAGTTGACGTTGCGCATCGTATCCTTCGACTCTGTTCGCCCCGACCTCTCCGCCGACGACATTCGGGTGCTCGAGACCGGCGAGGTCGTACGGCGTGCGGTGCGTGACGACGAGGGCCGCGACTGGCTGCACGGGTGGGTCGCGATCAAGACGGCCGCGCACCCGATGGCGATCGAGCTGGTCGAGCCGCTCGACGAGAAGCAGACCTTCGTCCGGATGAGTCACATGGCGATCGTCGGCGCGACGATCGGGATCATCGCCGTCTGCGCGCTCCTCGCGACGATCCTCCAGATCCGGCTCGTCGGCCGCCCGCTCGCTCTCCTCCGCCACAAGGCCCGGCGCGCGGGCGCCGGGGACTTCTCCGAGCCGCTCCTTCTCCGCCAGCGCGACGAGATGGGCGACCTTGCCGCCGAGGTCAACGCGATGTGCGACCGGATCGCCGACGCGAACCGCCGCGTCGCGGAGGAGACGGCCGCCCGCGTCGCGGCGCTCGAGCAGCTCCGGCACGCGGAGCGACTCGCGACCGTTGGTCAGCTCGCCGCGGGCGTCGCCCACGAGCTCGGCACGCCGCTGAACGTCGTGTCGGCGCGTGCCGAGCTGCTCGTCACCGGCGCGCCGTCGCCTGCGGATGCCGCCGCGAACGGGCGCATCATCCTCGAGCAGGCCGACCGGATGACCGCCATCATCCACCAGCTCCTCGACTTCTCGCGGCGGCGGGGCCCGAAGATGGGGCTCGCGAACCTGGAGCAGATCGTCACCCGGACGCTCAACCTCGTCTCGCCGGCCGCCGAGCGGGCGAAGGTGCGCCTGGAGTGTACGGCGAGCGGGCCGGTGTTCGGCCGACTCGATCAGAGCCAGATCCAGCAGGTCCTGGCGAACGTGTTCATGAACGGCATCCAGGCGATGCCGGACGGCGGCACGCTCCGCGTCTCGGTCGGCGCCCGGCGCGCGCGCCCGCCCGGAGAGAACCGTGCCGTCGAGAGCGACTACGTCTGTGTCACGGTCGAGGACGACGGGCGCGGCATCGCGCGCGAGGACCTGGCGCGCGTCTTCGAGCCGTTCTTCACCACCAAGCGGGTCGGCGAGGGCACCGGGCTCGGCCTCGCCGTCGCCCACGGGATCGTCGCGGAGCACGGCGGCTGGATCGAGGCCGAGAGCGAGGTCGGGAAGGGGAGCCGGTTCTCGATCTTCCTGCCGCGGCCCGCCGAGCCGGCGGAGGCGGCGTCGTGAGCGGTAGCATCCTCGTCGTCGACGACGAGCTGGAGATGTGCGAGGCGATCGCCGCCGGCCTCGACCCGCGTGGGTTCGACGTCCGCTGGGAGACGTCCGGAGAGGCGGCGCTCACCACCCTCGCGGGCGCGGAGGTGGACGTCGTGCTCACCGACCTCAACATGCGCGGCATGGACGGCCTCGCGGTCTGCGAGCGCATCGTCGCGAGCCGCCCCGACGTCCCGGTGGTCGTGATCACGGCGTTCGGGAGCCTCGAGACCGCGATCGCCGCGATCCGCGCCGGCGCCTACGACTTCATCACGAAGCCGGTCAAGATGGACGCGCTCGCCGTCGCGCTCGCGCGGGCGGTCCAGCATCGGTCCCTCCGTGAAGAAGTGAAGCGGCTGCGGCAGCTCGCGGGCGAGACGCAGCGCTTCGAAAACCTGGTCGGCGACAGCCCGGCAATGCGGCGCGTCCGCCAGCTCCTCGAGCGGGTGGTCGACTCCGATGCGAGCGTGCTGGTGACCGGTGAGAGCGGGACCGGCAAGGAGGTCGTCGCGAAGGTGCTCCACCGGTCCGGCCGGCGAAGGGCCGGACCGTTTGTCGCAATCAATTGCGCCGCCATGCCGGAGCAGCTCCTCGAGAGCGAGCTGTTCGGTCACGTACGCGGCGCCTTCACCGACGCGCGTGCCGCGCGGACCGGTCTGTTCGTCCAGGCCGGCGGCGGCACGCTGCTCCTCGACGAGATCGGCGATCTACCGCTCGCGCTGCAGCCGAAGCTCCTCCGTGCGCTGCAGGAGCGGGCCGTGCGCCCGATCGGCGGCAACGAGGAGGTCCCGTTCGACGTCCGTCTCGTGGCCACCACGAACCGCGACCTCGAGTCGGCGGTTGAGGAGGGCCGCTTCCGGGAGGATCTCTACTTCCGCGTCAACGTGATCCACGTGGAGATGCCACCGCTGCGCGCGCGCGGGAGCGACGTGCTCGTGCTCGCGCAGCATTTCCTAGTCCACCACGCGGAGAAGGCGGGAAAGCGCGTGACCGGTCTATCGCCCCAGGCGGCGGAGCGGCTGCTCGCGTACGCCTGGCCCGGAAACGTGCGCGAGCTGCAGAACGCGATGGAGCGCGCGGTCGCCCTCGCCCAGTACGAACAGGTGACCGTCGACGACCTGCCGGAGAAGATCCGCGCGTACCGGCCGTCGCACGTGCTCATCGCGGCGGAGGACCCGTCGGAGCTCGTGCCGCTCGAGGAGGCGGAGCGACGCTACATCCTGCGCGTGGTGGAGAGCGTCGGTGGCAACAAGACGCTCGCAGCGCGCGTCCTCGGCATCGGCCGGAAGACGCTCTACCGCAAGCTCCAGCTCTACGGGGTCTCGGGCGAGTAGACCCGGCGCATCGCGCGCCGCGGGTCGAAACGACCCGTCGCGGAATGCTCCCCGCTGAAGCGCCCCGCGGGTGTACGGTCGGCACGGTGCATGCTCGAGCCCGTCTTCGGAACGCGGATGCCGCCGGAGCTCTCGACCATGAAGGTCCCAACCAAAGGCCCGAGAAAGACGTCAGATGAGCGGCCACTGGTGGAGCGTCCATTCCGGCCCGCCGCGGACCAGTCCCACCGCCAGGGACCGGGAACGGCCGAGGAGCCGTTCTCGGTCCCCCCTCCGTGTGCGCCCCGCCGGTGGCCGCACGACTTCGACTGGCACGCCTGGTTCCGCAACCTCGGGCGGCAGATGCGGGCCTTGCGCGAGTTTCTCGGTGTCTCGCAGGCCGAGCTCGCGGCGCTGGCAGGCGTCAGCCAGGGCGCCGTGAGCCGCTTCGAGATCGGCCGGGGCTGGTTCACGCCCGCGGTCGTGCTCCTCAAGCTCGCCGCCGCACTCGCGCGACATTGCCGGGCGAAGGGTCACACCGTGCTCTCCGAGCCACTCGTGCGGGTCCTCGACGATCTCGAGGAGTTCGTGCCCGTCGCCGGCGGGAGAGGCCTTACCCCGATCACCCGGGACGGGGAAGCGGAGGTGCTGCAGCGTCTCTTCAGGGCGGCTCCGCCGGATGCCCGGAGGGCGACGCTTGCGATACTTCGGTCGTTCGCGGCTACCGCAAGCGATACGGCTCGGAGAGAGGAACCTTGACGGTCTGCCGCCGGCCGAGCTTCGACCCCGGCTCGAGTGCATTCGCAACCGCCGTCATGTCCGCATTCCACGCGGTCGCCCCGGTGCGCGCGAGCAGCTGCCCGATAGTCTCCCCCTCGTTGCCGGCGACCAGGCGGAGGCGTGTCTCGCGGAAGCCGGCCCGCGGTGAGCCGCCGAAAGCTCATGACAGTGTCGCGGAAGGCGCGTGTGTAGGTGCCGGTCTTCATCTGTGAGGTTCGCGCTGACGAAGCGGTAGATCCGTCCGTCAAGAGCAATCCAGGTGAGCTCGAGGGCGACCGGTCCTTCATCGCTCCTTCTCGCCCATCTCGCGCTCCTGCGCGCGCGAGACGAGGACGACTTCGGGACGGCCGGAGACGGGGTTCCAAGCGCAGCCGGGCGCGCCGAGGGAGACGAGCGCCAGCAGAACCGCGAAGCGCATCACGGTCGCTGCGCGGCAGCTTCGGATTCGAGGCGAGACCAGTATGGTACCCAACGGGAGAGGATCCGCTCGCGCGTGCCGTCGGTACGCCAGCGAGCGAGGACCGCGTTCACCGCGGTCCGGAGCTCCTCGTCGTTGCGGCGGACGCCCCAGCCGAGCGGCTCCTGATCGAGCGCGTGGAGGACGGGCGCGAGCTCCGCCTCGTTGGCGGACACGAACGAGAGCAGCACCGGTGCATCGTGCACCACCGCGTCGACCCGGCGCTGTCGAAGCTCCTGGACCGCGGAGCCGATGTCGGGGTAGACGGAAACGGACGCGAGGGGGGCGCGCTCGCGAACGAAGCGCTCGGCGGTCGTGTTCTCGACCGCCCCGATCGGGCCCCTCGTCTGGAGCACGCGCTTGGCGTCGGGGTAGCGTGCAGCCTCGCCGCGACGCACGACGGCGATCAGCGCGGAGAGCAGATATGGGTCGCTGAAGGCGATCCGCACCTGGCGCGCCCGGGTGATCGTCATGCCCGACATGATGAGGTCGATCCGGCCGGCCTCGAGCGCCGGGATGAGCTCGTTCCACTCGAGCTCCCGCAGCTCGAGGGACCGGCCGAGAGCCCCCGTCAGCTCGCGGGCAAAGTCGACCTCGAGACCGGCGAGCCCGCCTCCCTGGGGAGAAACGAAGGGCGGTGAGTTTGGGGTGACCCCGACCCGCAGCGGTCGTACGGAAGTCGAAGCCGATCCGACGGTCTGGCGGGTGGTGCAGCCGGTCAGCGCCGCGAGGGCGAGTCCGAGTGCGAGGGCGGAACGGATCTTGGGTCGGAACATCAGGGGGTCCTCCGTGGCGTCACCGGCCGCGTTCAGGGCGCGGGCGGGCGTGGGATAGCATGTCAGACCGGAGTTCGTCACGCTTGCTCGCCGGCCGGCCGACCCCGTGTCTATCACCCCGGCCGTCGCTCCGTAACGAGAAGTTCGAGCCCGCGGGCTTTGCCGCAACGCTGGGAGAGAAGGATGTCCAGCTCACCCTCGGCGCGGCGCCCGCCTCCACCGCGGCGTCGTATCGGGGCGATGGATCCGCCGCGGCGGCGTCCGGCAGGTCGCCGGTCGCGCCGAGCCGACGGCGCAGCCGCGGCACGCGCGCATCGGTCACGCCGGACTTGAGCGGCCCGCCCTCGGGGATCGTCTCCCATCCGGCGGCGGCCGCGATCCGCCGGTATTCGGCGAGCGCGCCCCTCAGCCGTGTATAGAACGGATAGCGCGGCTTCAGCTCCTCCAGCGCGTCGCGGATGCGCGCCTGGTCGATCGCCTGCTGGAGGACGGTCACGGGGTCGATCCCCCCGAGCTCGCTGTCCATGTTCCAGTCCGGGTCGAGGGCCTCGGGGTCGACCTTGCCGAAGCGCAGGTGGTAGGCGAGCCGGACCGCCGCGTCCGTCAGCAGGTCGAGCCTTCCCTGGGTGTCCGGCGTCTCCGGTGCCGCGCGCAAGCGCTCGATCGTCGCGAGGTGATAAATCCGCGGGATCGAGCCCGTCGTCCGAGCTCGCGCGAATGGCGCGAACGAGTTCGTCGGCCGCCGAGCTGTTCCACGCCGGTCGGAAACCGCGACGCTCGTAGAGCTCGGGCAGCACGACGACGGAGGCGAGCGGATCGCCGTCGACGACGACGTTTCCGCCACCGTGGATCGTCTCGATGGTTGCCGCGATCGCCTGCTCCGGACCTTCCTCGGCAACCGTCGATGCGCTCGAACGCGCGACCGGGAAGGCGACGAGCCGGAGAACGAGGATCGCGAGCATGGTCCCATCCGGCATGGCTAGTAGCCAGCGGGCGGGTTCGTCATGAAGTACGCGACGTCTCCGCCGCTGTAGACGCGGACGTACCAGGCGGATCCACACTGATAGTAGGTGGTGCCGCCGACCACGACCGTGGTCGGAACGCAGGAGAGCGTCCAGTACGCCGGGGTCGTCGCAGCGGCCACCGCGGCACCGACCGCGGCTCCCGCGACCACGCCCGCGGCAACGCCGGGGTGGTCGTCGTGGTGCTCGTCCCAGTGGTCGTCCGCGTAGTCTTGCCAGTCCTCTCGTCGGTGCGTGGCGTTGTCCTGACGGTCCTGTCGCTGCGGGGCGCCGCCGTCCGGGGGGCCGAGCCGCCCGAACCGCTCCCTCTGCCGCTGCGCGACCTCGCTGCGGTCGATCTGCTGGCCTCCGCCGACATTGCCACCACCGCCGAAGCCGCCGCTCGGCTGCTGCCCGGCAAAGTCTCCGACCGCCGCCGGTCCGCGGTTGCTGAATCCGCCTCGCTCGACACCCCTAGCAGGGCGCCCCTGGCCGAACGAACCGCCCGCCGCCGCGCCGGTCCGGTTGAATCCTCCTCGCGCGCCGCCGCGAGCGCCGCCCCCGCCCCCGCGGCCGCGCGCGATGCCGCCGCCGACCGCCGCCGCGACCAGGACCGCCGCAACGCCGACCATCATACGACGTGGCGCGCGGATCATTTCTTCTTCTGTTCCGGCGGTGTCCCGCTACCAGCCCCGAGGATGGGAATCTGCTCCGCCCCGGCCGCCGGATTGAAGGTGAAATTCACCATCGCCTCGATGCGAGCGGCGGCCCGGTTTTCGTCCCCCCTGGCGACCGGAGGAAGCACGACCCCAGCCAGAACTCCGGCGAGGATGGTCCGCCGAATGCCTCGCATGGCCCCTGCCCTCCGATCCATCAACCGGCCAGGTGCAGCGAGCCGATCGCGTCGCGCAGGACGGAGGCGCTGCGCTCGAGCGACGTGCGTTCGGCCTCGTCCAGCGGCGGTGCGATCGTCGCGAGCGGGCCGCTGCCCGAGACGAGATGGGGCAACGCGAAGGTGATCCCTGCGAACTCCGGCACCCCCTGCCTGCGACCAGGTGAGCACCTCGGAGTCGCCGTGCTCGCCGAGCACGTACGCGTAAACGTGCTGCGCGTCCACGTCGAAGTGACGGCCGAGCATGTGGCGGCTCCCTTCCGGCAGGCGCGACGCGGACGTCACCCATGAGGCCGGCGAATCGATATTCCTTCCCGCGGGGCGCGTCTTGCCCCTTCACGCCACGGCCTCGGGACCGTCGCGACGCCGCGCCGTCGCTGGCCGTGCGGCGACGGGCGCTGTAAACGGGCCACGCGCATGTGTCTGGGACCCGCCCTGGAGCCCGCAGATGATCCATCCCGAGGGACGCGAGCGCCTCGGGATGGATTGAGCCTCCGTCAGAACCGGTGGTCGAGGACGCAGCGCAGAATATTGCTCGTGCCCGCGAGCGGTCCGCGATGCTCCGTGTCGTAGGCGAACGAGAACATCCAACCGTTCCGGCGCCGGTGCATGACGTCGAAGGAGACGATCCGGTCGCTGTCGGCCAGCGCGCGGGGCGTGCGGCGGCCGATGTAGTCTTCCACGTCGATCTCGTAGCCGTCCTCGATACGCAGCTGCGACGGAAGGAGGCTCGTGATCGACCGTCCGCTCCGGTCGATCCCGACCATCTGGGGCGTCTTCGAGGCGGCGGACGCGACCACGATCGCAGTCACCAGTGGCAGAATCAGGTTCGGGCCGTTCTCCGCGAACGCCGGCAGCGGGAGGACCGCGAGCATAGCGACGGTCGCCGCGAGCGCGTTACGCGTCGCGCCATGCCGGCGCGCCGGGTCCATAACCAGCAAACGAGCAACCGTCATGCCGCGCGCGGCGAGGCTCGTTACGGAGCGACGGCCGGGGTGATAGCCACGATCGGGGCGGATAACCCCTTTGAGGGTCCTATCTTCCCCGACCGCCGCATCGACTACATCCTCGTCGGCGCCCCCGACGTCCGCGGGCGGGGTGGCGCGGCTCGTGTTCGACGAGCCGGCGGGCGACGTGTTCGCCAGCGACCACTTTCGGCGTCCTCGCCGAGATCCGGGTCTGACCGCGACGCCCCTGCGGGCGGTCAATGTCCGCTGTCGCGCGGGCTCAGCAACGGAAGTTCCATCTCGAACGGGGCTCGCACGTGCTCGGCTTCCGGCTCGACGGCGTCCCGTGTCCGATCGACATGGTCCTGGCGCCACTTCCTCATCACGTCGTGCACGAGATCGCCGATCCTGAACCACGAGTCCCGGCTCGGCTCGTAGACGCCATCGGCCTGGGCGACCCGGTCAGCGTACGCCGCTCCTCGGGATGTGCGTGCTCCGCGCGCCGAGTCGGGCACGGTCGGCTCTCGACCGACCGACGCGATCGATGGCGGCTGGCGAGCACCGACAGACAGCAAGGCCGCCAGGATCACGACGCCGATCCGCTGGCTGGGGACGACGTCGAACTTCGGCCGAGGCGTGACGTCGGTCATCGCCTACCTCCCGCGCGTGGGTAGCACGCCCGGGGCGAGCTGTCTTGCCACTAAGCGTCACGGCCGTTCCGGGCGGCGGAGCAGCAGCAGGTATCCCACGATCCCGGCGGTCGCGGACCCGACGAGCGCGCCCGCCTTCGCGGTGTCGAGGAGCGGCGTGTCGCCGAACGTGAGCGCTGCTACGAAGAGTGCCATCGTGAACCCGATCCCGCGGAGCCAGCTGGCGTAGTACACGCCGCGCCAGCCCACGCCTCCTGGAAGTGTCGCTACACCGGCCGAGACGGCCAGCACGCCAAGATGCACGGTGCCTCGTACGTGAGCCGCGCGGTGATCGCGGCGCGAGGCGGGCTCGGGCGGAGCTGGGGCTGTCCGGCGCTCGAGCGCGGCGTCGACCGGCGCGTGATCGAGCGGATCAAGGGCGGGAGCGCGGTGTTCGCCTACTACCCGGAGTCGCACTGGCTGCGAACGTCGCGATTCCTCCGCTGCGACGAGCGCGCCGGCGCCTGACGCCGCTCGCGGACCGCGAACCTCATGCCGGAGCGCGCGCGGGTCCGTTACAACGAGGTGCTCGCGCTCCAGCGGGTCGGCCGGCGTGAGGACGCGGAGGCGGCGTTCAAGCAGGCGCAGAGGATGGACCCGGAAGACCCCGAGATCGCCTAGGCCCTCGCCGTCTTCTATGTGCAGCAGAACGAATGGTCGCGCGCGCGACGCGGCGGAGAGGCTCGCGACGCTGTCGCCCGGCAATCCGCAGGTGCATCAGGTGCGCGACCGTATCCGAGCCGGTCACCCTAGGCGATCGGCTCGGCAGACGACGGACGTGAAACGGCCGGATCGGAATCCTGCTCCGACCCGGCCGTTCGTGTGAGGGCGGAAGCTGTTCGAGGCTATTCTTCGGTGATCTCGACGCGCCGGTTCTTCGCCCGACCCTCCTTCGTCCTGTTGTCGGCGACCGGCTTGGACTTGCCCCAGCCCTTCGTCGTGATCCGCGACGAGGAGATGCCTTGCGACTCCATGTAGTCGGCGACGGCATTGGCCCGCCGCTCGGACAGACGCAGGTTGTAGGCTTCGGAGCCGATCGAATCGGTGTGGCCCTCGACGAGCGCGCGGAGCTCCGAGTGCTCCTTCATCGGGGGAATGATTTCCGAATCGATCCGCTCTTTGCCGGCAGGCTTCAGCGTCGCCTTGTTGAAGTCGAAGTACGAGTCGGCCGAGAGCTCGATGTGTTTCTTCTGCGGCGGCGGCGACGGCGGCGGTGGTGGTGGTGGTGGTGGTGGGGGGGGGGCTTCCTCTGTGGGATCGCAGATCAGGTGGCCGATGATCGTCCCTAGACCCGCTCCGACGACCGCACCGCCTCCAGCAGCAGCTCCGGTGTGCTCTTGACTGCGCTCCTTCTCGTACGCGTTGACGAGCCCACCCGCGGTGCCGGCGCCGACGGCGGCTCCGACGAGCCCGCCTGCGACCGCGCAGTAACTCCAACGCCGCTCCTGCATCGCACTGCAGCCACTCAGGATCAGGAGTGCGACGAGCCCGATCGCAGTCACTCTCCGGTCACGCATGATGCAACTCCCTTCGCTAGCAGTCCGAATGCGCGGCGTTGTTAGCTCGGTCGAGTGAGCCAGTCAACCGTTGGGTGCAGGCCGGCTTGCCAGCCATCATGCATGCAGGCGCCGTCGTTACGGAGCGACGGCCGGGGTGCGGCGGCGTGGGATGTGCCCCGCCGCCGCAAACCGCACCGGGATCGACGAATCGTCGTGTCAGTTCGATGTTGCACCCGTCTCATCCGTGAAGGTTGTAGCGCCGATTCCCTCGGCGCTCTTGCCGCTTCGCGCCAAGACTGGCGCTCCTCGATCCCGGCGCAAAATGGCAAGACCGAAGAGCCGCGTCCCGTTTACGTGAGACGAGCAGCAGTCCACGTCGGTGCGGGGCGGTCGGCAGGCGCTCCCATTCGAGGGCATAGTCCGCACAGCATCGGACGCGCGCCGACCACCCCCACGACTGCGATCCTCCCGAGGAGGGACCGAGCATGAATCGAAGGATCCGTGGTGGCACCGGGATCTCGATCGTGATTCTCGCCTCAGCCGCGCTCCTGCTCTCGCCGCTGCCTGGCCATTCGCAAACGCCGGGCATGGAACGCCGACAAAATCGCCGAGCGAATCGGGACGATGCGCGGGCTACCAGACAGGCGGGGCGACACGATGCGCGAGACGCGAAACAGGAATGTAAGGACGCGGGTGGGAACAGGATCGAATGTCGTCAACTGAAGCGGGAAATGAAGCAAGACGCTCGGGGCGCGGCCCGGGACCAGAAGTGGGGCACGGCTCGCGAACCGAACGAGTAGACATCGGGGTCGAAACCAAAAGGCCCCTGTGAACAGGACGACGGGAAGGAGGCCGAGCGTAGTTCCCTCGTTCGGGTCGAGGATGATCTCCGGGATCGGGATGAAGCTCCGGCCCGCCTGTCCCGGCGCCGCGATCACCAGCGCAACGAGCACCGCCGCGCAGCGCATCCAGCGGGTCGCGGTCCGACGGCCGATCAACCCGCCACCTCGCCGCACGCCGCCCGTCGCCCCGCGCGCGCCGCCACCGCCCGCTCGACCTGCCAGACGATCAGGCCCGGAATGCCGAGGCCGAGCTCGCGCACCCGCTTGGCGAGGGACAGCGCCAGCGACACGCCGGGCGCCAGACCAAAGAACCCCCCGAGCATCACGAAGCTTCCCTCCTGGACGCCGAGCGCGCCCGGGATGGGAAATGCTGCGGTGCGGACCGCCTCACCGAAACTCTCGATGACGAGGGCCGTGGTTAGATCGACCGGATGGCCGAGGAACCGAAGAGCGAGCCACGTCTCCCCCGTCCCGAGAAGCCAGCTGACGACGTGCCAGAACTCCGCGTGCGCGAGAGACCATTGATACTCGTAGAGCCCGGCGATCCATGCATCGATCGCACCGGCCCCCTGCGATACCGAGGACCACTCCGGGTAGCGAAAGACGCGACGAAAAGAGCCCGCCGCCGCCGTGAATAGGCCGTGGCGTTGCGCGACGTAGAAAGCGGCGGCGCCCGCGGTCGACAGCACGAACCCCGCGACAACTCCTCCATCCACCCCCAGGCCGTTCGCGTGCTTCAGCAGGATCGACAGCCCGAGCGCGGTGAAGATGAGCTGCGCGAAGAGGTGGAGCGTGATGTCCACCACGACGCTCGCGGCCGCGAGTCCCCCGGGCACGCCCGCGCGCGCGAGTCGCTGCGCTCGAACGACGTTCCCGCCGACGTGGAGCGCAGGCAACAGCTGGTTGATCGATTCCGCGATCCACCTCGCCCAGATCATCGTCCTCAAGCACGGTCGCTCGACCGGCGCGATCACGGCGTACCAGCCGAGGGCGCTCGCCGTGATCGGCACGACGTGAAACAGCGATACCCACAGGAGACCGGCGCCGGCGGAGGCGAGCGTCCGCGCGAGCTCGCCGGTGCCGACATAGACGACGAGCGCCGTCAGGAGCGCCAGCCCACTGGCGAGTCCCGCGGAGGCGAGGGTGACGAGGCGGGTCGTCAGTTTCCCACCGGGTCGCGCCAACGGTCCCAGTACTCGCGGTAGCGCGCACGTTCGACGTCGGGGTGAAGCCCGAACTGAGCAAGCGAGTAGACGTGCCGACCGTTCCGGTCCTTGGGATTCGTCGCCAGATACCCACGCATGCGCCGCTCCGCGTCTCTGAGCATGCCGACCAGATCCTCGCGGACGGCGATGCGGCCAACGAGGTTCAGGCCGCCTCGAACTCGACCGACCGGACGAGTCGTTTGAACGGGTTCCGGAACTCCGGATCGCCGAAATCCCCGAGGCCTGCCCGCCTACTCCCGTGGAGAGCATAGCGGCTCGGACCCAGGCCGAGAAATCGACGTCCCGCGCCGGTCACGATGCCCGCGCCGATGCCCACGGCGTCGAGCGAGGTCCCGGGCGTCATCGCCGCGAGATCCATCTTCAGCGTCAATCAGCGTTGGACCAGGAAGATCCCGGCGCCAATCAAGAGCGTCCCCGTCCATTGCATCACGTCGATTGGCTCGTGGAACAGCCATTTCGCAGCCACGACCTGTACACCCAGGATGCTCATGCCGGTCGTGAGCGGAAAGGCGATCGCGAGCGGCCTGTAGCGGAGCAGACAGGTCAGGCTCACGACGGTCACCAACCCGGCGAGGTTGCCGAGCACCTGCCAGGTCAGGACGTCGCTCCAGGTCGCGCTCCGTGCCGAGAGACGAAACGCGGCACTCGCGACGATGCTGAAGACCACATTCAACGCGATGAGACCCGCCATCATTACCGCCACCTCTTCGAGCGAGGAGCTGACGATTGCGCGCGGTTTTCCCGACACGGGGCACCTTCGACGGGAGCCGCGCACGCCAGCCATCCCGACGTGCCGGGGTCCGGAAACGCCTGGATTCCGCCACGCACCCGCTCCAATCGTCGCCCGGCGTCGCGTGCCTGACGGCGCGCCTCGACGGGGGCTCGATTGAACCTGCCGATGGCCGCGGTCACGAGGCACACGAAGGCAAGGCCGGCCAGGGCGGGGATCGGAAGAAAGAGCAGCATTCCACCGGTCGGTGCGAGCGGCTGCTGGGAGGCCGCCACCGTCGTGCCCAGCACGACGAGGGACGTGACGAGCGAGGCCGGCGCGAGCGAAGAGCGCCCGCCGACGCGAAGCTGGGCGAGCGCCGCGAAGCCGCTCAGGGCGATGACCCGTGCGGTGAAGGACCCCGGATCGTTCGATACGCTGAACGAGAGCGTGTGCGTCGCAAGCAGGAGCCCGAAGAAGACGACGGCATAGATCGGCGAGACGATCAAAGGCCGCACGAGGCGTGATGACGCCGTGCTCAGCATGAGGAGCACGACGACCGTGACCGGAATCGTCAGCGGGACATGGTCGACATGCAGCGAGCTGGCCGCACGCACCGCGGCACGCGCCACCGCTCGTTGTCGCACCGTCACGACATTGGCGTGCACGAGCGGGCGCCCGGTGGCGTGCGATAGCGGCCCGATGCCGAGCAGCCTCGCAATCGTCGGCCCCACATCGCGTCCTCGGCCCGCCCGCGTCCCGCGTGTGACCCCGGCGCCCCAGACGACGATCGGAATTCTCACGACCTCCCGCTCCGTTCCGCCGTGCCCGCCCTCGTCGACGTGCCCGTGGTCGGACGTGACCACGAGCGCCTCGCGCGTTGGATCGAGCGTGCGCGCGATCCGACCTATTGCATCGTCGGCGCGGGCGACTGCGGCACGGTACTCGGGCGACACCGACCCGAACGCGTGCCCGGTCGCGTCCACGTACCCGATGTGCACGAAGACCAGCTCCGCGGGCGGTACCGGCAGATCCGGGTCATGAGCGTCCGTCTCGTCGACCCACGATGCATATGTCCGGGTCGGGCCGGGGTCGGAGTCGTCCGTTATGAGGGCCGTCCGGAGGCCGGCCATCTTCGCACGCCGAAACACCGAATCGAACGCGACTTCCGCCGGATATCGGTTGCTCATCACTCCCGAAGCGGCCGGCTCGAGGCCCGAGGCCTGGGCGACCAGATTCGGCCCGCTGTACGTGGGAAACTCGGCCCGGGCACAGACATCCTCCCCATCGGCCCGCAGTTTGTTGAGGACGTGCATGTCCCGGGAGGCATCGAGTCGCAGCCCATCCACCATTATCCATACGACGCGCCTCGCCGGTGCGAGCGCGCGCGACGGCGGCAGCTCGTGTACGCGGAGAACTGCCGGTGTCGGGACAATCAGGTCGCTCTCATAGCTCCACGCCGCGTACGCCACGCCGATCGCGAGAGCGAAGGCGCCGAGCCGTGCGATCGACCACCGATCAATTCCGGCGATCGCGATCCAGCCCACCGCCCACCGGTGAGGTTCCATGCTCCGTACAGATAGCGTTTAGGATTCCGGGTTGGCTTGCCATTTGATGTCACGTGCTCGTGCACCGATCGCACTCGGGCCGTGGCATAAAATGGCAAGAACCAAGCAACCGATATCCGCCAAGATGTGCCGAACCGTGACGGCGGTACGCGGCCCATCCCCCCGACAGGGGGCTTGTCTCGGCGCGGGAGACTCAATACGAGAGCCTCGTCCGCTCGTGGGAGCGACCCGAAGGAGGACCGAGCATGAATCGACGGGTCCATCGTTTCGCCGGGGGCTCGATCGTGCTTCTCGTCCTGGCCGCGCTACTGATCTCGCCGGCGCATGGCTACTCCCAAACGCAGGGGATAGAGCGCCGGCAGACTCGCCGAGAGAATCGGGACGACGCGCGGGCTACCAGGCAGGCCGGGCGACACGCTGCTCGAGACGCGAAGCAGGACTGCAAGGACGCGGGTGGAAACCGGATCGACTGTCGGCAGCTGAAGCGCGAGACGAAGCAAGACGCTCGCGGCGCGGGGCGGGACCAGAAGTGGGGAGCGACCGGCCAGCCGAGCCAGCCGAACCAGTAGGCAGCAGAGCGCCGATACCGGTCTGACATCGCGTGCGCCGCGCTCATCACGGCCCGAGTCGCGTCGGGGTCGGAAAGTTGCGCTCGCACGCTGTCGCCCACCTGCCACACGTACTCCTCACGATGACGCTCCCCCCGAGGGCAAGCTTTCTGGGACCCCGGGGGCCACGGATGGACAAGAAAGCGAGGACGGGAAGCGGCCTTCGATCCGCGACTGGATGCTCCTCGGCGCGGGACATCCACTGACCGCCGTGACGCCGCTCACCTTCTTGTTTCCCACCTCGCGCTTGAACAGCGTCACCGTCACCTTCGAGATCGTGAAGTCCGCCGCGCTGGTCGCGGTCGCCTCGACATGCACGATGGCGACGTCATCCTTGTCGATGGCCTTGAAGGTGCGCTCGTACTGCCACTGCGCACCCTGCCCGAGCGGGAGGTAGTCGGCCGGCCGTATCGACTGCGCCGACGGAACGAGACCGGCGATCAGGCCGAGGGCGCGGCCGACCGTCACGGGGTCACTCCTCGACGACGGGAATCTCGCCGGCGAGGTCGTAGCGCAGGACGGCGTCCATCTTGTTCTCGATCTGGTAGAAGCGGACGACCTTCCGTCCGGGCACCACTTTCGCGAACTGCTCGAGATAGGCGCGCCGCACTTTGACGCGGTCGACCTCCGCCGAGAGCCAGTCGTCGGCGAGCTTCATCGCCTTCTCGTCCGAAATGCTCTTGAAGCTCGCCGTGTAGTCCTCGATGACCTTCACGGCGCGGTCCTGAACGGCCGTCAGCTCCGTCTGGTACTTGTCGTAAAGCGGCCAGAAGCGCCCGGCTTCGTCGTTGCTCAGCGTCAGGTTTGCCGCGACGAGCGCCTTCCTATTGGCGCGAATGGTGTCGCGCAGGATGTCCAGGTTCGCCTTCGCCGCCTCACCGGCACGCCCCGGGGTCGCGGAGAGAGCGAGCGTCAAAACGGCGGCGACCAGACTGCGTATGCACGACATCGTGAGTTCTCCTCTCCGGCTACTTGTCGATCCGCGTGATCTTCGATCCCTGAATGCCGGCCCCGGCCATGAGACCCTTCTGGTCGAAGATGAACGCGTAGACGTCGCTCGTGATCGTGTTGCTGGTGATGGATCTCCCGATGCCCTCATCGACGATCACCAGGCTCGGACCGACGCCGACCTCGAAACCGCGGGTCGCGTCGAGCTGCTCGAGGGCAGCGTCCGTCATGAAGAAGAGCGCGTATCCGAACTTCTGCACGCCCGCCTGGAAGCCGTAGGATGCGGCGACGGAGTTGTAGTAGCCGACCACCCTGCCGTTCTTCCGGAGCGCGCCTTCCCCGATCTGACCGCCGAACATGAAGCCGGCTTTGACCATCGCCGGGAAGACGAGGATTCCCTTCGCTTTCTGCCCGAGAATCTTCGCGCTCGGCTGCCGCGCGTAGAGCTTGTTGAGCTCCGCGGCTGAACCGCGCGTGAGGTCGGCGGCGGTGGCCGCGCGGGCGGCGCGCGGGACGGTCGACACCAGCGCGGCCATCATCACGACGCAAGCCAGGGTCGACAAACGGTTGGGTCGCATCGCGTCCTCTCCTCTCTCGTTCTCGCCATACGACGGTCGCAAGGGCGGAACGTCGGCGAATGGCTTTTGCGATGTCGCAACCCCGGGTGGTTCGCTCACGCGGGTCCTCCGTGGCCGAGCATCCCGCGCTTGAGGTTCTCGTCGCCCGGCGTGGGACCGAACCAGACCGTGAAGAGCGTCCGAGCGAGATCGTCGCCTGGAACCGTCCCGCGGGGCTTGCCGTCGATCGCAATCTCGAGGCCGACGCCCGGCCGCCAGGTGAACGACATGCTGTCACCTTTCTTCACGTCGTGGATGAGCGACGTGAACTGGGAGATCGAATCCTCCAGGCTCTCGCCCCCGGCCTTGCGCAGCGACGCGGCCCAGCCGGAGCTCAGGTTGTGTTGGTCGATGTCGCGGAGGAACTTCATCGTCACGCGCTTCCGCTGGCGCGAATCGATCACCGTCGCGGGATCGCTGGAGCGCTCCTCGAGGTAGAGCGCACCCACGTACGCTTTGATGCGGAGACGGGTCGCCGTCCGCAGCCCCATGCCGTTGAGGTGAAGCGTGATGCCGTCGACCACCACGGTGTCGGGCAGCTCGACGCCCGCCAGCGTGCGCGCCTGCGTGGCTACGGCCGCGAAGAGAGCGAGCAGCGACCCGATCGGGGCGAGACGAATCATGGTCCCTCCGCGTGGAGCTCCTCGAGCTTCTCCCGGATCGTTGGCAGCGCCGCCTCGGCGGCGCGCCGGCCCGCCTCGATGATGGCCGTGGCCTTCCAGAACTCGAGCACCCAGAAGGCACGCAGATCTGGCCTCACGAGGACGTCGGCTTCGCTGGCCCGGTCATTCCCGAGCTCGTGCTGCATGATCTGCAGGATGCGGACGACGACGTCGAAGCTGTTCGGCAGAGCCGCCGCGCCACGGGTCCCGATCGGGTTCGCTCGCGCGAACGTGCGCAGGGCCGCCTCCAGCGGGTTCTGCGCCTCGGGGTAGAGGGGCGGCACGACGTTCACTCCGATGACGAGGTCCGCGCCCATGCTGCGCGCGGTCTCCGCCGGAACGGGGTCGCTCATGCCGCCGTCGACCAGGACGTGCTCGCCGAGCCGGAACGGCGAGAATATCCACGGTGCCGAGAAGCTGGCACGCATCGCGTCGCTCAGGTCCCCGTCGGCGACCTCGACGCGTGCGCCGGTCGCGATGTCCGTGGCGACCGCCCGGAACGGGATCGCGAGGTCGGCGAACGTGTGCCCCTTGATGGGGCCGAGCGACTCGAGGGTGCGCCGGAAGTGCTCGCCCGCGAAGAGCCCTGGGCGCGCGAGGTTGAAGTCGGCGGCCAGGTAGAGGAGGCGCGGAAGGATGCGCACGAGATCCGGGATGTGCCGCACGCTCGTCGCGATCTCCGCCAGCCGCGCCGGCGGGAACCCGAGCGCGTAGTGGACGCCGACGATGGCTCCCATGCTCGCACCGGCGATCACGTCGATGGGAATCCGCTCCCGCTCGAGCACCTCGAGGACACCGATGTGCGACAGCCCCCAGGCGGCGCCGCTGCCGAGCGCGATCCCGACACTTCGCCGTGTCAGGTACCGGGCAAGACGGGCCAGGGCGCGGGAGCGCCCGTCTCCGTCGACCGGAAGAGAGACGATCTCGTTCGCGGAGAGCGCCGGACGAGCGTCGCTCCGTCCATCGTGGACGAAGGCGACCCGCTGCGAGCCGCGATCGCGATGCGCCTGCGGACGACCTTCGACGTGACGCAGGACGGTGTCGGCGAGGCCGACGAGATCGTCATCCGGACCGCCCGGCTCGTCGTCGACCTCGACCAGCACGACGGACGCCTGCGCGGCCCGCGTCGCGAGCTCGGCCGCGACCCGTTCGCGGAGCGCGCCGTTCCCCCGAGCCTCGCGGGCAACCACGGCGTCGGGACGTTCTCGGCGCATGGTCATGGCCGACGCACGAGAACGCGACGCCACCGTGACGATCGATGCCGGACGGCCGATCTCGCTCTCGAGCGCCCCGGCCAGTGCCTCGACGAAATCCCGCCGCTCCGCGGCCGACGTCCAGCCCTCGAGCACCACGATCTCGCTCGGCCGCGTCTTCCGGCCGCGCGCCACGTTCAGGACCTGCTTCAGCCGCCTGCCGAGGAGGACCGACACTCGCTGGTGCAGCGATGGATGGAGCTCGAAGAGATAGTCGAGCGAGCCCCGCGGCAGCACGAGGAGCACGGCATCGAGTGCGACGCGCGTGGTGACCGCCCGCTGCTCACCCGGGACGAGCACCGCCTCGCCGAAGACCTCCTCCGGCCCGTAACGAGCGACCACCTCGGCACCGTCGACGACATCGACGGCGCCCGAGACGACCAGGTAGAGCGCGTCGGCAACGTCGCCGGCCTCGTAGATGGTCTCGCCCTTCGCGAGTGCGATCTCCCCGAAGAGACCGGCGACTCGCTGGCGCTCCGCCTCGCCCAGACCACGGAATGCGGGCAGCCTGAAGAGACTCTGCTGACTGCGTGGACTCAGCGCGCACCGTGGATCGCACGAGAGACCGACGGTACCAGGCGGGACATCGAGCATCGCCCCGATGAAACCCAGCGGGAGGCCGTACGGTCTTGCCAATTCGTGCCAAAGCGCCGGGACCGACGCCGCGCGGCTCGTCCAGCGATCGGCACGCCGCGCTCTTGCGTCGCCCGCGCGGCCGGAGGTAAGCGAAGATCCAACTCAGGCCCGGCGTGTTCTTGCTTTCAGCGCAGCGCTTCCTCGGCGCGGTGCTCGTCGCGCTCGTTGTCGCCGTCATGACGGCGTGGGCGGCGCTTGCGATCTACTATTCGGACCTGTCCTCCCCGAGCCTCCGGCATGCGCTCGCGCTCGCGTTCCCCGGTGGCACCGTGCTCTGCTTCGCGGCGCTGCCGCGCCGAGGGCGCACGTTGCTCGGGTTTCTGATCGCCTTCGCCGTGCTCCTGGCGTGGTGGCTCCGGATCGCGCCGTCGAACCAACGCGACTGGCAGCCGGACGTGGCCGTCCTCCCCTACGCGACCGTCGACGGGGAACACGTGACGCTGCACAACATCCGGAACTTCGAGTACCGCACGGAGACCAACTTCGCCCCGCACTGGTACGACGCCACCTTCGACGTCGCCGACATCCGGTCCGTGGATATGATCGCCTGCTACTGGATGGGGGATGCGATCGCCCACATCTTCGTCAGCTTCGGCTTTGCGAACGATCGCTACGTCGCGGTCTCGATCGAGACGCGCAAGGAGCGCGGCGAGCGGTATTCGACCATCGCGGGCTTCTTCAAGCAGTACGAGCTGGTCTACGTCGTCGGCGACGAGCGAGACCTGATCGGGCTCAGGACGAACGTCCGGCAGCCGCACGAGGAGGTCTACGTCTACCGTGCCCAGGTTCCGGTCGAGAACGTGCGGCGGTTGTTCCTCGACTACGTGCGCCGGATCAACGAGCTGAACGAGCGGCCGTGCTTCTACAACACGCTCACGACGAACTGCACGACGAACGTTCTCTTGCACACGCGGGTGAACCCCGGGTCGGCCCCGCTCAGCTGGAAGGTGCTGCTGAGCGGGTACGCGCCGCAATACGCTTACGAGCGTGGCCGGCTCGACACCAGCATGCCGTTCGAGGAGCTGCGGCGACGCTCGAGGGTGAACGAGCGCGCGCAGGCGGCCGCTACGAGTGCCGACTTCTCCCGGCGAATTCGCGAGGGACTTCCCGGGATGCATCCCGGCGGTGCGAACCCATGACGGAATTGCTACGGCGTCTCCAGGTGTTCGAGCAGGATACGGCGAATCTCCGCGATCGTGTGAGGGTTCGACTGGCAGGAGTGGTCCTGACGCACCACGACGACCTCGGACGCGACGCCGTCGATGTGCGCGCTGTCGTAGTCGACGACACCGTCGTTCTGCCCCGCGGGTGTCCCGTCGCCCTTTATCGGAATGATGGAATGCGCCGTCACGCCGGCGGCAATCGGGAGCTGCACCAGCGTCCGCACGAAGCGGTTCCCGGGCGTCATGTTGTCGACGGCCGTCGGGGCGCCGCGCACCTTTTCGACGGCGAGGGCGTCCTCGTTCAGCGTCACGAGCTCCGTGACGACCCGGGTCACGTCGAGGGGAGCGCGCACGAGCTTCGCGACCTGCTGGGCGATCCAGCTGCCGGCGATGTAGCTGCCCCGGTGGGGCGTCGCCACGAAGACGACACGCCTGACGAAGGGCAGCGGATGGACGAAGAGGGCGCGGCGGAGGAGATCGCGGCCGGCCTCGCTGATCTTCAGCTCGTCGAGCGGCTTCCGGCTCACGTTCTGCCAGAAGGCATCGCCGGAGTCGACGACCGTCGTCTTGGTGAGCAGACCGCCCTGGCTGTGCCCGATCACGACCATCCGCTGGAGGGCCGCGTCCCGCCCCTCCGGATCGAGCTGCTGCACGGCCCGTTCGAGTGACTCGCGGAACAGCATGGCGGAGTAGATGATCGGGTTCCCGGTCTCGTAGGAGAAGAACCAGAACTGATAGCGCGGATGAAGGCGCGGATCGTTGTCGAGCTCGTTGTAGAGCTGCGCCCAGCGAACCGCGCTGGACGCCGTCCCGTGCACGAACACCACCGGAATGAGTCCGGGCCGATACGGCCGCGTCGACACGAGCCGTGCCCGCTCTTCGATCACACCCGCGCCGCGCAGGAAGCCCGCCGTCTCGCGCTCCCAGATCGCGCTCCTGGCGAGTGAGAACGCGAGCGCGGCCGTCGGCTCGGCCTCGAGCGGCACGTGGCGGTTTCCGACCGTGATCGTCTGGTCGCCGTATCCGGGATAGAGCTCGAGCGCCGCCCGCACGTGCCCTTTCCCGAGCTGCTGCGCGAGGTCGGCCGGACGCAGCACCGCCGTCACCGGCACCTGCGCGCGGCGCGCCAAGAGATCCCGATCCCGACCCTGGTTGGGCGCGAGGCCCGCGGCGAGGGGCGCCCCGAGACCGGCCCAGCGGTAGTAGGTCGGGAAGCCCTTCACCTCGAGCTCCGCGAGCGGGAAGAAGGTACTCAGCTGATGGCCGCTCCAGCTGAGCGCCGCGGGATCGAGCGTCACGTCGAGCGTTCCGAACGGCAGCGGGTAGCTTCCCGCACGCAGCTCGACGTCGTCGCCTCTTTTGAGACCTTCGGTGAGCCCTCGGTTGTAGAGCTCGCAGGCGAGCCGTCCGCGCGGATCGAAGACATCCGGCGCGGCGCTCCCGTCGGCGGGAAAGAGATAAGCCCACGCATAGAGTGCCGACGCGAGGTAGTACGGGCTGCCGCCGCCATGCTCGGCGTGGTGGAAGGCGAGCTCGGCGAGCGAGACCGCGTGCTCGGGCCGAAGCTGGCCGGATGCGAACGCGGCGTGCAGCACGGCGAGCGCTCCCGCCGGATCGTCGGCGTAGCGCTCGACGAGATCCTGCCCGTAGAGCAGGTTGTGGGTACGCCGGCTGATCCCGCCCGAGGTGAGCGCGTTGCTCGCGACCACCCGCCGCGCCTGGCGGGCATCGACGTGCCGGGCCTCGATGGGAGCCCGGCAGCCGGCCGCGACTAGGCCTGCGCAGCAGAGGAACGCCGCGCCGCGGATCACTTGGTCGGCGTCTGCACGGAGATCGAGACGGCCTCGCGGTAGGTCGCCTCGACGAGGTGCCCGACATGGGCGCGCTCGAGGTTCGCCGGATCCTGCACCTTGAGCGTGATCTTACCACCCTGCGGCCCCTCGAGGGTCACCGTCTCTCGCGCCCTGTCGATCGCGGCCACCTTGGCGGTGAGGGTCGCGTTCCGGACGACCATGCCCGCGGGCTTCTCGCCGAGCGGCGCGCGCTCGACCTGCTCCGAAACGGCGATACGGGGCTGCTCGCCCTCCGCCTCGCGCAGCCGGAGCGCGATCGACTCGTAGTAGGTGGCGGTGACCTGATCACCCTTGCGGACCTGCGTGAGGTTGCGCATCGACTCGTCGCCCTGGAAATGGACGATCTCCCCATCGGCCGTTCGCAGGGTCACCATGCGCGTCCTCTGGTCGACGTCCTCGACCGTCGCCGTGGTACTGACGAGCGCGGAGGCGGACCCGGGCCCGCTCGACTGCGCCACGGGGGCGGTCGTGCCCTCTCGCTTCGCGCATCCGAGGGCAACGATCATCACGACTCCGATCATGACGAACGCCCATCGGGTCTTCATCATTCCTCCTCTGGGTGTGCGGGATGACGCGTCGCCCATGTGCCGCTGCTACTTGGCGTCGTCCGTGCGACGGTCGCGCTCCAGAACTGGGCAAGAGCCCACCCGCCGCCGACGGTGGCCGGTCCCGTGCTGCGCGCGGGGTTGACCGACGTGTTCGTCACCGGGATGCCGACCAGGTGGATGAGCGTAGGACGAGCCCGATCGCGATCCCTGCGAGCGCTACCGGAGCCTGAGGATTCGTGGTGGCGAGGACCGTGAAGACGAGGACGAACGTGAGGACGACCTCGAGCACGAACGCGCCGCCCGCGTCGAACCCACCCGGCGAGTGCGGGCCATAGCCATTCGCCGCGAAGCCGGCGGCGACGGGATCAGCGCCCGCGTGGCTCGTCGCCACGAAGTAGAGGAGCCACGAGGCCACGACCGCTCCGAGCACCTGGGCTCCGACGTAGCCGCCGAACTCCCTCCACGTCAGCCGTCCTGCCAGTACGGCACCGAGGCTGACGGCCGGATTGGCGTGGCAGCCGGAGAGGTGCCCGAGCGCGTACGCCATGGCCAGCAACGACAGGCCGAACGCGAAGGCCACCCCGAGGAAGCCGATGCGGTCGCCCGCCAGGATCGCACTGCCACAGCCTCCGAGCACTAGTACGAACGTCCCGAGGAATTCTGCCGGATATGCTGCACGGCGCATGGCGTCCCTACCCGGAGGAGGGAAATCATGACGGGAGGCGCTCCGCTTGCCCGCAGGCGCCAACGTTTACGCGTCTACAAGTCATAGCGGAAGAAGGGAGAGTGGGTATAGCCAGAGAGAGATGACCGGGTGAGTGTTTCGGCATGTCGCCGTAGGCTTCCCCTTGACACCATCGAGCGCGCGGCGCTATCTATCTCGAGCCGTCGTCAGCTGCTGGGGGGCAGCAATGAAGCACAGGAAGGCGCTCGCGTCGTGTGCGGGCATGCGGAACGTCTCTCCGGGACCGAGTGGACTTCGTGCCGACGCCCGGACCGCGGAGCCCCCTTCGCGGCTGCCCGACCGGGTGTTCGTGGTCGACGACGATCTCGCTGTCCGGAAGTCCCTCCAGGCGCTCTTCGGTGCGGCCGGTCTCCACGTGGAAACGTTCGCCTCGAGCCGCGAGCTCCTCGCCGCGTACAGTCCTCGGCACTCCGGATGTCTCGTGCTCGACTTGAAGCTCCCCGGCGAGAGCGGTCTCGATCTGCTGAAGGAGCTCGCAACGCGGAGCGCCACCCTGCCGGTCATCGTGCTCACCGCGCACGGAAGCGTTCCCGTCTCAGTTCGTGCGATGAAGGCAGGAGCGGTCGACGTCGTCGAGAAGCGGTCACCGCCCGGCGAGCTCCTGGTACACGTCCGCGACGCACTCGAACTCGGGCGTCAGCGGCAGGAAGCGGATGCAGCGCAGCGGTTGATCGAGCAGCGTGCCGCGCGTCTCACGCCACGCGAGAAGCAGGTGGCCGAGCTCCTGCTGGCGGGGAAGCGGTCCAAGCAGATCGCCGCCGCGCTCGGTGTCAGTCGCCGGACCGTCGAGGTCTACCGCAGCAGGCTGCTCGAGAAGATGCAGGTGGAGTCGGCGACCGCGCTCGTCGTCACTCTCCTGCGCGCTCATCTGGCTCCATCCAGGTAAGAGGCGCTCTCGCGTGGACGGGACACGAACGGGCAAGACGGCGACGTCTGGCCGGGGTTCGGGGTGCGTAGAATTACGTAAGTAAAAGAGTCCAATAGCGCCTGTCCACTGCGTCCCTTATATCCCGCCCGGGCCGGATATCATGCACGCCGTGGCGCTCACCCGGGCGGCGATCATCGCGCCGATCGTGAGCGTTCTCGAGCGCGTCGGCGCACCCGTCGACCGGCTGCTGGCGAAAGCCGGCGTGCCGGCGTGGGCTCGCACCGACCCCGAGATGTTGATCCCGACATGGAGCATCGCGCGGCTCCTCGCCGAGGGAGCACGAAGCCAGGCGATCGAGAACCTCGGGTTCTTTGCCGGAAGGGAGGCCCGCATCGAGAGCCTCGGGATATTCGGCCGCCTGATCCGCAGCTCGCGGACGCTTGGCGAGGCGCTCCAGCGACTCGTCGTCGATCATCGGATGTTCAGCTCCGACGGCCGGGTATGGCTCCGCGCTTGCGGCGAATACGTCGAGCTCTGCCAAGCATTCATGAACATGTTCGACAAGTCGGACACCGGCTGGCAACAAGCGAGCCACTACGTCCTGATGCTCATGCTCGATATCGTTCGGCTCGGAGGCCGCCCGACCTGGCGGCCGGCCGAAGTGCATCTCCAGACCGGCGAGTCCGCCGTGCTGCGTGACGCCGAGCCGCTGGCGGCTGCGCGTCTCACGTTCGGGCAGCGCGCAACATCCATCGCGATTCCACGCACGCTGCTCGACGAGCCGCTGTCGCAGCCGGATCCCGACGTTCAGGTCCCGAGGGAGAGCATCGAGGCGTGGAGGGAGTCAGCACCGGCCCGCGACTTCGTCGCGTCGATCGTCCAGGCGGTCGAGATGCTGTCGTGGGAAGGCTATCCGGACATCCACCAGACCGCGGAGTTTCTGGGCGTCAGTGTTCGCACCTTGCAGCGGCACCTCGCCGAAGCCGGGATCACCCACGAATCGCTCATCGGTCGAGCCCGCTTCGCGACCGCGGCCGCCGTGCTCGAGGAGACCAACACCAAGATCCTCGATATCGCACTCGACCTCGGCTACTCGGATCACGCGCACTTCACGCGTGCCTTCGGACGCTGGGCAGGGTGCTCGCCCCAGGAGTATCGCCGCAAGCGCCGGCAGATGGCGAGCGGCTCCAAGGTCGCCTCCTCTGCCTTAGTACGCCTAACAAAACCGTCGCGTAAGCAGCCAAGGAAGCAGAATAGGAGCCATGGAGGAGGGTGCCATGGCGAAGGAACTGTTGCCTGATGCGTTCTGGGCGCGGATCGCGCCGCTGCTCCCGCCGGAGCCGCCGAAGCCCAAGTGTCGGACCGGGCGGCGCTGACGGGGATCCTGTTCGTGCTGAAGACGGGCATCCCCTGGGAGTACTTGCCTGCCGAGATGGGGTGTTGGGAGCGGGATGACGTGCTGGCGCAGGCTGCGAGACTGGTACCAAGCGGGCGTCTGGCGCAGGCTGCACCAGGTGCTTCTCGAAGAGCTGGCCCAGGCCGATCGCATCGACTGGGACCGGGCCGCGCTGGACTCCGCCGCGGTGCCGGCCCCGGGGGGGCCAAGAAACGGGCAAGAACCCAACGGATCGCGGCAAACAGGGCACGAAGCGCCATCTTGTGGTCGACGCCCACGGCATCCCGCTCGCGGTCCTGGTGAGCGCCGCGAACGTGCACGATTCGAAGATGATGCTCGCCACCGTCGACGCCATCGAGCCCATCCGCGCCAAGACGCGCGGCAGGCCCCGTCGCCGACCGCACAAGCTCCATGCCGACAAGGGTTACGACTACCGTCACCTCCGTCTGGCCCTGCGCAAGCGCCGCATCATCCCCGCATCGCCCGCTGTGGTGTCGAGCCCAAGAACCGCCTGGGACGCTACCGCTGGGTGGTCGAACGGACGCTCTCCTGGCTCAACCGCTTCCGGCGCCTGAAGATCCGCTACGAGCACCGGGCTGACATCCATCTGGCCTTCTTGCAGCTTGGCTGCGCCCTCATCTCCCTGCGTTTCCTCGGCTAACCACGTCCAACTCGCGAGAACGGTCGGCCTGGACCGCCGCGCACGGCCTCTGCCATGCTAGGGACATGACGATCAAGAGATTGGACCACGTCAGCGTCGTCGTCGACGACCTTGCAGCCGCTATCGCTTTTTTCACCGCGCTCGGCATGACGCTCGAAGGCGAGATGCCGGTCGAGGGCCCGTGGGTGGACCGCGTCAACGGGCTCGAAAGTGTTCAAGTCGACATCGTTATGATGCGGACCCCAGATGGGCACGGGCGGCTCGAGCTGACGAAGTTTCGCAATCCAAAACTGGTCGAGATCGAACCGGCGATCGCACCGCCGAACACGCTGGGCCTCCGGAGCGTCATGTTTACAGTCGAAAGCGTCGACGACACTGTCGCTCGC
>Ga0137371_10000137_pt1 | contig 44557 bp, 53 predicted proteins | sample SagtaG_7_FD_104919 | JGI IMG/M metagenome (GOLD analysis project Ga0137371, IMG submission 104919) | Vadose zone soil microbial communities from Sagehorn Ranch, Mendocino, California, USA - Sage1_R_40_16 metaG | ecosystem: Environmental > Terrestrial > Soil > Vadose zone | place: USA...
CGCAAAACGTAAGTATCCACGCGGCCGTCCTGTTGTGCCCGACGCGATATTGCCGTCCATAATTCTAATTCGCCGTTCTGGAACGGAATCGCTTTTCGGACGGCCCCGCCTGCATCGATTGGCGCCCTCGTTGGAAAGAGAATCAGATGATCGGGCAGGTGCGCGAAAAAGATCACAGCGAAACATACAACTCCGATTGCGAGTAAGCGCCAAGGCGGAGGCAAAATCCTCAGCTTCATAGTGTCCCATTAGCCATCTGTCGCGAAGCCGTGCACGCCCATCTTTTGGAACAACCGATGCAAGTCGGCGAGAAATGTAACGGCGAAAGCTTTTCCGCGCAGGGCGCGTGCACATCTCGAAAAACCAGCATCTCTTCGAATCGATCCTCGGGCGCCGCTGACGATTGCGGCGCTTTGGAGCGGCGAACTCTCCGAACCGGCTGCGACGTTTTTAGGCGATATCAAAAATCTCGCCGTCCAACTGGATCGCTGACGCTCGCCTCCGCGGAGTTAATCGGCTTCGTCTTTGAGCATCGTTTTGATCTGATTCCGAAGCTCTGGGCTATTCTCGTGTCCATGCGCCGAAACCGCATGCTGCACAGCCGCATCGACCACCTCATCTTCGGTGCCGGAAATCTTCAATGAGCAGTTCTTCTCACTCGGATAATTTCGGCAATCAATCGATTTTCTTTTTGATGATTCTGGCATGTTATGCATCCGAAGGAATGAGTCTTACATATTGTTTCGCGAGTTTAGCCTTTCTGCAATTCCGCCAGCGCTCTTAACACTTCCTCGCTGTGGTCGGCTGGTTTCACACCGTTGAAAACCTTGGCGATCTCCCCTTTGGGATTAATGATAAACGTATTCCGCGCCGCGAGCTTTTGTCCCTTATAATCCATCACCGATCCGTACTCGGTTGAGACTTTTGCGTCCGGATCGGCCAACAATTTGAAGTTGAGCCCTTCCTTTGTGCAAAACTCCTTGTGTGATTGCGCGGTGTCGACGCTCACCCCGAGAACCACGGCATTGAGTGGTTCAAATTTCGTGAGGTCGCGCTGGAAATTTTTTGCCTCTATCGTGCAACCACTCGTGAAATCTTTTGGGTAAAAGTAGAGCACGATCCATTTGCCGCGATAATCTTTGAGACTGATCTGACTACCATCGCCGGTCGTCAGACTGAAATCCGGCGCCGGCGTTCCGGCAGCAGGTTGTTTTTGCGTCTCAGCTGCTTGCACCACTGCCAATGTAATCAGCCCGCCGACAATTCCAGATAAGAATATTTTGTTCATCTTTGAGTTCTCCAATTTCTAAGATGTTAGCAGTGATTTTCGACGAGCCAAATTAGGGCGGGCGGTGCGGGCCGCGCTTCAGTAAGATTAAATCGCAAGGCTGATGCGCGCTTCCCTCGACTGCACGATAATGCACGTTAATTGAAAGCTTGCGCTCTGTGACAAGTTCGAGTCAATAAAGGCTCGCTTATGCAAAGATCGATGGTTGCCGAGAGTCTTCAGATTAAACCGGTGCGGTTGCTGCTTGGCTTGATTGCCTGCGTCGGACTTGCCGCCCTGTTCTTTACGCTGCTGTTCGGTTTCACCTCGGTGCCGGCAAACTCCGTTGGGGTGAAGACGCGCTTCGGCGCTTACCACGATATCGTGAACCCCGGACTCGCCTACGCCATTCCGTACATCGATGAGATTTATATCGTGCCGACGCAGCGTCTGTTGAAGCTCGAATTCGGTTTTACCTCGCCCAACGCGACTAACATCTACCAAGGAGACGTCGAACCGGCGGAAACCGAGACCATGATCACGGGCGATCTCAACACGGCGCTCGTGCCGTGGGTCGTGCAGTACCGCGTCACCGATCCGAAAATGTATCTCTTCGGCGTCCGCGAGCCGGAGAAAACGTTGCGTGATCTTTCCGAAAGCGTGATGCGCGAGGTGATCGGCGACCGCACCGTCGACGAAGTGCTTACAATCGGGCGGCACGATATTGAGACATCGACTTTGAAGCGTCTGGCCGACCTGTGCTCGCAGTACGGCCTGGGACTTCAGATCCAACAAGTGCAACTGGCGACCGTTCGTCCACCGCCGGTCGTGCAGGCGGCGTTCAATGAGGTCAATCAGGCGCAACAGGAGAAGCAAACCGCGATTAACCAGGCTTGGGCAGTGTATAATGATGCCGTTCCGAACGCGCGCGGCAAGGCGAAGGAACGCGAGAAGCAAGCCGAAGCGTACGCCTTCCGCCGCGTAAACGAAGCGAGGGGCGAAGCGCAAAAATTCTCATTGCTGCTCGCCGAGTACCGCAAAGCACCCGAGGTGACGCGTCGCCGTCTTTATCTCGAAGCGATGCAAGCGATTTTACCCGGCTTGCAAAAGAAAATCATCGTCGATGACAGCTTGAAGAGCATTCTCCAGACATTACCGCTGCTGCCAACGGAGCAGCCCAGGACGTCGCCATGAACGTGATCGATGTGACTCCACGACCCGCGGCCATCTCGACCGTTGTGCGGTTTTTGCAGAGCCGGTTGATGTCGGTGCTGGGCATTCTTTTCATTTTGACCGCGCTCAAATGGGGAACGCTGCTCTTCGTGGTCCATCAATACGAAACGGTCATCATCACGCGTTTCGGCAAAATCGTTCGTACCATTGCGGCTCCCGGATTGAAGATAAAACTGCCGGTGATCGACAAAATGCAGCGCTTCGACAAGCGCATTCTCGCCTGGGACGGGCCGCCCACCGAATGTCCCACCAAAGACAAGCTTTATATCATTGTCGATTGTTTCGCCCGGTGGCGTATCAGCGATCCATTCCTCTACTACAATCGGCTCAACGACGAGCGCAGCGCGCTCTCCCGCCTGGATGACATTCTGATCAGCGAAACGCGCACTGCCGTCGCCACGCACGATCTCGTGGAGATTATTCGGGTGACCAAAGCGCGAAAACCGCTGCGCGACGAGGAGCTGGAGAAAAGTGGCACGGTTTTGCCCAGTACAATTCCTGATATCGAGTTTGGCCGCGGCGAAATCGAGAAACAAATCACCGAACGCACCCGGCAAAAGATCGCCGATTTCGGAATCGAATTGCTCGATGAACGTTTCAAGCGCAGCAAATACAATCCGGCGGTCGCGGAAAAAATCATCGAGCGCATGTCGAGCGAGCGGCATCAGATCGCCGCGCGATTCCGTTCGGAAGGCCGTGGCGAAGCCGCGAATATCAGCGGCCAAAAAGAAAGCGACATTGCCTCGATCAGTTCTACTGCCACCAAAAATGCGCTCGAGATCGAAGGCAAAGCCGATGCCGAAGCGGCTTCCATTTATGCCACAGCATTCAATCCTCCCGACGCGCAGGAACTTTATTCCTTCCTCCGCAGCCTCGACGTCATGCGCGCTGGATTTGAAAAGGATACCACGGCCGTGATCTCTACGAATAGCGAACTCGGGCGATTGCTTAAAACCATGGCTCCAACCAGTGCAGCGCCAAAGCCAACAGGGCCGTAGCGAATTTGGCCATTGTGAGTCTGCGAATCACCGGTTGCCCGGATTCATTTTGATTCAGGCAGGTTCGCCAGAAATGCCAAGACACGCGATTCATATTCTGCCCTTGCCGCCCGGTGAAGATCGACATGTCCGGCGTTCGGGACGAACCAGAGTTGCCTGGGAGATCTGGCGCGCTCGAACAAAATTTGCGTGTCCATCGGTCGGGTGTTGCGGTCTTTCTCGCCGCTCGTGATAAGGACTGGGCAATCCACCGCCGCAATGTGATCGATCGGATGCAATTGCGAAGGTGAAACGCCAATTCGCCGATGCAATTGCATCAAAAAGAGAGGCCCAAACATCCGGCCGATTGGCCCGAGATAATTTTCCATCCGATTGCGCGTTGCGATTTCGATTGTCGGATAGACCGACTCAAGAATGAGCGCATTAACTTTTAACGGCGGCGTCGCGAGCAGCGCAGCGACCCCGCCTAACGAACTGCCGATTATTGCAACGCGAGCCGATGGATCGATATGACGAATGAAATCGACGGCGGCAAGCGCATCGCGACTCTCTTTCCAGCCAAACGTGATGTGATCGCCTTTCGTTTCGCCAGTCGCCTGAAAATCGATCAGCAAGACTGAATACCCCGCGCGCCGCAAAAATCGCGCGCGATCCACCATGCTCAATCGGTTCGCGCGAATTCCTGGCAAAAGAAGAACAACGCCGCGGCTGTCTATGGTCGGACTCCACCAGCCTTTTACGATGGCACCTGAGTCGCTTTTGAATTCGACTATCTCAGCGCTCAGATCCGAGGGAGCTTTTCCTACGCTTATCTGAACTGGTGCAGCCAACGCCCATCCAATTGCGAACGGCACCCCGATGCCGATCATCAAAAGAATTGCAGCGAGCGCGAAAAGCCATTTTTTGTTCACATGAGACTTTGGACAATTGGCCATTCTACGCGCAAGATCGACCAGTTCACTTCGTTGCTTGGGGAGAATGAAATCAAGTTGATTGTCGATGTCCGCGGTTTGCCGGGTTCGAAACGCTATCCGCAGTTCAATAAGGAGGCGCTCGCGCAATCGTTATGCGAGCACGGAATACACTATGAACATCTTCCGGAGCTTGGTGGGCGACGAAAACCCAGACCCGACTCGCGTAATACGGCGTGGCGAAATGCTTCTTTTCGCGGTTATGCCGATTGGATGGAAACGGAAGAATTTCGGAAAGGCATCGAGCGTCTTGTCGATCTTACGAGCAAAGCGGGACCGGCGGCGATTATGTGCGCGGAAGCGGTTTGGTGGCGCTGTCATCGCGCGCTGATTTCTGATTATGTGAAAGTGCGCGGCATCGAGGTAATTCACATTGTTGATGCAAATAAGACCGAGCCGCACCCGTACACGTCCGCGGCGCGAATCGTAAGTGGCGAATTGAACTATAAAGCGCGCCTCTAGCGGTGCTCGATGTGCACTGAGCCTGCATCAATTCGGCGGTCACAGATCGCCGCTACAGATTACTGCCAATCGTGGTGGGCGATGTGCGCCGGAATGGGTGGCGTTTGCTTCTCACGTTCCATCATTCGCTCCGCCAGCCATTGGACCCATTCGAAGTATGTGTCTCGTTGAGCATCGCTGCGCAGTTCTGCGATGTAACGGGATAACTTTCGCCATGAGACAACAATTGGGCCGCTGAAGAAATCATCGACAAGATCGATGCTAACCTCCTTTCGGTATAGAAGAATGCCGAGAGCTTCCCAGCTCGTTAGAAGGGCATAAATATGATCCTCGCCATCGGAGCCGAGCAGCGCTGGAATTTGCTCACGTGCGACATTATCTGGCAAAGAGCTAACGCGGCGCAACGAATGGGCGAAAGATGGAGTTTGAAATGATCGAACGAGGCCAGACATCGAATCGCGGTGTCGCTGTCGTCGATAGTCCCGAATTTGCACTGCGGCAAAGATGACGCCGGCCGTTACCGCGATGGCGTTGATTAGATTGGCAATAGTTGAAAGATCCATCTCAACGCGGATCGGTCATGCGGCCAAGGAATAGACAGACGCCGGTGGGAACATGCTGGATTGCATAGATGAAGGGGCGATCGATTTTCACTTCGACTGGGGGCGGGCGTTGTATTAGAGCGGTTCCAGCCATCATCGCCACGGCCGTGGCAGCCGCTGCTTCCGTTCCTTTTTCATCTACGGCTATAAAGGTCTTGTGAAAAACCTGCGAGATATAGAGGTAATCGTTCGGTTTCCGCGGCGCCATTCGGTCGAAATTCGCGCTGCCCGCTGGTTTATTGAAGGCGGTTTTCATCCCGAGTGCCTCGAACTTCTCTGCCAATGCTATCGTCGGCGGCTCAATTTTGAATTTTGGCAGGTGAAGATCGACTTCGCGCGTTTCGAGCTTTGCGCATTCCGCCAGCGTCTGGCTGGTCAACTTCGATTCGAGCGCGTGCAGACCATTTACGTCGTCGGGAAGAAGAACTAGAAATTGGAGATCATCGCCGGTGTAGGGGAGGCTCACAGCGGTATATCCTTCACGCTTCGCATAACCGAAGTGCTTATCTCTTTTCTGCATCATCGGAACATCGACAGGCGCGCTTCCGCGAACGTGGAACGGTTCCGGCCGGGTTGCTTTCTCGGAAAATGGGTCAACCCACGACGCCTTGAGATAAAGTGCGTTCGCCAGGACCAGCCGGGCTGTCTCGTCCAGCGCACCCGAAGGAATCAAGTCGCGAATCCGGTCGCGAGTTTGATCGGCGACCCATTTATTGATGTGCTGCGTGGCTCGGGACGAATCGTGGACGAAATCGAGAAGCTCAAACGCCGCACCGAAATTTTGTTTCACCAGCGCCAGAAACGACTCGCGAAAGTCGTATCCTTTTTGCGCAAAGAGCCGGTTGGCGATGCTAAGTGTAATCGGTTCGCTGGGACCGCCGAATCTTTTGGATTCTTTTACGAGTTCGGCCGTCTTCACGCTCATTTCTTCCAGCGAATGCTGGAGCGACGCGAACGAGGCGGACACTGCGCTCGCCTCGCTTGGAAAATGCAGAACCCGCGCCATTTCTGTGCGCGTCTCGCCGTCCGCGCCTGCGAACGTCATAGCCAGGGCGCTTTCGATTGAGTAGGGTGAAACGCAAAGATTATCGTTGCCCGTAGCAAGCTGACGGTGAAGATCGACCGCGAGTTTGTTGGTGGCAGTGGCTGCCAGATCGTAGCCCGTTGCGCCATTGGACATGGTCGCAATTAACGCGCCAAATACCTGCAAGATCAAAGACCGTTTCATGCGAACCATGAAACACTGGAATTGCGAACGTTGCGACGCGAAAAGATTGAAAGGATCATCGCTCGTATTGGGAGATTACTTCTGTCATCTCGACCGAAGTGGAGAGATCTCTTACTGTTCTCCGTGAATCGCGGTTCATCGGATGACATTGAGAGATTCCTCGACGGAGCCTGTCCTAAGCGAAGTCGAAGGGCCCGGAATGACAAAGTCGAAGCATCATCGTAGAGATGGCGCAGCGTAATGTACTGCTCTGACGGTTAACTCCAATGGTCTTGCAACCAGCCAAACTTCCGCGAAAGCCGAACTTGATCGTCTTTTTGCCGGATCAGCAAAGAGCGGACACGATCGCTTGTTATGGAGGCAAAAAAGTCCACGCGCCTAACCTGAACAAACTTGCTGCCGAGTCGGTGGTTTTCGAGCGAGCCTACGTGACTCATCCGGTCTGCACTCCTTCACGCTCCTCGCTCATGACCGGAACGTGGCCGCATATCAACGGATGCACCAGGAACAGCGTTGCGCTCGATCGCCGGTTCCGCGTCTTGCCAGAGCTGATGCAGGACAAGGACTATCGCACCGCATACATGGGTAAATGGCACCTCGGCGAGGAAGGACCTGCGGGACGCGGGTTTCGCCAATGGATTTCCACTGAAGACCACGGTGACTACACCAATTTCCTCATCGCTGCGGGCGTCACGCCTGACAAGCAAAATGGACGATTCTCGGAATTGGTTATCAGCAACCTGCCGCTCGAACTATCGAGGCCGAAATTTCTTGAAAAGCACGCGTGCGAGTTCATCGAAAAACATAGTCGCGATCCTTTTGTTCTGGTTGTCGCTTTTGTGGAACCTCACTCGCCTTACAACGGTCCGCTCAACGATGAGCATCCGCTCGATCAGATGGATCTCGACTTTACGGCGACCGTTCCGGAGAGCGAAAATATTCCTCTGCGCTATCGTTTGATGCGAGAGTGGCAACAATCGGAAGCAGTTCTGGACCGGGAACGATTGCCCGCTCAATTGTTTTTCGGGATCACGGCCGAAGAATATCGGAGCATCAAACAGCGTTACCTGGGCCTGGTCACACTGGTGGATCAAAGCATTGGTGCCATTCTCGCCTGTCTGGAACGATTCGATTTGACTGACAACACGATCGTTGTTCATACGAGCGACCATGGCGATAGCTTGGGCGCGCATCATCTGTTCGGCAAAGAAGTAATGTTCGAAGAAGCCGCGCGGGTTCCGCTCTTGGTCCGACTGCCCGGTCACAAACGCGACAAAATCGTTCCGCAACCGGTGAGTCACATCGATTTCGTACCGACATTGCTCGATCTTCTCGGCCAGCCAAAGCACCCACAGTGCGCAGGCAAGAGCCTGCTGCCGATAATTCGCGAGGAAGCGATCCCGGAGGGAAGTATCTTCGTCGAGTGGGCCCCGAATCGAACGAAAATCAAGAAGGGAACATCACTGGCTTCGCGGCGCATGATCAAACGCGCCGTCGATGAGTGCACTCGGACAGTTGTTTCATCTGATGGGTGGAAACTTTGCCTGCGCGACAAGGATTTGAACGAATTATATAACCTGACCGATGATCCGCTGGAGACGCGCAATCTGTACTCAGACCGACAATATGCTTCCGTGATTTCACGTTGCGCGAGCGAAATTCACCGCTGGCAGGAATCCACCCATGACAGGCTGAAAGTCTGAGTATCGTGCGCACCGCGCCTATGGCTCAAAAGCGATAGCCGTGCAATTCGATTTCTCTGGCAAACGCGTTCTCGACGATTCTGCGTTGTTCGTCGTTAAACACAAATTGATACGGTCTCCGATCAGTCCGGTATTCTGATTTCGCTTCGATCCCAAGCGTGCCGTCGAAGGGGACGTTTAATTGCGAAAAAACTTCGCCAAGCTCCGCAAGGAGGTTTTCATAACGGAGAACTCGATCCACGATAATTTTCGAGCCAGAGCGGTCGGTGTATCGAAAATAGTTAATGGGAAATCTGCCGCGCGCGAGATACTCGTCTAGCGAAAGCGCGTCGCCTTTCCGCGCGGCGTGCATGTGGTAATGAGACAAAACTTTGTCCCACGGATTTCTTTCCACGCAGAATTTGAAGTAGCTGTTCCAAACTTGGCTGGGAACACGCTGCTGCACCTCAGATGCCGCCATATGACGGTAAAACTTTTCGCGACTCGTGATTGTGTGCTGCAACGCGGAGAAGAGTTTGCCTGGTCTTTCGAGAATTTCGGGAATCGGGTTGATGAATCCCTGATAATTGCGCGGCTGATGCCCTTCAATCGGTGGCGTGATTGGCGTGACGACGTCAGCCGGGCCGCAATATTTCGAAAGGAAAACCTCAATGCTAGTGCCTGCGGTCTTTGCCGTCTTGATAAAGACGAACTTGTATTTGTGAGATAGGATCATGCGTTTGTGCCGCAGAAGTGTGGAAGCACAGCGCAATCTGTCGCACGATTGATAAATGCTCGCCAGTACTCGCCCAATCGAACGATGCACCGTAACTTAGAAGCACGCGCCGATGATCTCTTTTCAGAAACGTTTTCTGTTCATTCATATTCCGAAGACGGCTGGTAATTCGATTCAGAGCATCCTCCGCGATTATTCCGAGGATGAACTCGTAGCTCTACGGAGCGAACAGGACGGGATCGAGCGTTTTGGGCTGCGCAATCCGAAATACAAAATCAAGAAACACTCAACGCTGGCCGAGTACAAGGCTGCCCTCGGGGAAGCTCAGTTTGGCGGCCTCTACAAGTTTACATGTGTGCGAAATCCATGGGACCGGATGGTCTCTTTATATTTTACCCCTACCCAAGAAATGGGAGCTTGGGACCGGAAGAAATTCAGAAAGGTCATTTCAAAAGCCCTGTCGGTCGCAGAATATCTGCAGCTGGATAAGGGCGAAAGAGATCCGTTCGACAACGCGGATTACGTAATGCGCTTCGAGAATCTGGCTGACGACTTTCGCACTGTGTGCGGTGCGTTGGGCATTTCGCCAACGACCCTGCCGCAGTATAACCGCTCCAGCCGCGAACATTATTCGAAATACTACGATGATGAGCTTCGGGAATTGGTACGGACACGGTTTGCTGCGGAGGTCGAACGTTTTGGTTATACGTTCGAGCAGCGATAGAACCTACAATTTTCCAAGCGTCACGTACTCGCCGTTCGGATGGCGAAACCACTCTGGCAACTCAATCCCTGCCGCCACCATGCTCTCGTAACAGTTTTGCGTAATCACACCTCTCTGGGTGCTTTCTCCAAAAACTGCAAAATTTTCCTTCGTCACAAATAGCCGGTGCTCAGCCAATTTCGGCACGTCGTTCTTTAGATCATCCATCACCTTGGCATTGGGAATATGGTCTGGCAGATGGGTGAAGAGGTACCGCAGCACTTTGGCGCGCAGGAGCTGATGAATCCAAATCTGGAACCAGGCCTTACGCTCAAAGTAAACGTCGCCGAACGGATTTCGGATTTTGTGACGGTGCAGGGCAAGCTTGGGATTGGTCAGTGTCACCCTGCATCTGCAGAATAAAAGACCATCTACTTCTGGCGAACGCATGGCGTGTGAAATCAGGCTCGCAATTTTGTCCGTGACGAGCTGGATCGGATATTTGTCGTCCACGCACCAGTACACCCACTCCTCATCGTCGATGTTCGCAAGCAAATGCAAAACCGTCGCCTTAATATCCGAGGGAGACGTGAAATATTTGATCCGTTCGTCATCGACACCGCCAAGCTCTTGATAGGGAACATGAAAGACAAACGGATGGTCCGGCCACAATCGTTCGTACTGAACGATCAGATGCTGCGTGATCGCTCGATATCGATCGCAGGTCAGAACGATCGCCTTGATTTTATCCGGTGAACTCATAGCCAAACCGCTCGATATCTACTTTGAACTTGTTTGCGATCACATCTCTCGTTCTGCGCGTGTAGTATTCTGTGTAGTGCCGCGCCCGCGGATTAGCTCTTTGATGCGGCAACTTCTCGGTGATGCCGAGCTTTTGCGCCACGAAAGCCCAGTCCTCGTCGAGCCGTTCGAACTTCCCAATGAAATCGGCGAGCACATTTCCGTTGGGATCGACAAACCAATCCAATTGGTAGCGATGCGGAGATGAGTGGACGCAAGTGCTGCTGCTGTACTCGATCCAATCGACAAATTCTTCGAAGGTCATTTTGTTTCTGAGCTGTAGCGCTTCGGCGCGCTCATAGAGCGAGACGACACGGTCCCACGGGTTGCGCACGAATCCGAATTTGAAGTACGTCTCGAATTGTTTGCGCCCGATTTCTCTCCGGCGCTCCTCCGGAAGCAACAGATACAGAGACGCCAGGATCCGGTTCTTTCTTCCTCCATAGCGCGTCCAATACGTCTCCATCTGATTTTTGATCTGCCACAAATTGAGATGCGGCTTCCAGGCCTTCCCGAGAATGGCTCGGACGCTGGTCGAGCCAGTCTTGGGCACCTCAACAAAAATGCACTTGTATTTATGGCAGATCACGTCACTCGGCTTGTCATTTTATATTGTTCTTTCGTGTTGTCGCGCCCACGTTGGGCGGTGAAAATAAGGCCGACAGTTTCGCACGCTGCTTCTGAATTGAAAAATCTCGCAGGCATCAGAAAGTGAAGCTCCGCGCGGGTCGGTAGCTCAATCGGTAGAGCAGCGCCCTTTTAAGGCGTTGGTTCCGGGTTCGAGTCCCGGCCGACCCAGCGAATCTGTAGCCGCGTCTCTGTGAGACGCGCGCACGTCGCCCATAGGGCCGCGACTAGAGCGAAATGGGGCGCGGCGCGGCAGGTGGAGGCGCATCGCTCCAAATTGATTCGCGTTCACTCGCCTGCCAACGCTGGAGTGCGCGAACACGGGTATCCGTTCGTGGTTAAACCGCCGTGAGCAAATCGCGCAGCGAATTCTTTTGTCGGTCTAAACGAAAGATCGACAGGCCTGCCTCGCTGGCCGCTTTCCAATCGCGTTCCGAATCATCGCCGACATGGAGGACCTCGTTCGGTTTTAGACCGATTAACTTTACCGCGCGCCGGAAAAGTTCCGGGTCGGGTTTGTCCGCACCGATCTCACTGGAAACGAAAACGTACGCAAAATATTTCGAAATGCCGAGGTGCTCGAGGATGAACCGCAAGCGCCCATCGAAATTTGAGATGACCCCGAGCTGAAAGCGCCGCTGCAGTTTCTCCAAGACGTCAACAACCTCGGGATACAATTCCCAAACGCCGGCCTCGGCAAAATGTTCGTAGGCGATTTCGAAGAAATTGTCGCGATCAAATTCGCTTAGTGAAGGCGCGACCTGATCGAGCACAAGATCGACAAGTTCGCGCCACCAGCCTTTATCATCGTTCTCGCACGGCCCGTCGATGGGGGCGCGGGGCGGCATTCGTTCCCAGGCCGCGAAAAACGCGCGATCTAGCTGCTGTGCATCAAGTGTCAAACCAACCTCACGTCCGACCAGCGCATAATGATCCCCCACCGTCTTGGTCAGATAGAAGAGCGTTCCAACCGCATCAAAAAAGATCGCTTTTAATGGTTTCTCTTTGTTTTTTATAATCATGAACGCGCTTGATCGATGGAAAATTGTTTTGATGCTGATTGCAATCTTTGTTGCAGGCGCGGTGACCGGCGGGTTGCTCACGATCCGCGCGGCAATATACGAGATGCCGCGACGGAGCGAGCTGCCACAGGGAACGCCCTTTGCGGTGGATCGCTGGCGCGCACGCTTGCGTCTCACGCCCGAGCAGGACCTGAAGCTGAGGCCGATTGCGCAGCAAGCAGACAATGAGTTGCGCAACCTGTATGCGTTGAATTTGCGCGAGATAGATGGAATTCTCGATCGTGCGCAAGATCGAATGAATCCGATCCTTCGGCCGGATCAGCAGCAACGATTGCGACAAATGGTGGAAGAACGAAAACAACATCTGGAGCAATGGTTCAACGTGCCCGAGCCACACCTGCCGTGATATGAGCGATGAGCTGCGTGTTTCACTGAAACGGATGCAATCCGCTGGCGAAGAACTGGCGAACAGCATCAGTCACGGTATCGGCTTGTGCGCAGCGTTAATCGGCGCGCCGATTCTTCTGCTGGAAGCTCGTCGTAGTAGCCCCGGCTTTTTTCTCGGCGCGGTGATTTTTGCGCTCACGCTGTCGATGTTGTATCTCGGTTCAACGCTGTACCACGCGTGGCCGCAAACGCGCGGGAAATCGGTTTTGCGGACGTTGGACCACTCGGCGATCTTTTTGCTGATCGCCGGGACATATACGCCATTTACGCTCGGCCCGCTTCGCGGATTGTGGGGTTCGTCCATACTCGCCGTTGTTTGGGCGCTCGCCATTTTCGGCGTGATTCTAAAAGCGACGCGCGGAGCGTCGCGCCATCCGAAACTGGGGATGACGCTTTATCTTGGCACAGGATGGCTGGCGCTGATTGCGGTTCGTCCGATGATGTTGGCGATTCCGTTTGCGGCACTGTTCTGGCTGGTAGCCGGTGGCGTCGCCTATACCACTGGTGTGGTCTTTTTCGTCAACCAACGCCTGCGCTACAGTCATTTCATTTGGCATTTGTTTGTGCTGGCCGGTTCGAGCTGCCATTTTCTCGCGGTTCTCTCCTGCTGCGCAACTTAAAGGGAGTGCCGGTTGAATCGATTCGGCTTTTCATGCGGCGAAGCCGATGATTGGACAAGAGGAGTCGACGGGCGGATTAATCTACATGCTGCCGGTGGAGCACGACGATCCAATTAATGCAAAGATTCTCGCAGTCTCGGAGGACAAGATCGAAGGCTTCGTGCGCGAGCCGTTCGAGGAAATTGCGCGACGCTCAGGCGTAGATGTCGATCGTGTGATGGCACGCATCACAGCGATGCTGCGCGCGGGAACGATCCGCCGCGTCCGGCAAACGCTACTGGCGACCAATCTGGCTGATGGCGCGCTCGTGGCGTGGAAGGTTCCTGAGGATAAAATCGACGCCGCCTTCGACTGGATGTTCCAACGCGATCCGTTTTCGGGTCACGTGGTCCTTCGCTCCACCGATACGGTTAGCGCCGGATCGGATTACAAATTGTGGACGACCGTGAAAGTGCCGCATGGATTTTCGCTGGAGCAACACTGCGAATTGCTATCGAAAAAAGTCGGCGCCGAGCGTTTTCGCCTGATGCCGGCGAAAGGAATTTTTACTCTCGGCGTTGGACACGTGCGCCGAAAAACGATCGAGCCGGGCAGCAAGGCAGATCAGGCGGCAAAAATGATTCCGGTGCAAGTTGTCGATCTTAGCGAGCACGAATGGAAGGTTTTGCTCGCGCTGAAGCGCGAATTGGCTCCCGAAGAAATTCAGCCAACGCCCTGGGCAGCCCGGGCGGAAGAAGCGGGTGTCTCGCTTGATGAATTTTATCGCGTCGCCGAGCAGCTGAATGCGCGGAAGGTCATTGGGCGTTTTTCAACTTTTCTGGAACACGTCAAGCCGTCGGCTGGTGGAGTTCGTGTGACGCGTTTCAATGCGCTGTTTCACTGGGCAATATCGCAAGGTCGCGAGATTGAAGCGGGCGGCGAAGTCGGCCGGCATCACATCCTCACCCATTGCTACTGGCGCGAAGCAGGTCCCGAATTTAAGAATGTCAACATCATGGCTGTGGCGCACGGCACGGATAAACAATTGCTTTTAGACCACAAAGCCGCGATAGATCGACATCTTCGCGCGAGCACCATCCCAGTGGCATACACGAACGTTTTCTGGGGCGGACGCAGCGAGATCAAGCCATCGGAAATCTCGCCACATGTGTATCGCGAATGGTTGCGCGAGGTGGAAGCGTAATACGCTCTGCAAACTACCCTGCCGAAAACCTGGCAGCCGCGTCGAGGTGGATCGACCGCTCCATCGAGCGACGTTCAAATAAATGCGGCTTTGCCGCCTAGATTTGGCATTGAGCAGAGACTTCTCGATCCACCTTCAAGAAGCAAAACTCTCTGCATAAGTCCGGTCCAACTTTCTCAGGACCGCCACAGCAAACTTTTGACGATCAACCTGTCGACCCAGCGCCATGGCCAGCGAAATTGCCCGGCTTTGCAGCTCCTTCGGGAAATCTTCAAGCGACTGATTCACATTACTTCCGATACCGACGATGGCGAGGTGTGGCGCTTTTTCCTGCGCGCGCATCTCGACGAGCACCCCAGCGACTTTGCGCCCATCAATCCCGACGTCGTTTGGCAGTTTGATCGTTGTTTTGAGAGAAAATTCGTTTCGGATCGTCTCGGAAATAGCTTCGGCAGCCCAAGCGGTGAGTTGCGGGGAATTGCTCAGGTCGATCTTGGGTCGCAAAAGGATGGAGAACCAAAGCCCTTTCCTCGCCGTCGACTCCCAGCGATTGCCGCGCTGTCCTCGCCCGGCGGTTTGATGCTCGGCGAAAAGCACCAAGCCCTCCTCTGAATTTGGCCTTGTGATTCGCAAAATAGCATCATTGGTCGAGCCAGTTTGCTTGAGCACGGTAATCTCGCCACCAATGACAGCACCGCCGAGATCGGCTCGCAGCTCTTTAGCGATCAAACGATCCAACACCTCAACCCGGGACATGGGTCATTTCCAAGCCGATGTCGATTGCGCGTGCCGCATGTGTAAGACTGCCGACAGAGATATAATCCACTCCGGTGGCTGCAAAGCGGTTCACATTCTTGAGAGTGATGCCGCCGCTCGCTTCGAATTCGATACTGTCTTTTCTCAGCGCGATGGCCTCCCGAATTTGAGCAGGCGTCATGTTGTCGAGCATGATTACGTCAATCCCGTCAATTTCGACGAACGCGCGAACTTGTTCGAGATCATCGGCCTCGACTTCGATTCGGATGTTTGGTCGTTCCTGGCGAAGCTGTTTAATCCGGTCTGCCAAACTGGAGAGTCCCTCCAAAGTAGCCAGATGATTGTCTTTCACGAGCACCATGTCGTATAAGCCGAAACGGTGATTGCCGGCTCCACCGGCAAGCACGGCGGCTTTTTCCAACGTTCGCAGCCCGGGAGTGGTTTTTCGTGTATCCAAAATTTTGACTCGATGCTTCCCGACGGCGTCCACAAATTGGCGCGTCAACGTCGCGATACCGCAGAGGCGCTGTAGAAAATTCAATGCGACCCGTTCTGCCTTGAGAATCGAACGTGCCAGGCCACGAACCTCGATAATCACATCCCCGGCAACAACTTCGTCGCCTTCGCGCCGAGTGATCTGGGTGTCCATCGATGGATCGACTTGCCGGAAAACTTCCGCCGCGGCTCCGGTGCCAGCAACAGTGGCTTTTTCACGTGCGATGATGCGCCCGGTCGTGCGCAGCGTCTCTGGCACAAAGAAGTCCGTGGTGATATCGCCTTGGCCGATGTCTTCTTTGAGCGCGGCGGCGATCGGATCGTAACGGTCAGGCTTCATGGGCTTGGATTGCTCGCTGGGCTTGATAAACGCATCGCCCACGCATGCAGATTTTCAAATTTGCGGCTGGCCCGGCAGCAAAAATGCGAAGTGCGAAAGCCCCTCTTTTTGGGGAGCTCGCCAATCGCTTGTCGATGTTTCTCATAAGAAGCGACCGCGACCGGGCCGGCAACAATCAAGCCGGCTTCATTGCTTTGCGGCGGAATGGTAGGGACAAAAAAAATGATTCGGGCAGCGCACGCTAAGGAGAAACAATGAATCTAAGAAAACGTGCTAACCGCCCGAATCGCCTTAACCTGTTGAGTTGGACACTCCGTCACGGTCTTCGTTCGAATTTTTTACGAAAAATCCGTGTCTGATGTTAATTCCTGGCGTTCGATTATGCCAAATTCGTGTGGAGGCGGTCTGCGACGGTCGCAAGAAAGCGGGGCTCTCCAAGCGGAAGTGAGAGCGTCACCCGCCTTCAAAGCTACGAGGTGGCAGGCAGACACGCCGCTACAGAAGATTCCCCTGCACGCCAGTACTCGTTCGAGCAGCCTCGTTGCGCACTTCCTGTAGAAGGGACTTAAACTCGCATTTTTCCAGTGCCGCAATAAGCGCGGGATAATTGGGCTCGATTCGGAGATCATCGATGGGCACGGGCAATTCAAGATGACAATCCAAATCAATCATTTTCCGGTTTTGCAAAATTTGCTCGAGTGCGGTGGCGAGCTTTTCGCGGGTACGCGCGCTCTTAACTTTATCGACATTGGCGAGCAGCGGCTCCAGTCCGCCAAATTCGCGAATCAATACCGCCGCTGTTTTGCGGCCCAGTCCGATTCCGGGAATGTTGTCCACCGAATCGCCGGTCAACGCCAGGACATCGCCGATCAGCTTCGGTGGAACTTCCCATTTGGCAGTGACCTGATCTTCGCCCAGCAAGGCGAACGCGTCCTTTGGCGAAGCCAAATCCGCCTTGGCCGTCGTGTAAACTTTCACGCAGGAACCGACCAGCTGATAGAGGTCCTTGTCGTTGGTGGCGAGGACCACTTCCATCCCGCGGCGCTTGCATGCGGCCATTGCATAACAGCCCATCAAATCGTCGGCCTCAGTATTCGGCACTAAGATATTTTTGAAGCCAAGCAGAGGTGTTAATGTTTTTTGAATGAAATCGAGCTGCGGGATCATCGGCATTGGCATCTCTTTGCGCGTCTCCTTGTAGGCAGGTTGCAATTCCACTCGCCGCTGCGGCAGGCCTTCGTCCCACACCACGGCGCCCAGCTCCGGCTGCAAATGTTTCACCATCAGTCGCAAGGTTTTTGTGAAACCGAAAATGGCGTTGGTCGGTTCGCCCCGGGAATTGGACAGATTCGGGATCGCGAAAAATGATCGGTAAACGTAATAATGACCGTCTATCAGCAGAAGCTTCACAACTGGAACATAGACGTCACGGACTGTGCGGCCAGCGGGCATTTTGTCGGCCTTCTGCACCTGTTTCAGCGGAGTGCAACTTCGCTGGCCACACAAACTCTAAGTCTATGTCGTCTCTCCAAATGCATTCACGAGACGCATTTGTGGTCTAGTCTTCCGCGTTATTCCCGCTTAGATCAGTGCATGACCGAGGAATGGATCGTGCGTGTGCAGGGTAAGGAATACGGCCCTGCGGATATCGAGGCGCTCCGCGAATGGAAAGCAGAAGGCCGGCTGCTTCCAGGAAATGAAGCGCGGCGCGCAGATGTCGATCTTTGGACCACGGCGGCGGAAATTCCCGGTCTGTTCGATGCAGCAGCGCCCGCCGCGGCGAGTGGCTGGCAGCCAGCCCCGCCGCCACTACAACCTCGTCGTGGTTTTGCGCAGATTGTGGCGGAGGCGTTTAGGATTTATCGCAAAGGGTTTCTGCAGTTCCTTGGTCTTGCGCTTGTCGTGGCAGTGCCTTCCATCGCCGCCCAATTAACCAGTGCCACATCGGGCGCATCGCTGAATGCAGAGCCGGATTTTCGTACACTGATCGCGGCGGCGTTCGGTCTTTGCATGACTGTGCTCACGATGGTGCTGTGGCCCATTTATATCGCGAGCATTCAAATTCTTAGTGCCGAAATCGGCGGCGGGCGCCGCATTGGTCTTGTCGCTGCGCTGAATGAAGCCGTGAAATTTTGGCCGCGCATCGCCACGCTGTGCGTCTTCGTCTATGGCGTTTTTTTCCTACTGACAATTTTCGCGCTCGCAGTCGCGGTGATGATTGTCGCCGGCGCGTCTTCGTTAGCCGTGATCTTTTTCGCGCTGGCCTTGCTCATGATTCAAATTTGGATGTTTGGGCGTTTCTTCATCAATGTTCTTTTCTGGCAGCAGTTTGCCGTTCTCGAAAGCGCCGGCGTCGTCGATTCATTACGCGAAAGCAGAAATCTCGCGCGGAGCGGGCACAGCCTCGCTTGGTTTCAACGGCCATTGTGGCGCGGAGCGTTTCTCGTTTCAATTTGGACCGCCTTTGTGCTGGCGATAACGCTCGGCCCGGAGTGGTCAACGCTGCGGCATTATTTTAATGAGCTGACAACGACGCAAGATCCACAGGCGCTCCTGCAACAACTTACCGCAACCCAGCAAGCGCACAGCTTTGATATATCCCATTTCGCGCTGAATCTTTTGCAAAGGATTCTCCAGCCGTTGCTCGGAATCGCATTTGTTGTGCTTTACTTCGACAGCAAATCCGATCGTCGCCGACCCGGGTTCGGCCCATGATGATCGATATTAAAGGGATCCGTTTCCCCTGCAGCTCGTTCGGTCATTCTGTTAATTGTGAATCTTTCGGGCGAATGCCGAATTGGGCCAGCCTCGAGACCACTTTCTCCATTGGCAGGCCGACGACGTTTGTGTAGGAGCCGTCGATTTTTGCAATGATCTCTGCGCCGCATCCTTGCGCGGCATAAGCGCCGGCCTTATCGAGCGGATCCACTTTCGCGAGGTAATTCTCGATCGTTGCGGTGCTCAAACGGCGAAAACGAACACGGGAAAGGTCATGAAAAATTGCCGATCGTCCGGTCGCGAAACGATAAATGAAAACGGCGGAACAAACTTCATGAGTTCGGCCGCTCAAGCGCCGTAGAATCTGCGCAGCCTCGTTTAAGTCCGCCGGTTTACCGATGATTTTCCCCTCCAGCGCGACCAGTGTATCGGCTGCGAGCACGATCTTGTCTGGATACGCTCGCGCCACCGATACCCCTTTTCGGATTGCATTCCACGTCGTCAGTTCGCGCAACGTAAGATCGAGATGGAACTTTTCCGCGACGCGCGGAGAGACGGTTTCAAATTCGAAGCCGGCTTCAGAGAGCAATGCGGCCCGCCTTGGCGAGCAGGATGCCAGCACTAGTAAAGCGCTCGCGCGCACAACAGTCGGAGGTCTGGTTATGGATTCGGCGAGACGGGCGGAGCCGGATTCTTTTTATTAAAAATGTCCGGCAGCTTCGTTTCTTTAAAATCACTCGGGATAGTGAACTCGCTATCGTTAATCGGATCCTGGTTTACGGAGGTGATCGTGCTGGTGATTTCCGTAGCGTCAGCCGAAGGGCGCGTGCCCCGGTCGGTTGCCTGATCTTCCCTACCGATGATCATGCGTGTGCGGATCGGCAGCCCCGGGAAATCGCGAAAGTCGGGCATTCTTGTGTTGGCCGCATCCCAGAATTCGGATTTAATCGATTGCAGTTGCGCCAGAATGGCAGCGCCGTTGGGATAATTGGGTGCGATCCAGTAGATGGCCTTGAAATCGGGCGCATCGTACGTGTATCGCTCCGTTTCGTAACCGTTTACCGTTTCCTTCTGGCCGCTCGGCATCAGCTTCGGTTTTTCAGAGGCTCCTTTCTTGCTGTTAAACTTGTCTAACATAGCCGTGACCGCCTTCATTTTGTCCGGCGAAATGCGGATGATACTCTTTTGGTCGTTCAACAGAGTGATTACTTCGCCGGTCCTTGCATCGAAAATCGTAGTGACTTGTGACGAAGCATCAATGCGCGCTTTGTCACCTTTGATTTTGATTGTCATATTCGTGCCGCCTCCAGTTGCCTCGACTGCCTGATCCTTTTGCGCTTGCGATGTCGGCCGCAGCGTTGAGGCGTAAACAATCGTGAGGTCAGCACGGACGGGAAAGATGAAAGAAGCGCTCAGCGCGACCGAATAGAGTGCAATTTTCATCCATAACACAGCTAGATGTCCTCCGTAAAAATGCAAGGCACAGCGCCGCTAACTGGTTAGATAGCACAGGGCTCCAGTTCGGTCGCCGCGGCGACACGGACTCGCTGCGCCTAGCCTGTGGCGCGGGCAAGACGCGGCCTTGCCTGACAGTTAACGATCCTGCGTCTTCAGCAGCTTAATCGCGTCGCGCAACTCCGCCGCCCGCTCATAGAGTTCCTTGGCAATTGCGGCTTCCATCTCGCGCTCCATGATTTCCAACTTCGATCGCGGGCGTTTCGCTTTCACTTCCTCGAGCCATTCGTCAAGGAAGGCAATCTCCGAGCTTTTCGATATAAGCTCGGGAAAATTTGAGTGTTGAAAAAAATCTGCAATAGCCTCGCGCCCACGCTCGATTTCAGCCACGGCTTCAGCAAATTTGCCTTCGCCAAGAAGAATGGAGGCTTTGGCGCGCGTGTTCATCATGAGCACGTAAGGCCGGAACTGTTGCAAGCTCCAGGAAAGCTCGTCGCGATCCGTGTGCTCGGTCACAAACGTGAAAAGATCGAGATTCCGTTGGGTGTCGCGCACCACACCTGTGAAATCGTTGATCTGAAACAGACTCAAATAACGATGATAATATTGAATCCCTTCCTGCTGAAGCTCAGCGCATTGTTCGGGCGTGAGCTCGTAAGCTTCGCCCTTCTGCTCCGCGCGGGCCGCCCGCTTTTGATGATAATCCAGAAGCGACTCGCAGTTGTGCGGGCGTTGACCATCGGGACGTCCGATCATTTCCATCTGGAGCACACCAAGATCGACGCGCAACTGCAGTTTCTCGCGCCCATCGAGGCCGGTGATCTTGCGCACTTTGATGTTGCCGTTCTCGTGAGGCCAATCTTTCAGGATGGTATTCAAATCCAAACTCATCGCAGGAGGAACATCGGACATTTAACCTTCGCTTGTCAATAAAGTCGCGGCCGGCAGTCCTGTAGAGGCAGCTGTACCGGCTGCATTTCCCTGGCGCGTTATCGGGGGCCGACTGCAACTCATCGGGATTTTGCAGGCGACACGCCTGCCGCTACAGTTCAGAAATGGAAAATGCGATCGACTCGTTCATCCGCTTCCTCGCGGTCGAGCGCGGTCTGTCGGAAAATTATCAGCTCTCCACCCAAAGATCGTTGAGCGAATTCGCGCACTGGTGCGCCGTGAAGAAAAAGATCGACAATCCACGCGCCGTGGCTCTGCCGCTCATAAGCGAATATCTCGCAGACCGTAAGCGCACCGGCCTTTCCGCCTCTTCAATCAAACTGATTGTGGTCGCACTGAAGATCTTCTTCCGGTTTTTGGCCAGTAGAGGCGCGGTTGAGAGCGACCCTGCTGAAGCGCTTGGGCTCCCCCGGATCGAGCGTTATCTGCCCGAGACGCTCAATGAACTGCAAGTCGAGCAGTTCTTGGAAAGAATCGACACGAAAGTGCTCCATGGGTTGCGCGATCGGGCGATGATTGAGCTGCTTTACGCGAGCGGGTTGCGCATTTCCGAACTGGCGAATGCGCGGCTTGAAAATTTCAATTTCGAGGAGCGCATGGTGCGCGTGACTGGCAAAGGAAACAAGACACGAATTGTGCCGGTAGGCCGCAAAGCTTGCGAAGCGCTGGCAGCGTATCTCTCCACAGAACGGCCGAAACTGGTCAAGCGCCGCAGCAGCAGTGAGATTTTTCTTTCGGAGCGCGGCACGAAATTAACAACGGCGCGTATCTGGCAGATCGTAAAAAAACATGCTCGGCACGCCGGGCTGGAGAAGAACATTTATCCCCATCTTCTCCGGCACAGTTTTGCGACGCATCTACTGGGGAACGGCGCCGACCTGCGCATTATTCAGGAAATGCTCGGTCATGCGGATATTTCGACCACACAAGTTTACACGCATGTCGATCAACAGCGCCTTAAAGCCGTCCATCGACAATTTCATCCGAGAGCATGATTTCCGTTTCTGTAGAAGCAGCCGTGTCGGCTGCGACGATTTAGAGTTCGCAGCCGGCACGGCTGCCACTACAGTCTGTCTTCCATGAAACGCATCATCTTCCTCGTGACCGCAGGAGCGGTCGTCGCATTCGCCGGCTGGTACGTCTGGAACCTTTCCCAGCAAGCTTCGAGCGCGTCCGTAAGCATGCTTCTACCGCGGGAAACAATTTTTCTGGCGCATATGCAGGATTTCAATCGGACGCGGGATCAATGGCATCAATCGGATCTTTATCAGCTCTATAGGGAACCTGCCGTGCAGGATTTTCTTCGTAAACCGCTGGCGAACCTTCCAAAAAGAGATGCGGCCTCTCAAACGTTGCGCGAGATCGAGCAACTCGATCCCAAGAACGCTTTTTTCGCCGTGACATCGATCGACAATAATAGCCCAAAACTTGTGGGCGGCTTCCACTTCCGAGGCAGCATCGCAGACGCGGAGCGAGTAATCGGCAAATGGCGATCGACGTTTTTGGAAAAAAATCCGGGCGCGAAGCATGAGAAGCTTCAATACGAACGCCACGAAATCGAGCTCGTGACGGCGGCTACGTTTACACTCGCGACGGCGTACGATCGCCCCTGGTTTTTCGCCGCGACCGATCTCACGGAATTAAAGGCACTGCTCGATCGCGCTGACGGTCGCACCAGGAATCCAAAGGAGACACTCGACACGGACGAGGCGTATCGCGCGGCGACCTCTCGCCGGCCATCGAATTACGCGGTGTCTTTCTACCTGCAACCGAAGACATTTGCCGAACGCCTTGCTGCCCTGCGGGCTGCAGTCCAGTCGTCGGCGGCGGCAAAACAGCGGACCATGCTGGAAAAAGTGCGAACTATTTCTGGGGTGACGCGCTTCGAGAACGGAAAAATACACGATCTGCTCTATCTGGGGATGCCGAAGTTGGAGCAGGACGTAACACTCACCCGGTCTTCGCTGACGCTTGGAACCAAAGAGACGTTCTTCTACCTGTCGATGCTGCTCAATCTCGGGGAAAAAATCGACACACTAAATCAGGCGGCAGGCATCGGCGGCGCAGTGCAGAAACTGTTTCAGGCGTTCTCTGATAGCGGGATCGCAACCGATGATTGGAACGCTGCATTTGGCATGGAACTGGGATCGTTAGCGGATTGGCCGTCGAGCGCCCATTGGCCGTCTTTACTTCTGACGCTGCCAGTGAAGGACTTGACTAAAGCCGGCGAGATCGTCGAGGCTGCCACGCGTGCCGATGACAACGCGATCTGGACCCGGACGGAGAAGAATGGCGTACATTATTTCTCAATGCAGTCACCTGCGAGTTTCATCGCAGTTACGCCGACGATCGCCTTGTCGAGTCGGATCCTCATCGCCGGTTTCAACCCAGTCTCGGTGGAGGAAGCGGTAAAGCGCAGCGGAGGCACGTCGTCGGAACTTGCGGATTCGCAGGCTTATAAGGCGGCCGAGCGGTTGTTGCCGGCGCCAACCAATTTCTTTTCCTACGTCGATTCGGCGCTTCTCTATTCCCGGCTCGATGCCTCGCTCCGTCCAATGTTGTTGATGGCTGCCGCTTTTATGCCGGCGCTGACGGGTTCCGTCGATCTTAGCAAACTTCCGTCGCCGGAGGTCATCACAAAACACCTGAGCCCGATCGTTTTTTCACAAAGATATGATCGCGATGGCTACGTGGCCGAATCCGTCGGGCCGATAACGCTCGACCAATCGGTGATCGGGCTTGCCATTCTCAGCGGCCTTGGTGCCACTGCACGTCAGAGGGCTGGCAGCGGCTTAACCGGATGGGGTTCTTCGCCGGCAGTAAGCCCGCAGCCGCCTGCATTAAGTAGTAGTCCGTCACCTACGCCTAGCCCGGGTGGGACGCCATAGTTTGTAGGGGCAGGCGTGTCGCCTGCCGAATTTTGGAATGCAGCCGACACGGCTGCCACCACAGGAGGTGGCGTTGCAGCCGGGGTCGCTGACCCGGATCAAACGTCCATCATCGAGCATCGAGAATCCGACATCATGTCGCGTCGTTGCTCCGCGCTGCGCCATTTCGGCACTCCTCCGGGTTTAAAAGAAAACTGCTGCAGTCTGTGAAAAACGTGCTATGTTGCTAGCCCTATGGCTATTCTAAAGAAAAACGCGTTTTCCCGTCGAGTTCCTGACCTGGTGACTGAGGAGCTGGTTGCTGTCCTCTCCCGGCGCTCGTCGTTTGAGTTTAAACAACTCTTCGACATTGTGCACGAGAATCTTCGGGCCCGGAATGCAGCCAGTGGTGGCGAGGAAATGCTGCGGCTGCGAGCTTACGAGAAGTTGCAAAACCTTGTGGCCCGCGGCGCGGTCAAGAAGAATGGCAAGAAATACAAGGGCTTGCCTTCGGCTTTGGCCAGCGCGATTACACAGCACAATGGCCATCTGGCCGGCGTAAAATAAGGGCCGTTCAGGCGAAAGCAGAGTTACCTTCAGCGGAGGTTTCTGGATGCTGCGAGAATATCTGCCGGTGCTTCTGCAGATCATCGTAGCAATACTGTTCGCTGCATCGGCATTACTCGTTAGCGTTCTGGTGGGAGCAAGCGGCAGGCGCACGCGAGCCAAAGATACCGCCTATGAATGCGGCATGATCCCGCAGGGGGAAAGGCAGCCGCGCTTCAGCGTGAAGTTTTACCTGGTGGCGATGCTCTTCATTTTGTTCGATCTGGAGATCGTGTTCATGTATCCATGGGCGGTGGTTTACCGAGACGCGATCAAACAGAGCGGTGTCATTTTCTGGAGCATGTTCAGCTTCATTTCTATTTTGATGGTCGGTTACGTTTATGCGCTCAAAAAAGGCGCGCTCGACTTCAAGAGATAGAGGTCTTAATCGGTTTTCCAATTCGCGTTGATTCGCGCCCGCCACACCGTAGTCCCTGGCTCGCCGGAGCTTTAGCGAAGGTGGCTCGGCGAAGGCTGGTGTTTCGCGGGCTTCAACGTTGTAATTTTCTAGCCCAATCCGTGTTATCAGCCTAATCCGCAGTAAGTGTTCGGTTGCAGCTGCGCCGCGCATCCGTGGTTCCGTTAGTCGGCGGCAAATTTCATTTTGCTTTTTGCTCGACTCGGCCCGGCACGATTTTGTAAAATTTGATCTCGTCTACAGCTCACATGAACACCAAAATCGTACCGATAGGTTGTGCCGCAATTTGCGTGGCGCTGCTTTGCGCAATAGCAATCGCCGCGTACGCAGCCACCATCACAGTTACCAACACGAATGATAGCGGCGCTGGCTCGCTGCGCCAGGCCCTTGCTGACGCGAACGACGGAGACACAATTAATTTCGATCCCGCGCTCAATGGACAGACCATCAACCTGACCAGCGCCGAGCTTGCGATCGACAAGAACATCACCATCAGCGGCCCGGGCCCGAATCTGCTCACGGTGTCGAGATCTTCCGGCACGTTCCGGATCTTCCATGTCTTGCCCGGGCACACCGACACGATCCAAGGCCTCACGATCAGTGGCGGCAACGGTACCCCAAATGGCAGCGGCGTCTTGAATGATCACGCCGTGCTGACGATGGACAGTTGCGCCGTGCAGAACAACTCCACCCAGTACAACTACGGTGGCGGTGTTTACAACGACGGTTCAGGGGCGGCGCGACACTGTCGATCCTCAACAGCATTGTCAGCGGCAATCGTGCCTATGCTGGCGGCGGCATCTTCAACGATGCCTCCTATGGCGGCAGCGCGACACTGTCGCTGATGAACAGCAGCGTGGATGGAAACGTCGCTTATCATAGCGAAAATTTTGGTGGCGGCGAGGGCGGCGGCATCTTCAACTACGGGACGCTGACGATTACCAACAGCACCATCAGCGGCAACGGGGCTGGTGCACCCGATCCGTTCCCCGCGGGCACTGGCGGCGGCATCTACAACAGCGGCGGGACGCTGACGATCACCAGCAGCACGATCAATAGTAATCAAGTCTGGCTCGAAGGCGGCGGCATCTCCAGCGGCGGGACGCTGACGATTACCAGCAGCACCGTCAGCGGCAATGGGGGCTACCGGCCAACATGATGGCAAGCCGTGGGGCCATGGCGGCGGCATCTCTGGCGGCGGCACGATCACCAACAGCACTCTCAGCAACAACTATGCTGTCCTCTCAGGTGGCGGTATCGAAGGCGGCGCGACATTGGGGAACACCATCCTCAACGCAAACGCACCAGAAAATATTTACGGCGGAGCCATCTCTCATGGGTATAATCTCAGCAGCGATGACGGCGGCGGTAATTTGACGGGTCCAGGGGACCAGATCAATACCAATCCACTGCTTGGACCGCTTCAAGACAATGGAGGACCCACGTTCACCCATGAGCTGTTGAGTGGCAGCCCGGCCATTGATGCAGGAGACCCGAACTTTACTCCGCCGCCTTACTACGATCAGCGCGACCCGGGTTTTTGGCGCGTGCGTAACGATCGCATTGACATCGGGTCGTTTGAGGTGCAGGCGGGGACGACACCAACACCAACGCCAGCCCAAATCAACCTCAGCGCCGTAGGGCGCAGAGTGCAGGGGAGGCACACGGTGGATCTCACCTGGAGCGGAGCGAACTCCGCCAACATCGACATCTACCGTGATGGAATGTTGATTGCTACGGTGCCCAACAACGGGTCCTATAAGGACTTCATCGGTGTGCGTGGTGGCAACGCGCGTTACACTTATAAGGTGTGCGAAGCGGGCACCCGGACCTGCTCCAACGAAGTGACGGTGAGATTCGGCGGCCCCCCACTGTAGCCACCCTGAAGGCTTTCGGGATTGACCGGGGCGGATTCATCTCCTAATTTTTGGAAGCCGATTAAAGCCACTAAGGCTCAGCTATGTTAGCTCTGATTTATCTGGCGCTGGCGATTTATCTTGGCGATTTTCTCTGCCGGCGATTCTACCGGTTTGTGTCTGTTGTCCATCGATGGGCAGCAGCCGTAATCACAGGGCTGCTAATTAGCTCGTGGTTTACTTACCTAGCCGGGCTGCTTTTCGCTCACGCAAAGCAGCCACTGCTATGGAGCAATGCGTTGTTCTTTGTGGCAGCAATCGCCGTGCTATGTTGGTCCGCTTGGAAAAGGAAGGTTAGAAGGTCCGCTCAGACTAATAGCAATCATTCCCATGCGACGAACTTATACCTCATTCGTCCTAAGGGTTCAAGCATAACTGACTGGGTGCTGATTGCCGGATACGTTGTCCTTGTGTCCTGGATGATGTTCGCCTCCTTTAGCTCCAAGGACGGCAAGCTGCAGATCTCGAACCCCGAGTACAGCGATTTCGGGCCGAACACTGCCATCATGCAGAGTTTTGCCGTGGGTCATAACTTTCCCACCGAGTATCCCCACTTCTCAGGCGACCACATCCGTTACCATTTCCTCTTCTACTTCCAGGCTGGAAATCTGGAATTTCTCGGCCTCGACCCAGCATGGAGCCTGAACCTGCTCAGCATAATCACGCTGGTGGCAATGCTGGTCCTCGTGATGGTGCTTGGTGAAGTGCTGTTTAACTCCCGCGCGGTCGGGCGCATGGGTTCGTTGCTGTTCTTCTTTTTTGGCTCGCTCTCTTACATTCCGTTTCTTCACAAGCAAGGGTCAGTGCGCGCTGCGATTCAGGCAACGCTCCATCTGCGGGAATTTCTTCCTTCCATCTTTCCCTATCGTGGTGAGCTTTGGGGTGTCTGGTCGCAGGTTACGTACCTTAACCAGAGGCACCTCGCCGGCGCCATTGGGGTACTGCTGCTGGTTCTGATTTTCCTCGTGCTCCGCTATCGCGCGGCCTCTGGGAGGCGAGTTATAGAGACGCCATCGACCGATGCCGCGATGCCGGAGCCGACCGGCCTTCCCGAAATCGCGCAGCATGCGCCCCACCGCGATTTAACTCAGCCGGCAAGTTTGCCCACTTCGCCAGGGGACGCGTCCCCGATCCCAGCGGCATCCACAGGCGAGGTGTGTGTCGTTCCATCCCCGGCAAAGGCAAGCCAGTCAGTTGTGCTCGCCACAGAGACTTTTCGCGCTACGGTGCCGGCCTTCATTTTTTCAGGTATCCTGCTTGGTCTCCTGCCAATGTGGAATAGCGCCGTGCTTATTGCGGCCTTCCCTGTGTTGGCGTTGTTGTTCATCTTGTGTCCGCTGCGGCTCCAAATGCTGGCGCTGGCCATCACTGCAGGAATGATTGCGTTGCCACAGATGCTTTATTTGAGCACCGGCAGGACGTCGATGCCGAAGCTCATTCACTGGGGCTATACGATTGATCATCCAACGGCCTGGAACGTTGCCAAGTATCTTGGTTTCACCTTCGGTTTTAAGTGGTTGTTGATAGCGTTGGCACTCGTCTTTGCCACCGGTCTACAAAGACGGATCTTTGTGGCAGTTTCGAGCCTCATTGCGGTCGCTTTCTGTTTTCAGTTCACGATCGAGGTATTGGCCAATCAAAAGTTTTTACACATCTGGGTAATCATCGCCAATCTGTTTGTCGCTTATGGTCTGTGGCGTTTGTGGCGTTTCTCGCTGGGAGGAATTACGGTCCCTGGGAAGCTTATCGCAATTCTTCTCGTCGCTGTAATCATTCCGGGCGGCATAATTGATTTCTTCCCGATCCACAACACCTACTGGGGCCAAGTTACTTACCGAAACGATCCGTTGATCGACTGGCTCACCAAAGAGACCAAGCCACGAGATATTTTTCTGACGGATCGATTCGTCAATCACCCAATACTGATGGCCGGGCGTCGCGTCTTTTATGGCTGGCCTTACTACGGATGGTCAGCCGGTTATGACGCGAGTAAGCGCGACAAGGTCTATTTAGATCTGTTCGAGAGTAAGGATCCTTGGAAAGTGTTCCGCCTGCTGAAAGACAATAGCATCACATATGTGGCATTTGATAATGCTGTTCGGCACGTTGACTTCATCAAACGGCCGAACGAACAGATCTATGCCAAGTATTTTCCGAAAGTGTTTGAGGATAAGCAGAATAAGTATAATTCGCTGACGATTTATAAAGTGCCCGAGACAGCGCCTCCCCAACTCAGTTCCCTGCCTGAGAATGCTGCTAACATGTTTGAAGGCGGCAGGGGAACAGAGAAAGGACAATTTGATTCCCCGCATGGAATCGCCGCAGAAAGCAAGGGGAATATTTTCGTTGCCGACACGAACAATGGGCGAATCGAAAAGTTCTCATCGAGCGGTGTCTTTATCACGAGTCTCGGAACTAAAGGCACAGGCTATGGACAGTTAGGAGAACCGAATGGAATCGCCGTCGACCGAGCTGGCAACGTTTACGTAGCAGACGCTTCTAATCACCGTGTGCAGAAGTTAGCCCCCGATGGGACCCCCATTGCCGAATGGAAAGGCCCAGACCCTGGGTTCTACGGTCCACGAAGAATTGCCATTGGCCCTGATGACTCGATTTATGTTGTCGATCAGGGGCGCACGAGAATCGTTAAGCTCAGCCCGGATGGACGAGTTCTAACGACCTGGGGCACCAAAGGGAATGGCGACGGACAGTTTGACGACCATACTTCCGTGGCAGTCGATCCCAAGACAAACAAGGTTTATGTGGCCGATCCACGTAACAAACGGATCCAGGTATTTGATTTAAACGGAACATTTCTAACTAAGTGGCCAGTGCCCGAGTGGCAGCGGCTATACGGCTTCGAGGATTTGGCGATAGATTCGAACGCAGGCCGACTCTACGCATCAAGCGCTAATATGGACGCCGTGCTCGTTTTTGATTTGAACGGCAACAGAATGGGAAGCGTGAGACCGAAGCCGCCGGCCAAACTCGACGGCCCATCAGCCTTGGCTCTGCTGGATCGGAAGCTTTACGTCCTATGCATGGTGGGTAATCACGTGAGCGAAATTGACCTGGGAGCAAGATAGTAGCCAGTGCAGCCATCATCATCCTCGTCCAAGTTCGATTGATTCCATAGAACGCACAGTCAGAAATATGGAGCTAACTCAGACGAAACGTGGATCCTGTATCCCGAAAATTCTGCTACTCGGCCTGTCATTTGTTAGCCTCGCGATTTGCGCCGTCGGCGCGACGGCTCACTATCTAAAATGTGCGTGGGGGGATTGCGCGCAGCCGATCGGCTGGTTGCTTAGCATGCTCTTTTTGCTGTTCGCCTTCTTACCAAGCCGACATGGCCTGACGACCGGTTTCAAGTCTTTAATAAAGCTGAAGACAGCATTCTTTCTATTCTGGATCCTGTTCTTTGTAGTTTCGCACCTGTGGAATTTCAACACGGCCCCGTGGAATGGAAACGGGCTTTTCGATGAATCCGGCTGGGATCTGTGGTTTTTAAAGAGTTACGTAATTGGTCATCCATTTCAAGCGGCGTGGTTTCATCCTCCCATTTCCCGGGAAACCTTGTTTCATTATTACGTGTGGGGCTTTCTTCGCCTATTCGGATTTAACATCTTATCTTACGAGGCGGCGCTGTTTGTCATTTGGTGTGCCACATTCGTCTTCACCATACTGTTAGTCGATCTATTTTTTAGATCCTACATTGTCACTTCCATCACGGGGCTGATCTTTAACCTCCTCCCCTTTGCGTTCATCTATACGTTTGCTGGTTACCGCTATCCGATGGCAACCGCTTTATGCGTGGCGTCTCTCTACTTTCTGTACGTGGGATTCAGAACCGCTGCTGCTTTTTATCTATCTTTAGGTGGTATCACGGCAGGGCTTTGCCTGGCCAGTTCCATATCCGGCAAACAATATCTGTTGGCGCTTGTCCTCTTTGCGCTCCTGTACGCTGCGTTACATTGGAAGAGCCTAAAGCGAAGGGTCAAATGGCGCTCGGTTTGCATAGTCGTATATGGCTTTGCGACGGCTGCCACGCCGATCCTCCTTTATATCGGTTTCAATCGCGAAGCCTACACTTACTACGAATCCAGTTTTATTCACGCCTTCTGGCAGGCAGTGTGGGGAAATCGCCCTCCACATGATATGGCCTATTATACAAAGCAGCTTAAGACCTGCTTTTTCAGCGTGCCAGGTCCTCGCTTTTTTATTCCAGATACTCTGCCCATTCCGCTGCCTTACTACTTCTTCTTGGTGCCCGGCCTTGCTATTGCGCTGTGGCAAAAGCGCTTCGAAATCGCATTGCTGGCAACAATTCCTGTTGGCGGCGCTTTTATCGCTACCTCCTATGAGAACCGCCTTCTTCTGGCAATCCCTTTCTGGGTTATCCTAATGGCGTTCACATTTGATGGCCTTGTAAAGCCGAAGCTGCAGCTGGCATTTAAGATTCCCCTTTGGGGGGTGTCGGCCTTCATTTTGATATGGGGATTTGTCCCCTCAGTTCAATATATCTATAACAAGACAAAGAATCCGTTTTCGATTCGCCATTATGCCCAAGAGGAGGTTGCGGTCTCACGGTTCTTAAAAAATGTTGTTGCTGGAAAAAAACCTCCAAATCCTCCTCGCCTGGAACGCGACGAATTTAACCGCATCAAAGGCATCCCGGCCGCATCTTATGATACATTGATCTGCCAAAGGGAGGCTTATTCGATTATTCATTTGTTTTTGCATGATTACGATGATGCCAAAATTCTATCTTTCTCTTCCGGCTTGCCCTTTTTCTTTGTCATGACCGAACGGGACGTATGGAACGCTAATAAAAACGCCATTGCCACCTATGTTCCCAGCGCCAAAGATCTGAAGCTAATCTGGGAAAGAGATCCAAAGACAGAAAGAATAATTAGAATGTTCCAACCCTTCCGCGACCTTGGAACCGAAGAATCTATGTCGTTTTCGTTTGCCGGAAAGGAAAGAAGGTTCTACGTCTTAAACATCGGCAGCAAAAACGTTCCCGAGTTTCAGCAACATGTCAGGACCTTGCCTGGCTCTCTTTAAGTAGCAATCCGCCTGGTCCGAGCCGCGGACTCATGCAGGCTTGCGCTCTGCCTCCGCCTGAGTTCTGAAATCTTCCAACGGCGGAAGCGGCTGCTCACCGCCAGGTTCAATTGATTCCTTTACCAGATATCGGGGTCGGCCTTTTACCTCTTCGTAAATGCGGGCGAGATATTCGCCGATGATGCCGAGGCTGATCATCAGCAGGCTGCCGATGATGAGCTCCAAGAGAATGACAGTCGCAAAGCCACTGACCGCTCGGCCTGCTAGTTTCAGATATAAAGTTTCCACCCCCAAAAGAACTGACAGACCCAGGAAAAGCACGCCCGCAAATGTGACCAAATGCAATGGAAACGATGAGAAGGCAGTTATTCCAACGAGAGCTAGTTTTAGGCGTTTCAATACAGACCAAGTCGATTGGCCTGCCGAACGTGGAACTACTTCGAAAGGAATCTGCACGGTGGTGAAACCCATCCAGACAGTCATTCCCCGAAAGAACACATTGCGTTCGTGCATTTCCAGCCACGCATTGACGGCTTTGCGATTCATGAGCTTAAAATCCGATGCTCCCTTAAAATGGAATCCAGACAGTTTGTTTAAGATCAGATAAAAGAGGAACGCACCAAGTTTGCTGCTTAATGATTCGCGGCCTCGCCTGCGTTTAACTGCTTCGACGACGTCAGCTCCAGAGGTCTGCCACATACGCACAATGTCGGGAAGAAGAGACGGTGGGTGTTGCCCGTCGGCGTCCATTACGATTACCGCGTTGCCCCGGGCGTGCTCTAACCCTGCGCATAACGCCGACTCCTTGCCAAAGTTCCGGCTCAGGCGCAGAGCACGAACCGCTCCAAAGCTTTTTGCTTCGGCCGTTATGATGCACCAGGTATCGTCCGGCGAACCATCGTCAACAAGCACAAGTTCGTATGGCAAATTGCACTGCTTCAGAGAGCTGCGGACTGCCGCCAGAATGGCAGGCAAATGAGCGCCTTCGCGAAAAACAGGCATAACGATCGAAACGAAGGGCTGCGTACTCTGAGTGTTATTCGTTTGGGACCCTTGCATAAGCAGCAACAGTAGTGGCAGGCACCCAAATCTTGAGGTGTGCAAGCAGAGGCGGCAGAGTGAAGCCGAATTTAGTTGCGATCAAACCAAATGGAAAGGCATGGGGATAAGGAAGCCTGCGGACTCCCTGGAGTCCGGCCTGGCGCATCAATGAGCTCAATGTTTGGAAGTCGAAGTAAACGACATGCTCGGGAGCCTTGAAAGATGGCCAACGCAGGCCCATAACCCTCCTCAATGCACCTCCTATGTCGGGAGTAGCGAGAATAATGTGGCCGCCGGGCTTTGTGCGGTTGGCTAATCGCTTAACGAATGACAATGGTTCGTAAACATGCTCGATTACTTGCGTCGCGACTACGCAATTAAATTTGTGCTGAGGTGGAACCTGTTCGATACCGCCGACAAATACTTCAGCGCCAGTTATACGCGCGATCTCCGCGCCTTGAGGTGAAAATTCTGTCCCAACGCGGCGATTAAAGAACAAGCGCGCCTCGTCAAGCAAGTAGCCGTACCCGCAGCCGATCTCCAAAAGATCGCCACCGGTCAATCCGCGTTTGGCGAGATTGTGCAGCAGGCGTTTGAACGTCGCCCGCAATGCTGACTCTTGGGCAATGTAGCTCGTATCGGCGTAACCGCAGGCGCCGCCTTCGTAATATGACGACTCGCGATACGCCTGCTGCATAGCGTTCTCGATAAGCCGGGGGTGAAGATAGTACAATCCGCATGCCGTGCAGTGGGCCACGCTGTACGGCCCATGCAAACGAAACGGAAACTGACCCTGGTCGCTGCTGCATAACGGGCACGCTGGATACTCAAGATTTCCGGGCACCTCTGCGGCTGTTTCTTCGAAGGTCATCTGCCTCTACGGTGCGAGCCTCCTCTGTAAAGTAAAGGGATGACCGAAACCGGCGATGTTGGAAAGTCGTTGTCCATGCCTAAGATTGCTCTTGCTAGACTAATGCTGACCCGCTGGAGCGGCAATGCTTTGAACGCGAGTCATATTTTAATTCACACATCGGCGATGTGTAAACATTACATGCCAATTATCTTTATTTGATTTATCCGCTCTCCGCCCTGATTCTCGAGCGCCATAAGTAATTTGAGAGGCACGGTTTCATGCGCCCAAAAATATTGCTTGGGTTGGAAGTACACATCGGTTAAGCAAGTCAATGGCAACTGCCGAGGAGCGCCTAATTTGGGCGGCGGACTGGAGACCGCGGCTCCTTGATAGCGACTTCCCAACCCCATCCGCGTTAATCCGCGGTTTCATTAACTCTCCTGACAAGCGGTGTTGTCGCAAACCGCTGCACGGTTTCCCACTTGCGCGGCCTGCCGGAACCGTCTAAAAGCTTTACCTTCCATGATTCACCACATCGTCCTTTACAAGCTCAAGCCCGAGGTCACGCCCGCGCGTGTGGAGGCGATGATGATGAACGCGCGCATGCAGCTCTTGAAGATTCCCGAGGTCCTGAGCATCAAGTGCGGGAAACGGGTCGATCCGGAATCGTCCTGGCCGTTCTTCATCGCGATCGATTTTGAGTCGATGGATAAATACGGCATCTTCCGTGAAGACTCGGTTTTCGTGAAGTTCACGGAAGAAATCATCAAGCCGAACACGGCGGATTCCTTGACCCTGGACTTTGAGATGGATCCGGGCAAAGACGTTCGCTTCTCGTAGTCATAGCGACCCGCCGCCACGGGCAAACCAATCTTGGAGCGCCGCCGATCGGCTAGACGTCCCATGACGAATCAGCATATTTCGGAATGCTTTCGACAGATGCGAGATTGCATCAACCTGCCAGCGCTGACCCTAACAACCGCGCCAGTGCTTTTCACCGACTTTATGTTGCATATGCAACATAAAGTCGGCAACAAAAAAATCAGCTATTGGCTGTGTTGAACGTGCGGAGCTGTCGGCTGGCGTCTCGCAACACTTTCATCCGACGCCGCCATGCCCGTTCGCCCAGGTAACCGGAGGGTAGAAGTCTGGCTGGCAGCAGAGGATCGCTCCTCACTGCGTGCAGCCACGTCTCGCGCTCTGTCGTTGCCCAGCGCAGCAGCGCTTTTGCCGCCCGTTCATTCCGCAACGCGGCGATCGGATGCTCCTCAAGGACTTTGAGATATCTGACATAGCGGCGGTTGATGCGCTCGAAGTCCCACGCGCCGGCAACGATTTCAGTGTCGGATTCCACCCGCGCAAGGCCGCGCCTCCAGCAAGAGAAGCGATTCCACATTAATCCCGCCGCCCCCCATAATCTGTCTTTCTTCCTTCAGTGGATCAGGCGTGATCCACACGCTGTTTTGCAAATAACCAAAGCCTTTAGCACGGAGGTAGCGTCGCAGTCGTTCCCGCTGGGCGTTTTGTCCAGTAGGCACGTCGAAAAGAACCATTCGCCATTGCCCGTCCCAATCCCTCCAGCGTTCCTCAGGGTCGCGTCCACCCAGGACATGCAACCGCCCCGCCGCCGTCAATCGGTAGAGCCGATCATTCAGCGAACTATTGTCTCGCTCCAGGAATCGTCGCTTCTCCAAAGTGGCGACTTGTCGCATCAAGCCGTTGCGATAAGCCCAGCTTTCATACAAATCGGTAAGGTTACGGAACGTCGGGCGCGCCAGCGTATCGGCGGACCAGAGCAAGAGGTTAAGAAATTCCTCGGTCTTTGGCTGCATCTTAGCTATGGCTGCTTAATTTCAATTAAAGCCTGACGCAACCTTTTGTTGCATATGCAACAAGAAATCCGTCTGGAGATGAAATTGGTGAACGACGAAGTTGAGAGGCCATTCGTTGCTATTTTTGCGCGCCGCGCGTAATCATCGATCTCGATGCGCCTCGGCTATCTCTACTCTCGGTACCCAGTTATTTCGCAGACGTTTTGCGATGCGGAGATGCTGGCCTTGGAACGGCTCGGCGTCGAACTTGAGATCGGCTCCGTCTATCCGCCGCTCACCAGTTTGCGTCACGAGCATATTTCCCGATTACGCGCGCCAATTCATTACGCGCCACCGCAGAAAATCTTGAGGATCTGCGAAAAGGAGGCGAAAACCACTGGGAAATGGCCACGTGAACTCGTTGATCGACACGAACGCAAATACGGCCCAGGCGTTAAGGCCGAACAGCGCGCGCGCAACGCGCTCTATTTCGCGGATCTTTTCATGCGCAACCGCGTCGATCGTTTTCATGTCCACTTTGCCAATCGCGCAGCGCATACCGCGCTTTTCGTGAAAGAAATTTCGGGAATTCCTTTCAGCGTTACGGCACACGGACAAGATTTCATGAAGGACCTTGGCAACGATGATCTCCTGCGCGAAATCTGCGCCGGCGCGGAGTTTGTTGCGGCTGAAACCGATCACAGCCGCGAGCTGCTTTGCCAGCGGTGTCCGGATTCCGCCGCGAAAATTCACCGGGTTTACAATGGGATCGATCTGGAGCCTTTTCCAGACCTGCTTCCCCCGGCCAACGCAGCGCCGCGCATCATCAGCGTAGGCCGGCTTGTTGCATTCAAAGGATTCGAGCATCTCATCGACGCTTGCGCGGAACTGGCGCGCCGGGGTCTTGATTTCACGTGCGAAATAATCGGCGACGGCCCGCTGCGCGATGATCTCCAGGCAAAGATCGACATGTTGAACCTCTCGTCACGGGTCAGTTTGCTCGGTTCTCTGTCGCAGGTAGCGGTTTTGGAGAAACTCCGAAGTGCCGATATTTTCGCGCTCGCCTCAGTGACGGATCCCCAGGGCGCCAGCGATGTTTTCCCAACAGTAATAATCGAAGCAATGACGGCTGCGCGCCCAGTGGTTTCGACTCGTCTCGCTGGAATTCCCGAATCGGTTGTGCACGGCGAAACAGGGTTTTTGGTATCGCCCGGTGACACGACCGAGTTGGCCCAAGCGCTCGAGCAACTGATGCGTGACCCCGCGTTGCGATCGCGCTTAGGCCGCGCCGGACGCGCGCGAGTCGAGGAGCATTTCCGGATCGAGCACACAGTCACGCCGCTGGTTGAATTGCTACAGAAAACATCGGTTGTGTCACAGCGAAACGCGCCCTACAGGAGCACCGCTACAGTGGACGCGGCTACTGGAAACCATCAGATCGCGTACCTGATTGATCGCTGGCCGGACAAAGATTTACCGCTGCTTGAACATGAGCTTGAACAGATGAAGCGGCGCAACGTCCCAATCGTTCCCGTCGCGTGCGAATTGAATTCAGCGGTCCGTTTGACTCGTGCTATGGAACAACTGGCGCTGTGGCTGGAGTTTTTGCCGGATGCGATGGTGATGGAGGCAGAATGGCGGGCGAATTCCACTCTCGCGCAAAGGTTGGAAGAAGAGCGAGCGCAAAAAGATATCCGGGCGCCGAGTGCGATTTTCCTGCGGCAAGCGCGGCTTGCTCTCGTCGTGCGCAGAATGCTCCAGGAGAAAAAGGTCTCTCACGTTCACGCTACAAGTTCTCGTGCTCTCGTCTGCGCCCTCATTCTACAGGAACTTATCGATGTAACGGTGAGCGCCATAATTGAGCCGCGGCCAGAATTACCGCTAAACTGGATCGAGAGCGCTTTGCGCAAATGCAAGGGCGGACGCCTGAGTGACCGGAAATTGCTCCGTGAGTGGAGCAGTTCCTTCGTATTCGACAAGGCGGCATTCTGTTCTACTCCGCGGAAAGTAGTCGGATTGCTTGGGAAGAATATCGGGATCGATTTGACCACAGACGCAAGTTTCTGGCAGGAATGGGCGGGATTGCTCGTGCGTTGGAGCGGCGAGAAGGCTAAATCGTTGAATCGTTAGGATGAATAAAAAGGCTATTCTTCTTGCCGGTGGCGCGGGGACGCGTCTTTTCCCGCTCACCAAGATTGTCTGCAAGCAGCTTCTCCCGATCTACGACAAGCCAATGATTTGCTACCCGCTGGCCACACTCATGCTCGGCGGCCTGCGAGAGGTGCTAATTATTACTACACCGAAAGATTTGCCGATGCTTCGCAATTACCTTCGCGACGGCGCACAGCTTGGGATTCGAATCGAATATGCCGACCAGCCGAAGCCGGAGGGAATCGCGCAAGCGTTCCTGATCGGCGCAAAATTCATCCGCGACTCCGGTGCGTCGCTCATTTTAGGCGATAACATTTTTTACGGGAAACTCGATTTCTACCGGGACGCTCTGGCCATCGAGCGCGGTGCCTGCATTTTTGGATACCAAGTGCGTGACCCGGAGCGCTACGGCGTGGTCGAATTCGATGCTGAAGGCAAGGCGATCAGTCTCGAGGAAAAACCGAAGCAACCGAAAAGTCATTTTGCGGTGCCGGGACTTTATGTTTACGACGAGCGCGTTGTCGACTTTTGCCAGACACTGCGTCCATCGGCGCGCGGCGAGCTCGAAATTACCGACCTGAATTTGCTCTATCTTAAGGAGAAACAGCTGCACGTGAAGTTGCTCAGCCGCGGCATGGCTTGGCTCGATGCTGGCACGCAGGCAAGCCTTCTGGAGGCGGGTAATTACATCGCGACAATCGAGCATCGACAAGGGTTGAAAATCGCATGCCTGGAGGAAGTGGCCCTTCGGATGGGCTTTATCAACCAGCCACAACTGTCAGCGATTACCGACCGGTTACCGAAGGGCGAATACCGAGATTATCTGCAGATGGTTTGCGACGAAGGGCCAAGCGCCGGTCCGGAGCCGGTGGGCTAGCAGTCTGGGTGGCGCACGCGTCTCGCGTGCCGCTTTCGGCGTCGCGCCGAAATAGTCTTTTCTTTAAATGAAGACTGCTTGACCCAAGGCGCAGAAGAAAAGTCCGCGATTGCGAGACGCAATCGCCAGCACGCGTGACGCGTGCGCTACCCGGACCTATTTTGGTTGTTCGCGCAGCAGATGATTTGTGTCTGCGAGCAATTTCGTCACGGCGTCCGCTTCGGTTGCTTCGTAATAACCGCGAATTTCGCCATGCCGATCGACCAGAACCATCCGAGTGCTGTGCACGGGAATTCCGGCTTCATCGCTGCCATCGGACACTGCAAGTTTGAAGCCATCGTGTGAAAGTTTGTAAATTGCAGACTTGGATCCTGTGAGAAAATCCCAGCGTTCCGGGTCGGCGTGCAATTTCTCCCCGTACCCGCGCAAAACGTCCGGTGTATCCTTCTCCGGATCGACGCTAAACGAGACCAGACGGACATCGGTTTTTTCCAGCGGCTTCTGTAATTCACTCATCCGGGTGCTGATCATCGGACATGGCCCCAGGCACGTGGTGTAAATGAAATCCGCGATCCAAATTTTCCCGGCCAATTGCGCGGAGTCGAACGGTCGCCCATTCTGGTTCACGAGCTGGAAATGCGGAACCGTGCCGTAGGAAGAAACACTCCGTTGCTGGAGCGCACGGATCTCTACCTGACGCAACCAAAGTAACCCTGCCGCCGTAATTAACGGGATCAGGATTAATGTCGCTTTCCACGCAATCGCACTCCAGGAGCTCTGGCGGCGAATAGGAATTGATGCGGCGTTCATGACTTCGTCAGGACCAAAGCCGCCAGCAACAGCGGAAGATAAACAATCGATGTGATAAACAATACACGCGCAGATCCGGTCGTGCGCATTTTCAAAAACCGCATCGCAACAGCGATAAACAAACCGCCAAGCACAAGCTCAATTGCGAGATAGACGAAGGTGACGATCCCGACAAATGCGGGCAGGCCCGCTATCACGAGGAGCAAAATGCAGAAAAACACACTTTGGCTGGCGCTCCGTTCGCCAGTGCGGTCATCGCTCGAAATCATGCGGAAGCCCGCGCGCGAATAGTCTTCGCGGTACATCCATGCAATCGCGAAGAAATGCGGCAGTTGCCACAGTAAGAGGATCGCGAAAAGACTCCACGCGCCGGCATCAAGCGTTCCGCGCGCAGCCGCCCAGCCAATCATCGGCGGAATCGCCCCCGGGATGGCGCCCACGAAGGTGTTTGCGGTGCTGGCACGCTTTAGAGGTGTGTAACCGAAGATGTAGATGACAATTGTGAGCGCGGAGAGCGTAGCGCTAAGCGCGTTGCAGGCTATAGTGAGATAGCCAACACCAAAAATTGAAAGAGCGACGCCAAGCGTAAGCGCTTCGACAGGGCGCATGCGACCGGCCGGAACGGGGCGAGTTTTCGTCCGATGCATGAGCGCGTCGAGCTTGCGTTCCCACCACTGGTTGAGCGCGGCCGCGCCGGCTGCTGCCGCTGCCGTTCCAAAGACAACGTGAAAAAGCGCTACGTAATCGATGGGCGATTCCGCGCCAAGATAAAAACCCACCGCAGCCGTAAGCAACACGAGCAGAGTGAGCCGCGCCTTGACCAATTCGGCGAAATCCGCAGCCAACCGCCCTCGCGCGGACATAAGATTCGTGTTTTGGACTTCGAGCGTGGCGGTTTTCATGCGACCAACCTCCCGGTATTTCCAAATGCCGGCGCAGCCGGTCCTGCGGTTGCTGGACGCTCTACTCGTCGATACGAGACTTGCCAGCAAATCGCGGAGATGCTCACACCAAACGATAGCATCATCGCACCGACCGCGACATGCGCCGTCGCAACATCAGCGGCCTTGTTACTCCAAATCGTCCAGGCTCCGAGCGTGATCTGGCAAGCGACCAGTGCGACCCAAAAGATCGACAATCGCTTGAGGGCAGCGATGCTCTGCGCATCTCTCCTAACGCGCATCCAAAAAGCAACTACAGCGATCACGATAACGAACGCGAGAAACCGATGCGCCATCTGCAGCCAGATTTGGAAGGCGTCCACGTCCGATAAGGCGCGCGCATCGCGCCACGCGTTGATCTTTGCAAGCGCAGCTGTGCCGGTGTCTGGAATCCAAGCGCCGTTTGCCGTCGGAAAATCGAGAATGGCCAGATCGCGATGTTGATGGCGCATCGTCGCGCCAAGCGCAACCTGCACATAAATCGCGATTGTTATTGCAATCGCAGTTGTTGTGATCGCCGCAAATTTTCTGGGATCGACAATGACATGGGAAAGCGTGCTCCAGAATTTCGAAGTAACGAGAGCGATCACGACGACCAGTCCAAGAAACGCTTGCGCAAGGCAGGCATGAAAGATTCCGATCTCGTCTTTAAGCATGGTGACACGAAGTCCGCCGAGCACGCCCTGCAAAATCACCGCGCCGAGGGCAACCGCTCCGAGGTTGCGAACCCATCGCCGAGGTTCGCTGCGCCAAAGCCAGATCGCGAGGATGATCGTCAGAAAGCCCACCGCCGAAGCAATCAAGCGATGCGTGTGCTCAAAAAAAATCCCACCGATCCATTTCGAAACAGGAAACAAAAACATGTTGTAGCCGAACGTGGTTGGCCAATCGGGCACCGCGAGGCCCACTCCTTTGCTCGTGACCATTCCGCCGCTGCAAATGAGAAACAACGTCGCAATGGCAGTCAGCCACACGAAGATATTGAGCCAGCCCATCGCTCTTGAGGAAAATGTTCGGTTCATTTCGTTTCCGCCAATCGCAAATCCAATTAACCGCGGATTACGCGGATGACACGAATTTAATCAATAAGGCAACGCGACTTTGGTAGCACACGCATCTCGCGTGCTGGTTGGAGCGTCTCGCCGCAACGAACTTTGTTTCGTGGCGTAATTTTCGGAAAGTTGGCGATCGCGAGGACGCGCTCGCTCCGGCAGCTGCCGGACGGGACGCGTGCGCTACCCAGACTGCCGGCTGTGCTACCCACCGGGGCTTGGCGACGCTGCGGGCTGAGGCGGTTGGTTTTCCGCTTTCGGAGCGGCAGCTGGAGGTGCGCCCTGCGATCCAGCTAACTCGGCGCGCTCTTTAAGCCACGCCTGATAATCCGCCGGTGTGTCGACCACCAGGGTGCCTTTCATTCCAGAATGGCCCAGACCACACAGCTGGCCGCAAATCACTTCGTAGGTCCCGGTCTTGATCGGTGTGAACCACATCGGAATGAGCGAACCGGGGATTGCGTCCGCCGCGATGCGCATGTCCGGCAGAAAGAAATCGTGAATCACGTCCCTGGAGGACAGCTCGATAATAACCGGGCGATTCACCGGCACATGAAGTTCGCCCAGCGTCACGATATCGTCTTTGCCTGCGGGATCGTTCGGATCAAGACCCATGGGGTTTGAATTGCTGACAAAGCCGACATCGCGCCGGCCAAATTGTCCGTCCGGTCCGGGCAAATGAAAATTCCAGCTAAATTGCTGGCCAGCAACGTGGACGACAAGCGCTTCTTTGCCTGGTGGAAACTGATTCACGCGTTTTGCCCAAAGCGGAATCGCGAATCCGAGGAGGAGCACTGCTTCAATCAAAACAACGGAGAATTCCAGATGCGTCGAGATGCCGCTTGTGACACCAGCGTGATCTGCGACGGGACGGCGACTTTTCCGGAAGCGAATCAGCACGAAAATAAAAAACGCCGACCAACCAAGGAAGAGCGCGCCCATGAACCAGTGGCAAAACTCGAGGATGTGGTCGATTTGATAGCCATGTGAGGAGGCGTTCGGCGGCTGGCCCAGAAATTCATTGATCAGCGCGAGGCTACTCATATTTGCTCAGATCTTCCTCAGTGATCTCTTGATACGGCTCGGCGGGCATGCGTCCATGCCGCCAGAGATGAAAACTGAACGCGCCGATCCCACCCAATACCGACATGACCGCACCAAAAAGGAACCAGATCGCCACGGCCATGTGCTCGGTCGATTTTCCATCTTTTGCGCCATAGCAAAACGGACATGCCAGCGCCTGTCCAACAGGCGAAAAGATAGACAAAAGCAGGATCGACAGAATCTTCGTCTTCATGTGATGATCCGAAGCCGTTTCATTTTTCGATAGAACCAGACGCCGTACACGACCAAAGCGACCGCGACGACAAACGAGCAGATTGCGCCGGCCAGATAAATCGACGCCCCTTCCACGAGATCGACCCAGACACACCATGCTCCGATCCCGAGCGCGAGCAGCGTCGAGAAAATGATGAAAACAATATGGAAGCCTTTAAGTGACATTTAACGAACGACGGGGTAGTCGTACCACGCCAAATAGATAAGCCAAAAAAGCCCGAGCACAAAGAAACTGGTAAAAATGAGAATGCGATAGATGAGCCGTTTTTCAGCGGCCAGATGCATGAAAATTGCCGCGACTAATCCTGCCTTGAACGTCGCCACCAACATGGCGACGGCGATGTTCGCTTTGCGCGCGCCAAAATCGACATAAGAAAGCGCGACCGTGATGGCGGTGAAGGCGAGCAGTAGCGCACCGACCATTAAGTAACCTCGGACGTGCTTCTGGACGTTGTGCGCGTACTCCTCGTGCTCGCTCGGGTCTTGTGAAATGTCAGGCGGATTGTTCATGGCTTAGAGCAAATAAAAAAGCGGGAAGACAAAAATCCAGATCAGATCGACAAAATGCCAAAAAAGGCCGGCTACCTCAACGCGATTGGCGAGATGTTCGGGGTTGCGCTGGTAAAGCTTCTTGCTGACCGGCAACCACATGTAGATGAACACGAGCACGCCGCCGAGCACATGCATCCCATGCAAACCAGTGATCGTGAAATAACTGGCGAAATATGCGCTGTGCGTCGGCAGAAACATGGTCGCGCGCTCGACATCTTCCTTTTCGATCTTGGCGATCTTGTCAGTGACCGGCAGCGGGAAAAAGTGCGGCCGATCCATCGCCGGGCTGGTCGGATCGGCATTTAGCGGATCGAGCGCGACCTCATATTCCTTGATGTTGGGATCGTTTAGTGCTGCGCGATTGTGCAAATGCCCTGTGATTTCCAGACGCGGCGGAAGACCTTTCGCGGCCGCATGCTCGTTGCCGAGGTACTGTTCATACTTTCCGAGCGCATCCGGCTTAATGTAAGCGCCAAAATGATCAAACTTCTGGGGCCATTCGTAAACGAGCTTGACGGTTAAGAAGATCACGCCGCAAAGGATCGTGGCCAGCATGTACCACCAGTAGGCCCGATATCTTCTCATCTTCAGCGCCGCCCATGCGAGCACGACCGTGACCGACGACAGAATCAGAATGGCCGTGTTCATCGTACCGACCGGAACGTTGAGAAGCCCGTGGGGCCACATGCCTGGCGGCGCATCGAGGCGCAAAAAGATGTAGGCGGAAAAAAGTCCGCCGAAGAGCATCACTTCCGACGCGAGAAACAACCAGATGCCGACCTTCGCGTTCCAGAGACCGGTGTCAGGTCGCGTGGAGACTGTGTACGGAATCTCCATCTCTTCAGTCTACACGAGCACAGGCTCGGCAGTCTTGCGCCGCACGCGCTCCCTCGGCTCAACCGGCTCATTTTGCATCGTGAAATCGCGATCGCGTCCAGGCAGGCTGTATTCGTAGGGGCC
>Ga0137371_10000152_pt1 | contig 43113 bp, 35 predicted proteins | sample SagtaG_7_FD_104919 | JGI IMG/M metagenome (GOLD analysis project Ga0137371, IMG submission 104919) | Vadose zone soil microbial communities from Sagehorn Ranch, Mendocino, California, USA - Sage1_R_40_16 metaG | ecosystem: Environmental > Terrestrial > Soil > Vadose zone | place: USA...
AGATGGGCTGGCTCGTCCCGTGCCTCGGTGGCTCAGCCTGGTAGATGCGTCTCGCAACAGAGAGCATCCGCCTCGTAAGCGGAAAGGCATAATGCCCCGTAAGGTCGCGGGTTCAAACCCCGCCCGAGGCTCCAAAAACCCAGACAAGCACAGATGGCTTCGGCGTTCAGATTCTTCCCAGAACCACTCTTGCGTGCGAGGACTCGAATCTTATTTTCACTTGATCGGGTCTACGATCGACTGCTGGAAGTCTTTTGAATTATATGTTGTGTTCTTATTGGAGGGTCTGAACGTAGACGACCCAAAAGGGCTCCAAATGTCAGCCCGGCTGCCTAAGCAGGGACCCAAACTCAGACTCTCGCCTTGAGGAAATAATCCTCTAAGCTCGCTCACCCTCCCCCACTTGGTGTGGGAGGTACCAGCGACTCTGGGCGGACGCTTGCCGTCGAGTCTTATTCGTAGAACCGAAAGGTCCGCCTCCAGAAGAGCATTGCGATGCTTGAATGGAACGAGAAAGCGGATACTGGATTGTAAGGAAGGTTAGGGCGAAGGCGATTGGCTACAGCTTTCTTGTCCGTCGGTTGTTGTGTATGTCTGGCTAGTGAAAGGGTCGGGGCCTAGCAGAATAGATCCCATAGCGGAATTTTCTGACTTGAGCACTATGTGGAAGCCGGCTTGAATGTTCCTGATCAGTGTCTTGAAAGTAAATGTTACCATCGTCACCGGGCTCGCAGAACTATAGGTGTTGCTGCTGCCTTCAAATGTAATGTATGGCACTACCGAGCCGGTCTTGTTAAGATAGCTGCCGTATGTACCCGAGCCCGTGAATGGCGCGCCGAATGCTACTGCAGTCAGGACTACTTGATTGGCCGGATACGTTACATTGAATTGCCAAGCATAGATGTTGGATAGTTCGCTAGCACTCAGAGCCATGGTGAAGCTTGCGCCCTGGCCTAGACACACACCAGTCCTAACCGGCAGACTTAGGTTGGTTGTTTGAGCGCGTGTGTAGGCAATAACGCTGACCAGGACAATTGCCAGGACCGCTAAAGCGACGAGGTTCGTTCTCATGTGCAATGCCCTCCGAAGTAGCCCGCCGCCTGCGCAAGGTCATCAATCCCAACGCTGCCATCTACCACGCTAATATCCGGGTTGTAGGTGTCACTAAGAACGTCGTTGTCAATTACATTCCGACGCATTGCAGAGGTGTAGACTGTGCTACCAACTTCAGACTTGTAGTAGAGTGCAATGGCGCTAATGTCGCTGATGTTGATGACACCATTCTCGTCCACGTCACCCTTAGCATAGTGACAGACCGTAGTAATGATTTGTGCATCCCATAAAACATCCAAGCTGCCGGAGAATGAAAAACCTTCGACGCCTACCTCAATGCCCGACAACTGGCAGGAGACCGTTGTGCTGATGCTCCACGCAATCTCGTCCTGCTTGCACTGGCTATTGATGTCTGCCGTCAAGACGCCCTCGTTGCCTAGCGTCGCAGCCCCTACGGTCTGATTCCAGCCGAACGAATTTCCTCGGTTGTAGGTCGAGGAAAAATCTGTCGAATTAGTTGGTGGTGTAAACGCGCCATTCTTCCATTCGACCCTCACCTGAGTAGCCAAACACTGATACGTGAATCCATGTACTGTAACTGCGCGGTCCAGCCAATAATAGAGCCCTAGAAAAATGTGAAAACGACCGTTGGCAGGCATTGACAGTGGATCGAACAGGGCAGACACACGGCCAGTCGTGTTGCCAAGAACCCCGGAAGCTGGCGCTTGGCAAGGACTCCAAGGGAAGACACCGCGCTGAGTTGTAGCGTTAGCAAGAGCGGTAGGGCTGCCGCCCACGTTTGCTAGGACGCTGTGGAAGCCACTATTGCCTTCGATTTGCGCAAGACCTGTTCCGCCTTGAGTATGCAGATTGCCGCAGTTCCACCCATTCGGCAGCGAGTTACAAGAACCAAAGTTACCGTCACTGGTGAAAAATTCTGACATTATAGAGGCGTCAGAACCCGTTGGCTGTAGGGAAGCCATCTGCCAATTGTCCTCAATTGTTCGTAGAATCGAATAGCTTGTATAGAATGTGGCCGAACTGTATGCGGTCTTCGCCACTGGCCCAGCAAAGACGGTATATACATAATCAGAGGGATAATTGCTTGTTCGGCCCTCGTCAAATGTAAGCAGCACGGCGGCCCTGCTCTTTTCGAAAGTCTTCGTCGTCAAAATGTCTTGAACAAGGGTATTCATGTAGCCATCTCCGTCCGAAATGCATTTCAGGTACGTGGAACCTCCAGTGCATCCATTTGTGCAAGAAGAGATTCCATGCATGTTATGGCAGTTGTCTGGGTTGATCCAGATCAGGCTTGCCGCGCCCGTGCCATTAAGTTCCGACACGAGATTAGTTGGGGTTTCCGTTGAGAAAGAGTGCGCGTGGTTGCACTTACTTGGATATGCCACAAAGTCGTTGAAGAACAGCGGCCATGCGTGATATGCAGTGGTAAAATTTGTATCGCAAGTCTGGTCTGTTTCGCCTTCCAAGTAGAAGGAATAAGTCACACTGGCATTTCCAAGAAGGTCTATGAGATTTGACTTCATGTGCAGGAAGCATGTTCCTGTGGAAGATGGAGTACAATCCGAACCACTACTGCAAGTCGTCGAGTCACACTGCGTATGTGTGCCAGACGCACCAGTCATACAGCCATCTCCACCTAGGGACGAGTATGGATTGGAGCAATCGCCGGTAAGGCCAGAGCCAAGCGCCAAGTAATTTGGTTCACTAGGATGATCGATGGCGGTTCGTTCGGTTGAAAGCGAATACCCGCTGGCCAAACTGTAGAGGTATGGCGCGTTGGCTTGATTGTAAACATCGATGATATTTTGATTTTCAAGCATTATTACCACAAGATGGTCGAAGTATTTGCCAGATGGCGTAGCATGAACGATTGGTTGAATTGAAGCAAAAGCACCAAGAAGAATCGTCGCGATTGATATAGTGGAGATCACACGATTTTTCATTTGCCTTGGTCTTCGACTCAATATATAACCTGAGCCCGAGAGACGGAGAGAACTCATCGCAGCCCCTTGCTAAGGCAACAGATGGAACAGTCTCACGATAAGGCAAAGATCCAGCCGCCTCGCCTGCATGAGATCGCGGACGTCGGCAAAGGAACCTATCGGCTCGTACTCCCGCCGATGATAAACTTCGGTGGTAAAGAGACGGTCGAGAATTTCGTTAAGGGCTTTGTGTGAACCCCATGACTAACCTTTTCAAGAAGACAATTCCGTTCGCCAAAGGCCAATATCTTGGCCCCTAAGAAAACGCGAATGCTGGGCAATAGATGCGCTTATGGAGGCCATTTGAGGAATATCTGACGAAAAACGAGAATAGGCGATGCTGAGCCTTCTTTGCCATGATAAGAAGGATCACACGACTGATATCGATTGAAGATGAGTAACTCGACATCTACAAAATAGGCCGAAGACACAGACTGAATCAAAGCTGTCGGATTTTTTGACCTGAAGAATGTTACCTGCTCCCGTTTTGCTGAGACCATAGCGGGTTCGAAGCAGCGAGGTGATGCCGATACTACGGCCCTGGCGTAGTTCTCAGAATCCGGTCGATTTGAAGAACTCGGCATCAAGAATCCCACACTCCCAGAAAACTTAAGGGCTACCTTAGAGTGTCTAGAAATGTTACTATGTTTCGCGTGAGAGTGAAACTTGCCTGTATTATTCTATCGTCGTTGATCGCAATTATGGCCACACCGCCACCTCTCCACGCAACGCCACCAATTGGATTGGATGGAATCGGGAGAGATATCGGGCTAGGCCACCAATCGCTAACAACGACTCAGCCGAATGACGTCATCATTCTAGTTGTTACGTGTGATTCTTCCAAATGTGAGGGATCCATATCCTCTGTCAACGACAGTAATGGTTTACTCTTCTCCTTACGTGTATCGTTTACAGCTGGGGAGACACTCTGGGAATACTATGCTGTGGCCAAATCACCTTTGACGTCGGACAACATTACAATAGTGTCTACGGTATTGTCCTCCGGGTTGTGCTGTGTGGAAATGCTAGTATTCGGCATTCACGGAGCCAATACTTCGGCAATATTCGACCGCAGTCTCTCATCGCCAGAAACCGTCGCCTGCCCTGTGTTCCCTAATGTTGAAACATGTTCTGCTTCTGCTACAACTTCAACGATAGACATGGTAATAGCCAGCGTTGCGATCAACGATGCGCCAGCTTGTGGAGACGGAGTGGGAGGAGTACCAGGATTCACGACTGTAGATGGAGCTGGCGGTTACTTGCAAGTTGACTTTCAGATAGTAAGGCCGCGAAGTAACGTTACTTTCAGTTGCGTTGGTTTTTCAGACGCCGAAGCTATCATTCTTGACGCAGTCTCGTTTCCGTCTGGCTTTAGGTAGAAGCTGACTAAGCTACGCCATGCGCCAAAAAACCTAAGAGCCGGAGCAGTTAGAAAATCAGCAAGACTGTTTCTGTTGTGGTTGCGAGAGTTGCTATCCTGATTCTATTGTTCATGGTAATGATGATTCATATCCCGCAAGTTATTGCGACCCCACCACCGCTGGCATTGGATGGCGTTGGAAGCGATACGACCTGTCAAGCATCCACCTGCGATGCACAATTGCTATCTACGACGCAGGACGTGACGTAATGATTCTGACTGTCGAATGCGGTTACGATGACTGCCCTGTTACAATATCGTCAATCATAGACAGCAACGGTCTTTCCTTTGCCCAGCGCATTTCTTTCGCGCCCAACGACAAACTTTGGGAATACTATTCCAGAGCCGCTCACCGTTGAAATCGGACAATATTACAGTCGTTTTTTTGGGGGAGACTACCGTTCACGTAATGCAAGTTCTCGCTGTCCGAGATGCAAACACCGCAGCTATTTTCGACCTGAATCCTTCCATACCCTCGGCGGCTTCTTGTCTCGGCTCCGCATGCACATCTTGCCCCGGACCGGCGGGTGTATGTTGTTCCAGTTCGATACAAACCTCTCCGATCGACCTCGTAGTGGCACTTACGGCGATAAACGACGCTCCACCAGGCGGACCAGGTTATCCTCATGCCGTTGTGCTAGGATTCACCAATGTATTCTCCTCAAATGAGCTCGAGGTCGATTATGCAATAACGACCACCACACAGAGCAAGGTGGTGTTCGCTTGTAACGGCACTGAAGCGGCAGCTATTGTGATCGACGCAATTGCATTCCGTGGGGCATTCGGCATCTGAGACGGGTCGCGAGCACTCGTTCAAGATTTAGGTCTTGTGTGAAGCGAATGGATATGGTGTCTCATATGAAAGCTAGCGAACGCGACCGAATCCCGAATCGGGTCATAAAATAGGTCACCCAAATCATTGATTAGACATCCGATCACTTCGAACTGAACGATTTCCCTGCTCTTCTGGGGCTCCGCATCTGGGTCAGCCCACCCACTCTCGGCTCCAGTGCTCACGCTCGGAGCCCACGACTCGCAATGCAACCTGTCCTGAAGAAGGGTTTGAACTTGCATTTGATCCTACGCCCGAGGCTCCATATTGAACGTTCATCCACAAAAGAAAGGTCCGCACGCGGGCGTACTATCCAATTTGCTCTATTCTCAGTCGTCGGCGAGAAGCATTGTGTCATCAAAATCCTGGGATCATGATAGCATCTAGTCGTTACTGTCACCTAGTTATTGGTTGAGCGGTTGAGCTTGACTATTATCCATGGGCGGAGACAGTTCCTCCCGAGCCCCAAGAGAAGATCATCGATGAGCATCGGATCGGATTTCAAAGAAGCTACTTTCATAGTCGGAAAGCTAGTTCGGATTTTGAAACGAAAGGCTGAGATCGAAGTCGAAGATGACGAAACCGGAGAGCCATCTCTGATGAAGGTCCGGCTCGCTGAGGACGTGAACATCGACATCAATACGATAGGCGAAGATGTCAAGGCTGTCATCGTGGACGGTAAGGTCGCACGGATTACTCCACTAATGGGAAATGTCGCCGGGAACCATCAGAATACTGACGTCTAGCCCGCAATTTCTAGCCCAACCATAGTCCGGCGGCCTCGACTAGATCTACATTCTGGTCTTTGGCGGCAGTTTCCGGGTTCCTGTAGTATTTGACTCAACTGCGAGTCTCTCCGACGAAGCCACAGGCGTTGTTGAACACTTACGCGGCCCTTAGCAGGTTACTACCTCTTCCGAGCCCAGTATGTTATTGCGGGAGAATCCTCCTCCGATTCCTCCCACTCGAGGCTCCAAATCGCACCTCGAATTCACTCAGAAAAACTTTGGATTTCAGCGGGGTGATGCCTACGTGAGATGTCAGATACCGCAGGATATACGTTGGATGACAAGGCATCCTTCAATCGGATACCATCGGATATAAGAATATAAAACTCGATCCAGGCGAATCACCTGTCGCAAGAGAAGAAACCTTTCGAAGCGTGGGAAAACAGACTAGATGCTACGTCGAGCAAGGACGTATGCTGGGATTCTCCTAGCCCTCTCCATTCTTGTCGCCGTTGCCACGCCCATCCTGTTAGCAAAGCCCTCTCCCACCCAGTACATCTATTCCCTGATCGTCGGAGACAGGGACAGCTTCGGACACAGCCTATTCGCGTTTGACGGCTACCGTTTGCAACCGATATCCGTTCCGACCAGGGCAAATCTGACTGACATCAAATGGAGACATGATGGTCGTTATGCCTTGATCTCCGGAACCAACGGAACATTGCTCAAGTATGACGGCACGAGCTTCGACGAGATTGCCCCGTCAGAACTCGGGCCTGGAGCCAACCCAAACACGATATCATTCAAGTCAATATCGTGGAGCCCGGATGATTCGCAAGCCCTCATCGTTGGTGTAAACAGAACCTTTGAAACTCCATACAGCAAGGTGACCACCTCTCATGGAATCATCTACAACTTTGATGGTCATAGTTTGACGAGGCTTAGGAACGACGAGTTCTTGGGATACAACAGTGTCGAGTGGAACCCTGACGGGAGTTACGCTCTCCTAGTCGGATATTCGTCCCAAAATTTCTTTCACTCATATGGTGCCCGGTTCGAAGTATCGGAGCCTCCTTCCGATCTGCATATGCCCGGCAATGATAGTCTGAATACGATCGAATGGCACTTGAATCCGACGTTCGCCTTCATTGGAGGAGACGTATCAAATCAGGCCAAGAATGCAACGTTGTATATGTATGACGAGGACAAGGTGACGCTCCTCCCAACTGCGGAATCTACTAATCCGAGCTGCTGTTTTCTGAACGATGCTCACATAATAAGATACATCGTATTCCGCGAGGATACTGGTGAAGGTCTTATCGTCGGAAACAAGGGCCTTGTCATCCTCATCGACCCACAGGGAAACATGACTCGGATACGAAACTTCACAAGCCTCGACGGGAGAGTCGTAGACCTCCATCATTTGGCTGATCTGTACTCTGCGCGATGGGCACCCGGTGAGGAGGCGATTTACGCAGTGGGTAATAACAGCACTATCGTCAGGATCTCTCAGAGGACTGTGAGCTTGCTAACTCAGGCTTGCCTTCCTGTGACGGTAGAGCGCCCATGCTCTCCTACTACATTTAGAAGCATAAGTATGGTGGTAAGTCATATCACCTTTACGAACGACCGAGCCACTCTTAGGGCGTACTGGTCGAATAACCCTCCGAGCATTGCGGCATTGCTTGCTGGTTTCTTTGCCAGCATCTGGTCAGCTTACTTTGTCGGCACTTGGTCAAGATACTTTGCCTGGATATGGTTGGCATATTCAGGCCTCTTCGTCTTAGCATTCATGGTCGCAGTTCTCGCCGCGGTTTTCAAATACGGCGGGTCCAGTGAGGCGGAGAAAACAGTCAAATCTGAACCCGAAACCGTCTGAAGGACTTATTGGCTCTGATTTTCAACTAGTCTGAGTATATCCCCCAGGCAGAGTCGTTGCCTGGAAAACTGTTCGCTTCTTCCAGATTCTCCAGATCACATGGTTTCTTCTAGAGGCTGGTGAGGACGGTTATTGTCTGGGAGGTTGTGAGAGTCTGTCCGTTGGCGTCGGTAATCGTCAGAGTCACGGTGTATGTTCCCGGCAATAGATATGAGTGGCTTACTGATTGACCGCTGCCAGTGGACCCGTCGCCAAAGTTCCAGGCGTAGCTGTAGGGTTGTGTGCCTCCGCTAGCACTGGCATCAAAGGTTACAGCGATCAGCGGCAAGGGAGTGGAGGGACTGTAGGTGAAGCTACCAGTCAGCTTAGCATTGACGGTTATCGTCTGTGATGACTTTGCTATTTGGCCAGCGGAATCGGTGACCGTCACAGCCACGGTGTAGCTACCACTTGACTGATACGTGTGATTCGGCGAACTACCTGATGCCGTCACTCCGTCGCCGAAGCTCCAAGAGTAGCTGTACGGTGACTGTCCTCCCGAGGCGGAGCCGCTGAAGGAGACGGACTGTCCAACATCAGGAGAAGATGGAGTGAACGTGAAACTTGCTGATAGAGGAGGTGGTGGGCTTGTTACCGAAACGGTCTTCTGGAATGTTGCTGTCTGCTGCGGAGAGCCACTGTCCTTCACAGTCAGAGTGACGGTGAATGATCCCGCAGTTGAATACGCGTGAGTTACAGACGAGCCAGTCCCGGTCGAACCGTCTCCAAACGACCAGCTGAAAGAGTATGGAGAGGTTCCGCCGCCGGCTGAAGCAGCGAAAGTCACTTGTTGGCCCGTCTGGGGCGAGGCGGGGCTGTAGCTGAAACTGGCTGTCAATGCGGGAGGAGGACTAACTATAGAGATCGTCTGTTGGGACGTTGTTGTCTGTTGCGGGGAACTGCTATCTTTCACAGTGAGCGTCACGGTGAATGAGCCTGCGGAAGAGTATGTGTGAGTTACAGACGACCCTGTCCCCGTTGAACCATCGCCGAAGTTCCAGGAGTAGGTGTAGGGTGATGTTCCGCCGGAGACTGATCCGGTGAACGAGACTGCTTGTCCTACCTGCGGGGAGGACGGACCGTAATTGAAGCTCGCTGTCAGAGGCGCTGGTGCACTAGTGATTGTTATTGTCTGTTGAGAGGTGGCGGTCTGCTGTGGCGAACTGCTGTCATTAACGGCTAGACTGACGGTGAACGAGCCTGATGATGTGTACGTGTGCGTTACTTGAGAGCCTGATCCTGTTGAGCCGTCGCCGAAACTCCAGCTGAAACTGTAGGGACTCGTCCCGCCGCTAGAGGAGGCGGTGAACGTTATCTGTTGTCCAGCTTGAGGCGATGATGGAGTGTAGGTGAAACTCGCGCTCAGAGTTGGAGACGGATTGGAGACTGTAATCGACTGCTGGGGCGATGTAGTCTGCTGGGGCGAACCGCTGTCCGTTACTGTCAGAGTGACAGCGAATGTTCCCGCAGAAGAGTACGTGTGACTCACAGACGAGCCAGTTCCAGTAGATCCGTCACCAAAGCTCCACGAGTAGGTATAGGGAGATGTTCCCCCGGTCGCCGAGCTAGTGAACGTAACGGATTGTCCGACCTGAGGTGATGATGGGCTGTAGTTGAAGCTGGCAGTCAGAGTTGGCGGTGGGTTGCTGACAGTAACGGTTTGTTGCGAGGTCACGCTCTGTTGAGGTGAGCCGCTGTCCTTGACGGTCAGAGTAACAGGGAATGGTCCTGCAGACGAATAAGTGTGCATTACCGAGGCGCCTGTCCCAGTTGACCCATCTCCAAAAGACCAGCTAAACTCGTACGGAGCCGTGCCGCCACTTGCCGACCCAGTAAAGGTCACTTGTTGTCCCGTCTGAGGCGAGGATGGGGCGTAGCTGAAGCTAGCGGTAAGAGCAGGAGGTGGACTCGAAACCGTGATGGACTGCTTGGACGACGCTGTCTGTTGTGGCGAACCGCTATCTTTCACGGTTATGGTTACATTGTATGTTCCTGCGGAAGCATAGCTGTGGCTGGTTGTAGGTCCCGTTCCAGTTGATCCGTCACCGAAAGCCCAACTGAATGTGTAGGGCGATGTTCCACCGGAGGCCGACCCTGTAAATGTAATCTGTTGGCCAGTTTGAGGTGACGAGGGCGTGAAAGTGAAACTCGTCGTCAACGGTGGAGGCGATGGGTTGATGACGTTAACGGTCTGCTGTGAAGTTGCGGTTTGCTGAGGTGCGCTACTGTCCTTGACGGTGAGAATGACGGTATATGATCCGGCAGAGGAGTATGTGTGCGCGGTGGATGATCCAGTGCCGGTTGCTCCATCGCCAAAGTTCCAGCTGTAGGTATACGGTGTTGTTCCTCCTGACGTAGAGGATGTGAACGTCACCGACTGGCCAGTTGTTGGCGTTGTTGGTGCGTACGTGAAGCTGGTGGCGAGTGGAGGGGTCGAGTTATGGAGGCGCCAGGCTGTTAGTGGGTGTAGTTCCCAGCCGGAGAATTGGTGCCACTGGTCTGCAACGTGGTCCTTGTCCCAGAACACGTAACCCTGTATGTCGATGAGTGTTGTTGCAGAGTTTTGCACTGTCTGCTTTACGAGTGTATTGTTGTCGCATGCTGTTCCAGGTCCACAGTATCCGGCTGCTAGCCAGTCACCGTCAATTTCTACGTGTATTCTGCCATAGCATGTAGGGTCGGAGGCGGTGGTGCACGAGGTGGAGTAGTTGGGGACCACCGCAGGGTCGAACAAGTTGCCATAGCTGTCACACCAGCCAACTCCTCCGGGCAACGGAGTGCCTCCGTTAATAGTATCATAGCTCGTACGACAGTCATTGTAGTTCCAGAAGGCCCGTCCCACGCCGTCAATCTCGACGAACGCTGCCACGACCTGACCTCTAGAGTTGGTAATAGTGCATGGTGGCCCCGGGCTATGCCATCCCGGCGGAGTAGCACCGGGCGTCAACCATCTTTTGGCACCGCTAGAACCAGAAACATACGGGTTCTCGGTGATACCTGGAGAGAAAGAACTGTTCGTCTGAGAATTTGTTCCAGTCATATTGTCGGTGATATCGGAGATCCGTACAACCCACGGCGACGAGCAGGGAACATGGGAGTTCCATGACCCTGACCCGTCGATTGGAAACGAGAACATTGTGTAGTCTGGGCTTGACGTGGAGGTTACTGCCAGTGCACCCATCGATGTGCCTGTGACGATCGCGATTAGAAGAAAGACTGCTAGCGACCATCGCCCCAGCTTACGGCGAAGATGCGAAGAGCCCAAACTGCCTCTCATTGTTGTATAAGAGGAATACAGGGCAAGTATTTGGAGAGCATGTCCACAGTCGGGTTGAAGAGTACACAGATTTCCAGGATCTTGACGCAGACATACATGTGAACACAAGCGACTAGAAATCAGCAATAAGCAAGGTTCAGAGGAAAGGCGGGCATTAGTAGAAATCATGTACCCAGGTTCACCATGGGCAGGGGCCCAGCAGTCTTTGCGGTTTTCTAGTCAGTTGCTAAGAGGATGTTGAACTAGGGCAAATCATGGGTTCAGCTTTCAATTGATAGATATCCAAATGAATCCTGATCCATTCTACCTTCCACATATTGACAGGAGCTACCTTCGTGTTTTTATGCCGCAGTGTGCGTTAAATACCGACTTGATCAGGGTGCGCTCATCGATACCTCAGGCTGGACGATTATGACAGATGACATTATCGATGCGCCGTCGTCAAAGTTCAGGAAAATCGAGTGTTTCAGTACAAGCCGAGGAGGCAGTCCCACGCGGCGTTTCCTAGATGCGGCCTCGTTCTGAAAGTTCTATTGGCAAGCTTGGATCGAAACTAGGGGGAGCAGGTATCGTGATTGGGGGGATATCCAACGGATAGGGATCTGTACACCTCAGTTTCTCTCACCGCTGGAGAACCAGCTACCCTAAATGTTCTGAAGGAGTTCGCTGAATTCTGGAAGGTCCCCTACGGCATCGGTTCGAGACTCGAAGGCGAGCAGGTCCTAGTCTCAGCGGGAATATCTCACCATCTCACCGGCTCGCAAGAACATCCGACCATCATGATACCATCGGGTAGCGAGGACTGCCGCGCAATTTGTCGCAACTATAATCTCCAACTCGTGGAGGAAGAAGAAGCGATTCGACTACCAATTGCGCCGGAGACATTCACCAAGCTCAAAGCGATCGTGAGACGATTTATTGGTCCGGACCTCACTCCGCTCCTCACATCCGATGGACTGCCTATCCTCAGCAGGATTCAGGGAACGCAATCATATGTTCTATCCATAGATATCATCCGCGAGTATTCTCGGCTTATTCAGACAGGATTTGAGGATCCGGCTTCCACCAAGTTCCGGATAGTCTCATCGCTGCCTCTGCCTTACAGTGTAGTCCCACAGTCCATCAGAAACTGGTCCTTGAGAAGAGCCTACTCACAGACCACGCAAGATGAGGGGCGGATAGGCTCCGTCGATTCTCTTCGAATCATCTTCCTCGCCTCGATCGTACTAGCCTCTAAGGGTCCGATCCCCAGAATTTCCTTTTGGCGACAAGGCAAGAAATATGCAATGTCAGTTACGCATGACGTAGAGACAAAGCAAGGACTCGAGGAAGGATCTCGGTACATTCTAGAAGTCGAGAGAAGACTGGGCCTTCGATCAACCTGGAACCTTCCTAGCGATCGCTACCTAATATCGCAGGAGTCGCTCCAGCTGCTTACTGCAGCCGGCGACGTAGGAGCCCATGATACCCGCCACGATGGTCGACTTGTCCTCGCCTCACCCGAAAAGATGCTAGAGAGAGTCAGCAGTTGTAAAGAGAAGCTGGCGGCCAATGGAAAGACAAGCGTTCTCGGATTCCGCTCTCCACTTCTTCAACACAGTAGCGAACTACTGGTTGCCATCCGTAAAGCAGGATACGTCTACGATTCCTCCGTTCCCTCATATGAGCCGCTGTCGCCTACCTCGTTCAGGCCCCACGGGATTGGCACGGTCTTTCCTATGGAACTCGACGGGCTGGTTGAGGTCCCGGTCTCTCTTCCACAGGACCACCAACTCGTAAAGATCCAAGGTCTGACTCCCAGAGCGGCAGTAGGACGGCTCCTAGAAGTATCCAAGTGGGTTGCTCGAATCGGAGGAGTCTGCGTGATCCTTGTTCATCCTGACTACGAGTTCGGGACGCCAGAGTATCAGCCGGAGTACGAGAGGCTTCTCAGCGAGTTTCGAAACGACCCAGAGTGTGACATTATGACTCTGAAAGAGGTTGCAGACTGGTGGAGAAAGCGAAGCAACGCTCACGTCGAGATCTCTAGGGGGTTGCCGAGAATCGGATCGGCTGGAGACGATGCGGAAGTTGAAGCCCTTCAACTGGAAGCAGTTGTCGGATACGATGGTAATGGATTCAAGACCCAGCCCATTGACGTAGGACCCAGGCATTTCAATGCGGGCCCGAGAAACGCGGTGAGAGTCGAATAGACATGGAAATCATATCCATCCTCTTCTACACTGTGTGGCTCTGCACCGTTGCCATCTATACTGTTGCACTCGCCCGTCTGCTGCTAACCTCACGAAGGGAAGATTCTGAGACCAACATTGAACGGTATCCAACGGTTTCCTTGATAGTCCCGACTTACAACGAAGGTCAGATAATCGGGCGAAAGCTGGAAAACATTCTCCAATTAGACTATCCGAGAGACAAGCTGAACGTTCTCGTTGTAGACAGTGCGTCTACAGATGACACGAGAGAAGTCGTCAAGAGATTATCACAGGCAAACGAAGGAAAAACGAGCATTAGACTCATAGAACAACTCAGTCGTCAGGGAAAGAGCTCAGCGATCAACGAAGCCCTTCGAATTTCAGTATCAGAAATATTCGCCCTTACTGATGCAGATGTGCTCGTTCCGCCCGAAGCCCTGAAACAGTTGGTCAAGCATCTCTCGAAGGAGATGATCGGAGCTGTTTCAGGAGTAGAGATTCCCGTGGGCGGAACCGGCGTTCTATCTCAGGTCGAAGTAGGCTACAGATCAGTCTACACGGCAGTAAGGATGGCGGAGGCGAGTCTCGACACTCCTTTCATGTGCGAAAGTGAATTCTCAATTTTCACCAGAGACTCGATTGAACCATTGAAGCCTGGCTGCATGTGTGACGACCTCGAACTGACCGTCATGATGAGATCCCGCGACAGAAGAGGCGTCTACGCAATTGACGCTCCCTTCTTCGAGCGGGAGGCAAGCAGGCTGAAACCAAAACTCCTGCACAAGTATCGGAGAAGCATGGCGAACCAGCATGGAATAATTCGAAACAGAAGAGCACTATTCAACAGAGCCCTTGGCAATTACGGAACGGTGATATTCCCGTTCGAGTTCTTCGTCCACCTCATCTCACCCTTTCTTCTCGTGGCCGCCTTTGCACTATTCATCGGAAACATTCTTGTCTCCCCTTCCGCCCTGCCGACTGAAGCAATCCTCGCCGCAGTCTCCGGAATCCCCGCACTGCTCATCACACGCCAACTCACCAGAAAATACACCAGCCCGGAAATATTCAAGGCCCAGCGAACGCTCGCATGGCTCCTCGGAACCGTGTCCTTCCTCGGCTTTCAGATCTTCTTGACCGCCAGCCTGATTAATCTCGCGGTCCGTGGACCAAAGCTCCAGTGGGCCCAGATATCTGAGACGAGAGCCCCGGTTCAGGACGAGATCAAGATAGAGTCAAGATAGAATGGAACTGAATCGCATGACCGTAGCGAGAACAGCACGAATGGACTGGTCCGGGCCGATAGCCGAGATATTATTTGGCAAGGAGAAGAGAAGCATACACATTGCTTCTCAATCCCAACTTGAATCGCTGCTCGATCAGGCGAGGGCCAACAAGGTCATTGCGCGTATCCTTCCTCGGACAGAGTCGAACGATTCTGAAACAAACACCGAGCTCGAAAAGGCACGCGCAGAAAGTCGAAACCGACTCCAAGACGCGTTGAGACTATTGAACGAGGCACAGAAAGTATGCTTGGACATAGGGGTCCCGTTTACGGTGATCAAGTCGCTCGACGGGGTCCCTGACATCGGCCATGATGTAGACTTGCTTGTGGGGAAAAACCTTCAGAGAGTTCGATCAAGGCTTCTCAGCCAGTTCCAGTGCGACACAGTCACGCTAACTTTCTGCGACAGGCACGCGGGCAAGTTTAGCACGTTCATTCGAGGATTCGACTCGGATTTCGAACTCTACACTCGTATCAGTCAGTTGGGCGAGGAATACTATCCGGAGGAGGATGTCCTGGGCCGGCGAAGAGAGGAGAGCGTGCAAGGATCCAAAACATTTCTCTGCTCCCAGGAGGACCGGTTACTCATAACCTGTATCCACACACTCTACAGACACGGAAAGATTCGACTCTCCGACCTGAAAGTGGCCCACGACGCACTAAGGTCGCGCATCGACTCGAGACTTGTAATGAACACCATAGAGGACGCAGGCATCGGCAAGGGATTTGCAGTGTTTCTGGAAATCCTCCAGAGAATGGGGAAGGAGATTCTTGGAGAAGACTTGGTCCCCGACGAGTTTAGACACTATTCGAAAACGATCGTTGATAGAGACAGGATCTTGAGGCTCTTGTTGAAACAGATCAAACCCCGGTTCCCGCTCAAAATGCCGGTTCCTTTAGTTACTCTCCTTTTCCTCCAGAAAGCAGCTCATGACCTCGTCCAGAATAGGCTCGGGAGCTCTCTTCGAGCATTGCTTGCACCAGTTCTGTTGTTAATCGACAAGTCGGTTCCCCTCAGAATCCAAAAGGCCATCTCTGTTAGGATATGGTAGGGAACACGTAGGATTTCGGCGACGAATCATGAAACTGGCAATTTTCTTCCTCGACGCAATAAGATTCCAGGACCTCAATCTTACGGTCACTCCTTTCCTGGGCAAGATGGCTGCTCAAGGAACTAGTGGACCTCTCGAAACGCTCCTCGCCTACGAGGGACTCGCCGCTACACTCTTTACCGGAACCTTTCCCTCGGAACATGGAATCTGGACCCGATACTATCGGGACCCGGAGGGAAGTCCGTTCAAATGGATTCGACCACTAGTTCCTATCCTTAGCAGGATCGACTCCAGATCGCCTAGAGCGGGCAAGCCGTTGAGATATGGTCTGATGCGCCTCTCCAACTCGATGGCAGGGATTTCTTACTTTCCAGGCATCGATGACGTCCCCCTCGGTGAGCTGGCCCACATGGGCGTTTCCTTGAAACGGAACTTGTTCGAGCCTGGTTGTTTCGGGAGGACCCCCTCTCTCTTCGACATCCTACGAATGAGCGACATCAGCTTCCACTACTTTGATCATGGAGTCTTCGATTCTGATAGCGATGTTCAACAGCGAGCAATCTCATCAAGATCGACACCCGATGTCTCGGTGGTTAGGTTCGTAGACCTTGACACGGCATCCCACACTTACGGCCTTGGAACACCCACCATGTTAGAGTCGCTGAAGAGGACAGACTTACTGGTCGGCCGCCTCGTTTCCGAATGGAGGAGGAGAAATCCTGACCTGACCGTTCTCTGCTTCGCAGACCATGGCATGGTTCCCGTCGAGAACACAATCAACGTAGAGAAATCGCTTCGAGAAGCAGGCTTCCACCCCAGCCATGATTTCGGGATGTTCCTCGACTCGACCATGGCGAGGTTCTGGGGAGAATCTGCGACTCTGTCGCGGATACGGACCCATCTAGAAGGGATCGACTCGGGCAACCTGCTCTCCCAGGACGACCTTAGCCGCTACCATCTTCCAATCTCACCATACTGGGGTGACCTGATATACCTCTCTAGCCCAGGCGTTGTGATATCGCCGAACTTCTTCGACAGAGCTGGTAAAGTCAGGGCAATGCACGGCTACGACCCTGCGACGCCTGGCCTCGACACAATAGCGATCTTAGATGACCCCCAGAGAAACAAGCCGAACAGGCTTGACCACGTAAGAATGATCGACATCCTTCCAACAGCTCTCGATCTTCTCGGCTTGCACATACCCTCCTACTGCCACGGAAAATCCATGGTCAACGCGTGACGCGGGAATGGCTCAGATAATGGACCAGTCTCAAACCGGAACGAGCATGACGAAACAGAAAGGAGGCTTCCTCATCACTTTTAGTGGAATAGACGGGTCAGGCAAATCCAGCCAGGTCGTATCCCTCCTCCAAACATTCTCGACCCTGCACATTCCTACAGTCAGAGCCTGGGCAGGTAACAAGCCCACTTTCTCCTATCCCTTCCTAGCCTTATTGCGGATCCTCGGCTTCACCAGGAGGAAGAGAATACAAGGACTGGTTTTTGTTCAGAGAGATATCAGACGAAACAAGGTCATCGCCCACCTCTGGCCACTTATCTTGGCCTTGGACTTTGTGCCCAAGGCACTGGTCTCAGTCACAATCCCCATTCGGAGAGGCAGGGTTGTCGTCTGTGACAGGTATGTTTACGATTTCATAGCTGAACTGTCCCAAGAGGGACTCCTCGGGCCGAGAGGACAGGCGATTCTCCTCAACCTTCTCCCCAAACCCAATCTAGCATTCCTCATGGACGTGGAGGTAGAGGTCGCGTGGAAGCGAAGTCTCATCCCTGGCCGGGCTCGTGAACAGCCCATATACGATCTTTCAGGAAGACGGGAGTCCTACCTCCAGCTTGGGAGACGCTTCGGAATGATCATCATCGACGGAAACAAGAGCGCAACCCTCAACAGGTCGATAATCTCTACCCGGGCACTCGAGGCACTGGAAACTTCAGGATTCAACGCAGGCTGAAATCATAGTGCAGATCGCAATCCTCGGAAGAAGCGTCCAGCCGCCATGGAACGAGGCGGTCAAGAACATGGCCTTTGAGATGTCCAGACAGCTCGTCAGCATGGGTCACACCGTCCGCCTCCTGACCGGCCGGGGTGACAGCGTCACCATCGAGGATGGAGTCGAACTCTGTCCTCTTCCTCCGGGAAGCTTTGGAAAGATGGCGGTCAAAGCTCTTTTAGAGCTAGAGAGAAATGGAAAGGCTGACATTATACATGTTCAGAATCTGATCATTCACAGATCGCTCGCCCCGGCCTTGTGGAGCCTACGAAGAAAATCCAAGATTCCTATCGTGGCCTACTGCTGCCAACTGCCCTCGTTGTCACCCTGGCAATGGTTACGAGTGCTGAAAACGGACCCTTGGGAAGCCATGTCCACAAAGCTCGGAATGTTAGCTCCGGCCAGTGCCACAAACTGGGCGCTGCGAAAGGTCAGCCAGATAATAGCATCAAGCAGGTTCATCAAAGAGAAATTGGAAACCTCGAAGCCGACGCGAGAGATACGGATCGTGCCCCCATTCGTGAGAACCGACTGGCTAACAGCCAAGGCCAAGACGCCTCCAGCCGAAGATGGGCCGCCCAAAATTTTCTACCTTGGAAGCCACAAGGCCCTACGTGGAGAGGAGGATTTTCTAAGGATGCTGGGCTTGGTCAAACAGGAGATCCCGATTGTCGAAGGCATCGCGGTAACAACCTTTCCAATCCCCGAAAGAATCCATGCGCTTTTGAGGAGACTTGGACTTGAAAATTCGGTAAGGTTTCTCTCTAGGAACGTTGACCTGGACATCCCCGGACTGATACAGTCTTCCAAACTCTACGTTTCGACGGCACTAAGCCCCATCGGAGCCATAGATCCTCCGCTCACACTCATCGAGGCTAAGATCCTCGGCACTCCAGTTCTCTCTTACGACACGGGAGGAATAGGCGAGATCCTTGATGGGAAGCGGCTTGCCAAATACAAGGATTACTCTGGACTTGCCAGCCTCGCGACCGAATCATTGAAGCGGAACGAATCCAAGAGCCCACGACTCGACCTTCTCACGACTTTCGGCTCAGAAGCAGCTGCGAAACATTTCGAAGAGATCTATCAGAGTCTTACATAGACAGAAGCACCTATGACAACCGAAATAGACACGACCAACCGGCAGATCAGCTCACACCTCGAAGACGACGAGACAGGGAATCCTCTTGTCTCAGTGGCCGTAATTACGTTAAACAGCAGTTCCACGATCCAGCGGTGCCTCCAAGCCCTTGCCGATCTAGAGTATCCCAAGAACCGGTACGAGATCGTCATCGTAGATGGCGGGTCCACGGATTCTACCATTGACCTCGTGCGCAGGTTCCCCGTGAGAGTGGTGGTGGAGACACGAAGAAACAGGGGTGTTGCTCGGAACACTGCCGTTGGGAATTGCAAAGGACAAATCGTTGCCTTTACAGATGCGGACTGCGTTCCGCTCAAGACCTGGCTCAACGACCATGTACTGCTCCATAAGGACCCGCGCGTCCTCGTGGTTGGAGGATCTGTATTACAGGGAGGAGACTTTGGACTCCCGACGACGATCTACCATGAAACATATTTTGCGACTCAGTCTCCCTACACGCCCCGAAGAAGGACTTGGGAGATAGCGAGCGCCAACGCCAGCTTCAAAACATCAACCTTTGCAAAGCTGGGTCCTTTTCCCGAGCTTGACCGCGGCGAGGAGAGTCTCCTTGCATGGAGGGTGCTCCAGGCGGGCTTCGATGTGATATTCGACCCTTCACCGAAGGTCATCCACCTCCACAGGCACATGAGCTACAGATCACTCTTCAAGAGGAGTTGGGACGAGGGATACTCGGACCGGTCTCTCCAGTCCGCGTTCGGAGAGGCCTCTCCCTTCCAGCTGCCCAAAAGCTTCGCTGGTGCACTCATATTCTCAGTCTCACTATTGATCGCTAGGGCGGCCAGATACGTGATCAAATTGTTGGAAGGAGGACGGAAGAGAGCAAGCATCCTGATATTCATTCCTATACTGTTAGCCACCTCACTCTACTGGGTTCATGGCTATACGAGAGCCGCGAAGGATGCGAAGAGATAGCATCATGCAGGACAAAAGGACAATCCAGACCCTTAGCGAATCCGCCCCCTTTGCGCTCCTGCTGGTTGGCGCAGTCATCTTTCATCTCAGCCTATACTCCTTGTCAACTTCAAACCCGTTTCCCCTCGGCGTTCTCATATTCGGAATGATTGTCCAGGCCGTTAGCGTCACTCTGTTCATAGCACGAATATTGACTACGAGACACGAACTCACGGGCCGTGAGAAAAGCCTCCAGATACTCTATGTTCTCGGATTGTCGCTATCGCTTTCATTTACTCGGTTGTCGCGATACGCCGGATTCAACGGGTTCGATTTCGTCTACGAGGGATCAGTATTGCAACATGTGGTCAACACTGGATACTGGGGGCCCGACCTTGGATACGTTTCCAATTACCAGTCCAGCCTCGCAATCACGATCATCCCCGTCTTGACCGGCGGAGCCACCGGGTTCTCCGGTCAGACCATATTCCTCTTCCAAACTTTCTTCCTAACCAGCCTTCTGCCGATGGTCCTGCATCCAATCATCAACCGGTTCACAGCGAACTTCAGGCTGGCAACCCTGTCTAGCCTGTTGCTGGCTCAAAACTGGTTCTTTTACGGACAACACCTGATCGGGAAGACAGCCGTCGCTCTCTTCCTAGCGGTCCTCGCCTTCTACTGTCTCACCCACAAGAACAGAGGATTCCAGTCACTCGGTGTCCTGCTTAGTCTAGGTGTTGGAATGTCCCACTATACGATAGCCCTCTTCCTATTGTTCGTCTTCCTCTCCTACTTCGCGTTCTCTCGAATAATTGTCCCCGCCCTCAGCCACGTCCCCTCTTTCAGGAGGATCGCGCCGCTCGAGATCGCCCTTACACCAATAGCAGCTTCGGCAATGATAATGCTGGTATGGATCGCGTTCGCTGCTCCTCTCATCCTACCAACGGCGGTGTCTTCCGCTCAGCAATCTTTGGCTTCTCTCGGTCAAACGCTCTCAGGCAGACCGGGAGTCGCTCTGGCGACCTCAAGCTCCGCTGGTCCCATAGTTACGGGATGGTTCGATCTACAGAATGCCCTAATCGGAATAGGAGGACTCTACTTGCTGTACGGATACAAGAAAGGGTTTGTCCGCGATAATCTAGCAACGATGACCCTAGTCGGCTTATCCCTGATAGGCCTCCTAGGCATATGGCTGGTTCTACCATTCCTCTCGGTAAGAGTCGAAACCACGCGAATCCTTCAGATGATTCTTCCCTTCACAATCATATTCCTGGCGGTCTTGCTGATGAGTATAACAAGGATGAACTTGGCGTTCTCGAAGCTCGGATTGGTCGCGGTGCTCGCACTGGTACTGCTAATGCTACCGATGAATATGATGGTAGCCAACCAGGCAAACAACCCTCTATATCACACGGCGTCGAGTCTACCATTGGCTAAGCAAATCGATGATGATTCATCCTTGATCCCAAGTTACTCAAATTATGCGGTTATGACTTGGGTCAACGGTTACCTTCCCCCAAACAAACAGGTCGAAGTGGACTCTGTGGGAAGGTACGCATTTATCACAGCCCTCCCCTTCCCTCCCAGCCTGAACTTCAGCCAAGAAGAATTCCCCCCGTACACCTTCCATCGCTACACGATCCTCTCCTCCTATTTCATAGACAACAACATCTGGGCAGTGACCATTCTCGGCTCCAGCGTACCGATAACCGGCCAAGACTCGTCGATCTGGTTCTCACAGCCATCTCACAATGTCCTCTATTCCTCGCCCAAGTTCTGGATAATGTCCCCGTGCTCAGGGCCGCTCTGTGGAGGGTTCTGATGCTAGCACAGCCTTCCAAAGTTGCAACCGTCCGAGTCAAAGAAAACATCCCCGAGGCGATTGCGAGAATATTCAGTCTGACGAGCCCACCTCACTTAGAGAAGGGCAACGCTGTCACGATAAAATTGAACATGTGCTTCTTCCGACCCTACGAGACCGGCGCCACCACCGACCCGAGAGTCCTCGAGGCGCTAATTCGTTACCTCCGGACCCTCGCGGATGATCTGAACATTTCTCTGATAGAGAGCGATGCCACAAGCGCAAGGGCCGATCTACTCTTCAAATGGCTGGGATTCAACGAGCTGGCCAACAGACTCGGAGTCAAGACCGTCAACCTTTCCAACGACAAACGCATCAAGGTCCCATTACCCGAGACCTGTCATCTCAAAGCACTCTGGATGCCCAAGACACTCTTGGACGCAAACTATTCCATATCGCTAGCTAAGCTCAAGACCCATGGGCTAACAAAGATCACATGCGCACTCAAGAATCAGTTCGGCAGCATTCCCTACAGGGGGAAAATCAAGTGGCACCCAGTCCTGGATCAAGTAATAGCAGACTCGAACGTAGCTTGCCGACCCAGCTTTGCCATAGTGGATGGAATAATTGCCATGGAAGGTGTTGACGGCCCGGATATGGGCAAGCCTCGAGTCACAAACCTTCTCGTCGGAGGAGAAGACCCCGTCGCCGTGGACTCTGTCTGCGCAACCATAATGGGATTCAACCCAAACAGCATCGGTCACATAAGAGAAGCAGAGAAGCGAGGCATCGGCTCGCAAAGATACGAAATAGTGGGAGAACAGCTCTCTGATATTAGGGAGAATTTTGACTACAACGCCTTTTACCATACCGTCGAGACGGTCATCCGGAAGATCCGAAAATGAGCTCGGGAAGACTTAGGGCGGGAGTCGTGGGCTGTGGCCCCATAGCCCAGCGAGGTCACCTGCCGGGGCTGTTGAGATCCAAGAGAGTCCAGCTGGCAGCGGTCGCAGACCTTGACCCCAAAGTTCTAGAAAAGACTGCGAAGCGATTCCACGTACAGAAGACCTTCACCGACTACCGGGACATGCTGGGAGAAAAACTGGACTTGGTGCACATCTGTGTGCCCAATAACCTACATGCTAGGATCGCGACAGATGTGATGCAACATGGGTTGAACGTACTCGTGGAGAAGCCCCTAGCCACTTCTGTCGAGGACGCAAGACAGATGGTAAGGATCGCTGACGAAACCAAGGTCACGCTCTGCGAGGCGAAACAGTGGAGATACATTCCGGCAGTCCAAAAGGCCCTCGCACTCTACAACGCGGGGAGACTAGGAAAGCTTGTGAGCATGCTTGCCCAATGGCATACAGACATCCCCCTCACATGGTCCCATGCCGAATGGTATTATGACCCGAAAAAGTCTGGCGGTGGAATCGTATCGGACATTGGAATACACATGCTTGATCTTCTCCTCCTTTTTGGAGGCCCAGTGAAACGAGTCTCAGCCTCGGGCGGCGACTACCTGGGAACAATGGGCTTCGACACATCCGTCCAAGCACTCCTCGAATTCAAAGGGGGCGGTACAGGATTCCTAGACGTGTCCTGGCTTTCACCCTACTCGAAGCTCCTCGACATCGTCGGAACGGCAGGAATAGCGACGGTGGACATGCAGTACTACAGCCTTCTCCACGCGAACTATTCGCGAAACCCCATGAGAGACTTCTTCCATGACGCAAGGAAGGTATTGAGCACAGGCCGGAGAGTTCTCAACAAAGACTTCTTTGACTCTCTTCCAGCCCTCTACGCCTCTCTCATAGACGATCTAGCGGAGTCGATTGTGACCGGTAAACCTCCGCCGATCTCGGGAGAGATGGCGATCAAAGCCCTAGAGCTGAAGGAGGCTATCTACAAGTCGATAACTGACAAGGTAGAAGTCCCGCTGGTCGCTTGACCCGAGCGGCACGATGTACACAGCGCTAAAAGACCCTGCTGTCGAGGACAGCCTCCAGAAACAACTCGACATCATCGTAGAGCACACCAAGACAGTCTACGGAAGAGGATGTACCGTCATCCTATCTGGAGGCTTCGGCAGAGGCGAGGGAAGCATCCGAAAGGGTCAGGGAAAAATGGCCGTACCTCTTCACGACTTCGATGTGTACGTAGTGACGGACAAAGCTGCTAGTCGTGCCGAGCACGAAGCGATGGAGAACAGCATAGTCGGAGACCTGTCGAAGCTTACCGGGACGGATCTCAAAAGGGAGAATTTCGCCTTCGGAGTTGAAGTGGTGCCGCGGAGATCCCTCAGCAGACTGCCTCCGGATTTGAGCGCCTACGAAATGAAGGCCGCCAGCACGGTATTGTACGGTCCGGACATACGCGATCAGATTCCGATAACGAATAGGGACATTCCACTAAGCAGTGGAGCCATCACCCTCTTTCATCGGACAACAGCTCTCCTGAAGAATGTTGAACCGGAATATCTGAGCCAGCGGCACTATCCGTTGGAGCGAGGGCTTGAGACGGTCTACGAGTGTTGCAAGGTTTACACGGAAATCTGCACAGCCCTATCACTGATGGGCGGCTTCTACAAGCCTAGTTATGGACAGCGAGCGGAAGAGTTTCAGAAGCATTTCTCTTTCTTTCCGCAACTCCAGCACGATCTCCCCAGCCTTGCCGAGCAAGTGTACAGTCACACCAGAATGAAACTAACATCTGACTTTTCTCCTATAATTCAGAGCCCCGCCGAGACTTGGATCGAGACCAGACACTCGCTCAAGATAGTTCTAAGATTCTTTCTCTCAAGGTTTCTGGGAATCAGCAACGAGGGTTCGTGGGAAATGCTCTGTCGAAGAGCTAGGAGCAGAATGAGATGGTGGTTCTTTCACGACTACTTATCCTTCTATCTAAGAAGGATAGGCATACCCGGCTCACCCATCGTGAACGCTGCGAATCTGACCTTTCAAGCATATGACTATCAGACCTTCCGGCTCAAGGCCAGAAGAGATGGCAAACCTGCCGGAACCCACCTGCTCTCATTGACCTCGCCAATCATCGACGTGTATCTCTCCTCTGCTCTTGTCCTGTTCGCCCTTCAAGACGATGGAACGGTCGACCTAGAGATGCTCGAAGCTGGACGAGGCTACCTAGCCAACGTGTTCTCATTTGACGGAGCCAAGTCTGCCGGTCCTAGCTTCTGGAAATATGTTCGAGATTTCTGCGTGGAGGGACAACGCCTCTATTTTGTTGCGAAACAGCAAAAGACCGTGGTCTAATCCGAACCCTCGCCCGGACGATCACAGGTCTAGCGAGGTTGGAGAGAGGTGTAATCGCGATATGATGCCAATAGGGCCATCAACAGGTTAAACACAACTAGAAAGGAGAGGGAGGCTGCCGAGTATAGTCCTAGCCCGCTGAAGTTCAGGAGCAATCCCAGTAGCATAACAATGACAATGCTACTGCCGATTTCGAGGACAGTTCGCTCGAGAAACTGAGAATTCTTTCCGATAAGAAAGGCCCGCAGAAAGCTTCGGCCGGGAAGATAGAAGACGAGTAGAACGCCAGGCAAGATTTCGAACAGGGTCCAGGGAAAGGGGCGCTCCAGCAGGAAGAGTAGGCCCGTAGCCGCGACAATGAGCAAGACGACCCAGAAGCTTGTGTTCCAAGAATAATCAAAGAAGAACTGGCCGAAATTTCCAAACTTGGGTGGACTTAGGTTGATCCGACCATTGTCTCTAAGAATGTCAATGGCTTTCAGAACGCTTTCCCCCGAAACATTGGGACTCCTAGAATGGGCAATCGCCACCAATTCTCGTACTGTCCGAGGCTTGGACAGAGAGATTATTTGGCCGACCAGCTTTAGAGCTTCTGTATCCTTGCCGTCTGCCATCTTCTTCTAGAGGCGATTGGTTTTTTGGATAAGATAAATCTATGAAATGAACCAGGGCAGTCCGACTCATGAGGAATCGCAAGGGATGGACTGCTGGAGTGCTCATAATTCTCTCAATTGCGTTCTTCGTATCGGTGACAACAGTCCTAGGAGGCAGTCCCTCTTCGGCCGCCCTCTCAGCATTTGAAGCGTTGAGAATCGCGGAAGCCTCCGGAGCGAATATTGACTTGTTAGTTTCCCAGTACAACTCCCTTCTTCAAGAGTCGGCCAACGATAGTTCTTTCAATTCTCTTCAGAGCCAAATCTTGGAAGCTCAGCAAGCAGCGACGGCATCGGCGAAATTCAATGCTATACTGACAATAATCCTAGTGCCGATTATTCCATTCTTCCTCGCGCTTCTCTCTGTCGCGATCATGCGTCTGGTTTCAAGAGTGCAGATGAAGAGGAAACTCGACATGGAGGTCGGATCGGCCTGAGCCTCTTCGACCTGTTCAGGAGCCGCGAGTTTGTCGTTTCGTACTTGGTGTTTCTCGTGCTCACCTCCACTATAGCCTGGGTGGTTGCAAACCCGCCGAGGATTGACCAGTTCTCCTCCGTCAGTGTCCTCGGACCTGATATGACAGCAGCCTCCTATTTCCCCGGAAACAGCACGACCGTCGCTCCGAATGCCCAGATCAATTGGACTGTGCGGGTCTACAATCACATGGGTAGCGTCCAGTTGTTCCTTCTTCAAGTTCTGCTGTCGAACCTCACGATCTACGGGCCCAACCCGACGAACAACGTCCCATCTGAGCGGTCGTTGGCGGCTCCACTCTTCAACGCTACACGGGCTGTACAAGACAACGAAACATGGATTCTTCCACTTCAATGGTCGATAGTCGATGATCCCAGTGTTGGTGGAACCACAACGATTCAGACCATGTGGATTAACAACTTGCCTCTTGCAGTAAATCCGCTAGTGTCAGCATCTGGCGGGATGAACTTCCGAATAGTAATCGAGCTATGGAGCTACGACACTCAACTTCGCGATTTCATCTTTTCCTTCACGTCTAACGGGAGTGTAGCGAGCGTATTCGACCAGATATGGTTCGACACCGGCTGAGTCCGAAGATCTGGCCGAGCGCGGTGGCAGAAGGTGTGACTTCTGGGACAGAGCTCCACCTCGTGGCCGAACTGGTCGGAGTAAGCTTCGATTTCCTCATCCTCCAGATTCGCTCGCTCAACACAATTACGGCGGCACCAACGCCTGCGATCAGAACATAGTAGAAGGATCCGAAAAGGGGAAGATCGGAGGATTTACTTGCGGCTTCTACCTGAACAATGACCTTGGTCGTTGAAGATCCGCCCTCGGTTGATGCTCTGAAGCTTATAGTGTAGTTTCCTTGTGGAACGCTCCTCGGAGGGACCCAGTCGAACACACCGATGACGGTTCCATACCCGGTGACACTAGTGAACACTGCCCCAGGAGGCATGCTAGAGGTGACAGCTGTCAGCGTCAAAGAACCTATCGCAGTCGCGTTGACCTTGAAGGTTGCTAGAGACCCAGGCCTGCAAATAACAAACGATGGTGCCAATAAGAGAGGACCTAAAGAAAAGGAGATACTTGACGCAGACGAGCTTCCGGTATGGATGGAATCGCCTGGATAAGTCGCAGTGACCACGAGTGAACCTGCTAGACTGTACGTATAGCTTGTAGAACACGAGGCCTCCCCTAAGGCCTTTCGCCCCAGTGTGCAATTGATGGAACTGAGCGTACCCGTGGAATTCGTCGTGAAAGTGACAACTCCCGTCGGCGTTGTTGCCGTGCCTCCCGCCGAACTGTCAGTTATGGTGACAGTGCACTGGATGGTCCCGTTCACCAGGGAAATCGGCGGAGAACAAATCAGCGAAGTAGAGGTGGCCCTATACCCTACAAACAGCTCAATGGGATCACCGTTACTGCCAGCGTGGGCCTCATCCCCTTGATAGACTCCAGTGATCACGTAGGAACCAGTGACATGCGGAGTGTAAGTTACCGAGCAGCTGGACGCACCGAGCGATGCTGAATCGGCGACTGGAGTGCACGTGTTGGCGCTGAAAACACCGGTTGCATTGCCAGAGAAATTTACACTGCCAGTAGGTGCAATCGTTGTTCCGGCTGAAGTGTCCGATACAGTGGCTGTGCACGAAATAGGCTGGCCAACGAGCGCCGAAACGGGTGAACATGACAAACTTGTTGATGTTGTCCTTTTCGTGACGTTCAGCGTGAATTTTCCGTTGGTACTACCGTGAGTGGAATCGCCATTATAGGTGGCTGTTATGGTCTGCTGGCCCGAATCCTGCGGGTAGTAGTCAGCTGTGCAAGTAGATTGAGTCGCATTGATGCTCTCTAGGGTACAGCCCGGAATTGAGGAGATGCTGGAGCTCGTGGCGAAACTAACGGTTCCAGCCGGAAAAACAGGCACAGGAGATGCGTTAGTAACGGTGGAAGTACAACTCGTCAATTGATTGACGAGGATCGATTCCGGAGTACAGGAGATTACAAGGCTGGTCTGTATGAGGGTAACTGACAGAGTAGAATTTCCCTGGCTCGTGCCATACACGGGGTCGCCACCGAATGTCCCAGTGATCGTCTGAGTACCAGAATCCGCGGGTTGATAGATTGCCGAGCACGAAGAGATACCGCTCGCATCTAGGGTCAAATTGCAGCTTTGTGGAGCAAAGATACCCCCAGGAGGGCTTGAAGAGAAGGAGATGCTGCCCGCGGGTGGGGTGGTTCCCACAATGGAACTGCCCACCACGTTGGCAGTACAGATAGAGGCCTGACTTGGGTCCAACGACTCCGGGATACACAAGACTGAGGTGCTCGTGGTTATCAGCTCAACTACTATGGAGTAGGTTTGCGTCGAAGGGCGGAAACTGATGTCACCACTATACGACGCGGTAACCGAATGGGTCCCCGCGACTATCGGAAAGTAGGTCACCGGGCAGCTCGAGGAAGTGAGAGAAGCGGGGATGAGCAAACATGCATCAGGCGTAAAGGTCCCCCTGCTGTTTGTACCAAATGTCACATTGCCGGTAGGGGGAGGATTAGACCTTGAGCCGCTGACTGTTGCAACGCAAACAGACGAGCCGCCGACAAGAACAGGATTGGGGGCGCATACAATGCCTACTCTGGATGAGATTAGAGCTGGAAGCGGGACAGGAGAAAATTGTGTCGGGGTCGTCTGAGACATGGCCAGGTTGGAGGCACCGGCCGCAGAGCCTAGGACTAATGCTTCAAGAGATCGTAGCATAAGCATCTGTGTGGAAGGAGGATTGCTGGTCGAGTCGGTGCTGCCAGCTGAAAAGACTGTTGGCTGGGTTGGAAGCGTGACCATTGCCATTGCAATCAGGACGAGACTGAAGGTTGTCTTGAGGCTCCCGGATCGATGGTTGATTAGCGGCACGCGCGATGTCCTCTATTGTTCGACCTTATGCATTCTACTCGGTTGCAATTAAACCGAGCTGAATCCGATCTCCTTTGACGGATGCTACTCAGAGTTCCGGATTCTAATCAGATCTTAGCCAACCTGGGTGGGCAGTCCTCAAATCAAGACGGGTTGACCGCTCTCTGAATGAGCCCGGAGCACACGGCTCACGTTTCCCTGTCGATAGCCATAGAAAGATTGGAAGAATAGAGGTACAATCCTGCAAGATTCAGTCTATTTTGAAGCCCCTGCCGCAGACTGCCTACCGAAGGTAGCTTCACCGGTCTAACTCTGTGAGCTCGGATGATCGAGATGCCCGCGACTGTGACAGCGACGCCGATAATCGCCCCCATGCTCAGAAGAGAGATGATTGGCACGACCATAGGTGTGAACTCACAAAGGTAGCATGGTGTCACAGCTGGATTCACCCGTATTTCGACGCTCTTTGAGTCAGAGTAAGAAGACCCTTGCTGTACGGCGGTGAATGTGATATTGTACACGCCAGGCTGAATCGACCCTCCGGGTTGCCATGAGAATTCTCCCGTAGCCGGGTTTCCACTCGTCGAGGTGAAGCTGGCTCCAGGAGGCAGGTTTGTAGCAGAGAGTGTTATCGCTCCTTGATCGCTCGGGTTGGAGGCGCTTATGCTGAACTTGAGCAGAGAACCCAGAAAGATGGTTTGGGAGCCTGGAGCTGACAGGAGTGCTTGGCCGACCGGAATGCTTTGGACTCTAAGAGATGCTTGAACCTGAAAGGTCACATTCGCTGAATCAACAATCACCAATACGACGGTATAATTTCCCGCGGTTGCATAAGCGTGTGAGATAGATGCTCCTGAGCCGGTCGAGCCGTCCCCCAGTGACCAGCTGAACGAGTATGGTTGGAGCCCGTTCGAAGCTGAGGCGTGTAACGTCACTGGTTGACCAACGACGGGGCTGCTTGGACCCTGGTTGATGCTGCCCTGTAAAGGCAGAAGTGGGGGGAGCGTAACCGCGACAGGAATACTAACGGAATGCGTCATGCCAGCGCTTGTGCCGGTGACGGTTAGAGTGTAATTTCCTGCGGAGAGGTTACTGCTGGCGGAGACTGTCATGAGGGAAGTAGCCTGACCATTAACGGTCAGAGTTAGGCTGGTTGAGCTGAGAGATGAGGAGAGGCTGGGAGAGGAAGACGTTTTCGCTAAAGTGATACTGCCTGTAAACCCGTACAGTCCCGTGACAGTCAGTGTGAGGTAGCCTGATGAGCCTGCCGGGATGGTTATCCGTCCCGGACTGGCTACTATAGCAAAGTTGGGTGGCGGGCTCACAGTGACGGACTGAGAAACAGTCACTGTCTTGTTGGTCGCGTCTCTGACTGTTAAGTTGACACCGTACGTTCCTGCACTCGTGTAGGCATGTGTAATGCTGGCTCCAGATCCAGTCGCCCCGTCACCGAACTTCCAAGAGTACGAGTAAGGAGGGCTAGATCCAGTGGCCGACGCGGTCAAGGTTAGCAGTGTGTTCACGGATGGATTCGAAGGGGTAACGACAAAGGAGGCGGATAGACCAGGAGGGGCGATTTTCGTAGCCCAACCTCCCGGGAAAGAGCCGTTAGCCGGCTGCAAGGCTCCGTAGGAGACTCCAGAGGGCGGATTGCAGAGATCTGTAGACCAAGACCCGGCAGGCCAACCTATCCAGCTTATTCTCGGCGAGTTGCTCTCGTAGAGGGAGAAAAGCTTCTGGACAAAGTGTAATGTCGTCATCGTATAACCATCACAGGTCCCAAGCCCCGTGCCAGAGGATGGGTTGCACGGTCCGAGGATTATGTCTGGTGGACATCCGCCGATGTAGTCAGCTCCTCCCTCGGTGTTGATTGCTGGCCAGCCGGTTACCTGCATCTCGGAAACGAGAAGGTTGTAGTAGCTTGTTGCCGCCAATTCAGCGGTCGCGTTGTTCCATCCAGTCCCCTGAGTAGACCAATAGGGGTAGTACATGTAGAAGTGCCAGTCGAGGAAGACCCGAGATGAGGAGTCGTTGACGGTAGGCCACATTGTGCCGGCTATGGACGCGGTGCTTTCGCAAGTGGATATGCAGCCATTGGCTACCACGATCCAGTGTGTGTCGCCCAAGGATCGGGCCTGGTTGATCCATGCTTGGTATCCGGCTGTCAGCTGAGAGAGTGAGACTCCTTGAGAGTCGCCATAATAGTTGGACTGCGGCTCGTTCTCTGGCTGCCAGATGATCTGTGAATATGATGTTGAGAATTGTTGGATGATAGGTTTCCAGTTACTAAGCCAGCATGACTGGTAAGTGGGGTAGATGTCATAGTAGCCGTGCATGTCGATGATTATCCAAAGGTTGTACTTCTTTGCGAGGCTGATGGCGATTGCCAAGTTCGTGGCTGTGTAGGCGCCTTCTTGCTGTGGAGAGGAGCAGGGAGATTCGAAGCTGACTCTGACGGCATTGTAGCCCAGGGACTGGAACAGTTGCATGTGTAACTCCATATCACTGCCCGACTCATCAAGTCGAATTCCGCCCCAGCCTGTTAAGACGGGGGCTGTTCCAGCAACGTTGGCGGAACTAGGGACTGTGACGGCTTGAACTGTTCCATTCGACCCAGAGAATAGGAATTGAGCGGCAAGAGCTCCGCTGAGCACGAGGATAGCACACATTATGATTCCTCTTGTCTTGCCTTTCATTCTCACCAAACCTCCACGGTTTCGGGCGGTACGGGGTATCGTAAATCGGGCCGCGCGCTGGCGGAGAGAACCAGACTCTTTTTGATCGAGCCAGTTCTCGACGAGGATGATATTGTCGAGCGCCTAGCTTAGGCAGACCCGAACTTTGAGCCCTGTGTTAGAGTTCAAGAGCCTAGTCACAATACATGACTAGCGTGGAGACTGGACGTTCACTTGGAGCACTGATTCATCATCCGCCTGCGTTCGGCCCTTGTGACGGTAGTTCCCCTCGGGACTCCCCGCGGAACCTAATGGATCATCGCAAAGCTTACGCTGTGACGCGTAAGTCTTGGGTCATCAGTCGCACCAAGACGAATCGAAAAAATATTCGGGGAATGGTGACGGGCCCTGGACTTACTCAAGCCCTGGTTATTGGTAAGCAGCATGAAGAGAAGAGCTACAAGTTGTTCGCCAGGAAATCGTCCCTGTTCATGTTGACCGGTTTCTAGAATACGAACTGCCTCCATCGCCAGCCAAACAATTGACGCAGTTCAGTTCATAATTCTTTCCATACACCCAACAGACGAAAAACTACAGCCGATGCCCGCAGTTCCGCTGAGCAGACCTGGGTGAGAAATGTATTCCTTTGGATACATGTCTCACATCCTTTCCTATCATTTTTCGAGAATCTTTTCATGCTGAAGGGATTTCAGCATCTGATTCGCGTCGTCCTTTCTGGGAAAGTGTCTAGGCCCAAGTCCCTCAGTCGTTCGGGCTGCAAACCAATTTGCGAAGGAAGCCGCCTGATTTATGTCGTGACCTGACGCGAGACACTGAATGAGTGCTCCTAGAAATGCATCTCCGGCGCCGGTCGTGTCGAGAGAATTTGAATGGACCCCTGGCAGTTTAGATAGAGTCCCACTACTGGACACGATGCATCCTTCCGGGCCCGTCTTGATTATTACGTCCTTTCCATCTCTTGAACGCAGTCTGGCATATTCGGACTCGTCCAACCCTTGGGCAAGGACCCTTGCCTCCGACTGGTTGGCGCATAGAATGTCGCACTGGTCGACGGCGTTCTCGAAAACCTGCGGAAGGCTCTTGACGAGATTGGAGGACCCCGGATCAAACACGACCCGCGACCCGTTTTCTTTGGCGAACCGGCCGGATTCTAGAATCGCCTCACGCTGGGGCGAGTTGAAGAGGGAATATCCGGACAGGTAGACGAATTTGGCAGGCTCGAGCTGCAAGAGGTTCCTCCTTGCCTCTTCTGGAGTGAGCCTGTCGTTCGCGCCTCGGGAGACAAGAAGCGTCCGGTGACCTCCAGGCTCTACTATTGAGACCGCGAAACCCGTACTCACAGTATTATCATACTCGATCCTAGCGAGGATATGTAGCGATTCTAGATCGTTGACATATGCGGACCCATAGGCATCGTGGCCTGCCTTCCCGATCAGAGCCGCGGTCCCGCCCAAGTGACTCAGCGCGGCTGCAACATTCCCGGATCCGCCTGGTACGACTTGGGAGGAGGAGAAGTAGTTGGTTCCCTCGAATTCTAGGTCGTTGACTATTTTTCGATCTGACTTGAGAATCAAGTCCATCATCACGTCCCCCACTACAACACAGTCTAACATCGAAGAAGCACCTTTCTCGGGAGAGCCAAGACTAATGTGCGCAGGCGCTGTGATTCTGGGCTCTTAGGCCCATAGCGCTCCACTAGTGATACCCCTCACCAGTAGTGAGTTGAATCTAATTAACGTTTGAAAGTGTGATCGCTAGCAGTGCGTCGTCTCCATCGTGAGATGGAACTGAGGCGTGGCTGGTTTACGTTACGGTTAGAGTAATTGTTGTGGTATGGGTAATGGACCCTGAGACTGCGGTTATGGTCACGGTGTAGGTTCCGGGTGTTACTCTGCGATTGGTGCTAATGGTGAGGGTCGACGAGGCTGAGCCACTTGACGTTAGTGTTATGGAATTTGGCGATAGATTTGCCCTCACGTGCTGTCCTGATACTGTGGCAGAGAGCGATACGCTACCGGTGAAGCCTTTGAGGCTTGTCAAGGTTATGATGGACTGGGCCGAGCCGCCGCCCACCAGGTTCAGAGAGGAGGGATTGGTTGAAATGCTAAAGTCTCCGGCCGATGTGACCGTCAGCGAAACCACACTAGAGTGCGATAATGCTCCACTTGTTGCTGACAAAGTGATCGAATAGGATCCTACCGTGGTACTGTTGCTCGCCGAAACCGTCAGCGTGGTGGATGCGGAACCACCGCTAGTGACGGTGAGGCTGTTAGAGGCTAGCGAGAAAGTTGGACCACTAGGCGAGACATTTGCTCCGAGGTTCACTGTTCCTGAAAAACCGTTCAGACTGGTTACTGTCACCGTCGTAGCTGCTGATGAGCCTTGATTGAGGAACATCGAGGAGGGGGATGCGGACACGCTGAAGTCTGGTTGGGTTGAGGACTGGTGCATCCGCCATGCGGTTAGAGGATGTAACTCCCATCCTGAGAACGAGTGCCACTGAGTTGTGACATGGTCCGGGTCCCAGAATATGAATCCCTGAACATCTATGTAGGTAGACTGGGCTATGATCTGGGACTGAGCCTGAGCGGGGTCGCACACGGTTGAGGGCCCGCAATACGCGGCTCCCTGCCAGTCCTGGTCAAACTCTGTGTGAATCTTGTACCAGCAGCCTTGATCTGTTGACTTAGTACAACTGTCGGTGGGGCTTGAGTAGATGTTGGCAGTGACATCGCATTTCGAGCCGCCGGTCGTGTATGTCTTACCTCCATTGACTGCATTGAAGGTCGTGGAGCAATCAGTTTCTTTGTAAAAAGTAGAACCGATTCGAACGTTGTCGATCTCTACAAAACTAGCAACGGTCTGACCCTTGAGGTTGGTAATGGTGCATGAAGGGCCAGGGGAGACCCAGCCTGAGGGGGTTGCGCCAGGAGTCAGCCATCTCTTGGCATCTGAGTGTGCGGGCGCATAATCGATTCCGGGGGAGAACGGGCTGTTGTTGTAAGAGGTGCTACCAGTCAGGTTATCTGTAATGTCAGTAACCTTGACGATCCAAGGCGAACCGCAAGGAACGTTCGGGTTCCATGAGCCAGACCCAATCGAGGCCATGCTCGGTACCGAGTGTGAATACGATGAGGGTACGCCTCCCACAGAGAGCATCAAGATGCTGGCAAAAACGACCAGAACAATTCTCTTCACATAACGAATTGAACCTACGCGCGATTCAGACGGAGGTTGCGAGTACAATGCATTCTGGCGATCTGTCCGCCAGATATTTATGGATATAGATTACGCGTGTAGATTTGTGTATCTAAGGCTATCATTTCATATAGGAAAAGCTCACGGATTAGCGTCCAGAGATCGACTTGGTTTCGACCTCGTGCTTTGAAATAGTAGAGATCACAAGAAGGTGACATCACGAGACAATGACCTTCGAGGCGACTGACTCCTGACTGGCAACCGAGTTGGCACGCGCAAATCTGTCGAATCAGAGGTTGCGTTCGTCATTACAAGTCGCGGCGAAGACATCAGCGCGGATATTGCTGGAATCACCACCGTATTGCAATACGATCTAAAACCAAAACCCCATCTGAGAATCGAAGACACTTACTACGATACCCATGACCTGACGTTACAGAAGAAGATGATTAGTCTCCGCGTTAGGAACATCAATGGAACATTACTCGTCGCGATGAAATCCAAACCCCAACGACTAGCCAAAAACTGGGTGAGGAGGAGCGAACTCGAACTCCCATGGTCTTATCATTCTGTCGCAAAGATCGCGAAAGCATCTAAACTACACATTCCCACAAATACCAATGGAGTTTCAACACTAGCACCATCTAAGCTGCTCTCCAAGATGGAACTAGTGATGATCCAAGAAAGGCGGACCGAGAGAGAAGCAAGAAGCATCATTCACCGAGGCACATCTCGAAAGTCCCCTATCGGGGAGCTAGACATAGACGATGTAATCTTCCCAGGAGATACTAAGGTAAGAATATTCGAGGTAGAAATCGAAGCGAAGACATCTCAAGCGATGAACCAAGTGCGGGAAATAGGTGAGGCACTCGGCTCAATGTACCCAAGCTTCCTCAAAACGTGGCCTCATGGAAAGCTCGCAACGGGAATGGCAATCCGGAAACTGCTGGAGATGGGCGTCCTTCAAGATTACGTCTACCGAGGCCGGCTCAAACCTGAAGCATATCCTATGATCGAACGAGCCATGTTATCGAACCGATCATTCACGAAATCCTAAGGTTCAACGTTGATCCGCGTCTAGGATGCTAGAAGAGGTTCAAACTCGGCGCAGGCCATGCCATAGTACGTTGGCACCTGGTAGGAGAGCAGATGGGAGTTAGAAGGGACAATGTCAGTTACTCCAGCCAAGATCGTCATCTGCCATAGACTGTCGGGTTTAGCCTGTTCAACAAACTTCGGGTCAAGACTCAGGATTCCTCTAAGATTATTCTCCCTTATGCTATCTAACACGATACTATCGTACTTCGACGCGGCTGCGCTGAAACCGTAGGGTCCCGAGCGAGAATGCGCGTGGGCCTGATCTGCACTCGCGATGAAGACATACCTTTTGGTCCGCTCCTTCCGCATCAGTCGACCGAGAAGCTGTCCAAACCGGAAGTTGATACGAAGCGGAATTTCTCTCGAGGGAGTGACGATTACAATCTTTGATCGAACCCTCGCTCCGCGAAGGGCAAACCATAGTGGGACAAGAGTGCCCCAGTCCATCTGCATGTCTGATGCTGGGCCCTCCGCGGTCCCGTAATTGGCACCAACCACCGGGAGGTGCTCCTTTCCAGATTCTCGAACAATTCTCTCGGCGAACTCCCTGTCACAGCGTGCTATTAGAGAAGCGGATCTCTTCGATGAACCTTTCAGGGTCCCGGAAGAGCTCTGGGTCGTAACGACACCGATCTTTCCCCAAAGCCGCAGATTGTGAGGGCTGGCGATGATGATCGTGTGTGGTCGTGCATGAGAGACTTTTCTGGCAATGGCTTGCATTGCATTGCGTGTCTCTTCGAATCTTGGAAGCATCGCTTTCGAGGCAAGTTCCGGAATAATCTCTCCACCGTGCGGCGCGATGCAGGAGTACACAAGCGTCAGTCCATTCCACCTTTACCGCCAGAATGAGGAGTTCTGGTTTAAGCTGTACGGTCAATGCTTGGAACCCCCCGACAGTTGTTCGAGAACAAGGGCAGATCTTCTAGTCCCGAATTGCGAGTATGACGGACACGGGTCAATCCCTAGATATCTTGATCATTCAGAAGATCCAAAAAGAGACGCTCAAAGACAAAAGGATTATACGGGCGACTGGTCGAGAAGTTCAAACAAGGACCGCTAAACCGGTTATGACAGAACCCGCACCCATGCAGACCCCGATGCAAATCCACACCGACGACAAGCCTGTTGCTCAGCATCGGAAGAAGACGCCTCTTGCCCTGCCTATCATCGATGAGGAGATGAAGGCAGCCGCACTCGCAGCTCTTGACGAAAAACTCGTGATGGGCGAGAGCGTATACAGGTTCGAAGAAGAATTTGCAAAGTATTGTGGGACAAAATTTGCTGTGTCCACAAATTCTGGCACTACCGCGCTGTCAACTACGCTACAAGCCCTAGGCATCGGCCCCGGCAGCGAAGTCATCACAACGCCCTTCTCATTCATCGCCACAGCCAACGCTGTTCTCCATGCGGGGGCAGAACCAGTCTTTGCCGATGTGGAAGATGCAGGAATAAATCTCAGCGCTCAAAAATCACGGGGAAAGATCAACTCCAAGACTCGAGCAATAATGCCGGTACACTTGTACGGTCATCTCGCCGCGATGGATGAGTTCATGGGGATCTCTCAAGAGGAAGACGTCAAAATTGTTGAGGATGCCTGTCAGGCGCATGGAGCTGAGTTCGGGGACAAGAGAGTAGGCTCTATCGGAGAAGCCGGCTGTTTCTCATTCTACCCGGCGAAGAATATGACCGTCGGAGGAGACGGGGGAATGATTACGACTAACAATGAGGAACTTGCTGAAGCGGCTATGAGCATAAGGGATTGTGGTCGAAACAAGGGCAGCAAGTATCATATGGGCAGAATCGGCTACACCTCCAGGCTTAACACGGTTAACGCTGCAATCGGACGAATCCAGTTGAAGAGATTGGATGCTTGGAACGAAGCGAGGAGACGCTTGGCGTCTAGATACAGGAGAGAGCTTGAGAACGTCGAGGGCGTGGATCTCCCACCTTCCGACAAGAACGGCAACAATGCCGTCTACCACCTGTTCGTAATCAGGACAAAGACAAGGGAGAAGGTGAAGGATCATCTTGAGAAGAACGGCGTTGAAACAGGAGTCCACTACCCTGTGCCAATTCATCTCCAGATTCCATACAAACAGAGCTATGGCTATACGGAAGGGGCTTTCCCCCTCAGCGAATCGCTCTCTGAAGAAGTGCTCAGCCTACCCATGTACCCGACCCTCTCCGAAGATGAGGTCGTCAGGATCTGCGATGTCCTGAAAGACTCACTGAAAGGCTAAGAGACTGAAGAAGCAGAATTTCTAGTCTATCTTCGGTGCAGTAGTGTAGATGTTACCACGATAGAAGGGAACATTATTCCTGCACCTGCGAAGAAGATCCATTGGACTCCGAACTCTGGGAAGGAGGCGAAGAACCCGCCGAGAATGTTGCCCACTGCCATTCCAACACTTAGAACGACGCTGTAGATGCCGTTGGCCGATCCCCGTCTCGCCTTTCCCGAGATGTCGCTTATGTAGCTGAGAATTGCAGGCGCGATTGCGGATGCCATGAAAAAGAGCGGCGCCAAGATCAGAGCATAGCGCAGAAAGTTTGGAAATGACCATCCGAACAGGATTAGAAAGCCCAGTTCTCCAGTTGCGCCCAATATCATGATCTTCGTCCGTCCTACTTTGTCTGATACGTGGCCGAAGATTAATGCGCCTAGTGCGAACAGCCCACCGATGACTCCAAGAAAGATCAGCGTGTCCCTCGTCACGGGGAAGCTCGTTTGCTGAAACGCCTTTGGCAAGAGGAAATACATTCCCAAGACGATTGTCTGGCCAAGCCAGACTGGGAGGACTGGGCGGAGTTTAGATCCAATTCTTCGGTGACGAATCCCTGGCTGATGCAGCTCAATGCTTCTGACCGGCTCGACTAGAAACTTGGTCGCGAGTAGAGAAGTGAACAAGAAGATCCCAGACGTAACCCAGAACGCGTAAGACAACCCGTACGGAGATCGGTTCAAAAATTCGGTAACAAGAACTGATCCGAGACCGAAGCCAAGACCATAACCGCCAAGGTTGGCGAGGTCGAAGCCTCCCATCTTCGTTCCCCTGCTCGTCTGTTTCGTTGCATCGCCCAGCAGAGTTAGCGATGTGACCGCTGCCATTGCTGCAGACACTCCCATCAAAGCGTGAAGCATTGAGATGTCTATGAGGTTCCGGGTAAATCCAATTGCCGCCGTGAGCACTGTAATCGTTGCCATCCCAGTAAGGTGCAACCTCTTCCTGCTGACCCTGTCGGCGAGTCGACCGACAGGCATTGCTGAGACCGCTTCGGCAATCGGGTACAATGCAAGGATCAACCCGATCTGGAAAGCTCCAGTTGGCAGGTAGAGAGGGAAGAGGATGGTTATGGAGCCGAATCCTATTCGTGTGAGGAATACTGCCAGGTAGAGGTACAGAATCATCCGTAGGCCGATCTTCTTGGTCATGGTAGGATCAGGTGGCTACAAGTCGAGCGTTTCGGGTTCTGCTTGTAATAGGCTATCTGGTCCATAGAGACATCTGGAACGGGAACGGACCCGCGGACCGGGGTACTGACTGGTTCTGTTAGTGCAGGCTAGAATTTGTGAGGGAGCTGTAGAAGGTTCAAGCCGACATTGGTGTCTTTCGCTTTCTCCAGCTTCCCGGGAAGCTTAGCGAGGTTGATCTCAACCATGTTGGCGAGCGACCCTTCTTCCAAGTGTCCTCCGATGACGGTAAAGTCTCGTCGACCTAGAGTCGCGTGGGCGTGGGGGAGGGCGTGCTGATTCATCGTCGATATATTTCCTGATAGTGAGAGGATTTCCAAATCCTCATCGAACGTCTCGTACTTGTAGGTCTTGGTGTCTTGGAAGTCGTAGTGGCCGAGTCTTGCCTTGTAGAGTGATCCTATTCCTTCGAAGAATCCCGCACGTACTTTCTTGGCTTCAGCGAACTGTCTCAGAGTCTTGAGAATGTCGTCTCCTTGTTCGAGGCGTAGCACGAAGCCAGTTCCCTGTTTGGTATACAGCATCTAGTGCTGGTCTCTGGGGGATTTACGATGATATTGGGACGGTGGCGGAGCCGTACGGAAGGACAGCTACATCTTTTTCGTACAGTTTCGGATCGAGCGACTTTAGAGCGTCGTCGACCGCTCGATAGAACTTGATCCGCGTTTTGCCCAGGAACTCTTCCACGACCGCTGGTGCTTCGGGGGACACGACCAAGAAGTCGGCCTTTGCGTCGTCCAGCGCGAACCTGTTCGGTTTCTGCGATGCCTCTGTAACCTTGCCTGCCTTTGCTCTCTTCTTCAGGTCGTCTAGGATCACGGTGGGCTCCATTTTTCCATAGGTTTCCATCTCTTTTCGGAAGGCTTCGCTTCCGATACCATTTTCGAGGGTGGCGAGGAGGATTATTGCCGGTTTAGGCTGGCTTCCGTTGGGGACTAGGCTTGTTGCGAAGGCTGAGGCCTTGAGTGCCTGGTAGAGGTTCTGGCCCATCGGTCCGTCTGCCTTCGTCATCACGAGCGGTGAGGATCGTGATTGGATGGTGTGTGCTCGGCGCGAAAAGTTTTCTGAGAGCTGTTGATGAGCAAGGGCGGGGTCTCCGTAGGCGGCGTTGACCAGGGTTCCGTTCTGGTTGTAGACAAAGTCGAGGATTCGATGTTCGATCTTCATGTATTCCTTTAGGATGCCCGGGACCTCGTTCATGTCTTCGCGGAGTGGGTTGCCTTTGATCATGAGCTCTCTACAATTGGGGTTGCCTATGACGTAGCCGTGGTTCGTCGTGATTGTTTTGAGACCTGAGCAGCCTGGCAGGAGGGCTTTAGCTCCGCCCTCGTAGCCCGCAAAATAGTGGGGCTGCACGTTGAGTGATGAGATGAGAAGATCCCGATCGAACAGCTCCTTGTTCAGTTCGACAGGAGTTCCGCGGCTCGTAACCCCGATCCATTCGTACTTGCTCGACGGGTTCTGGGTCGAGCTGACTCGGATGTTCTTCTCATATTTCTTGCAAATTTCCTCTCCAAGAATCTTACGGACAAAGTTCGGGTCGGCAGGGACGTGTGTGCCGCAGGCGAATATGATCTTGATATCGTCGGTCTTGACCTCGATGAGACTGATCAATTGTCGGATGAAGGGCGACGGTTTCCGGGTCGAGTCTCCGAGAATGATCGCTGGGCTCCACGCTTTCTCTCTCTCGAACGGCTTGGTCCCGATGGGAAAGGCCATCGCCTCCTTGAAGGCTACGTCGACCGGTTTGCTTGGAAGAGGACTGGCTTGGACGTATCGGAGCCTGTCTGGAGTGAGTAGTTTGCTGCCTCCGAACTCATCTAGGACTGAGAGGCTAACTGTCGCAGTCAAGGACGGATTCTGGGAGGAAAATGTTTCAGATCGTGATTTAAGCATTGATAACTGATTATCGATCACCATCAGTCAGGCGGCAAAGAAAGGGGTCCGCCCTGGTTTTCAGGGCGGGGTGTACCCGCGGCTCGAGCTCGAAGTGTTGGTGGTGGTAGTCTTGTATGTGTATCCTAGGAATCCTCCGATGAGGCCTAGGATGAGGCCAATGAAGTTCATTGACAGTATTGAGAAGACGAGCACTAGTGTGCTGCCTAGTTTTCGCTGAGCCGCGTTATTGTACAGCAGCCACGACCCTACCAGTACGAGTATCCCTGCTATGCTGCCCCAGATGAGGAGCAGGTCGCTCGGGAAGCCTGGTACGAGGAGCGAGGTTATAGCACTAGCCAAGAAAGCGCCGATCAGGGTGAATAGCCCTGCGAGTAGTGACAGCGCGAAGGCTGCTGTAGGCTTTGGCTGGACATTTGCTGCCAAGGCTCATCCCTACAAGACGCTCCATATAGAAACTATCAATCCACTGTAACCTTCACAGGGTAAGACATGAACCATTAACACTGTGCGGTTACATAGAATCAACAAAACACGTCTCGTATCATGGGTAAGCGTGAACCTGTGGTTCGACTGCTGGGAAACCCCGTCTCGCTCTTGAGAGTTTCATCATGAATATACCAGCAGGAAGCCTCAGACACATTGCGCAGTCCCGCGAGAGAGACAGCCTCCAATGCAGCAACGGTCCGATGACAACCTGACGAGAGTATACAATGCACTCTCCAACCCAGTCCGTCGGCGAATAATCCAGATTCTGAAAGAGAAAGGAAAAGCAGGGTTCAACGAGCTGCATGATACTCTCAAAATAGGCGTTGGTGCGCTCTACCATCACCTTGACAATCTAGAAGGACTCGTAGGGCAGGGAGCGGACAAGAAGTACTTTCTCACTGACCAAGGACGAACGGCGATCAATGCTTTGAGCATCGGCGAGGAAAAAATAATCACCAATAGCTCTCAGGGTCCCGCCGTTGAATCGAGGATCGGCTTCATCTACCGAGAGCTACTTTTCGGCAGAACCCTCATGAACTATCTCAACCAAGACCCTGTCAGAAGCCTGCCAATCGCGCTGATAGTCTTAGTACTGGGCGGTTTGATTTCCTTTCGGACAAACCTTGAACCGATTCTACTTTTCTATCTCAACCCGACGCCTGGAATCGAACAAGTCTGGTTTCTATTTCTCTTCCCGCTCGGATGGCTCATCACCTTCGGCGTGGCCGACCTTCTATGCTACTTGTTTTTCCACAGGAGTGGAGGAGAGCTAAGCCTTCTCAACGGGACAGCACTCGCGATGCTGCCCCTCTTGGTTGTTCCAGGACTGATTCTATTGGCCGAGCCATTCTCGGCGATTGTACAATCAGCGACGACTCTGACAATTCTGATCCAAGTTGCAGTACAGGTTTGGGTTGTCTGCCTTCTCTCGAGCGCAATCTCGATAGCCAAAGGACTCCGAATGGAGCGTACCGCGCTTGTGAGTCTCGCTTTAATGTACCTCAACATATCCGCCGTTGTCTTCGCTCTGCAGCTGAGACTGTTCTAGAACAATAGAACCGCTAGAGGCTCACTCACAGACGTCTTTGAAGGAAACGTTCTCGGTAACGGTACTCGCCTCTTACAAAGCCGAATCCGAAAGAGAGGATGGAGTTACTAACACATTCCTCAATCTCTACCCGGTCTATACCTACTTTGCAAGCGAATCAACTCTTCTCCATGACCCTAGCTTCGGACTCCAAGGCGGACTCCCAACCCTCTACATCATAGCTGGCGGCGCGGGAATTGCAGCTCTCGCAGCAAGGCTCGTCATCAGACACAGACATCC
>Ga0137371_10000181_pt1 | contig 41175 bp, 33 predicted proteins | sample SagtaG_7_FD_104919 | JGI IMG/M metagenome (GOLD analysis project Ga0137371, IMG submission 104919) | Vadose zone soil microbial communities from Sagehorn Ranch, Mendocino, California, USA - Sage1_R_40_16 metaG | ecosystem: Environmental > Terrestrial > Soil > Vadose zone | place: USA...
AGCTCATCGGCTTCCCCCCTCAAACCGATCTTTACTGCGCCAGTCTCCCCATTCTACTGCTTCCACTTTCACTCTTGTGATAATCTTTCTTCCTTCTGACCATTGAGTTTTGACACACACTCTTTTAGCGCTGGGCCGGATCGAAAGAAAACAGCTTAGCGCGCTTCAGCGTGCTTGCTCTTAGGGACCTTTTACCTCTCGTCTTCGTCATCGTTAATTATAGTTGTTCCTTTTCGAGGCGTTCCGAAGCGCTTGACATGGCTGAGCCTTGAGGAGGGACGCCCGCTGAAGCAGGCTGAGAGTTCAATTACCGCTCCTTACCCAGCCGTAGAACGGCTGGTTTAGTAACCCTGCGGGAAAGCAGCGTGAACGCCGTTATGGGCCAATCATGTCAACCTGCGCTGATTGAATCCGCTTCGGCTAAACGCGGCTTCAATCGCTTCGGATACAGTGGGAACTTTGCGCTGAGCTCAGACACGCCTTGCTGCACCTTTCGACGCGCGTCTTCCGATTCCGGCTCGTTCACGATCGCCGCGATGAGGCGGCCAATCTCGCGCATCTCCGGTTCTTTCATGCCGCGCGTTGTTACCGCCGGTGTACCGATGCGAATGCCAGAAGCGACGAACGGCGAGTTCTTGTCAAAGGGAATCGTGTTCTTGTTGACTGTAATGTTCGCAGCTTCGAGCGCTTTTTCCGCTATCTTCCCGGTGATTCCTTTGCCGTCCGCGAAAACGTCAACCAGCATAAGATGATTGTCCGTCCCGCCGGAAACCAGGCGCAGGCCCTGCTCCTGTAATTCGCTAGCCAGTGCCTTTGCATTCTTCAGGATCTGTTGCTGATACTCTTTGAAGTCGTCACGCAATGCTTCGCCGAAGGCGACGGCCTTGGCTGCGATGATGTGAACCAAAGGCCCGCCCTGCACGCCGGGAAAAAGTTTTCTGTCGATTTCCTTCGCGTGCTCTTCTTTGCAAAGTATAAGGCCGCCGCGCGGCCCGCGCAGAGTCTTATGGGTAGTCGTAGTTACGTAATCGGCATGCGGCACGGGGGAGGGGTGAAGTCCGGCTACGACCAGTCCGGCTATGTGCGCAATGTCGGCGAACATGCAAGCCTTCACGCTCTGCGCAATTTCACCGATGCGCTGAAAATCGATTATGCGCGGGTAGGCAGACGCGCCGCAGATGATTAGCCGGGGCTTGCATTCTTCCGCGATTCTTTGTAGCTCGTCATAGTCGATGGTTTCTGTTTCGGCTGAAACGCCATAGTCACTGACCTTGTAACTGAAACCGGAGAAGTTGAGCGGATGCCCATGCGTCAAATGTCCGCCGTGCGAAAGGTTCATGCCCAGGATCGGATCGCCATAATCCAGCGCTGCCAGATAAACGGCCATGTTGGCCTGCGAGCCACTGTGCGGTTGCACATTCGCATGCTCCGCGCCGAACAATTCCTTCGCCCGATCGATTGCCGCCTGCTCAACGACATCGGTCCATTCACAACCACCGTAGTAGCGCTTCTTTGGATAGCCTTCAGCGTACTTATTTGTGAAGACTGAGCCCATTGCTTCGAGCACAGCCTCGCTGACAAAATTCTCGGAAGCGATTAGTTCGAGGCCATTGGCCTGACGCGCAACTTCGTTATCGATGGCATTGCTAATGAGCGGATCGACTTCGGCGAGTGGGGCGTTAAGCAGGTCGGGCATCTGGATCTCCAATGATAATCTCTCGACGTTTTCTTTCAGCCGATGTTACATCACGCTTTGCTGTTGTCGCAACGAAGCCATAGCGGCGTTTAGAGTACCGACTTTAGTCGGGCTTTTAGGCGTGGAAGGGAAGAGCCCGACTAAAGTCGGTACTCTAAACGCCCACTAAAGTCCGTACGTAGACTGCCGGTCGGTTGCGTTAGTTTGCATTGCTAAGCGAGAATGTTTCGATATGCGCTGGTCACAATACTTCATCCCCACTCTGCGCGAGGATCCGGCTGACGCCGAGGTCGTTTCGCACAAATTGTTGCTGCGCGCGGGAATCGTGCGCCAGCTTTCAGCCGGAATCTATTCCTACCTGCCGCTCGGCCAGCGAATTGCCCTGAAAGTGATGAAGATTCTGCGTGAAGAGATGAATGGGATCGGCGGCCAGGAGTTTTACTTGCCGGCGCTGCTTCCGGCGGAAATCTGGCAGGAGTCCGGCCGCTGGAGCGCTATCGGCGATGACATGTTTCGCTTGAAAGATCGCAAGGGAGCGGACATGTGCCTCGGCATGACCCACGAAGAAGTCTTCACGACAATCGCGCGCAACCAGCTTAGGTCGTACAAGCAACTGCCGCAGGTCTGGTATCAGATTCAGATCAAGTTTCGCGACGAGCTGCGGCCAAAGTCGGGCTTAATGCGCTTGCGCACTTTCCTAATGAAGGACGCCTATTCCTTTGACGCGGATCGCGCGGGATTGGATCGTTCCTTCGCGGACCAGCGCGAGGCTTATAAACGAATCTTCACGCGCTGCGGTCTGAAGTTTTCCATTGTCGAAGCCTCTTCGGGGGCGATGGGTGGCTCAGAATCGAGCGAGTTTGTGGCGAAGACGGATGCGGGCGAAGATTTGATCGCGAGTTGTTCCAATTGCGGTTATGCAGCGAATGTCGAGAAGGCCACGTCACGTTTGCCTTTGATCGAGGATGAAGCCGGACCGGAGGCACCGGAAGAATTTTCCACGCCGGGCGTGCGCACGATTGAGGATCTGACGAGAGCTCCATATCTTGTGCAGGCCAATCGACAAATCAAAACGCTCGTGTACATGACCGGAGAACGAGGATGGGATCGCCGCATGTCGGCGAAGCCGATACTTCTTCTCCTCAGAGGCGATCATCAATTGAACGATATGAAGTTGTTGGAGGGCTTCGGTGGCGCGGAAGTGCGTCCTGCCCAGGCGGAAGAGATTCGCGAATTGTTGGGTGCCGGACCGGGCAGCTTGGGCGCAGTGGGAGCGCGTGAAAGATCTCAGAAGGCCGTGTACAAGCACCAACTCGATGGTGGCGGCACCCAACAAATCATTAAGTATCCAGAAGGCAGCCTACACATCATCGCCGATGAAGCTCTTAGAGGCGGGCGCGATATGACAACCGGTGCTAACAAGGATGACTTTCACTTGCGTGGTGTCAACATTGATCGCGACATAAAGCCTGACCGCTGGCTCGACTTGCGCACTGTCAATTCCGGCGAAGCTTGTCCGCGGTGCGATACCGGCGTGCTCGACGTTTACAAGGCGATGGAGATTGGCCACATCTTCAAGCTTGGCACGAAATATTCCGAATCGATGGGCGCGACCTTTCTTACCCAGGACGGAAAAGAAGCTCCTATTATCATGGGAAGCTACGGAATTGGGGTCGAACGCATCATAACCGCTGCGGTCGAACAGAATTATGACGCCGACGGGATCATCTGGCCCAGATCGATTGCGCCGTTTGACGTCGTAGTGACGGTCACCAACACGAAGCAGGACGAGATGCGCTCAGTCGCCGAGAAGCTCTATGATGACTTGCGGAAGACCGGCCTTGATGTGTTGCTTGATGATCGCGACGAGCGGGCCGGGGTTAAGTTCAAAGATGCGGACCTGATTGGCATTCCTTATCGCGTTACTGTCGGCAAGAAGATATCCGATGGAGTGGTTGAGCTTTTTGATCGCAGTACCAGGCAGAGTCAGGACATGAAGGTCGATGAGGTCGCGCGCCGGGTACAGGAACTCGCGCGGGCCGGTCTTTAATTGTTACCAATGAAATTTATCTGGCTTTCATTCCTCATTATTCTTTCCCTAACATCGTCGCTGGTCGCGCAAGAGTCTCTGCCCGATCTGGTCCGCCGGATCAAGCCCTCTGCGGTGGCAATCGAGACGTTTAATGCTCGGGGAGAAAAGCTAGCGCGTGGCAGCGGCTTCTTCATAGCGACAAATCGCGTCGTCACCAATCGTCATGTGATCGAAGGCGCCTACAAGGCGGAAATCCATCTCAGCAACGGCAACACCTACCCGGTGAAAGGTGTGCTGGCAGTCGATGGCGAAGGAGATATCGCGCTGTTGCAGGTCGAGGTCCCGCCGTCACTTGTCAGCCCTCTGATGGTAGTGCGCACATCACCGCAGGAAGGCGAAGGCATCGTCGTCATCGGTAATCCGTTCGGTTTTGAAGGAAGCGTGTCCAACGGCATTGTTTCGGCGGTGCGCGATATTCCTAACTACGGCCGCATCATTCAAATCACTGCGCCAATCTCTCCGGGATCGAGCGGCAGTCCCGTCGTGAACATGTCAGGACAACTCGTCGGTGTGGCGACATTACAGTTGACTGACGGGCAAAGCCTCAACTTCGCCGTGCCGTCCGAACGCGTGGCCCAACTTCAGGCCGGAACGCTGACGTCGTTTTCCGACCTCGTAGTCTCGTCAAGAAGAAACAAGCGCGCGGCCGCGGAACATTTCTATGCGCAAGGCCTGGGTTTTCTGTCCCATGACGACTGGGCCAAAGCCCTACCTCTTTTTGAACGGGCAGTCGACACTGATTCTGACTATGCCGAAGCGTGGTATCAGACGAGTTACTGCAACGGCATGCTCGGCCGTCACAACGAAGCACTGCGGGCCTCGCGCCAGGTAATCCGGCTCCGTCCTGAGTGGCCGGAGCCTTATGTGAACATGGGCCATGCATATTCGCGTTTGGCCCAGTATCAGGATGCCATCAATGCTTATAAACAGGCGCTGCGGCTCGACCCGTACAATGCCGACGTTCATTTTGCGATGGGTCTGACTTACGGAAAATGGAACAAGCCCGACGACGAAATTCTTTCCTATCGCAAGGCAATTAACCTCAGTCCCGATCATGCCGGCGCGTACGAAAGGCTTGGCCTCGCGTATTTCCGTCTAGGCCGCTTCAAGGAAGCTGCCGGCGCTTTCAATCAGTTGCGGATGCTGAAACCCGGCGAAGCAAAGGCCAGCAACTATCTGGGTGAGACGTACCTTAAGCTGAATAGAGTTGAGGAGGGAATTGAGGCCTTCAAGCAGGCCACTCGCCTGAAGCCCGACTTCGGAACGGCGTACTACAATCTGGCGCTGGGATATCTCGCCCTGGGCGATCGCGAAGCGGCCCTGGTACAGTACAATATCCTCAAAGCCATCGATGCAGACCTGGCTGAGAAACTGTTCAGTTTGATCAACCCTTAGCAAGTAGGACAGGCATTCCTGCCTGTCCTTTGTGACTACCGGCATTTGAGACAGGCAGGAATGCCTGTCCTACTTTTAGGCCGAAACCAGGGCCGGGACGTCAATATTGTATTTCCTGATCTTGCTGTAGAGGCGCGGCCGATAGATACCCAGAAGATTCGCCGCCGCCTGTTTGTTGCCACCGGTCCTTTGCAGCGTCTTCTCGATAACCAATTTCTCGATATCTTCGAGCGTCATGTTCGGAGGAACTTCCCAGGCGCTGCCGCCCGCTGTTCCCTCAGGCGCGGAACCATTGTCGAAAGGAAGATCAACCGGCTCGATCTTGTTTCCCTTGGCCAGCAGCACTGCACGTTCGAGAACGTTTTGCAGTTCGCGCACGTTGCCCGGCCACGTATGTCCGAAAAGACGCTGGTACGCCGCCTGCGAAACGCCCGTGATTGGGCGCTCGTACTTTTCCGCATACATCTTCAGAAAATGATCGGTCAGCAATTGAATGTCGTCCGTTCGTTCGCGTAGGGGCGGAACGTGAATCGTGATCGTCGAAATCCGATAGAACAAATCGTCCCGCAGCAGACCATCGCGAATCGCGTCGGCGGGAAGACGATTCGTTGATGTGATCAGGCGGAAGTCCACTGCATAAGTTTTCTCGGAGCCAATCTTCCGGTAGCTGCGTTCCTGTAATACCCGCAGCAGCTTTGGTTGCAGTTCGACCGGCATCTCTGCAATTTCATCAAGCATAAGAGAGCCGCCGGCTGCGTGCTGCACCAGTCCCTCCTTGTCCGCGTGCGCTCCCGTGAACGCTCCCTTGGTGTGGCCGAACAACTCAGATTCAATCAGCTCTTTCGGCAAAGCCGCGCAGTTTACCTTGATGAAGGTTTTTTTCGAGCGGAGGGAATTGTAGTGAATGGCGTTGGCGATCAGTTCCTTGCCCGTGCCTGACTCGCCGACAATCAGCACATTAGCATCAGATTTGGCGACCGATTCAATCGTCTCGTAAATCTGTTGCATTTGCCTCGAAGCACCGATGATGTTGAAGTACTCCGCGCGGGTGGACATTTGCCGGCGCATGTTCGCGGTTTCCGCCATCAACTGGCGCCGCTCGAGGGCCTTCTCGACCAGGGGCTGCATCTCTTCAAAGTCAAACGGCTTCTCGACAAAGTAGAATGCCCCCGCCTTTGTCGCTTCGACTGCCCTGGCAACTGTCCCGTATCCGGTAACGACAATCACTTCGGTGGACGGCCTTGCATCCTTCATGTGGCGCATGACGTCGAGACCATCCATATCGGGAAGCTGGAGATCGCAAATCGCCAGATGATGGCCGCCGCGATCGAACAGCTCGATTGCTTCGGTCCCTGTGGACGATGTGTCCACGGTGTATCCCTCCTCGGTCAAGTTTTGCTTAAGCGAGTCAGCCATCATTGGTTCGTCATCCACGACAAGAATGCGTATATCTTTGTTTCCCACTTATTTCTCCCTTTGCACGCTGGAAAGTTTCGCAGTTTTAGTGATGCTTCGCACTGCCTACAATCCCTGCTTCAGTGGCAAGCGCACCCGTAACCTATCTGGTTCCTGCTCGGTCGATCCTTGGTGAGCTTCGATTATTTTTGCGGCGAGGGCGAGACGTAGTCCTGCACTGCCATTTAAAGAATGAAAAGGATCCGTCCCATCCGTAATCGTTATCCCAGTCCACTCGAGAATCGCGGTCGGAGATCCATTTGAACTGTTTTGCCTTAAATGAACCGACAACGCCAGTGTATCGTTGCGCGTTCGGGATAATCCCACCGCGCCTTCCGTCACCGCCTCAAGCGCTTCCGTCATCGCCTGTACGTCAAATTCGCCTTCGAATGAATCTGAGTTTGAATCCAGATTGAAACTCAATTCATATGGAAGCAAACCGCTTGATTTTCCGATTGCGCTTTCAACGATCTTTGAAAGATCGGCCCGAGATCTCCGAAGCTCGACCGGCCTTCCCAGGCGGACCAGAGTGGTCATATCGCCGGCCGCGCGATCAAGACCCGAAATCAGTTTTGCCACTGTTTCACGCTCGTCCAGAGGCCGCTCGCTGCGCTCCATTCGCTTCCGCAGGAACGTGGCATAAAGTTTGAGGCCATTAATCTGATTCTTGAGGTCGTGGACGATTTGCAGGGATGCTCGCCCCAGTTCCGCTAGTGTGGTCGTGTCCTGATTGTCCAATAACAACGGCTTCATATTACCTCGGTGGCTCGTGAACGATGTTCCGTTCGCGACACGCGCCAAGCCGAAGTCTGCCATCGCGCGTGTACGAATTGAACTCAAAAGCGCAGACTGTTTGTGTCGGCTTTCGATGCGGCATCTTATCAGAGTCGCGCACCGTACGCTAGCCATGCAGTCTTTTTTAGATCGGGGATGTGTTCGAAACCTTTCCGCTTGGAGAAGAGACGACCGCCGGATCGGAGAAATTGAAATGACCGCGGAGAACACGAAACAAACCGTAATGGTGGTAGAAGACTTTGAGGACAATCGCTTCATGATGCGCCGGCTGCTGGAGATGAGTGGCTATAACGTGATTGAAGCCATCAATGGCGAAGAAGCCATCGAGATAGCATTGCGCGAGCGGCCGAAGCTCATTCTTATGGACCTCAGCTTACCGCGAGTTGATGGCCTGGCGGCAACGCGCCGCATGCGCCAGTACAGGGAGCTCAGTGACATTCCAATTGTCGCCGTTTCTGCGCACGACACCACTGATTTTCATGCGGAAGCCCTGGCCGCGGGTTGCAATGACTACGTTACCAAGCCGATTGACTTTGAGGAGCTGGAAGAACTTCTGAAAGGATTGTTGCCCGAAGATTAGCAGACAAACTGAAGCGGCAATGCCCGAAAACTTTTCGACTTTAATGCGGCAACACGAGAGCGCGATCATTTGTGCCTGGGTTGACGAGGTTTATTCAGAACGAAGAACGACACTTGCCAGCGCATTGTCTTATGAGCAGTTGGTTGGATTCTTGCCGGAGTGTCTGGAGGGTTTGTCGCAGTTACTTGATAGAGCGGCCCAGGACGGCGAGATCCTTGAAGTCGTAACCCGGCTTCGACCTTACGCTCAGGTCAGATTTCAGCAGGGGCTCTTAATCGATGAAGTTGTGCGTGAGTTGACCATCCTTCGCAGCGTCTTGAATGACTATCTGTGGCAGGAGGGCGCTGAGGCCCTCAACGGCGATCTGAAGGCGCTGCGCAATGCTTTGCGTCTTATCAATGAATTCGTCGATGAACTAATTGGGCAAGCGCTGCTGGTCTACGCAGCCAGCCTGCGTCCACCGGTAGAGACGCGGAGTTCCGTTTGGCCCCCACCGCGCCGGCGAAAGGCCTTTTTGGGAGAACCGGACTAATGATGAAGGCAAGCAGGTCAGGTCTTCGTATCCAGGGCGTGCGTTCACGAATGCTGCTTATGGTCGCAGTGCTTTCACTGCCGCTGCTAATCATCGGCCTGTTGCAGTTGAACTATTATCGTTCCAGTCTAAATGCCAGAACAGCAGTCATCGCCAGTGCAGAAGGCGATGCAGCTGCAGCCACTCTTTCTTCCTGGCTCAACGAACATCCTGTTTATGCAAATCAATCCAGCAGCCTTTCCTACAATGACGGGCTCGACTTGTTTCGCCGGCTGGGGCAACAGACGACGCCCACCTTAGACTTGGCAGTGACGGTATTTGACGGTAGCGGACGCGCGATTAGAAACCCGCTAAAGGCAGGTACAACTCCCGGCACAAAGGGTTTATCAGACAGCGTCCAGCAGGAAAGATGGAGCGACGGCATCTTGCGAATGACCAGCGTCAAACCTGTCCATCCTCTGGGCTGGAGCGTGGTGGTTGGCGTGCCCCTGGACAATGCCTCAGCAGAGTACTCGTTAGCCGCGCTTGCAGCAATGTGGGCCCTCGTGCTGCTGTCATCAAATCTGCTTGGCGGATGGGCTGTGGGTCGTTTTATCAAGCCGCTGCGTCACCTGGCAGCGTCGGCGTCCAGGCTGGGGACTGGTAAGCTCGATGAGCGTGTGCCGATCGAGACTGATGACGAAGTCGGATTGCTGGCGAATGATTTCAACGCGATCACGTCACAACTGGAGACAAAGTTCGGTGAGTTGCGTGAGCAGGGCAGTTTCACTGAAGAAGTACTTGATAGTCTGCCGTTGGGCGTAGTCGTGGTTGATGCCAACCTGATCGTGTGCAAGGTAAACCCCACCTTCACCAGTTTCGTAGCACGAGAACCAGAAAAACTGAAAGGACGCGGTCTTTACGAAGCTGCTGCCGGACTCGCCAAGCTGAGCGACGTTGTTGAAGACGTGCGTCGCACACGAAAACCGTTTGTGAGCTTTGGTTTGCCTCTGGAACTGTCGCCGCGCACTGGGGATGGAGAAGACAGATTCTGGGACCTTAGCATCTGGCCCACGTCCGTGCGCAACGCGCGCCGCGGTGACTTGATCCTCGTTCTTTCCGACGTTAGCAAACGGGTGCGCGCGGAAAAACTCTCGACCGCTGCCTTTGCTGCCGAAAAAATGCGCGCCGTTCAGCTCCAGAGCGTCATCAATCAGATGAATGAAGGGGTCGTGATCATCAACCGGCAGATGAAATATAAGATCAATCCAGCGGCAGCTAAGATCATTGGTCGCCTGAGTAGTGATTTTCCCGACGGAGCCCTGGCGCTGTGTGAAGAGTTGACGCTGCGCGACATCAAAGGGCGGCAGCTCTCGGCTGAGGAGACTCCCTTCTGGCGCGCCTTCGAACAACGGGAGCAGATTGAAGGCGAGCAGTTCAAGATGATCCATGCGAACGGAGAGACCCGCGTGGTCGCGATCAGCGCGACCCCGCTAAATGGCGAAGATGGCCACCATGAAGGCGCGGTTGCAGTCTTCCGCGACATTACGAAAGAGGTGCAGCAGCGTGATGAACTCGTGGCCGCTTACGATCGCCTGCGGGACCACGATCGCCTGAAGTCAGCTTTTGTTTCCAACGTTACGCACGAGTTGAGGACGCCCTTGAATGTGATTATCGGACTTTGCCAGTTACTCGAACGCGATCCCCAGTTGCCGCTGGCGATGCTTCAAAAGGACGCTGTCCAGCGTATGGATCGCAACGCGCGGGCCTTACTGGACATGGTTAACGAACTCTTGGAGTATTCCCGCTTGGAAGCAGGCCGCGCAGCCCTTGATCTCGCGTTTGTGAATGTACTTGAGTTGGCGAAAGGAACGGTTCAAGAGTACAGCGCTGAAGCTCAGAGAAGGGGTATCGACCTACGCGCGGAAGTATCTCCCGATCTGGACAAGGTGGTGACCGATCGGGGCAAGCTGTTGCAAGTGCTTTCCAGTCTCGTGGGTAATGCGGTGAAGTTTACTGCTACCGGTTCCGTTGTAATCAGCGCCGGCCTTGTGGGAGAGGACCGCTGGTCGCTGGAAGTAAAGGACACCGGGATTGGCATGCCGGGAGATGCGTTGAGTTATATCTTCGATGAGTTTCGGCAGATTGACGATCGGCTGGCGCGGTCCTTTGGCGGCACCGGTCTGGGCCTGGCGATTACACGTAAGCTGGTGGAATTGCTGGAAGGTGAAATAACGGTGGAGAGCAAACCAAAAGAGGGAAGTCGCTTTAGCATCGTGTGGCCTCGCATTATTCGTCAGCATACCGGTACCGGTTCTCTGGTCGAGGCTAAGGCCAGCGCCGCGAATGCGTCACCTCACTTGCGCTTGCGTGCGCGTTAGCCGACACTATCCAGCAGGGAGGAACAAAGAGCATCATACTGGTATCTAAGCATTTCTATTAAGACCGGTGAGGGAGACTCTTCGCTTCGCGCTGCTACTGCGACGACATAGCTGTTACGAGGCAACGAATATATGCAGCCGGAAAAGACTATTGCTGAGCCCGACTCGCATAGGACGACGATCATAGTGGTCGCAATTATCGCGGCCCTGGTTATCGGGGGATTGTTTTATGTGTTAATGCGCAAGAGCGTCGAAGGAGGCAGCCCTCAACCGCGGTTGGCAGGGGCGCTTCGACCCGGCAATCCTGAGTTTGATAAATACCGGCCCCAGATTGTTCTTGACCAACCGGAGGCAGATGAATCCAAGCGCGCTCTTGGGGATTGGGTCATGACGCTGCACACGACAGTGCGAAACTTCACCGGTCACACAATTACCGGGTTGGAGATTCACGCGGCTGTGGTCGATCATCAAAACCGACCAGTAAAGGAGCGAAGCGTCGTAGTCATTCCCAGCAGACAATCGGAGCTTGAGCCAAACAAAACTCTGTACGTATCTGTCCTGCTTGATGGTATGACCGATAAAGACGATCGCGCCAATGTAAAAATGGACATCAGTGGACTAACGGTCAAATAGGATCGATCGTCGCCTACCCGCAACGATTCGGATTTCACGCATTAAAGTCCGCTCGAGTTTCGTCCATGAACAATTCTTCAAGCGATTGTCTTATTGGCTGAACTGAAACAAGTTTGCCCCCAGCCCGGCGCAAACCAGCTAACACGCTGTCTACGTCCTTCTCGTCAGATATCTCAATTCGCAAGCCGCCTGCCGTGCCCATGATTGTGGCCCCCAAATCAGAAGACAGATAGCCGGAAAGCGTTTTCGCGTCAGCGCCAGAGGCCATAATCTCGATCCGGCTCGCTTCGGCTTGTCGTAGTTCGTCCAGGCGCCCGACCTGTGCCAGCCGGCCGCCCTTCAGAATAGCAGCGCGGTCACAAAGGACTTCGATATCGGAAAGGATATGCGAGCACATGAATACGGTCTTACCCTGCTGCGGTAGTGAAGCAATCAAGTCGCGCACCTGGCGACGGCCCACGGGATCCAGGCCGCTCATTGGCTCGTCCAGAAAGACTACTTCAGGATCGTTCACGAGTGACTGTGCCAACCCGACGCGCTGCAGCATGCCTTTGGAGAACTTGCGCAACTGTCGGTCCCAGCTTTTCGGTTCCAGGCTAACCAGCCCGAGCACTACTTCGGTTCGCTTCCTCCGCTTTGCCTTGTCGTAACCGAAGATCTCGGCGCAGTAGTTCAAAAACTCGCGCGCGGTCAGGTAATCGTAAAAGTAGGGATTCTCGGGAAGATAGCCTATGCGAGCATGCATGGCCACGTCGTTAATACTATGGCCGAGGATACGGGCGTTCCCCGAGGTGGGATAAATCAGACGCATCAGGAGCTTTAGCGTCGTCGTTTTGCCCGCGCCATTGGCTCCCAGAAAACCGAATATCTGACCACCCTCGACGGTGAGCGAAAGCCCGTCGAGCGCACGCACCTTTCGTTTGCGCCAGAAACCAACTTCGTAATCCTTAGTCAGATTTTCGATTTCGATGATGGCTGACATATCTTCGACTAATGTTTTTGACTTCCTCCTGCCCTTTCCAAACGCAATGAAAGCACGATGAAAATCGGGAAAGCCTGGGCTACTTATCTATAAGGAACCCGGGAATTCAGATCGAGATCGACGTCGCATCCCTTCTTAGTAAGCACATAAGGCGTGCCCGACGGATCGAGAGGCGCCCCCGTAACTGGATCGAGACGGAGCTGCAGGGTTTGCAGCTGACTGGCCACTTCCCGCCAGGATCCGGCGCAGCGACCGGAGCGCGCGGCGTAGTTTTCGAGCGCGCGTCGTATCCGGTCTCGTTCGTCAAAAGAGTCAACCTGCATTAGGCGCCGCTCGAGCAATTGCTTGACCTGGTCGTCATTAGACTCGTCGTAAAGGTGCTGATACATTTCCCGGGCCGCCCGCCGCGATCCTCCTTCGGCGGCCGTGCGCGCACTCATCTCCGCCATCCACCTTGGCGCTCCAGGAAGTTTCGCACCAGCGCTGTATGTCTCGCTCGCCTTTGAGTAATCATGGCTCTGCCAGTAGATGTAGCCCAGGTGTTGATACAGTCGCCAGGCAGCCGGGTTCTGTTCAATTCCATAGTGCAGAAGAGATATGGCCTCGTCCCGGCTAAAAGTGGGAAGGATCATAGCGGCATACTCGTAGGGCGCCATGAACTGCGGATCGAGAGTAGTGGCCACGCGCAACAGCGAAGGCAACAGCCGAAGATCGAGCGCGCCGAGATCGTCGAGCTGAGCTTGTTCGGGGTGGGTGTCCTGGTACTTCACAACTTTTCCGCCCACGTATTGAAGAGATCTCATCCAGTACCAATCTGCTGCCAATCCGTTGAAGGCCAGACTGAGCCGCTTTGCCGTCGCGCCTTTCAAATACAATTGTTCTTCGGAAGGTGTGGCGACGATGTCCCGACGACGCGCATCCATCAAACGTGAGAGGCAGACTACCCCTGCGAAGCTCAACAAGATCAATAAGCTGAGCATGGCTTCGAATTTATGATTACTCTTCATTTGAAATTCCGTCGACTAAAGATCAACGTCGCGGCAGACAGTAAAACGATCACGTAAACACCTGCATACAACAGCGCCATGATCAATTCAGCAAAGCTTGGAACGTATCCGTGCGCTGCCGGAGTGATAAAGCTGTAGTGAGAAAAGTTTGGCAACAAGTAATACAGGCCCCTGAAAAACCAGCGCGCGGTAGTGCCGCCCAGGGAAGCCGCAAAAGATTTCAGGTCAGCACTAAGATGACCAATGATGAAGACCAAAAACGTCAGCAACGCAGAAAGGGCAGGTGTGGAAAAAGACGAGAAGAGCAGCGCTACCCCAGTGATGACACTAAGTTCAAGGTAAATGAGCAGTATTGAGGGCCATATGCGCAGAACCAGCGGATTCCAACCACCGGCGACATAGGCAAGTGCCAGAGAGACGCCCGCGCCCATCACCAAAACATTAACGAGAAGTGTTAGGCACAGACCTAAATACTTGCCCGCGAGAAATTCGCCCCGGCCAACCGGCTTTGAAAGGATGGCATAAAGCGTGCGCCGTTCAATCTCTTTATAGACCAAACCCACGCCAACGAAAATTGCAATGAAGACGCCGAAGAGCAACGTAGCGCTCAGGCCGAGATCAACAATGACTTTTGCTTCCTGCCCACCCGATAATTCACCCAAAAATATAGCGCCACCAATCAAAAGCAGCGCAAAAAACACCAGGTTATAAAGCACGCGGTCGCGGACCGCTTCCCGAAAAGTATTACGAGCGATCGTTCTTGTCGGACGAAACACAGGATAAATATACACAATGCGTGATTACGTGTCAGCACTTAACTGAAAAAGAAAACGCGAGGCGAAGCCTTCGCTTCACTCCGCGTAATCTAAGTTTTTGATACTTGTGCTAGTTGCCCGTCGTGGAGCTGCTTATCACGTCGTTCTCGTCGGTATAAATGGTTAGCGTGGTGTCGCCGTGCAAGACGCCGTCTTCGCAAATTCCGAAACGGCGCGTGCCGGTTTGCGACATGCCGGAAGTGACTTGGGGCATTGCAGTGGCATAGTACTGTGCTGGTCTTACGCCGGGAGCGGTCGGACTTGCCGCAAACGTGTAACCGCTTTTGCTGCCCGTAGCAAGCACGCGGTCCGTAAGGGTTGTGACTCCCAAAGCGGTCATATCACCATAGTCGCCTAATCCGGTTGTTGCCTGATATGTAGCTTCACAGGTGCTGATTGTCCGCAACGACGATAGAGCCGAACCTTCATTTGCAGCGCGGCGGGAAGCGAGAAGATTCGGAATTGCGATCGCGGCGATGATGCCGATAATCGCCACCACAATCAGAAGCTCTATTAGAGAAAATCCTTCGTGAGCTTTTGTGCGTGACATAGCTTTCTTCCTCGATTGCTTTGATTCAAACACGAAGCATGTTCCAAGCCCAGATTCAAATCCCGCACGACATTGTATCTGGAGCTCTTAAGGAAACGGGGACGGAGCTTGAACTCCGCCCCCGCGAAAGTCTGACTGAGAATGCTCGATACTTAGTTACCGAGTACGTTGTTAGTGGCAGCTAGTTCAGTAGCGTCCAAAGGCGTGCCCAGGGCATCAGTTTGGCCGTGCATTACGCCATCCTGGGTAGTACCGAATTTGCGAGTGCCGGTTTGCGAAACACCGCTGATAACCGTCGGATTCGCGGTTGCGGCGAAGGTTGCCGCGGAAACCCCTGCTACTGCGGCTGCGGGTGTAAGAACGAAGGTGTAACCACTCTTCGAGCCGCTCGCCAAAACCGCGTCAATCAATCCCTGACCACCGCCAGCCTGTGGTCCCAGTGCTGTCAAGTCGCCGAAGTTACCGGCGCCCGCTGTTCCCTGGTACGTAGCTTCCGAACTATGGATTGTGCGCAGTGAAGACTGGGCCGATCCTTCGTTCGCAGCACGTCGTGAAGCGAGCAGGTTAGGGATAGCAATTGCCGCTATGATGCCGATAATCGCGACTACGATCAAAAGTTCAATCAGAGAGAAGCCGTCCTGGCGTTTCTTGGTATGCATTTTTGCTCCTTCAACAGCTAGGCGGTGAAGGCTTATCGCTTCTGACTTCCGCCCGAAGCGATAAACCCTCCCAAGTGCCGTAATTAGTTACCGAGTACGTTACCGGTGGACAGGAGTTCAGCCGCGGTCAACTGTGTGCCGAGCGTATCAGTTTGGCCGTGCATGACACCGTCTTCGGTGACGCCGAATTTGCGCGTACCGGTTTGCGAAACACCGCTGGGGACCGTCGGTTTGCAGACAGCGCTGAAAGTCGCGGCCGAAACGCCTGCCACAGCGGCAACCGGTGTAACGACAAAGGTATAGCCACTCTTCGAGTTGCTTGACAGAACCGCATCAATCAGGCCCTGGCCACCGAGGGCTTGCGGTCCGAGTTGAACCATGTTTCCGAAGTTGCCGTTACCGGCGGTCGCCTGGTAAGTCGCCTGGGAACTGTGGATGGTGCGAAGAGAAGACTGCGCCGAACCTTCGTTAGCAGCGCGTCGGGAAGCGAGAAGATTTGGAATCGCGATGGCGGCGATGATGCCGATAATCGCAACAACGATCAGAAGTTCGATTAGAGAGAAGCCGTCCTGGCGTTTTTGCATTTTCATGTAGCTTGTGCTCCTTGAGAGAAAGATTGAGAGTTATCTATTTCTCGCGCCACGGCCTTAAGTCTCACGTTGGTGACACGCAGTGCGCGATATGTCGCAAGGCTTGTTAACAATAGCTGTGCCAGAGTGCTGGGCTTCAACATCGAGGCTCGGAATCCCCCAAAACATTGGGCTATTCTAGTCAGGCAGGGCGACGGCTTTGGTGATGAAGAGGGGGCCCTTGCTGTTAGTGACAGATCCTGTCAGCGAAGCAGTGACGGTTTACGTCAAGGCGATGAGGGTTATGATAGGAGTAGTAGGCTAGTTTTCCCCGGCCCCGGCGGCTCGCTCGCTGGTGTCTTCGTCACGACGGCGGGGATAGGGATCTGTGGCACGCCGGCGGGGGATTGTTTCCGGGCCACGCCGCTCGTCGCGCATCTGGGCCGCCCGCCCGCGCATGCCGTGCTTGTCGAGGAGATGGCGGAGCGAACGCACGGACATCTTCAAAAGTTCTGCGGCATTCGTTTGACTGCCCTCACTGCGGCGTAAAGCTTCGTGCAGATAGGTTTTTTCCAGTTGATCCAAGTGAGCCATCAAGTTCAGGCCGTCTTCCGGGAGGTCAAGTGCTCCAGAGACGCGCGCGGAGTTGTAGTTAGTTATTTGATCTGGCAATCGCTCGGGCTGAATCGTGTCCGTAGGTTCGAGGGCGACCGCACGCTCGATAGTGTGTTCTAGCTCACGAACATTCCCGGGCCATGAATAAGCTTCCAATAGGCGCATCGCCCGGTCGCTAATAGAAAGCTTTCGGCCCGCCTGCTGGCAGAATTTCTCAATAAAGTGTTCGGTAAGCTCTGCAATGTCCGAGCCTCTTTCCCGAAGGGGCGGCAACTCCATGGGAATGACGGCGACGCGATAGTAAACATCCTCGCGAAAGGTCCCTTCCTTAACCAGGTTCCCCAAGTCTCGATTGGTGGCGGCAATCACGCGCGCGTCAACTTCAATTTCATCGTGCCCCCCGACGGGCCGCACTTTGCGTTCCTGCAATACGCGCAACAACTTGACCTGCATCGCAGGCGACATCTCACCAATTTCATCCAGGAAAATCGTTCCGCGGTTTGCGGCCTCGAACAACCCCTTTCGATTCGCAGTTGCGCCGGTAAAGGATCCCTTCATGTATCCGAACAGTTCCGACTCCAGCAGGGTTTCGGTGAATGCGCCGCAGTTAATCGAAACGAATGGTTTCTGAGCGCGGGGACCGAGGTCATGAATGGCCCGTGCAACCAATTCCTTTCCAGTGCCTGACTCACCAGTAACAAGAACTGTGGACTGAACCTGTGCGACGGTCTCGATCATTTGATACACGGACTGCATTTGTTCCGAGCGGCCTATGATATTGCTGAGTTCGCCGCGGGCGCGCTGACCCTTAATTAACGCCCGATTTTCTTCAAGCAGGGCCTCTTTTTCTCGCACCAGAGAGATTTTAGCCACGGCGCGCGAGACGATTTCTTTCAACAGATCATTATCGAAGGGTTTTTGGATAAAATCGAAGGCGCCGAGTAAGAATGCTTCACGCGCAGTGTCCACGTTGGCGAACGCTGTCATCATTACCACTTCGATCCCAGGTAGGAACTCGCGAGCGGCACGTAGGAGATCGATGCCCCCCATGTCCGGCATCTTCACATCCGTGATGATCAAGTCAGCGGGATTCTCGCGCAAGAGCGACATAGCCTGGCGGCCGTTTTCCGCTGCCCGGACTTCGTAACCTTCGCGCTCGAATAAATGCGTCAGAAACTGACGCATGCTCAACTCGTCATCAACTATTAGAATGTTAGCCATAGCGCTGGAATTCAGAACCAAGATGTTGTCGTGACTCCCGTACGACCTCCCACTTTCATTTCCCCCTTCGGGACAGCGAGTCTGGTGCGGGAAGTTCAACGGTTATTGTGGTTCCCTGGCCTTCACGACTTCGCACATTGATTGTACCACCATGATCGCGAATGATCTGATAGACAATTGAAAGTCCAAGGCCTGTCCCACCGGTCGTCGAGGAGAAGGGTTCGAAAAGATGTTCGACCTGGTCCGGCGTCATACCTCGCCCGGTATCGGTGAAAGTCAAATGTACCCTGCCCGTTCCGGCCCGCCGCAGAGAAACGTGCAGAGTTCCGCCACCAGGCATTGCCTGCAATGCGTTGCGCGACAGGTTCCAGCTTACCTGGCGTAATTGTTCAGAATCACCCTTCACGATCACTTCGCTGGTGGGCAAAACTTGTTGAAGCACGTGATTCTCGCCAATCTCCGCGCTATTCCGCAGCAAACTGAAGGTTTCATCGAGCAGTGCCCGTACGTCAACAATGCTCAAGGATGCTGCGCGCGGCCTGGCATATGCAAGATAGTCCGTGATGATGCGATTCAATCGATCAGATTCACGGAGGATGATTTCCATCAGATCTGCCTGAGCGGAATCATCAGCCACTTCAGAGCGCAGCATTTGAATTGAACCACGCATTGCGGCTAATGGGTTTCTGATTTCGTGCGCGATTGAAGCAGCTACTCGGCCCACTGCCGCCAGGCGATCTTGTCGGCGCGAAGTCTCCTCCAAAGCCCGCACGGCGGTCATGTCCTGGAAAGTGATAACTAATCCGCTCGTTTCCCCAGATTCGGCGAACAGCGGAGAGATGCTGAAACCCAAACGCAAGCGCAACCCGTCGGAAGTCAGGCAGTCAGACTCGAAGCGAGGACTGGCTGTTCCTTCGCTCGTGGCCCACATCGATTCGGAGACCTGCTGAGACATGTCCCCAAAAAAAATCGAGGCCTCTTGCCCGTAAACATCAACGGCCTTGTATCCGGTGATTTCTTCGGCTGCGGCGTTAAAGGTAAAGATACGTCCCAGAAGGTCGGTGGTAATGACTCCGGAGCGGATCGACTCCACAATTCGTTCGTGCAGAGCGCGGAGTTTCGCCAGCGATTGGGTTGCGGCCAGCAGTTGCACGTCGGAACGTGACTGCCGTTGCGCAAGACGGGCCGCAAGCAAACCTACAACCAAGAAGGAGATATCGAATACGCCAATAGCCTGGGCAGCCTGGGCGATGGAGCCTTGTGTCAGGTCGCGGGTGCTCATCGCTCCAAACCCGTTGATAGCTGCAAGTGTGCTGGCTGTGAACGCCACTGCACAGCCCACGGAAGTAATCATTACATCCCGTGGCCCAAGGAAAAAACTAGCCGCGGAGATAACTACGATGTACAGAGCGGTATCGGGTGAGTGCACGTCGCCTGTTGTCCAGACGAGCCACGTAACTAGCAAGACGTCAACGAAGAACTGGAACCTAGCCTGTGCTAGGAAATGATGGGAGAAGTAGCGCGCAACGGCGTAGATGGCGTCAAGAACAATGACGACCAAAACAAAAGGAAGCGTCCCGCGAAGTGATCTATGGACTGCGGGCCCGGACGTGGCCCACGCCCATGCTGCGCCTAAAAGCATCAAGAGCAGGGCCGCTGCCAGTCGGCTCAGAATCAGCCACCAGAGCCTTCGCCCCAAAGCGGGCGGGTGAGACAGCTTGTTACGATCCTGCAGCATCTCCGGGCCAGCGTATCACAATTGTTGATTGATTTAAGCAGTCTCGAAAAGCAAAACGGGAGGCCTTTTAGACCTCCCGTTCTCGCATCGCACCACCCGAATGGACTAATGACCTTGCGAGAGTTTTCCGATCAGTGTGAAGAGCGGCAGATACATGGAAATAACGATGGAGCCGATCGTGACTCCTAGGAACGCGATTAGCACAGGTTCCATTAGGGTCAGCAGGTTGGCGATAGCGGCATCAACTTCCTGTTCATAAAAGTCTGCGATCTTACCAAGCATCGCATCGAGCGCCCCGGTTTGTTCGCCAATGCCGACCATTTGCGCAACCATGTGCGGAAATACGTCTGTAGCCTTTAAGGGATCGACGAAGCTTTCGCCGCGCTCGACTCCGGCGCGCACCTTGTGAATTGCCTCCTCAATCACGATGTTGCCCGCCGTTCGCGCGGTAATGTCCAGTGACTGCAAAATTGGCACACCCGAAGAAAGCAGGGTTGAGAGTGTTCGCGAAAAACGCGCCACCGCGATCTTTTGAAAGATACCTCCCAAAATAGGAAACTTTAGCAAAAGACGGTCGATAATTTTGCGGCCACCTGAAGTGCGGTAGTAAAAGCGCAGGCCAACGACAGTTCCGATGATGGCGACTAGAATTGCGAGTCCGCCCCACCCCGCCAGGAAGTTGCTGATCCCGACCACGATACGGGTTGGTAATGGCAATTGCTCGCCAGGCCCCAGTAGGCCAAGAAAGATATTCTGAAACTGTGGGATGACTACCACCATGATTACTGCTACTGCGCCGATTGCCAGCACCACGACCGCTGCGGGATATATCATTGCCGAAATTACGTCGCGCTTTAGCTTGACGATCTTTTCGATGAAAGTGGACAGACGCTGAAGAATGAGGTCGAGAATACCGCCAGTTTCGCCGGCCTCGACCATGTTGGCGTATAGCTGGTCAAAGACTCTCGGGTGCCGAGCCATAGCCGCGGCCAGGGTGGAGCCCTCCTCGACGTCCTGTCTCACTTGAAGCAAAGTTTGCTGGAAGAACTTGTTGTCCTGCTGTTGAGCGAGGATCTCCAAGCATTGCACCAATGGCAGACCAGCATCGATCATCACTGAGAACTGCCGCGTGAAGATCGAGAGGTCCTTTGCTTTAACTTTCTTGCGCCCGCCAATCCTGGGGATGCCGATCTCCCGCCCCTTCTCTTTGACTGAAGTAAGGGTCACTTGCTCGCGGCGCAGTATCTGTCGCAAGGCATCGCGGTTATCAGCAACACGCTCGCCAACGATGATCTCGTTTAGCCGGTTGCGACCTTTAAAAACATAGGTTGGCATTTCCGTAATCTCCGATTTCGATTGGCAACTAGTGATGTGCGATTGGGTAAGATCCAACGAACTGCAGGCTGTTTACCTGGCGTCCGGCCGAGTACCGATAGGCCGCCCCTGGGCGTACGGACTGGGGTGCGTTCCAGGTTTTGGCGGCGCTCCGCCATTGCCGGAATTGATGCCCGCTCCACGATCAATTAGTTCTCGCAATTCTTCCGAATTCGACGACCGCTGGATTGCCACTTCCAGAGTTATCTGGCGTTTATGGTAAAGGGTGGCCAGCGCCTGATTGAACGTCTGCATCCCATATTTATCCTGGCCGGTTTGCATCATCGAATAGATCTGGTGCACTTTGTCTTCGCGAATTAGATTCCGAATAGCAGTGTTGGGAACCAGAATTTCGAGTGCCATGGCGCGTCCTGATCCGCCGGCTCGAGGTAACAACGCCTGACACAGAATGCCTTCAAGCACGAGCGACAACTGCGCGCGTACCTGGGATTGCTGTTCAGAGGGGAATACATCGATTATGCGGTTGATAGTTGAAGCGGCAGAGTTCGTGTGCAGGGTAGCAAAGGTGAGGTGGCCGGTCTCCGCGATGCGAAGAGCCGACTCAATGGTCTCCAAATCGCGCATTTCCCCCACGAGCACCACGTCTGGATCCTGCCGTAAAGCCGTCCGTAAAGCTTCGGGAAAGCCGTGTGTATCGGCGTTGACTTCACGCTGGTTAACTATGCAATTCTTGTGGTTGTGAAGAAACTCAATAGGATCTTCGATAGTAAGAATGTGCTCGTGACGGTCGTTATTCACTTTGTCGATCATTGCCGCCAACGTGGTTGATTTCCCTGATCCTGTAGGACCCGTTACCAGTATCAGCCCGCGCGGCTTTTCGCACAGCTTCTTAATTACGGCCGGCAAGCCAAGCGCTTCAAACGTTTTGATCTCGTAGGGAATCGCGCGAAAGACAGCACCCACCGCGCCACGTTGGTTAAAGATGTTGGCACGAAACCGAGAGAGACCCTTCACACCAAATGAGAAATCCAATTCCAGATTCTCTTCAAAGCGATGCTTCTGCGCATCTGTTAGAACCGAATAGGCGAGTTGTTTGGTGTCGGACGAGGTCAGAGGCCGGTAACCGTCCAGCGGTCGAACGTGCCCGTCCACGCGCACCTGTGGTGGAGTGCCGGTAGTAACGTGAAGATCGGAGCCACCGAGCTCGGAAAGCTTTTTCAACAAGTCCGATAGTGAAATTTGGGGTGCAGGGTCATTCATGGACATGGTTTTCTTTCCAGTTGTTGAATCAAATTCTCTTCTTGAAGTATCGCTCGCCTTACTTAACGGCTGAATCTCGGGGGGTTCTGGACATTATCGAATCGAGATCCTCGGCCCAGCATGGGATGCTGACGGGAGCGAGGTGATGAATTTCTCCGCATCAGAGGCGACGCGGTTTGAGGACTGACGCGGCGCGTTAGTAGCAAGGCTGTATACCCGTCCATCAACTTCGGTGAAGTAAAAATTCCAAATCTGTTCCTGGGCCTTGCCATCGTTAGTGGCCGGGGTCTGCGCAACTACCACAAACACCTTTCGGCCGTCCATGTCGCGCTCAATATCGTTAACGACCCATCCCCCCGCCGTAATCATCTTATCGATCACGGTGCGACGAAGGTCGGGATAAGACACGCCCGCCAGCGCCCGTTGTTGGTTTCGCAGGGAAAGGCGGCCCTGACTCGGCGACGAAGCCGCAACTACTGAAAGAGCAGCTTGACCCGCTGGGCTCCCATTCAATTCGGAGACTCTGAATTTCGATTCACCTGTATTCGAGAGGGGGGCGGTGGACCATCCGTCGGGCAGCGCCAGAACAACAGTACCGTTGGCGTCGCGCAAAAGCGCTGGAGGAAGTGAAATCGTTGTTTGGGAGGCTGCGTGATTGTCACTGCCAACTGATGCTGATTGCCATGTGTTTGGCTGGCGCATTGAGTTAGCTTCGCGCATCGCGGCCGCCATCGCACGCCGGCGCAAACGCGCTGCCCGTCGCCGGCGCATGAGCGCGCGATGTCGCCTCCACCACGCACGCGAATGGTGCCGAAATCGGTGATGGTCCTGAACAGCTTCGTACTTGATGCTATGTGCCGTGGAGTTTACCAGCGGCAACATTACGATGAGTGAAACCAACATCAAGAATGACAATGCAATCTTGCGTAACATAACTAGCCTCCTAAGCCACCGTTTCTCGCAGAACCTCTTCGATGGTAGTAACTCCATTACGGACTTTATGTAGGCCCGACTCGCGCAAAGTGATCATGCCGTCATCGATAGCTTTTTTCCGCAACTCCAGTGATGAAGCTCCTATAAGAATCAGCTCGCGAATCTCGTCCGTCACTTCCATTGTTTCGTAGAGTCCAACGCGGCCTTTGTAGCCGGTATCATTGCAGGTGGCGCATCCCTTGCCTCGATACGTCTTCATGGTTTCCGCCTCTTCAGGCGAGAAGCCAACTTCCACCAGAGCTTCGAGGGGAGTGGGCTGCTCCTTCTTGCAGTTCTTGCAAATGCGGCGAATTAGACGCTGAGCTTGAATTAGGTTAACGCTGGTCGCTACCAGAAAGGGTTCGATGCCCATATTCATAAGACGCGAGATCGTTGAAGGCGCGTCGTTGGTGTGCAGGGTTGAAAGAACCAAGTGGCCTGTAAGAGCGGCCTTAATAGCGATTTCCGCCGTTTCGAAATCTCGAATCTCACCGACGAGGACAATATTAGGATCCTGCCGCAGAAATGATCGAAGAGCAGCAGCGAAGTTCAAGCCAATCTGCTCTTTCATTTGCACCTGGTTGATTCCTAGCAGGTTGAATTCCACCGGATCCTCCGCCGTGAGGATGTTGGTTTCGGGCGTATTCAACGACTGCAAAGCCGAGTAGAGCGTATTCGTCTTTCCACTTCCCGTCGGGCCGGTGACCAGAACCATACCGTAGGGGCGCGCGATGTTGCGCTGGAACTTTGCTAGTGACTCAGGCTCGAAGCCCAGCTTCGTCATGTCGAGCATTAAGTTCTCTTTATCCAGTAGGCGAAGCACGACCTTTTCACCGAACAATGTCGGCAGCGTCGAAACGCGGAAATCTAGTTCCCGCGACCTTGCGTCAACCTTGACCTTGATCTTGATGCGACCATCTTGAGGCAAGCGCTTCTCTGAAATATCAAGCTTGGACATGATCTTGACTCGAGAGATTAGCGCGTCGCGCATTTTCAGCGGCGGGTGCATTACATCGTAAAGAATGCCATCTATGCGAAAGCGTATGCGCAACTCTTTTTCGTAAGGCTCAACGTGAATGTCCGAGGCACCGCGTCGTAGTGCGTCCACTAGCAGAACATTGACTAGTCGAACGACCGGCGCGTCTTCGCTCATACGCGCTAAGCTGGAAAGATCGATTTCCTCATTGTCTTCTAAGACTTCTACCTGATCAGCAGTAGCTTCGGCATCGAAGTCCAGGCTATCAAGAGAAATCAGATCAGCATGGGTGATACCTCCATTTGCGCCTTGTAGGACAACGTCGGGAGCCACGGGTGCCAGTTCTATTTCACGCGAAGTGCTGTAGTACCTTGCGATCGCCTGCTGGACACTGGCTTCGGCAACGACGACCGGCTCGATGTTAAGTCCTGTCATGAACTTGATGTCGTCCATGGCAAAGACGTTCGTGGGATCAACCATCGCCAGAGTAAGCGTTGCACCGACCCGGGAAAGAGGAAGGACTGAGTATTTTTGAGCGACTTCTTGAGGGATTAGGCGGATCACCGACTCATCGATATCGAAGAGTTCCAAGTTGACAGAGGGGATGCCATACTGTCGCGACAGGACGGCAGTGATCATATCGTCGGAAACCAATCCCAGTCTTACTAGGTTGTAACCAAGACGACCCCCGTGCTCGCGCTGGTAATCCAACGCTTCCCGAAGATGTTGCGGACTGATTAGGTTCTCGCGAACCAGTATTTCGCCTAATTTGGCCGACATGTGTTTTCCGATAGATTCAACGTTGGACTCTTCAATAGAGGCGGGTTGGGGGGTTTTATAGAAATGGCCTAGATCGAGGGCGTTAGAAGCGAGTTCATCAGGCACGCCGCCGGCGCTAAACGCCGTTGCACACGAGATATTAGCGTTTAACCTCTGGGGTGTCAACGAAAATCTAAGAGAAAACCAGCTTAGTGGAGGGATTCTGGAGTATTTCGCGGCGCCTTCCAGATAATCTAGATTAAGGCGGAAGTGGCAAACTGAATTACCTACGACCTAACCGGCTAGCGAAGTGATCACCCACCGAGGACTTGTCTGGACAAATATTCGCTCGTGTTCGACAATGTTCGCGTACTTTCGTAAAATAGTAATAAAGGAGAGGATGGAGGATGTATGGCCATTACTTCCCGCCAAAAAAAAGTTCTTGATTTCATAAGCCGATACATAGAGGTGCACGATCAGGCACCGACGATCGCGGAAATGGGAAAGCAATTCGGCATGAGCTCGCCTGCGAGCGTACACCATATACTTTCCGTTTTAGAAGACGAAGGAATGATCCGGAGAATTCCCAACGTCAGCCGGGGAATTGAAATCGTAAAGGAAATCCCCACTGACAATGAGGATGAAATTCCGTTGTTAGGAGTAGTCGCTGCCGGCCAGCCGATTGAAGCGATCCTAAGTTATGAAACAGTGCGCGTGCCGCGTGACATGATCGGACGAGAGCGCACCTTTGCCCTGCGAGTCCGGGGGGATTCGATGATCAATGAGCAAATTCGTGACGGTGATTTAATTATTATCGAATCGCGAGACACTGCTGAAAATGGGCAGACTGTAGTGGCCTTGATAGATGGGAGTGATGCTACGGTGAAACGATTCCATCAAAGACGTAACCACGTGCGATTGGAAGCTGCAAATCCAAGTTACGAGCCGATCTTCGTGAAGCCGGCGGATCGCGTAAGAATCCAGGGGATCGTGATTGGTGTGATTCGTAAGTATGATCATTGATGAGGAGCTTAATTGTTATTGTTAGTGCAATTGCGTCGGCGGCAGAACTGCAGTCCAGCAGATGCCAGCCTTTGTCATTTAAGGACTCGCGCGAGTTTTTTTAGATCGTCAACGAATCGTCGACGCTCAAGACGGCGGGTCTCGTCGTCAGGAGCTCGCAATATTGCGGAGGGGTGAATGGTGGCCATTATGTACGGCGCAAGAGTTGATTCGATGAACTGGCCGCGCTGTTTGGTCACGCGAAACTTTTGGCCCAGCAGAGCCTGAGCCGCAGTTGCACCCAGGGCCACGATCACCTTTGGTTTGATCATGGCAATCTCAGCCTCCAGCCACGGCCAGCATGCTGAGATTTCCCGGGCATTTGGTTTTTTGTGAATACGACGTTTGCCGCGCGGTTCCCATTTGAAGTGCTTGACGACGTTGGTGAGGTAAGTTTGAGAGCGATCGATGCCAGCTTCTTCGAGCGCATCGTCGAGCAAACGTCCTGCAGGGCCAACAAATGGTTTGCCCTGGAGATCTTCTTCGTTACCGGGTTGTTCGCCGACGAAAAGAACTTCAGCGCGACGAGGGCCTTCGCCAAAGACAGTTTGCGTGCCACGCTTCCAGAGGTCGCAGGCTTTGCAGTCGGCAGCAGCGTCACGAAACGCTTTAAGAGATTTCTTCGCGGGAAAAAATTCTTCCGCAGACCCGGATGAAGATTTAGGTGGCAAAATTGTCCCCCCGATAAAACTTAAATGTATTTATAAGTCATGAGGGCAGTCCTTTCAAAAGCTGAAATCGAATCCGAGATAACCGGGCGTTTCGGCGCAGCTGTCAAGTTGCGCGAGAAAGCGCCGGCAGAAGTTTTACCCGTGGGCATTCCGAAGGTGGACGCGATTACCGGGGGCCTGCCACGTGGCGCAATTACAGAGGTTTTCGGATCGGCCTCCTCCGGTCGAACCAGCTTTGTGCTTTCTGCGCTGGCCCGGGCCACAAACGAAAGGGAAGTGTGTGCGCTAGTGGATACAAACGACGCCTTCGATCCGGCATCGGCGGCGGGCGCAGGAATAGTTTTTGATCAGCTACTATGGGTGCGTTGCGGAACGTATGGAAATCTGAATGCGGGGGAGGGAATCAAGATTGAGCGGGCGTTCAAAGCTGCTGATTTGTTGTTGCAGAGTGGCGGCTTCGGATTGGTCGCGCTGGATCTTGCAGACGTTCCGTCGCAGGACGTGCGACGAATCATCTCGTCGTGGTGGTTCCGATTTCGCCGCGCGATCGAAAACACACCTACTGCTTTGGTGGTTACTGCACAAACCTCTTGTGTCGGCTCTCGTGCTTCTCTGGCAATAGAAATGAGCAATGAAGACCAGGTTTGGACCTCCGCCAACTACACCTCGGCTTTGCCTGATCTGCATAGGGCATCGAAGGCAGCTGCCCTATCGTCAGTATTTAGTGGTTCACTTTCTGAGGCCCAGCCCGCGCACGTTGTTAGCCGCCTCTCCGTTGCTAACTCATTTTCTTCAATTTCCAATAAGTCAGGTCATACTCTTCTACTTTGCGGCCTGCATCTGAACGCTGAGCGCCGGAAACCGGTTTCTTTCAGCAACAGGAAGGCCCGCTTTCAGGCTACTGCCGGCCTCTAATGTTCATTCAGTGGGGTCACCCTTGCCAGTTTCGCAGATTTTCGTTAATCTTCGCCAAGCTGCTTTTTCAATCCACTCTCTTCCCCTGATATGGCAGGTACATATGTTTGCCTGTATTTATGGCCCTATTATCGCAAACAGCGCGTTGTTGATGGACTTTGCCTATGGTTTTTCGCCGCTAGTGGAAGGGGCGACTCAGAACACGGTGGTAATGGATATTGAGGGGTGCGAACTCCTTTTCGGCTCGGCTTATGAACTGGCAAACGATATTGCCAGCCGGGCGGCCACGCCGAACGCGGCTGGAGGGCTTGGTTGCAAAGTAAATGTTGCTGTGGCTGCGAATCCTGATGCAGCGGTATTCGCGGCAAGGTTTCTCAAAGGCATAACCTTTATTTCTCCCGGAGAAGAACTCACTGGTCTGGGCAATTTGCCTATCGAAGCTCTTTTAACTCCAGACTCCCCGGCCCAAGATCCAAAGTCTCCAAACCAAAGCCCAGAGTCCCACCGGGGACGACGCGGGACACTGGATGAAAAGAAGCGTTCCCATGAAACACAAGAAATCTTAGAAACACTCCGACTCTGGGGGGTTCGGACCTTTCGTGATTTTGCGGCGCTTCCCATCAATGGCGTTTCCGAGCGCCTGGGCCGAGAAGGACTCAGGCTGCAACAACTTGCTTCCGGTAAAAATGATCGACACTTAAATCTTCTCCAGCCGGCGCCAGATTTTGAGAACTCGATCGAATTAGAGCATCCGATTGCCGAGCTTGAGCCACTCGCTTTCATCCTGGCCCGTTTGCTCAATCAGCTTTGCGCAAAATTGCATGCATATGCATTGGCCACAAATGAGCTGCGCCTCAAATTAAAACTTGAAGATGGAATTTTATATGAGCACAACCTGACGCTTCCTTCCCCCATGCGCGACCACAAAGTGTTTCTGAAGCTGTTGCTGCTCAACACGGAAACGCATCCACCTCAATCACCGGTGGTAGCGGTGTCGATTGCTTGCGAGCCAGTAAAGCCATGTGTGTTACAGGACGGATTGTTTATTCCACTGGCGCCGGAACCGGAAAAGTTGGAGTTGACCCTGGCACGATTGGGAAAGCTGGTGGGGGCGAACAATATCGGCTCACCTGAGTTGATCGATACACATCGGCCGGGCACTTTTCGAATGAAGAGATTTGTACTGAAAGGAACATCTCTTCACACGAGACGCAGGGAACGCCAGGTAAGAAATTCGCAAGAGGAAATTCAGAAGAGGAAATGCTTTTTGGGTTTTCGCGTGTTTCGGCCGCCATTACATGCAGTGGTAGAAGCTGCTCGCGGGTATCCCACAAGAATTAGCGTTCCGGGCAAAAGCCGCAGTGTTATAGGGAAAGTTGTGCAGTTAGCTGGCCCCTGGCGCACGTCTGGTGATTGGTGGCGCACTGACAGTTGGGGCAGAGACGAGTGGGATGTGGCGATTGAGAGCCGCGCAGGATCATCAAGCCGGGAACAACACACAGGTCCGCCTCGACAAGTGCTTTATCGCATTTATCGTGAGCTTAATAGTCGCTCCTGGTTTGTAGAGGGCATTTATGATTAAGGAATAACCACTGACCATGCGTGGAGCAGGCACCCAAACCCAATAACACAGGCGTCATTGTCCAATCATGATTCCGCAATACATTGAATTACATGCACGGTCGGCATTCAGTTTCCTGGAGGGCGCTGCGACCCCTGAAGAGTTGATCACCAGCTGTCTGGAGCTGGAGATGCCGGCGATGGCTTTGCTCGATCGGGATGGAGTTTATGGCGCGCCGCGATTTCACCTGACAGCGGAGAAGAATGGAATTAAGGCACATATCGGCGCGACAATCACAGTCTCGAATCTCGAGTCTCAAGTTCCAGGTCCCAAAACTAAAGATGTCATAACCCTTCCCGTACTGGTTCACAACCGCCTTGGCTACCAAAACCTCTGTCGCTTGATCACTCTAATGAAGCTACGCGTGCCGAAGCATGCAAAGCCCGGCGAGTGCGCAGTCACCCCGGAAGAACTGGCAGAGCACGCGGAAGGATTGATTTGTTTGACTGGTGAGGTTGACGGACCACTTCGATTTGATCACTACGCAGACACGGAGAGTACGGCGAAAGCACAAAAACGAGCAGAGTGGTTGGTGGGGGTTTTTGGCAAAGGAAACGTCTATGCCGAGCTACAGCGCCATTTCAATCGCGAAGAGGAGGCACGCAATCAGGCGGTGGTTGAAATTGCCAGGAGGTTGAAACTTCCATTGCTGACTACCAACGGCGTGCGTTATGCGTTACGCGGGCAGCGTCAGGTAGCAGACGTCTTTACGTGCATACGCAATCACGTGCGTCTGGAAAATGCCGGGCGCTTGCTGGCAAGAAACTCCGAAGCGTTTTTGAAACCCGCAAAGATGATGTCGCAGCTATTTGCCGACCTGCCTGAATCAATCGCCAACACGGTCGAGCTTTCATCACGGCTTGAATTTACGCTGAAAGATCTCGGCTACGAGTTTCCCAGGTATCCCGTCGCAGAAGGCGAGACGATGACGTCGTTTTTGCGCAAACGCACGGACGAAGGTGCGCGCCGGCGATATACCGGCAAAAACGGAAAGCCAACCTACGAGCGAGCGTGGCAGCAGATCGAGCGCGAACTGGTGCTGATCGAAAAGCTTCATCTGGAAGGTTACTTTCTGATTGTCTGGGACATTGTCCAGTTTTGTCGCCAACAGGAAATCCTGATCCAGGGACGTGGCTCGGCAGCAAACAGCGCTGTCTGTTACTCCCTGGGAATTACCGCGGTCGATCCAGTCGGCATGGAACTGTTATTCGAGCGTTTTCTTTCCGAAGAGCGTGGTGAATGGCCGGATATCGATCTCGATTTGCCCAGCGGCGATCAGCGCGAGCGCGCTATCCAGTATGTTTATCAGCGCTATGGAAAACTGGGCGCGGCGATGACTGCAAACGTCATCACTTATCGCGGCCGGTCGGCAGCTCGGGAAGTCGGCAAAGTCCTCGGCTTTGATGATGACACACTGGGACGTCTGTCAGGTCTGGTGCACACGTGGGAATGGAAGGATCCGAAGGATTCAACCTTGCGGCAGTTTCGCGATGCGGGATTGGATTTACGAAATCCACGGATCAAAAAGTTCTTTCAACTTTATCAAATGGTGCAGGATCTGCCACGTCATTTGGGCCAGCATTCAGGGGGGCTGGTAATTTGCCAGGGACAGCTGGACTCTGTGGTGCCACTGGAGTCCGCTGCCATGCCGGGCCGTGTCGTCGTGCAATGGGACAAAGAAGATTGCGCCGACTTAGGGATCATTAAAGTTGATTTGCTGGGCCTGGGGATGATGGCGGTGCTGGAAGATTCAATTGAATTGATCCGCGATGCTTACAAAGAAGAAGTTGATCTGGCGCACCTGCCACAGGATGACCCGGCAGTCTACGAAGCGTTGCAGAAGGCCGACACGATAGGAATGTTTCAGGTGGAAAGCCGCGCCCAGATGTCGTGTCTGCCACGACTGCGCCCGCAAAAGTTTTACGACATCGTAGTGCAGGTGGCGATCATTCGTCCCGGGCCCATTGTCGGCAACATGGTCCATCCTTATCTTAAACGCCGGCAGGGCCGCGAACCGATTTCCTATGCACATCCTTTGTTGGAGCCGGCATTGCGGCGCACGCTGGGAGTCCCTCTGTTTCAAGAGCAACTGCTGAAGATGGCAATGGTCTGCGCAGACTTTTCCGGCGGCGAGGCCGAGGAGCTGCGCCGCGCTTTCGGCTTTAAACGATCCGAGGCGCGTATGAAAGAAGTCGAAATTAAACTGCGTATTGGCATGACGCGCAACGGCCTCAGCCCCAAAGCGCAGGACGAGATCGTGCAGTCAATCACTTCGTTTGCGCTCTACGGCTTTCCTGAATCGCACGCGGCAAGTTTCGCCTTGATTGCCTACGCCAGCGCGTACTTGAAGTGTCATTACCTGGCCGCATTCACCGCTGCCACACTCAACAATCAACCGATGGGTTTCTATCAGCCTTTTACGATTATCAAGGACGCGCAGCGGCACGGATTGAAGGTCAAGCCAATTGATGTGACGCGATCAGATTGGTTGTGCACGATTGAACAAGATGAGGGGGTAGAAGAAAGGGTGTTGGGTGTTGGGTGTCGGGTGTCGGCTGAAAACCACTGCGAGAACCAGGTGATTCATTCAACACCCTACACCCCACACCCCACACCCCACTCCCCACTCCTTCGTTTGGGCTTGAAATATGTGAAAGGTTTGAGCGAAGTGTCAGGCCGGGCAATTGAGCGTGAACGAAAGGAGCGGCTCTTCACCAGTATTGATGATCTGCACACGCGGGTGCCCGAGCTTCGTAAAGATGAAATGCGAAAGCTGGCCGCGGTGGGGGCGCTGAATTTTATTCAGGGTGATGTCCGACAAACTTCAGTTTGTCGTGATTGGAGCAAAGATTTGGCGAAGAAAGCCAGCGACAAACTAAAGTTTGTCGGACAGAAGACGAATCGCCGCGATGCGTTGTGGCAAATTGAGCGGGTGGTGCGTCCGGCAGGGCCGCTTTACGAAGAGCTTCATGAAAGGGATGGTAACTCGCCTCTCGCTCCTATGACTCTGCCGGAAAGATTGAACGCGGACTTTCGAGGGACGGGATTGACGATCGGCCGGCATCCGGTAGCTCATCATCGCGCCGAGTTGGCCAAGCTTGGCTGCGCGCGGGCTATCGATCTACAAAACATGCGCAATGGTTTTAGGGTGCGGATTGGCGGATGGGTAATCGTTCGCCAGCGTCCCGGTACGGCAAAAGGATTTGTGTTTCTGACCCTGGAAGACGAGACCGGTGTGGCTAACGTGATCATTACCCCCCGGCTTTTTGATAAGAACCGTTTAGTGCTGGTCGATCATCCGTTTCTTCTAATTGAGGGAATACTGCAGCACCAGGACAATGTAATTTCAGTTAAAGCCAGGCGGGTCCAGCCAATTTCTTTCACGGTGGCGGCCGCGGCTTCGCATGATTTTCACTGAACCCTAACAGCGGTTTCGCAGTCAACCTGAAGAACAGTTTGCGCTGCGATAACTCGCTGCGACCGAAAAGCGCAGAGGGCGACATGCATTGCATATCGCCCCCTGCGCAGATTGCGGAACAAGAGCCAGAACAGAACAGCCGCTCGTGCCAGCCTTCGAGTATCAGGCTTTAAGGTCTTCGACGACGGGTTGGACTATTCCTAACCGGCTCCACTTTCTCCGTGTTCTTCAGCTCGGCCAGGATGGCTTTCGCATCTGCCTTGAACTTATGAGTGTCAGGAGCCACGTCCACAAAATGCTGCAAATAGTTTGCGGCATCCTGATACTTGGCTTTGTCGCCAATACTGAAGAGGGCCAGCCCGGCGCCCACGTTAGCGTCAGGGTCGTCGGGATTAGTGGCCAGAATCTTTCGAAACTCCGCAAGCGACTTGTCGCCCTCGCCGGCGTCGAGCAGCATCTGGGCGGCGTCTAATTGCGCTCTTGCCTTTTTTGCCGGATCAGTTTCGACGCCGATGTAATCTTGAAATGCAACTAAGCCAGCGTCGGCTTGCGACGGGTCCACCTTAGTAACAAACAATCGCATTGTTTCCGCGCGCGTCTGAAAAGCAACGTATTTATTCGCATCCTGCTTTGCTTTTGCGGCGGGATCGGCAGCCACAGGTTCCTTCTTCAGTAACTCCACGGCTTTTGTGGCTGACTCATTCGCGGCGCGAAAGTCCTGTTTTCCGGCTTCCATGCCCGCGTCGTCCTTCGCCCTCAGGCCGGCATTGAATCGATCGACCCCACGACCCTTGTAAGCCTGGGCGCGGTTGGTCAGCAGCGCGGGTTGCTCCGCATCGGCGGCAAGGCCCTCCTCATACTGTTTGATCGCCTCATTATAATTGGGTGGCTTGGCATTCAAAGCTTCATTGCCCAACTTGAATGTGCGTCCTATTACAACGTTAGCCTCTTCAGCCTTCTTGTTTGATGCTACAATTTCTTCATTCTTCCGAGCCAACTCTTCCCGCTTTGCTTTGTCTGCGGCGCTCTCGCCCCCTCCGGATGGAGGTGCTCCGCCGCCACTGCTCATCGCCGCTTTGATTTGATCCAGCGTAAGGCGGCTGCCATCGCCCGGCGAAAGCGTTAACTCATAATCAATGTCTCGTCCGACTTTGACATTTGACTGATAGATCGGCCGCGCATTCGGCAGGCTGGCGGTGATTACGTAGTTGCCAACATAGGGCAACCCAGCGAACACAAACTCGCCTTTCTTATTCGCCTTCGTGGGATACTTTCCGGATAGATCCAGTCGATAGACGTCGATGGCGGCATCGGCAGCCGGCACCTTTGTTCCGTCGGCTTGCTGGAACAAAACATGGCCGCGCAATTGGCCGGTCTGAGCGAACGCGGATACCGCCCCCAAAAACAGGCTAATGACTGCGATAAAAATAAGACTGCATTTGCGAAGCATTGAATAGTCCTCCGAAGTATGTTTGGCTCTTATCATGATGGAGATGATTAAGATGCCTTGATTAGACTACTGGTTGTCACTCAGGTCAGAACGCCCTTACGTTAATTAGCGGGGCCGCAGCTGTCAAGCATAAGAAATCGGGTCTGTTACTCCCACCTCAAGAAAAGCCCGCAACCGCAAGGCGCAGGAATCGCAGCAGCCACAAGCACGCTCTGAGGCTTTATAACAAGACCACGTGAGTTCGAAGGGGGCGCCGAGCTCAAGTCCCCGGCGAACAATCTGGGCTTTGCGCATCGCGATAACTGGAGTGACGATTTGTACGTTCGTTTCCGGCCGCGTACCGACGTTGATAGCTTGCTGAAATGCTGCGTAAAACTCCGGGCGGCAGTCCGGGTATCCGGATGAATCCTCGGCCACCGCGCCAACATAAATCCTCTTCGCTGACAGGACTTCGGCCCAACTGGCAGCAATGGATAGCAGATGTGCATTGCGAAAGGGAACGTAGCTGGTCGGGATTTCCCGCGAGCTCAGATTGGCGTCAGTGACAGGAACATGCAGATCAGTAAGTGACGACCCTCCTATTTTTGCAAGATGCTCGATTGAGACCGCCAGGCGCTTCTTTACGCCATAATGATCCGCGAGTTGCTCGAAGGCGCGGCGTTCGCGGGCTTCGGTTCGCTGACCATACGAGACGTGCAAAAACGCCAGTTCGCTATTTTCTTCACGGGCGATTGCCGCCGTAGCGCACGAATCCATCCCACCCGAAACCAGACATACGGCCAGACGCGGGGATGAAGGACGAAGGAGGAAAGACGATTCGCTTTCGGCTACGGGCTGATCCAGGATTTCAGTGGTGCCACCCATATTGTCAATTCTTCATAGGAAGGAAGCGCCTTTAGTCTTCACGCTTCATCGTTCTACACGCCGCGCGCCTCCGGCCCCCAGATGTACTTATGCATTTGTAGCTGCATGCGAACGTTCATGCCGCTGGCCGCGATAAGATTAGCCATCTCCTGGAGATCTATCGCACCCCACGCGGGCGAAACGAGGACTGCCCTGGCGCGCCGTTCAAGCTCATAGTCGTTGATTACGCGCCGGGCAAACTCCCAATCCGCGCGGTCCGCAATCACAAATTTGACTTCATCGCGATCCGCGCGCAGCCGTTGAAGGTTGGGCCAATGATTCCTTTCGGCCTCAGCCGAGCCCGGACACTTTACATCGAGAATGATCTTCGCGCGCGGGTCAACATCTTCGGTTGAGACGTAGCCACCTGTTTCAATCAGCACCTCATATCCTTCATCGCACAAGCCTGCGACAAGCGACAAAGCCTCGTGTTGGGCCAGCGGCTCGCCCCCGGTTACCTCCACCAGGCGGCAGCCGAACTCGCGCACCCGATCCATCACTTGCTCGATGGAAAAATGATCACCGCCAGTAAAGGTGTACTTGCTGTCACACCAGGTGCATCTCATCGGGCAGCCGGTCAGCCGCACAAAAGTGCAGGGCCGCCCAGTATGAGTCGATTCTCCCTGAATGGAGCGAAAGATTTCAGTTACGCGCAGCACTTTGAAATTGTGGATCTCCGATGTCCGACCCGGCCCTTCAAATTCACGGGCTTGAATCTAGAACAGGGCCCGACAGGTGTCAAAGCGCGGCGCTGATCGGCTGAGTTGTTCAGTTGATAAGACGGTGAAAGCAGGCGTGTCCCGGCAACCCGGCCTGGCATAAGACATCAAACTTATGGCGGAGAGAACAGCAAATCGCGCAGGGGATCGTGATAGCATGAGCGAACCAGCGGTTTTGAAGAGAATCCCATTGACGGATAATTCTGAGCAGGTGGAGAAGCTGATTGTCGAGGGCGCAAAGCGGTTGCTGGAGCGCGCTACGGACTCTCGTTCGCTGGATACTTCCGCAATTTCCGGCCGGCTCCGTTCGGCCTTGCAGAAGTATCTTTTAAAGGACGAGCCGCGCGCACCAGCCGAGTCCGTAAACAAGTTCCTGGACGCGGTTCGTGCTGATGATCTTTGCCTGATAGTTGCTTGCGAGCGCGGTGATGAGGGTGCCTGGAGCGATCTGGTGGAAGGACACGGTGCCACGGTCCGTTCGGCAGCGCGCTCGGCGAGTTCGAACGAAGACGCGGCTGAAGATTTAGCGCAATCGATTTGGGCTGAACTCCATGGCCTGAAAGCCCGCGACGATGGTCGCGCTGCCGGGAAGCTTGCCTATTATTCCGGTGTTGGCTCGCTCGGTGGTTGGCTGCGCGCCGTAGTCGGCCAACTGGCGATCGATCAGCATCGCAAGCAGGCCCGCTTTGTGCAGACGGAAGAAGAGCCCGAAATGGATCGACTCTCGCGCAGTTCACATCAGAGCGAACAGGTCTTCGCGGCCAATCCGGCGCTAAATCCGGAGGAGTCGCTGGCAAGTCAGCGAGCGGGCGCCCATGTCGAACAGGCTCTGACGCGCGCAATCGCTGAGATGGCGGACGAGGATCGGCTGCTGGTCAAACTTTACTATTTTGATGGGCTGCGCTTGCGCGAGGCCGGCGCAGTTTTAGGTGTGCACGAAGCCACCGCAAGTCGACGTCTCAGCCGGGTACACACTGATTTACGCCAGCACGTAGCGGCGATCTTGATGAATGAACATGGCTGGACCCGATCCGAGACTGATCGTTCCCTGGCCGAGGTGACTTCGCACCTGGAAGTTGATCTGGAGCCGTTGGTGGCAGCGCCTGCTCTGGATGCGAATTCATCGCGAGCAAGTTGATTGATTGAGCAGGGGAAAGCCGGACGTTTCGTCGCAAGCAATGAAGTTTTGGACGTTCTTATGACAGCAGTGGCAGGCGGCCAATGGGTTTCTGATGAAGGCGACTAACAACAAAGAGATGGATCTTTTGCTGGGCAGGCACGCGCAACGTAATAAAACTGTCTCGGCGCATGCTGATGAGGGTCTGCGAAATCACCTGGATGCGGATGAGCTGAACGCCTTCGCGGAAAATGCGCTGCCTGAGTCTGCTCGAACTCGTTATGTGTCGCATCTTGCTGATTGCGATAGCTGCCGCAAGCTCGCTGCCGAACTGGCGATGACGACCTCTGCTGCCGCGCGGTTAACGCACGAAACCAACCCGGAGAGGTCGTTTCTGGGTTCCGTGGGACCAGCGATAGCAGCGTTATTTTCGTTCCCGGCGATTCGCTACGCGGTACCCGCACTGGCTGCGATCATTCTAGTCACCGTAGCATTTGTTGCCCTGCGCCACCGCGAACAAGGTGAGTTTGTTGTTCAGAATGAGCCGGCGAGTACGATGAAGCCGGCTGATGTTCCGGGTCCTCCGTCACAGGGAACCTCCGCAACCAAAACTGCCACGCCCTTGCAAAGGGAAAGCGGCGAGGAGACATCCGCGAAAGTAAATCCCGCGAAAGATGCGCCCGCAGAAAAAGTTCAAACAGCAAACAACAAACTGGACACCTCTGGTTATGCTGGAGCTGCGAATGCGCAGCAGCCCGGGTTTGCGCCAGAGCCGAACGCTGCCACAAACGAACGTGATGAAAAATCCCGGAATGTTCCGGCGACTATTCCCGCAGCAAAGCCTGAGCCCTCGAATAGTATCAAGCTGGCGGATAAGGCGTCGGCGGACGAGCCTGTCCCGGTCGCACGCGACACATTGACAGTCCAAAAGGAAGAGCAATTGTCCAAACGAAATCGCGACGCGGGTTTGGCGGCGCCGCCGAAGTCCGGGATCCTGGCAAGTGAAGTCAAAAGTAAGGGAGGCCCACGGCGGGCTCGAGAACAATCTGAATCTGAAGGGCGAAGTTCAGGTACTGAAGTGACGCGAACCGAGGTTTCACAGGAGACACGCAAAGTGAGCGGGCATACCTTTCACCTCCAGAACCGAACATGGGTTGATGCCGTCTACACTTCCTCCCTCAAATTAACGACCCTCACCCGCGGTTCAGACAAGTATCAGAGCATCGTTAACGATCAGCCAGGCCTGCGCGCAATTGCCGAACAACTTGGCGACGTCGTCGTTGTTTGGAACGGCAAAGCATATCGCATACACTAACCCCGGTTCATCGCAGAACTTCTAATCGTTTCGGCTCGTACTAGCTGGTGACTCCGGCATGATTCGCTGAACCTTATTAACAGCCGGGATGTCCGACAAACTTCAGTTTGTCGAAACCAAGTTTAGGAGCGGGCTACCGCCCGCTCAGTCGGGCAATAGCCCGACTCTAAACAAAGTGCGCGTCCGAACAACGAAACTGTGAAGTTTTGTCGAGCAGATTTAAAGGAGGCAGAATGTTTTGTCCATCATGCGGCGCCGAGTATGCGATCGGGCTTAACTACTGTAATCGCTGTGGGGCGAATCTGAGCACATCCCTTACTGAAGCGGAGCTGGCCCCGGTTAGCCTTACCAAGCCCTTAATGGTTATTGGGTTCGTCCTCTTGACGATCACGCTGGGCGGCTTTGCGGGGGTGATAGAAGGCGCCACTAGATTAGGAGAAGTGTTTCACCAGCAAGATCCAGTGGTCGCTACCATTGTTATGGGCATGTTTACGATCATGGCAGCGGATTTCATGCTGTTACTTCTGCTTTCACGTCTGATCAAAGCCTCCCTGCAACGCCCGGCGCAAAAGAAGCTGCCAAAACAAGAAGCCGCAAAACAAATAGCTGCACCCGTAGCCCCCGTAGGATATACCCCGATGTCCAGTGTTACCGATCACACGACGCGGACCCTCGAGCCTGCCTACCGAGAGCCGGCTGAAAAAACCAGGCAATAAGGTCTACGCCGGAGTAGCGCGGACTTCACAGTCTGTGATTGCCCGAGGTACACAAATAAAAGACTAGTCCGAGGCTAAGACCATTGATGATTAGATTGAGATTCGGCTCCGGCGGAAACGCTAACAGGAGAATAAAGAAACACAGACTGAAGTCTGTGCCACTTGTTCTGGTTTTTGCGCTGGCAATCAACGTCGCTTTCGTCCCAACGATATTTGCGCAGACACCGGCCCCAAACAAACCGAACCGGTCCGCGCCTGCAAAGATGCACACCGCACGACGCAATCAAGAAGTTGCGCGCATTGTCGCGGAGATTGACGCGCGCAATATCGAGCGCACCATACGCACGCTGGTCTCCTTCGGCACACGCAGTACTCTTTCGGAGCAGGATAATCCCAAGCGCGGAATCGGCGCTGCTCGTGACTGGCTTTTCAGCGAGTTCTCAAAAGCTGCCGGACAGTCCGGCGGGCGGATGACCGTGGAAAAGCAGTCATACACGCAAGAGGCGCAGCCACCGCCGCGTGGCCGCGTCCCGAAGCCCACTCTGATTACGAACATCGTCGCTACTTTGAAAGGCGCGCAGCCCACTTCTGTGAACCGGCTGTACGTTGTTAGCGGCCACTATGATTCCATGTGCACCAGTCCGACGGATGCGACCTGCGATGCTCCCGGTGCGAACGACGATGCGTCGGGCACAGCAACAGTGCTGGAAATGGCGCGCGTGATGGCGAAGTACCAGTTCGACGCGACAATTATCTTCATGTCAGTTGCCGGAGAAGAGCAGGGTCTTCTGGGCTCGACTTACTTTGCGGAGCAGGCGAAACAAAAGGGGCTGGACATTGAGGCGATGTTCACTAATGACATCATCGGCAGCTCGCTTGGCGGTAACGGCGTGCGAGACGCGCGCAGCGTGCGTGTGTTTTCGGAAGGAGTGCCGTCAAACGAGAAACCGGAAGAAGCCAACGTGCGGCGCGGTGTCGGCGGCGAGAACGATTCGGCGTCGCGACAACTGGCCCGCTTCATAAAGGAAACCGGCGAGAGCTATGTGCGGGGGATGCGCGTGACGATGGTCTATCGCCGCGATCGTTATTTGCGCGGCGGCGATCATATTCCATTTCTCGAACGTGGCTTTGCCGCGGTCCGCTTTACTGAGTCCAACGAAGACTATCACCACCAGCACCAGAACGTGCGCATGGAGAACGGCGTGCAGTATGGGGACCTGCCGCAGTTCGACGACTTCAACTATATCGCCAATGTCGCCCGCATCAACGCTGCTTCCCTGGCAATCCTGGCGCTCGCGCCGGCGCGCCCGAAGAACGCCGCTATCATCACCGCGCGGCTGACCAATGATACGGATTTGAAGTGGGATGCAAACAAGGAACCCGATCTAGCCGGCTATGAAATCGTCTGGAGAGATACGACCGCACCCGTTTGGACCAACTCGCGGATGGTTGGAAACGTAACGAGCTATACAATAAAAGATATGTCGAAGGACAACTATTTCTTTGGCGTGCGCGCAGTGGATAATCAGGGAAATAGCAGCCCTGTCAGCTATCCGCGCCCTGTCAGATAGCTTTTTGTAGTCGCCGGTGCCTCCCTCAATTCCCTCGTATTTGCCCGACCATTGGCGTTTGCCGCGCGTCTAAACATCGGCAGCAGACAGAGTGATCTTGACGTTTTCCCTTCTAAATCAAACAGATTAGGAATCGACATTATGAAAAGCACATACAGGCAGTTTTTAAGGGGCGTTTCGCTGGTGCGGCGCGCGGCGGCCATTCTCTCCATCCTGACCTTATTGACGGGCACCCTGGCGGTGGGCGTCAGTGCCCAGCGGACCAAAGTGTCCGCAAACAAGCTGAGTGAAGAACAGCGCATTCTGCATGTCCTGAACCGGCTCGGCTATGGCGCCCGTCCGGGTGACGTGGAGCGCGTCAAGGCGATGGGCATCGACAAATACATCGAGCAACAACTTGAGCCTGGCAAGATTGATGATGCAGTCGCCGAATCCAAAGTGCAAAACCTAGAGACCCTGCGGATGACCACCGCGGAGTTATATGAAAAGTATCCGCAACCCGGTCAACTTCTGCGCCAGCTACAACGTCGTGGCGATCTGCCGGCCGATCTGGCCGCGGCGCGCGATAACCGCACTAAAGGTGGAACGAACGCGACGCTGAATGCAGCCAGTCCGCAAACGAACGGCGGCGCGATGACCGCTGAACCGTCCGGCCCTGAGATGGCGAAGGGAAATGAAGCAAACAGTAACGCTCCCGCCAA
>Ga0137371_10000185_pt1 | contig 40971 bp, 38 predicted proteins | sample SagtaG_7_FD_104919 | JGI IMG/M metagenome (GOLD analysis project Ga0137371, IMG submission 104919) | Vadose zone soil microbial communities from Sagehorn Ranch, Mendocino, California, USA - Sage1_R_40_16 metaG | ecosystem: Environmental > Terrestrial > Soil > Vadose zone | place: USA...
ACATCAGGTTAGTGCGGTGACTCTAGAACCATTCTTCGAGTTCTAGCCCATTGCATGGGCGATCCCCATCCGCGTGATGCGGCGCACTCAATCCCCAACGGGCTCCACTGGCCATTTTGCCTGCCACGGATAACTTTGCCGGTTGAGGTTCCACCTAGTATCAATCCCCAACGGGCTCCACTGGCCATTTTGCCCATGCAGAAGAATTAATAAACATTTCTCTGGAGATAGGTATCAATCCCCAACGGGCTCCACTGGCCATTTTGCCCAGACTAGAATGCCGGAAGTGTACAGGCTCTGGCAGTATCAATCCCCAACGGGCTCCACTGGCCATTTTGCCCCAGCGCAACAACATGGGTTGCTCGATCCAGCATGGTATCAATCCCCAACGGGCTCCACTGGCCATTTTGCCCTAATACTGTTTAGCCGGTGGAGTCAACCATTGAAAAGTATCAATCCCCAACGGGCTCCACTGGCCATTTTGCCTTGTGGAACCAGTGAGGGTGGAGTCCCTCCACTTATGGTATCAATCCCCAACGGGCTCCACTGGCCATTTTGCCTGCTGTGCTTGTAATATAGCATGAGAAGCCAAAAAAAGCAAGCATTTGCGAGAGGCTTTTTTTTCGAGGCAAATTTCTTGCCAGATGGCTCCCCATTTTTCGCAAGAATCTTGCTGCTCGCCCTTCTGGAGCCATGCGAGAGGCTACGCTCAGGTAGGTCATCACTGAGCCTCTCGCGGCTGAGCTTAGATGATGAAGAGGAACTCATCCTTTGGCGGAGGATCGCCGATCGTTTCTACTTTCTCTACACAGTTGGCGCAGAGGGGTAAAAACGGAACTCTTCTATCCGACAGATAGCACGTAGACGTAAATGGTAGTATAGAGGTACAATTACCCTGGCAGAGTGAATTTCTTATGTGATGAGTATGTATGAGCACAGAACATTACAATCTTGAGCCTGGAACCTTGCATCTTTTGCAACAGGCGGCGCAGTTTTTTAACGCCCATAATTGTCAGGCGTACCTGGTGGGCGGGTCGGTACGCGATCTGCTGTTGAATATTCCCTCTGTTGATTGGGATATTGCGACTGATGGAAATACTCCTAAATTGGCACGTGAACTGGCTAATGTGCTGGGTGCCTATTATGCGTATATGAATGATAAGGCGTGCCGCATTACGGTCAAAAATGAGCGGCAAGAGACTGTTCTGGATATCTCGCCGCTGCGTGGCACATCTATAGAGGAAGATCTACACCTGCGTGACTTTACAATAAATGCGATTGCTATGCCGCTGGCCGATGCAGTGCAGCACCTTTTGACGGAAACACCCCTTCCCTTGATTGATCCTTTGCATGGTGCTGATGATCTGAGGGCACATTGGTTGCGAGCGGTTAGCGATACTACGTTCCAGTATGATCCACTGCGGATGTTGCGCGCGCTGCGTTTTATGCAGCGGTATCAGCTTGCTATTGAGCCTCACACTGATGCTCTGCTCACGCGGGATGCTTCATTGCTGACGAGGGTGGCGGCGGAACGTGTTCATGACGAGCTATACGCGATTCTGGAACCGGGCGGCGGAACGGAGAGATTGCGTTTCCTGGATAGCCATGGGCTTCTTAGCGTGCTTATACCGGAATTTGCGTTGGCGCGAACTATGCCTCAACCTGCGCTGCATCACTGGGATGTATTGGAGCATTCGCTTGAGACAGTTGAGTATCTTGAGCAACTGGCGACTCTTTTTCAGCAATCTACAACAGAGATTGAGCACTCACCTTTAGACATCGGCGGGCAGGGCGACCTGGCTGAGCTACAGACTTTGCTTAAGGAAGCGGAACAACAGGGCATTTTTTCCTTTGAGAAGATGACGTCCGCGGCGATGAAACTGGCTGCGCTGCTGCATGATATTGGCAAAACGGTGACGTATACAGTGACAGAAGAGGGGAATATTCATTTCTATGGGCATCCCCAGGCAGGCATTCCCCTGGCGCAACAGATTATGCGTCGCCTGAGTGCCAGTACGCAGGAGCGCCGTCTCGTGCAACAGGTCGTTGCTCATCACATGCGACCTGGCCAGCTCAGCCATGATGTGGTGACGCAGCGTGCTATTCGGCGCTACTTTGTTGATCTTGGGCCGGTGGGGATCAATGTTGCCCTGGTCTCGTTAGCCGATCACCTGGCGATGCGCGGTCCTGAGCCGCTTACCACGTCCTGGGAGCACCATCTCGCTACCGTGCGGCTTTTGCTCAATGCCTATGTGCGAGAGCGGGAGCGTATCCTGCCACCGCGCTTGATTCAACCAGATGAGTTGATACATCGGCTGAATATTGCGCCGGGTCCGATTGTGGGACAGTTGCTGGAACATATCGCGGAGGCACAGGCCGATGGGAGTATTCATTCTAAGGAAGAGGCGTTGTGGTTAGCGGAGGAGATGTTGGCGCGACCAGACTCATAAATCCAGAATGCTTCAACCGTCACCCGTAGCGGCGTGCCTTGCGTGCGCCGACCAGCCCACGAGCCATCCCGCCCGGCATCGCAACATCCTGCCCCACGACCCGGCGCACGCAAGGCACGCCACTACGGGACGGGTGCGAAGGCATGGCATCCAATCGGAATAGTTGACAAGAAGGGCCCTATAGCGTACCATTACGGTGGCTTACTATGTAAGGGCGGCACGTCGTGTTCGCCCTCGCTTGCCGATGTGGAGTTTTTTGTGAAGACGATTGCAATATTCTACCAGGGGCTCAAGGAAGACACATCCCACTTCGCAGCCCAACTTGTGCCAACGTTAGAGGGTCAGGGTCACAGGGTTCGTGTCGTCGATATTCGTAATGAGGGACCAGAGTGTGCAGACTCTTCTTTCAAGGAATGTAACCTGGCACTGGTGCTGGGCGGCGATGGTACGATCATTCATGCAGCTCGTCTGTGCGCCTGCATCGACCTGCCTATAGTGGGCATTAATTTTGGACGCGTGGGGTTCCTGACTGAGCTTGAACCCGACGAATTCAGCAGGGATATAGGGCACTTTCTTAATGGGGATAAGAGTGTGTGGGTCGATGAGCGCGCCATGCTACGCGCAATTCTTTACCAGGATGGGCGTGAGGAGGAGTTTCTTGCGATGAACGATATCGTGATTGCGCGAGGAACATGGCCACGAGGAGTGCGCGTCCATGTCTGGGTTGATGAGTACTACTACAATACGACGTACGCGGATGGAATGATTGTTTCGACCGCGACCGGCTCGACAGCTTACAATATGTCTGTCGGTGGTCCACTGCTTCACCCCCAGGTACGGAGTCTGGTACTTTCGCCTATCGCACCGCATCTTGCGTCCAATCGCTCCCTGGTCTTGCAACCGGAAGCAAAAGTACGGCTACAGATCTTCACAAATGCGCAGAATGGGGTCTTTTCCGCCGACGGCCAATTGAACCGCGAGGTAAAGGACGGAGCCACCGTCACCATTGAAAAAAGTCCTTATATCACCAGATTTCTCAGGCGTAGGCCACCAACCCACTTTTACCAGATTATCAATGCCAAACTAAAAAACGACGGCATGCAAGCCAGCGAAAGTCACCATGTTACTTGAGATAAGCATTAAAGATTTCGCGATTATCGACAGCTTACATCTGCGCCTCAATCGCCTCTTCAACGTCTTTACGGGAGAGACAGGTGCAGGTAAGTCGATTATTATCGATGCAGTAAATACTCTGCTCGGCGGCAAGATCGGCGCAGAGTTTGTGCGTGCAGGGTGCGAGCGTGCCTCTGTGGAAGGGGTCTTTTCGCTTGAAGCGCTTCCGCCTGTGAGCGATGAATGGCAATCACTCGAAGTATTTGCGCACGTGGGAGGCAATGGGGCCAACACGATGTTCGAGGCGTTTGAACAGGCTGAAGAGCAGCAGATACAACATGTTGCCGCCAGTACTCCAGATCCCCATAGCGCTGATGCACGCATTGCCCTCGCAACATTGCTGCATGAATACGATATTACTCCCGAAGACGGACAGATCATACTTTCACGCGACATTTTCCGTTCCGGTCGCACAGTAGCGCGTATCAACGGGCGCGCCTTCTCACAGCAGATCCTCCAGCAGGTTGCGAGCTGGCTTGTGGATATCCACGGTCAGAGTGAGCATATGAGCCTGCTGCGGCCAGATCAGCACATCAATTTTCTCGACCGTTACGCCGAACTTATTCCACAACGTGAAGAGCTGGGCAGAAAAGTAGCCGAGTGGCGTAACGCGCGTAAAACTCTGCAATCGCTGCTGCAAAATGAGCGCGAACAGCAACGCCGCGCAGAGTTCTTACGCTTCGAGATCGAAGAGATCGAGAAGGCAAGCCTGCGACCAGGGGAAGTAGAGGAAATGGAGGAAGAGCGCAAGGTACTCAGTAATGCGGAGCGCCTGCGCGAACTCTGTGCGCTCGTCTATGGCTCAATCAAAGGCGCAGATATAGGCAGCGATGATTTTAAGCCCGCCCTTGACCAGTTGCGCGTGGCACAGCGGAGTCTGAGCGAACTGACACGCCTGGATAAAAGTATGGAAGAGTACTCCGAAACTCTCGCGGAGGCGATCTACCAGTTGGAGGATGTGGCAGCGAGTATCAGTAGTTATGAGGCCGATATCGAAGATAATCCTCGTCGCCTGTCTGATATCGAGGAGCGTCTCGATCAGATAGCTAAACTCAGGCGTAAGTATGGTCGCAGCATTGAAGAGATTCTGCAGCGAGCTGTCGAGGATCAGGCCGAACTGGATACGATTATTCACCGCGATGAACTGGTCACAAAGCTGCAGCAGCAGGACGGACAGTTCCGGCGTGAGATCGGCACACTGGCACAGCAGATCTCGGCACGACGCTACGATGCAGCTCAGCATCTCGCAACCGCGATGGAAGAGCAACTGAACGACTTGAATATGCGGCGTGCGGGCTTCCAGGTTGAGATCGAACAGGAACTCGACGAGGGCGGTGTACCGACCAGCGTCAATGGGCAGCCAGAACAGTACTACGCCTGCGATCAGACAGGCATCGACCGCGTCCAGTTTCTCATCGCGCCCAATCCTGGCGAACCATTCAAGCCATTGACCAGAATCGCTTCCGGGGGTGAGACATCGCGTCTGATGCTCGCGTTCAAAACGATTCTTGCCGGTGCCGATGCGACACCCACATTAATCTTCGACGAGATTGACGCCGGTATCAGCGGACGCAGCGGACAGATCGTGGGAGAAAAGTTGTGGCAACTTACCAGCAATCACCAGGTCATCTGTGTAACACACCTGCCACAGATTGCCACCTTTGCCGACACGCACTACAATGTCAATAAGCAGATACTCGATGACCGCACCATCACCATTGTAAATGAACTGCGTCCCGAACAACGCGTACGTGAAATTGCGCATATTATGGGTGGGAATGTCAGCGAATTCTCGATGAAGAGCGCCGAGGAGATGCTGGCACGCTCCTATCTCTGGAAAGAGAATAGAGCACGTAGAATGACCTTGTAAGGTAACCTTACACATCTCACTCGGGAGATGCATTTATGCCTTCAGTAGCAATTATAGGAGCAGGCAGCAGTGGACTGGCAGCAGCGCATACGTTGCGTGATGCTGGTTCCATTGTGACCATCTTCGAGAAGAGTCATAGAGTGAGTGGTCGCGCAGCAACACGCAAACGCGAAGGCTTTATCTACGATTATGGCGCAAATTACATAAAACAAGGTAATTCCACCAGCACCTCATTTATCACAGAGCGCTTCTACTCACCGGACTTAATCAATATCAGCAAACCCGTGTGGATCTTTGATGGGGCGGGACATATCCAGGAGGGCGATCCACAGCAGAACGCAGAAGTCAAATGGAACTATCGCGGCGGACTTACCACGCTGGCTAAACGTATGGCGGAGGGACTGGATATTCACCTGGAGACGCGTATCACTCGTGTGCAACAACATGTAGATGGCTGGACGCTTTTTGATGGTGGAGGACAATCCATCGGTACGTTCGATCAATTGCTCATTACTATCCCTGCTGCTCAGGCCATTGAATTGATTCAGGCAAGCGAGTTTAACGCTGATCTGGGCGCTACTATCAGTTCGCAGCTTGGAACTGCACGTTACAATATGCTGATTTCTGTATTGCTGGGATACAGGCCGCGACCACGTTCCCGGCCCTATTATGCGCTGGTCAATACCGATAGAGCACATACTATCTCCTGGCTGGCATGGGAGCATGAAAAGGCTCCCGAGCGCGCACCTGCTGATGCCGGACTACTGATGGCGCAGATGGGACCACATTATAGTCAGGAACACTGGCAGATTCCCGATGCAGAAATCTACCCGGATGTTGCGCAGCGAGTTGCCAGTCTTATTGATGAGGAGCTGCCCGCACCATATTTTACCGATATTCAACGCTGGCGGTATGCTCTACCGGCCCAGCAGGCTGATGCAGATGAACTCAACGCGATAACAGTTCCAATGGGACTGGCTTTTTGTGGTGATGGATTCGTAGGCGGGCGCGTTCACCTGGCGCTTGAGCATGGTATACTGGTGGCCAAAAAACTGATAAATGGAGTATTGTAGCCCATGATTCCTACTCTCCCACAGGATACTCAAGACGAGCTGGCGCAATTAGCTGAGCGCTTCGGGCAACCACTGGTGCGTACCGTCGATCTTGGCATGACGCGCCAGTTTGATCCTCTTAATAGGAGGGACCGCTATGGCGAAGTGTGCATGGTTGTCCGCCGTCCAAATGGTCGTTTGCTGACGATGAAGAAGACGTTTTATCCGCAAGGTTCTTACCGCCTGCTGACCGGAGGTATCAATCATGGTGAGTCCATCTTCGACGCGTTGTTGCGTGAGGCGCACGAGGAGACAGGGCTGGAAGTGACGGTCAGACGCTTCCTGGTTGCCGCACCGTATGTGACCACCAGCACAGGTGAGAAGCCAGTTTTCTATACGTTTGCCTTCTTGCTTGATGAAACTGGTGGTACGCTGGGCACTATTGATGAGGACGAGAAGATAGAGACGTTTCTGGAGATCGAGCCGGAGCAGTTGCTAGAGCGCGCTGAGTTTCTGGAGCAGGTAGGAGGACCAGTATATAGCAAGGAAATTGATGGGAGTTGGGGAGATTGGGGACGTTTCCGTGCTGCTATTCATCGGCTGGTGTGGGAAGCGCTGGCAGGTTAACCGCTTTGGCCTTGCGTGTTCCTCCCCACGCGCCCGGCACACGCAAGGCGTGCCTCTACGGGTCCAGCGGGCAACTTTTAAAGCGCCCTGCACGTTTCTACAAACAATTTGCATTTCGTCTTGCATTTCTATATACTTGCATAAGAAGCTCTACTTTAGCTCATAGGAAAGGCTACAATAATGACAGACAAACCTGAGAGGGGGGGCTACGTACTCGATCCAGAGAGCCCTGCTGAAATGGCTCGTTTGATCCAGCTCGATCGTTTTATGACGCAAGGCATGGGTGGTCCTCTCGCGGGTGTGAACGATTTTTCATCCATACACAATGTGCTCGATATGGCCTGTGGGCCTGGTGGCTGGGTTCTCGATGTCGCGTTTGAACATCCTGAAATCGAGGTAGCAGGTGTCGATATCAGCAAAATTATGATCGATTATGCTAATGCGCGAGCGCGTTCACAGAACCTCACCAATGCTTCCTTTGGTATCATGGATGTCACGAAACCGCTCGACTTCCCTGATGGTTCCTTCGATCTCGTCAATGCTCGTTTCCTCTTTAGTACACTGAGTCGAGAGCAATGGCCTCCCTTTATTGCTGAATGCACTCGACTTCTGCGTTCTGGAGGGACTTTGCGCCTGACTGAACTGATAGATGGAGGAGCAACAAACAGTCCTGCTAAAGAGGATTTGCACGCCTTATTTTGCGAGGCTCTCTGGCGTACCGGATATGGATGTTCCGTCAATGGACGGAGCATCGGCGTCACGATTATGCTTCCTCGATTGCTACGTATTGCAGGCTACCAGAATATTCGACATCTTATGCACGCTTTAGAAGTCTCGACAGGTACAGAAGCGTACTCTGACTTCTATCGCAATTCCGAGATTATTTACCTGTTGGCGAAGCCATACTTCCTCGGCACAGGTGTCACTACCGAAGGGGAATTCACACGACTGTATGAACAGATGCTTATCGAACTCCTCTCGGACGATTTTTGCGGCATGTGGCATTACGTGACGGCTCTAGGGACCAGGCCTTGATCCTGTAATATACGGTTAACCTGAATGATCCACGATGTAGGGGCGCGATTGATATAAATGTAGGGGCGCGATTTATAAGCCCGCATGGATCAGCCTCGGGAGGGCTGCGGGCTTATAAATCGCGCCCCTACATCGGGATTCTCTCACCGACTCTTTTTATTGATCATTCAGCGAGGACATGAGGCCAGTAGCAAGTGTATGCTATAATATTTACAAGTAACGAAGGAAGCAACGCAATCTTCCACAACACTTGAAGGATTTACCAATGAGCCAGAAGTTAACGAGCACTATTTTGCTATTTGCGGTCTTTATCGGCTTTCTCTGGTGGGGCATTTCGATGCTCGTTTCTACTTTAACTGCACCGGTGAAAGATGGCGAAAGCATTGTCTACGCTCTGCTTATCCTGGGATGTGCAGGCTATGCCATGTTTTCGATTTTGATGCTTCCACGCAAAAACAATCACTGACCGTGTTCCCCTGGGTTAAGATCTATTTTTTCCATATTGTTATATGGCTATTTGTGACGTAATTGTTATCCTCTTCGTTTTAAAGTTCGGACCAGCAAGATCCTTACATAAAGGATGGTACCCACAAAAACAAGGAAGAATCTGCTGGTACTTCAATGGGAGGTAACAAACGCCTATCTCACATCTCTGTCCTGACGATCCAGGCATCGCTCACAAAAATGACATGAGCTTGACATGATGTGGAGTAAAGCGAACGGAGATATGGAACAGCGATCTGTACTTGAGCAGACCACTCCATCAGGCACAAAAAAGACATGGTTTAATTATCGATGGATGCGCTATTTTTTCACGGAAGATGTGTCGCCTGACAATCGTCGCATCATCGAACTCCAGCGAAGAGCCGTCTGGATTGCGGTTGCCTTCATTTTGCAAGCTCTCAATGAGATTGATCACAACTGGTATATTCCTTACTTGATGTCTTTCGGATCGCTGATTCCCCTGGCGCTGATGTTGGGGAGTTTCATCGCAATGTGGATGGCGCTGCGCCCGGCAAGTTCCCGCCTGAATGGCATAGAGGCAGAGGAGAAAAATCAACCCCGACAATGGCAACGTATCGTCCTTCTGCTGACATTGATACTCTCTCTCTTCGGACTTGGTGTGCTGGGCTGGAGCATGATATTGAGCTTCTCGGCACCACGCTTCACGAATGACGGAACATCCCTTGATACAAATGCAGCCATATTACTGTTGGAGGGACGCAACCCTTACGTCGATTCGAATATGCTGGATCTGGCACGGAAATTCCCCATTCAGCCCGATTGGACAACGCCGTTGCGCACCGGACAACTGGCAGATAGGCTGCAATATCCGACGATAGCCGAGCTACAGAGCGTGCTCGACACAGATATGAAAGCTGGTACGGCTCCTGAATTTGAGTCAAAAGTAAGCTATCCAGTGCTTTCGTTTCTGACACTGGTGCCCTTTGCCTTATTCAAAAATTATAACGTGTTGCCTTTCTATGTGTTGAGCTACCTGGTACTGGTAGCAGTTGCATGGAAGGTTTCGCGGCCTGAATTGCGCCCCTGGGTGCTGCTGCTAAGCATGGCAAATATTCCGATGTGGTCATCAACCGTTGGGGGCAACCTGGATGTCTTCAGTACCTTACTCATTGTAATGGTCTGGCTCCTACGCGATAAGCGCTGGGCGTCGTCGGTCTTCCTGGGGTTGGCATTGGCAAGTAAACAAACTGCCTGGTTCTTCATTCCTTTTTATGCCATCATGGTCTATCGTCAGTATGGTTTCAAGGAAGCCATCTATCGTCTGTTGATTGCAGGTGGTCTGGGCCTTGCCATCAATCTGCCATTCATCTTGTGGGATGCCCACGCATGGCTTGCTGGCATTATGGCTCCGATGGCAGACCCTATGTTCCCATTGGGCGTAGGGATGATCAACCTGAGTATCACCCACTTACTGCCTTTCTTCCCCTCGTGGGTTTATGCAGGACTCGAAGCCGGAGCGATGATGGTCTCGCTAGCCTGGTACTGGCGTATCAGTCGCGAGCGACCGGAAGCTGCAATGTTGTTCGCGGTTGTGCCACTCTTCTTCGCATGGCGCAGTTTACCATCGTACTTCTACTGTGCGGCCTACCCGATCTTTATCCTGATAAGCAACAAGGGAACACCAGATTGGTTCCCTGCACGCTCACATTCAACTGCGAAAGTCCGCAAGCCAACACAGAAATTGCGCCTGTCTCCATCACCAATGGGGTTATAGCAGGAGCGATTTCCCTGACATTGCGCAATGTCAGGGAAATCGCTCCTGTATCTTCTCGACTCTTCACGTTCTTCGTGGTACAATCACGTGCGAGACGACGCCGTTGCGAAGAGAGAAGAGAAGAACACTATGGCACGCAAAAGAGAACCGATCCCACTTCTTTCACAAGAAGATAACGTCCAGGTGCAACACCTGCTTGAAGAATATCATCAGATTGCACAAAATCTACATCAGAGCACTAACCAGGCGCAGGTAGAAAACGCTCTGGCGGATATCAATGCATTGTCGGAGAACGCTCAGATTGCTTTACTCAAAGCACTCTCTAAAGAAAATGAGACGGATGCGGCTGATATTTTGGTAGCAGTCAATGCGCTCAGTCCACATAAAGAGGTACGTAAAGAAGCTCGCCGCTCGCTTATCCGACTGGAGGGCACGAAAACCTATCCGCAATGGACAGCGCCAATCGTTCATGTGCCTGCCGTACAGGTAAATGTGGCAAATCCGCCGCGCTTCTGGAAGGGCTACGTCAGCCAGTCACGAGAAGAAGGTGAGATCCAACTACTTCTCAGTTGGGAACAGGGCTACGACTACAGCGAAGCGCGTATGTTTGTCTTTCTACTTGACTACTGGAAAGAGGGCGTCAAAGAATTTATTGCAGAGACAACCAACAAACGTCATGTCGATGAACACATTGATGAAATGCGGGCAAACCTCACCAGTACAACCTTCACAGCCTGTACGCTGGCAGAAGGCAAACGACTACTTGAAGAGGCGTTGTCCGTCAACACATGGCGTGGCACAACACCACCGAAAGAATACAGCAACCGCCAGGGTCTGATCAACAGTCTGATTCTAGAAGCGAGCGACATTGGTGAAGATAGTGGTCGTACGTTTATCAATCCAGAGCTGACGGAGCAAGAAACGGCGATCAATTTTCTCGGCGCGTGGGCCATGGGTGACTATGCGCTGTCTTACGACCTGCTCACGAATGGCAGTAATATACGCGATGGACTACCGCGCGATGAGTGGATCGAACAACATCGTACATGGTACGATGAAGCGCAGCCTACACGTATAGAACTGGGCTTTGTGCACGAGCGCGAACGAACGCAAAGTACACTCTGGCTCCCCACCTCGGTTACCAGTATGCGGGGAGGGACGAGTAAAGAGATTGAGGTTGGCTGGTCACTTGAACTGACCGAGACGCCGTTGAGCGGTACACTCAAAGATATGCCACTGGCCACTGCCGTCAACAAAGAGACGGGACGCCACTGGTTCTGGACCAGCTATACACTGGTGCGAGAGCAGGACGCCTGGCACATCCAATCCAGCAGGGATGAAGGAGCGGCACTCCAGGGACTGTCCATCGCAGAGCTGCAAAAGCGTATCAAAGAGTACGAAGACGCAATCCAGGAAGCCCTCAAGAAACGTGACAGCGAGCCACAGGCAGTCATCGAAGAACTTTCCTGGCGCCTCACACAGCTCCTGCATTTCTACGACGCCCTCATTGTGCGTCTGCCGCTTGATCGCCAGATCTGTGAAGACGCCTACGGTCGCTCCATCGCAACAGGGAATCCAGAGCGCAGCCTTGTTTACCTGGAACGCCTGGCACAACGCTTCCCAGAAAATCGCGGAGAGGTATTGCGCACGCTTGGTGCAACGCAGTTGACACAGGCATATAATGATATGAACCGGGGCTTACAAGCACGTGCGGAGCAGTTTCTTGAAATAGCAGAAAAAAGTTTGCGCGAAGCCATTAACGTCGATAACGTCGCGGTCAGTCATTTGCTACTCGCAGAGATGCTCCTGAGCCAGGGACGTAACGACGAGGCTGAGGCGGAATACCGCCTTGCCAGCTCGATGCCGTTGAATGCGCAGGAAGAGGCAGCCGTCGAAGCTGGTCTTGGCAATATCGCGATGCGGCGCGAGCGTGTAGAGGAGGCCATTCCTCATTATCAGCACGTGACAGCGCTCAATCCCGACTATGCCAGTATCTGGTTCAACCTTGGCTTTGCGCATCGTCTGTTGGGACACTTGCAGGAAGCGTTGGAAGCCTATAGACGCGCTATTCGGCAAGAACCCAACGACACACGCCCCTATGCTGAAATGACAGCCATCTACATGAACAATAACGAGAAACCACAGGCACGTGCAATAGCGGAACAGGGTGTACGAGCCAATCCCGACTCAGCGGAGCTGCATGCTCTACTTGCTTCAGTCTTATCTGAAATGGGCGATCAACGAGCAGCACAGCGTGAACTTGCCGATGCAGAGTCCATTAACCCTGATCTGGAGATCGTCGCGAGAGTACGCGAACAGTTACAAACAGCGAAGAAGAAATAGTTAGTATGCCAGGCGGCAAGGGAAGGATGGAGAGAAGACCATGCCACAGAAGAAACACGGGAATAATCCAAAGAAGCAAATATCTGTTTCTCAGGAAGAGAACGCGCTGGTACAGCAGCAACTTACAGACTATCTGAAGACCGCCGCTGCCCTTAAACGCAGTAGTAACCCCGGCCAGGCCGAAGAGGCGCTAACGCCGATTACCAGCCTTTCGGAGAGTGCCCAGATAGCCTTGCTCAAAGCTCTTTCTAAAGAAAACACGACCGAGGCCGCCAACGTGCTTCTTGCCGTCAATACGTTTGCTCCTCTCAAAGAGGCGCGTAAAGAGGCGCGGCGGTCACTGATACGGTTGGAGGAAGCCAGATACTATCCACAATGGACCCCACCCCAACCTCCCGCACCAGTCGCAGCCATCGAGGAGGCCACCTCGACAGGTCCTATGCGATTCTGGAAAGGGCAGTACACTGACAGCCGGGCAACGGGTGAGATACAACTCATGCTCTTCTGGGAACAGGGCGAAAACTTCAAAGAAGTGCGTACATTTGGCTTTTTGCTCGAATTCTGGCATGATGGAGTCAAAGACTTCTTTACAGAGGTCAGCAGCAAACGCCAGATAGAAAGGCGCATGGAGAATTTGCGCGCACAGCTCGGCGGCATTAAGCTTGTCGAGTGCAACTTCGCGGAAGGTCGGAGCCTGGTCGAGGAAGCACTTGCAGTCAATAAAAGGTCTGGCACAAAACCGCACTCTGACTACACGCGCAACCTTCCTCTTATACGCAAATTATTATTGGATGCAACAGATAATTCTCCGCAGGATGATACGAGCAGTAGTAACCAGGAACGTGCGCTACCGTTCGATGAAGCCAGAGACCTCTTTGATCAGTTAATGGAACTGGGGCTGGATCCGGAAGAACAGGTAGCGTTTTTCCTGGATAGCTGGTTAAAAGGAGACTACGAAACAGCCTATAGCGCATTAGCAAGCGATAGTCCTATCCGCGAGGGATTGGAACTTGAAGAATGGGTAGCACGCCGCAGCGCCTGGGCAGAACAGGCCCATCCTTCACAAGGAAAATCCGAGATCACCTACAAACGTGGCGAAGCAGAGGAGGACGAGGACGAGGAGGAAAATGTTGTCTCTTCAGTCTCCAAAGCAGAGACGACAAATGAGCCAGAGGTGGTTGAGGCCTTCTGGTCGCTTATCCTGACGGATGCAGAAGCCAGTAAAGACTTGAAAGAGTTACCGCACGCAACAGCTGTTTATAAAGCAACTGGCCGTCACTGGTTCTGGACAAAATATACGCTTGTGCGTGAAGAAAATGAGTGGCGCATTCACAGTATGATCGATGCCGGCTCCGAGGCGCTTCAACTGCCACCAGAAGAGTTACAACGGCAATTGACAGAGATCGCCGAGCTGGCAGCCGAGCAATTAAACCTGGTGGAAGCGGAAGTCGAGGACGATGAAGAGGATGAGGAAGATCTGGAGGATGAGGAGACAGATGAGATCGAGGAAGATGAGGAGGACGAGGAAGATCTGGAGGAGGATCTTGAGGACCTGGAATTCGAGGAACTGGCAGAACGCTTCGAGGAGATGATGTGGATAACGACACGCGCAATGCACTATACCGATGCACTGATCACCCAGTCTCCCGAAGATCCTTCTCTCTATGAAATGGGTTACGACCAGGCCTCAGCGATTCAGGAAAACGAACGGGCAGCAGCTTACATAGAGCTACAAGCCGAGCGTTTCCCCGAGCAACGCGGCGAAGCTCTGCGCAAACTGGCGATAGCTCAAATCAATATTGCCAGGTCATACGAAGCGAATGATGATGAAGACCGCGCACTGAACTTCATCGCAGAAGCTGAAAAAACACTGCGCGATTCTATTGCCACCGAGAGCGCTCCTATGGGCAATATTCTGCTGGCGGAAACACTTCTCGCTCAAAACAAGGAGCTAGACGAGGCTGAGCGACTCTTGCAAGAGGTCCTGCAGCAAGAAAACATTGATGCGAAAGAGACCACGCTCGCTGAAGCCGGCCTGGGCAAACTTGCTCAAGATCGCAGCGAACATGAGAACGCATTGAGCCACTATCAGCGCGCGGCAGAGATCAGCCCGGACTTTCCCGGCATCTGGTTCAACGTTGGCTTTATGCAGCGCCAGCTTGGTCGTCTTGAAGAGGCCGAACAGAACTATCAGCGCAGCATTGATGAAAGTCCCACAGAGACAGGTGCCTACGCTGAACTGGCTGCACTCTACTCTGACCGCGGCGAATTCGATGAGGCTGAGGCGACACTGGAAGAAGGTCTGGAGATCAATCCTGAAGCAGTCGATCTGCTCGCAGCGATGGCACTACTTTTCATCAACAAAGGCGATCTAAAGCAGGCAAAAGAATATCTGGACGAGGCCGAAGATATCGACGAGGAACATGAACTCGTGCAGGTCGTACACCAGTACTACGAAGCAAAGCGGGTAGAGCAGAAACAGGAACGTCAACAGTTTAAACAAAAACACAAATCACGTAAGCCGAAGCGCAAATGATCAAAGAGGAACAACAAGAACGCAACATTACCTATCACACCGTTACACTTGGCCCGCTGACACGTGAGGGTGATGCGCAGACCGAAATTACGGAGCAGGATGCAAAGGGAGAGTTACATACTCTCACTTTGCGCGTGCCTGCCGGTCTACCGGGCGAAGAAGCTACCATTGCTGTTGAGGCTCCCCCAACCCCACGTCCAGGCCGACACCGACGCCGATGGAAGCCACGACCACGACGTGTATGGATTACCGAGATTCATCAGCCTTCTCCGTTGCGAGTTGAAGCTCCCTGCCCGGTCTTTGGTATTTGCGGCGGCTGCCAATTGCAACATATGCGTTACGAAGCCCAGCTACTATGGAAACGGGCAGTTGTACAGCAACTTCTACATGATATTGGTGGCTTTAGCGACCCACCGCTACTAGATACCGTGCCTTGCGATATACCATGGCACTACCGTAACCATATGCGCTTCTCAGTCAATCGGGGTGGGCAACCTGGCCTGACTGCGCGAGGAAGTCATCGTGTACTTCCGCTTACGCATTGTCCCATTGCGCAGGAGAAGATTAATCTGGCACTGAATGTGCTTAGCCAGCATACAAACGCGCAACCGCAGGTCTTGATACGCTGCAGCGCGGTTAGCAACCAGATGATGGTTCAGCCAACACCGTCCCCTGAAGTCGCTGAGCGACTTGGCGATGCTGGACTCGATCTGCATAGCGAGACAATGGAGGAAGTGTTGTCGGGCGCAACGTTCCGCATTCGTCCCAGTTCATTCTTCCAGACGAATACTGCGCAGGCGGCGAAAATGGCGCAGATGGTGCTCAGTGGGTTGCTACAGAATGAGCAGCAAGAGGAAGCGGCAACGACCATTGTTGATGCCTATTGCGGTGTCGGGACATTTGCGCGCTTACTGGCAGGATACGTGAGCAAGGTTATTGCCATTGAGGAATCAGCGAGCGCCATTAAGGATGCGCAATGGAATCTACGCGAAGTGGACAACGTGGAGATTCTTAAGGGCAAGGTGGAGGACATGCTGCCAAACCTTGCAGCGCGTGTCGACGGACTGGTGATCGATCCACCACGTGCAGGTTGCCAGCAGGTTGTGCTGGATGCGCTTGTGCAAAACCCAGTGACGCGTATTGTCTATGTCTCATGTGATCCATCAACGCTGGCACGAGACCTCAACATACTCTGCCATATTCATCCTATCTATCGGCTACGCTCGGTACAACCACTCGACATGTTCCCACAAACGGCACATATCGAATCCGTAGCGGTTCTGGAGCGTGCATCTTGACGACATATCCACTGTTATTAGCATCTGCCTCGCCCCGGCGACGGCAGCTTATCAACCTGCCTGGACTCCCCTACACAGTTGCCGTTGCGCCTGCTGACGAGGATGCTTTACAGGAGACCTATCAAGGTCCTATCGTTGGATTGGCTCAATGGACAGCCGAACACAAAGCCCTGGCGACTCACACGCTGCCTGAAGCAGCCAATCGCGTCGTCATTACGGCAGACACTACCGTGCTACTTGACGGCGAAGTGCTGGGCAAGCCACGCGATGAAGCACATGCACGTACATTGCTGCTTTCCTTGCGCGGTCGCTGGCACCACGTCATCACGGGCGTTGTTGTCAGTATCATGATCGATGGCGAATTAAAAATGCATGCGGCCAGTTGCGATACGCCGGTTTTGATGCGTCCTTACAGCGAAGAAGAGATTCTGGCGTATATTGCTACCGGTGATCCAATGGATAAGGCAGGTGCGTACGGCATTCAACATCCGCAGTTTCAACCAACTGAGCGCATCGATGGCTGCTATCTGAACGTCGTCGGTTTACCTCTGTGTACGCTGGTGAAACTGCTGGCTGAGTTCAATGTCTTTCCAGAGGCGAGGGAACATAGAGGGACGGCATGTCCATGGTCGGAACGGTGCAGCATCGCTAATGTGGCTCACCTGATTATATGAGACAAGGTAAAATATGCCAGAGATATGCGAGATATTGAAAAAACAAGGCACTGGCTGAGTACGCGATGATATCGGATATGGCTTCACAAATAACACGGGGGCGATATGCACCCAGTCCTAGCGGTGATCTACACCTGGGAAATTTACGTACCGCATTACTTTCCTGGCTCTTTGTACGTGCTACTGATGGTCAATTTGTGCTACGTGTTGAAGATCTCGATCAGCCACGCGTGCATCCGGGTGCAACACAAAGAATGCTTGCTGACCTGAAATGGTTAGGACTGGCCTGGGATGAAGGTCCCGATTGCGGAGGATCCTACGCGCCCTACATTCAGAGCGAACGCATAGCAATCTACCAGGATTATCTGCAACGTCTGTGGAAAGCTAATCTGATCTATCCCTGCTATTGCAGCCGGGCCGAAGTTGCCCAGGCAGCACGCATCGCCAGCGCCCCACAACAGGATGCCGAGGATGGTCCACGCTATCCTGGCACCTGCCGCAATCTCACGGAGAAACAGCGTAAAGAATACGAAGCAAGCGGTAGGCATCCTGCATTGCGCTTTCGCGTCGATGATGAGCGCATCGTGACATTTGACGACCTGGTAGCAGGCCCTGTAACGCAGCATGTCCAGCGTGCGGTAGGCGACTTCATCATTCGCCGTTCAGATGGGATCTTCGCCTATCAATTTGCTGTCGTTGTCGATGATGGGCTCATGCACATCAATCAAGTTGTACGTGGAGCCGATCTGCTCTCCTCAACGGCACGCCAGATCCTGCTCTTTGAAGCGTTGGGATTTCCCGTACCAACCTTTGCTCATGTGCCCCTGATCTTCGATGAACAGGGAAAACGCCTGGCCAAACGAACACAGAGCGCTGGCATTGAGCCGTTGCGCGCCGCCGGGGCCACACCGGCACAGGTCGTAGGACAACTCGCAGCAAGTTGCGGGCTGGTGGAATCGGGGGTAGCTACTAGCCCAAATGAGCTTGCACGTCAGTATTCGCCGCTTCCATATGATATAATGCGCGCAAAGTTACGAAACGACGACCCTTTTATACACTAGAAAGTCGAGTTATAAATTTAGTAATGATTTTCGCATTCAGCACTATTTATGATGTACAGGTAATAGAAAGTATGTTAGCTACACCACTACGTATCGTCCTTATAGGACTCATTTTCATCATCGCACTCGTCATCGGTCTGCTGTTAAGACGCCGACTTGTGGACCGCCTGAAAATGAATACTGCCCTTGACGCGTGGCTGGTGCAGACACTAGGAGTACTTGTCGTCTTACCATTACCCATCATAGCAGCCGCAGCATCTCCACTTATTTACCTATGGAGTATCGATACACTCCCTCAACTATGGAACAACATAACCACGCAACCAATGGTACAGCAAATAGCCTCCATCACGTGGCAAATCGCTGGTTCAGTGCTCTTTATCGCACTCGGCTTAGGCATTGCACGTACGATTCGCAACCTTACCGTGCGCAGCCTGGAAACGAATCGTATAGACATCAATATTCGTACCTTAATTGGACGTATCTTTTTTATTACCATCCTCCTATTAACTGTCTTCTTTATTCTCTCTTTCTGGCACATTCCATTAGAATTCCCTGTAGCGGCTATCAGCGTTATCACAGTTCTGATAACCGTCGCGATACAGGATATCTTAAAGGACCTGGTGGCAGGCTTCTATATCCTGGTGGAACGACCCTTTTACATAGGGCAACTCATCAGTACAGGAACCTATACTGGCAGGGTTGAAAATGTAGAACTACGTGCAACCAAGCTGCGCCTGGTCAGCGGTGAAGAGATTACCGTCCCAAACTCGCTTGTCTTCGGAGGAATCGTCGTAAACAATTCCTTTTATGGCGAGAGACGTGCAAGTGTCGATGTAACGCTGCCCGAGGAGGAGTTTATAAAGCTTGAGACACCACAACAGGTTCTTGCAACAGTACAGGAGATTGAACATGTACTGAATAAACCAGAACCGAGCGTTGTATTCAGTAGCTTCACGGAGAAAAAGGTTACCCTTACGCTGCGCTTCTGGATCGCTACAGAACAGCCATCTACCGTCACCGATGTTATGCACACACTCCACACCGTCTTCCCCAACGCGGACCTGGCAGTAAAAGAGTTTGCAGGGAATATATGATTAGATTAGCGTAACAGTACCAGACTGTTGCTTAAAGGAGTGCCAGTACGTTGGAAGATTATAGGCCACAGAGAAGGCACATTGGTCTTATGGGAGGAACGTTTGATCCCATTCACTATGCGCATCTGGTAATCGCGGAAGAGGCATGTGCTACCCTTGATCTTGCTGAGATGATCTTTATTCCTGCCGGACAGCCACCACATAAACCAGAACGGGTGACGACCCCGGCACATCATCGCCTGGCTATGCTTGAATTAGCGATTGCTTCGAATCCGCGCTTTACGATCTCGCTTGTTGAGATGGATCGATCAGGACCATCGTACCTGGTCGATACGTTGGGTATTCTGCGTGCACAATTGGGGATGGATATAGAACTTTCCTTTGTGATCGGCTGGGACAGCCTGGAGGAGCTTCACACCTGGCACGATCCGACGGGTATTCTGGCTCAGTTGGATCATCTGGTTGCGGTAGCACGTCCTGGCTATAGGGAAGATATAAACGAGAGCGCGTATAATAAACAATTAGAGGCCCGTTTGCCTGGTATTATGCAGCGGTTGCTCGTCGTTCAGGCACCACTACTCAGCATTTCCTCTACAGACCTGCGTCAACGGGTCGCACAGGGGAGGCCAATTAAATACCAGACAGCAGAAGCTGTTGAGCGATACATCTTTGAACATGGTTTATACGTATCAGATAGCAAGTAGAAAAAGACAGGGCAGCGATGCAACAACGACCAATGAATTTTGAATTAGGCGACCGATTACGCATGCGCAAACAACATCCATGCGGGAACTCGGATTGGGAAGTTGTGCGCCTGGGAGCCGATATTGGTCTGCGCTGTGAAAAATGTGGTCGTCGCGTGTTATTGCCACGATCAGAGGTTGAACGGCGCATAAAACAGATCTTGCCACGCGCGGTAAAAACTGAAAGTGATCCGTTCGCAGACGAGTAACACAAATTTCTCTATACATAAATACAACCGTACGAAGCGGAACCCATACAGTTGTGCTGGGCAGGGTAAGGGATTGTGTATATACAATAAGACAAGGAGATGAACATATTATGACCAATCGAGGCGGAGGTTTTCTCACATTACTCAAAAAGAGAAACTTTCTGCGTATCTGGCTGGCTCAACTCATCTCCATGACAATGCTCAATGCTTCGAATTATGCACTGCTCATTCTCATAGAAAATGCGACGCATTCGACGACACTGGTGGGCCTCGCGATCATTTGCTTTAGCATACCCGCAGTGCTCTTTGGTGCTCCTGCGGGCGTCTTCGTGGATCATATGAATAAGCGACGTGTGCTGTGGGCCAGTAACTGTTTGCGCGCAATCGCCACGTTTATTTTCGTTGGTATACTACTCATAGATCATAAGCTCCTGCTGCCCGCCTATCTATTGACATTCTTGATCTCCTCGATCGGTCAGTTCTTTACGCCAGCCGAAGGGTCCGCTATCCCTATGCTGGTCAGCGATGAGGAATTAATGCCTGCGCTCTCCTTGTTCAATATCACCTTTATGCTCTCACAGGCATCAGGCTTTATTCTTTTTGCGCCCATTCTGCTGAGCTTCTTACCTACGTTTCACATCTCCAGTATTACCATTGATCCTATTATACAGTTGTATGCACTTATCGGTCTTTTCTACCTCATATGTGCGTTATTGATCGTATTTATTCCAAAGACCAGTTTTTCGCAGCAGATGCAGCAGTTGCACATTAACAAGGCAGAACCCCTGAGGGCAGAGACCATGAGCATTTTCAACAGCGTGTGGAACGAGATGCATCAAGGTTGGAGTTTTGTACGCCGCAATAAAGCGCTCTTCCTGGCGGTCATCCAGCTCTCTTTCGCGGGTACCTTGATGCTCGTCATCAGCCAGCTCGCGACACCAATAGTGACTCAGTTGCTAGGATTACCTGCTACCTCAATGGCATTTATCTTCGCTCCGGCGGGCATAGGTCTTGTTGCTGGATCAGTGCTAATGCCAAAGATCACTGGTCACACTGGAAAACTACGTGCTATCTTTATCGGCGTGGTCATGCTCACTATTGCAACAACGCTATTGCCAGTGATCACGACGCTGGCACACGTTCTACAACCACACGGTTGGAACGGCAACCCGCTTTTACTGATCATCGTCGCGCTTATTATGTGCGTGGCTGGATTTGCGCTTGACTTTATCAATATTCCAGCGTTGACCGCCATGCAGGAATTGACTCCTGAATGGATCAAAGGACGCGTCCTGGCCCTGCAACTCGTGTTATACAATGCATGTTCAATCCCTATTATCCTGTTCATCGGTGTCTTTGCTGACGTCTTTGGACTCGACCGCGTACTCTATCTTATGTCTGTCTGCGAGATTGCCTTTGGCATATGGGGCATTTATTACAGCCGTAAGCATAAACAACGGATAGCAAGCAGCGAGGAAATCATAGATGAGCAGAAAGAGCCAGAGCTGGATAAAATAGCACCATAGGTATTCTAGATTACTGTAAGCACACATATTGACGGAAATGCGCTTAGCGTCTACAATATCTAGGGAGAGAAAAACTCAACATCGAAGGCACAAGTATGAATTCTGATACCAGGCTCATGCAACAATTAGCGCCCTATCTGCCATGGCTCATTATTGTAGCCGTGTTTGTTCTCTTCATACTTTTGCGTATCACCCGCAAGGGATTACGGCAACGAGTGGATGAGATCGGCTATCGGCTCTTTGGAGAAAAGGGCCTACTCGTCTGGTTCTGGCTCAACGCGCCAGGGGTTATCTTGCACGAAATGAGCCATGCTATTGCCGTTCTGCTATTTAGTCCGTTTGGTTTCCGCATTACCAGCGTCACCTTCTTTCGCATTAAACCAATGGTGAAACGTGATGGGCAAGGTCGCGTGGTACGCAGCGGGAGCAGACAGTCACTCCAGCTCGGCGAGGTGCAATATGTGAGACCACAGGGACACTTTATGAGCTATGTGGGCGATGGTCTGAGTGGGGTTGCCCCGCTTTTCGGCGGCATCGTCGCTTTCACGTTCCTCTACTGGGTCGCGACAGGCTATAACCTGTGGGATTTCCCCCTTGATATCAACCAGCATATACAGATTCTGCGTCCAGGCTGGCCCTGGTGGACCTTGATCTTTGCTCCTTACTTGATCCTGACGGTCACCTCGGAACTCTGGCCAAGTTCGCAGGACTGGAAAGGTGCGCGCTGGTTCGTCAGTGGCTTCATCTGCCTTTTGCTCCTTACTTTGCTGGCCTTCTGGTATTTCCATCACGTCAATCAGGAAGAATTGCTTGCCGTCAGTACATTCGTCGCCTCGCGCCTCAATTTCGCGCTATTGATCCTACTCGGACTCGATGTGGCATTTCTGCTCGTTGCCGAAGGGCTGGTAAGAGCCCTTCGGCGCTAACTAGTCTACAATGCATCATCTCGGAAAACACAGATAGATAAAAAGTGAGATTGCTGTCAGTCGGGCCTCCACTAGATCGAAGCAGGGCGATTTAAAAGTTGCGTGTGGACCCGTAGAGGCATGCCTTGCGTGTGCCGGGTCGCGGGTGTGGACTTGCCTGACGCTCAATGGGATGGCTCACGGGCACCCGGCACACGCAAGGCATGCCTCTACGGGGACGTTTGAAGCGCCCTGAGATCGAAGAACTTCGTTTGTAATTCCTCTTCCTCTATGCTACTATGCGAATAGAATAAGTGGGGGAGAGAGGTTAAGCGCTTCATGAGCCGTATAACAGAAAGCAGGCCAGCAATGAGTACACCACCCGAGAGTATACAAATGGTCATCGCTGCTGATCATGTAAAAGGGCCTGGGCAAGGCAACTGGACATACGAGGACTATGCTGCTATTCCAGATGACGGGAAGCGCTACGAAGTGGTAGATGGAGTACTTTTTATGACGCCCGCCCCTAATAGATGGCATCAAGAGACTGTCGGAGAGATTTTCGCCTATCTGCGGAATCATGTGAAACTTACGGGATTGGGAATAGTCTACATGGCTCCTTTCGATGTCGAACTCAATCCCAAAACTATCGTCCAACCTGATGTGCTGGTCATACTTAATGCTCACCTTGAGAAGATTTCAGATAAACGCGTTATTGGGGCACCCGACCTTGTTGTTGAAGTCGCATCCCCTGGAACCAGAGAGCACGACCAGCATGAGAAACTGGACGCGTATGCACTCGCAGGCGTACCGGAGTATTGGATCGTTGATCCAATCAGACGGACTATTGAATTGCTCGTTTTAGAAAACAAAGTGTATCACTCATCTGGCATTTTCCAGGGAAAGCAAACGCTACCTTCAAAAATTGTGCTGGATTTTCCTGTCCATGTTGAGCAATTCTTCACTTGAGGTAACAAAATTTTATTTCTTATTGTCAAACTGTATAAAACAACGAAGATAGTTCTCTAGTAGCTCCCTATAACGAAAGGCAGAACTCAGATGACCATATCCGATAGAAATACCTTCATGGTCACTCCTGCTGACAATGTGTCAGGGCCCAAACAAGGTCAATGGACATATAAGGACTATGTGACTATTCCAGCCGATGGGAAGCGGTATGAGGTTGTGGATGGAGTGCTTTTTATGACACCTTCCCCCGATAAATGGCATCAGAAGGCCGCGGGTCGGATTTTCAGGTATCTATCGGCTCATATTGAGGATACAGGAAAAGGCGAAGTGTATATCGCTCCTTTTGACGTTGAACTAGACCCTAAAACTGTTGTTCAGCCCGATGTAATAGTCCTGCTAAAACCGAATTTAGCTAAGGCGACAAATAAACGCATCATTGGGGCTCCTGATCTCGTTGTCGAGGTTGCATCTCCTGCAACAGCAAATTATGATCGACGAGAGAAATTAGACGCTTATGCAAGTGCAGGTGTAACAGAGTACTGGATTGTTGATCCAACAGTACGCACCATCAAACTATTGATTTTAGATGCAGCTCACTATCGTTTAGCTGGCATCTTTGAGGGAAAGAACACTCTTCCCTCAAAAGTCATACCAGATTTTCCCGTGCCAGTCGAAAAATTCTTCGCTTACTTACAAATCTAACTATTGATCACTGTCCTGGCGTATCTCGCGATGAGCTATTACCAGTCAAATTTATCGATTAAGAAGGTGCGACTGTAGTGTAGTAGAATGGGACTGCCGTGTGGACAAACGGCGGGAGCTGAGACGCTGGCCAGAGCCTTGAGCAGGGTTGTTTGTTCTCCCAGGCCCAGCTCACGACCACGACGCATGGCGGAACGGCAGGCAAGGCCGATTAAAAGGTGGTCTTCCCAGTCCGGGCTGTCTTCGGATGCGATCTCGGCCAGCTCTTGCAGGTGTGCAACCAGTTGCTCGTTTCCCTCACTGGTTGGAACCGAGCGTATTAAGAAACTGCGTCCGCCAAAGCGCTCACATTCCAGTCCCAGCCCGCGCAACATGGGTAGACGTTGTTCCAGAAGATCGGCCTGGTAACGTTTCATCTCGACTATTACAGGCTCAAGTAATAAATGCGCATCAACAGATTCGTCGTTCTGTACGCCTGCATAGGTACGACGCAGGTGCTCGTAAATGACACGTTCATGCGCTCTGTGCTGATCAACCAGGTAGAGGCTGCCATCAGGTGCTTCGGCCAGTATTACAGCCTGCTGCAGTTGGGCCAGTGGACGCAGGCTGGCGATGATTTCCGCCGTTCCCGGAACTGCTTGCTCGGCTCTATAGCCTTCGGCAGACTCGGCAATATGCAAGCCGCGACGACGTGGACCCGGGAGACGGCGCTGATTTGCCAGGACAGGGCCAGGAAAGTTTACAGCTGCGGGTAGAGCCGGGCTGCACTCTAATACAGCTCGTACCATTTGCGTTAATGCTGCTATTACCGCATCTTCTCGCTCCAATCGCACCTCTGTTTTGGCAGGATGGACGTTGGCATCCACTTCAGCAGGTGGCAGGTCGATATATAAGACCAGCAACGGATGCTTTCCTTTGGGTAACAGACTACGATAGCCCTGCTCAAGGGCCTCCTGCAAAGGCTTTGATTGGATCCAGCGCCCGTTGATAAAGAGGGTGACATACTGGCGATTGCTCTGCGCCAGAACACGATTGCCGATGTAGCCATGGATTGTATAGTGGATACCATCGCTTACGTCAACCGGGTAGAGCATTTCGTGCAGTGGCAGATGATAGAGTTCGGCAAGGGTGATGGTAAGGTCACCCGATCCGCTGGTCTGTAAAGCAACATGCTCGTCAATGGTAAGATTGAAACGTACCGATGGATAGCCGACGACATAACGACGCAATAATTGCACTACATGGCCATTCTCGGTGCGCGCACCGCGCATAAACTTGAGGCGCGCCGGCACATTGTAGAACAGGTCGCGCACCGTTACAGTGGTGCCATGCAGACGCGCACGACGGCCACGCTGCGTTATCTCACCACCACGTATCGTCAGTTGTAAAGCTGGATGTTCTTCGCCTTGCGCTTCGGTTTCGATAGCGCGACTGACCAGGGTCACTTCAGCTACGGCGGCAATACTGGCGAGCGCTTCTCCACGAAAACCGAGGGTGTGCAGGTGGCTCAGGTCTTCAACTGTGCTGATCTTACTGGTGGTATGGCGCTGGCACACATGTTCCAGTTCGTTTTCTGGGATACCATATCCATCGTCCGTAATACGAACCAGACGCAATCCACCACCACGCAGCTCGACGCGAATATCGCGCGCACCAGCATCCAGCGCATTTTCTACGAGTTCTTTGACCGCTGACACAGGACGCTCGATAACTTCGCCTGCCGCGATGCGTTCCGCGACTTCTGGCGGCAATATGAGCAGAGGTGTTCTGTGTAGCTCGGCACCTGATACTATGAAAGGACTGTTTGCCTGGCTCATTTTCTTAATTCACTTCGTTTCTTCTGCATTAAAAACAACAGATTAAGTGCATCCAGCGGGGTAATCGCATAGACATCAATCGCATCCAGGTCTGGCCCTGAACCATTGGCCTGTTCCAGAGCTGAAGCAACCATACGTGCCTCAGTACTTTGCCATTCGTAGTGCCCATTCGTCTCGGCCACCAGGATGCCGTCACCATTATGTGGATGCACTGCATATGCATCAATGGTCAGTTGCTGTCCCATATGCGCGAAGATATTTTGCTTCTCTTCACCATCACGCCCGTATTCCAGGTGCCGCAAGACTGCTTCTGCACGACGTACAATGCTGAACGGCATTCCGGCCAGTTTCGCCACATGCACACCGTAACTACGCCCGATACTTCCCGGTACCACGCGATGTAGAAAGACGATGCCTCCCTGCTCATCATCGCTGATCGACATAGTGCAAACACTGAGATGACGCAGTTCGTCTGCCATTGAGGCCAGTTCGTGATAGTGAGTGGCGAAGAGTGTACGCGCGCCCGTTTCGTTATGCAAGTATTCAACAACTGCACGCGCAATCGCCAGGCCATCGTAGGTGCTGGTGCCTCTGCCAATCTCATCGAGGATGATCAGGCTATGCTTTGTTGCATGGTGCAGAATCGTGGCCGTTTCTTCCATCTCGACCATGAAGGTGCTTTTGCCGGATGCAATATCGTCTTCGGCACCTACTCGTGTAAAGATGCGATCAACCAGACCAACACATGCCTTACGGGCCGGGACAAAACTGCCGATCTGCGCTAACAGGGCGATCAATGCAACCTGGCGTAAATAGGTCGATTTACCTGCCATATTGGGTCCTGTGAGCAGCACAATGCGCGTTCCCTCATCTGCTTCCAGCAACGCATCATTGGGGATAAAAGTGTCGCCGTCCAGCGTATATTCGACCACTGGATGTCGTCCACCGACGATCTCCAGACTATAGCCGTGCTCCAAGGTTGGGCGTACATAACCCTGGTGCGCGGCGACTTCAGCAAAGCTCAGGAGGACATCTACTTTTGCCACAGCAGATGCAGTCTTGACCAATTCAGGATAGAAAACACTCAATTGACGTAACAGGTCGGCGTAGATACTGTGTTCCATCTCTTCGATGCGCTCGAAGGCACTCAGGATACGCGCCTCGTGCTCTTTGAGTTCGGGTGTGATGAAGCGCTCGGCATTGACCAGGGTCTGTTTGCGCATATAATCGGATGGGACCAGTCTGACATTAGCGTTGGTGATCTCGATGTAATAGCCAAAGACTTTGTTAAAGCCGACTTTGAGCGTTTTGATACCTGTACGCTCGCGTTCGCGAGCCTCCAATGAGACCATCCAGCGGCGCGAGTCGCGGATGGAGGCAAAGAGTTCATCGAGTTGAGCATGAAAACCTGGACGAATCACGCGCCCATCATCGCCATGCTCATCTTCCTCACCCAGATGCATCAACGCCTGGCCGATCAGTTCTGTGACCTGGGGACAGGGGTCGAGTTCCCCGGCAAGTTCCTGAAGCAGGTGGGATTCACAGCCGAGCAGAATATTACGCAACTGAGGCATTTCTCTTAGATAGTTGCACAATCCCAGGACTTCGCTGCGTACAGCGGTTCCCTGCCGCACACGCCCGGCGATACGTTCCAGATCGCCCAGACCCTGCAAAGACATTGTAAAGCGACTACGTAATGCAGGGCTTTCATATAACTCATCGACACTGGTCAATCTCTCGTCAAGTTCGCGCAGGTTAAGTAGAGGCTGTGTGATTGTTTTACGCAGGTGTCGCGCGCCCATTGGTGTAATGGTGCGATCTAATACGCTCAGCAAGCTGCCCTGCACAGAACCGCTACGCGTGCCCTGCAAGAGTTCGAGGTTTCGTTGAGTGTGCGCATCGAGCACCATATAGCTGGTCGTACGGTAGGAGCGCAGGCCCGTTAAGAGAGAGAGGAGCGCGACATTCATTTTTTCCAGGTAGGCGATGACAGCACCAGCCGCGGAGATAGCCTTTGGAGCATGGGAACAACCGTATGCATCCAGAGATTGCACGCCAAAGTGCCGACAGAGACGTTCCTGCGCAGTTTCTTGTTGGAAGAAGTAAGCTGGACAGGAAGTGTTAGTTACAGTTTTGGAGGGAAACTGATAGGCATCCTGGCGACTTCCTTCAAGCAAGAGACATTCAACTGGAGCCAGACGTTGCAATTCAGCATCCAGGGCGACAGGCAGCTCATCCGGTGTAAACCATGTGGCGGTAAATTCGCCTGTACTTACATCGACGGCTGCCAGGCCAGTTTGAGCACGTCCGGCAGCAATAGCTACCAGGTAATTATTCTGACGTACAGGCAAGAGATTGGGCTCCGATAGCGTACCGGCAGTTAAGATACGCGTTACTGCACGATCGACGACGCCTTTACCTACTTCGCCCACCTGCTCACAGATTGCTACTTTATAGCCGCGATGCACAAGTTTGCCCACATAATTATCCAGGGCGTGCAATGGTATACCAGCCAGCGGGATACGCTCGCCTGTACTGGCTCCATTGCCGCGGCTTGTCAGTACAATCTGTAGTTCGCGAGCCGTGATGATTGCATCATCATCAAACGTCTCGTAGAAATCTCCCATCTGGTATAAGAGAATAGCGTCTGGATATTGACTTTTGATCTGCAAATATTGTCTACGTGCTGGCGTTGACATGGGTAATTCCCTCTATCATCACAAATTTCTGCTACTCAAATTGAACATCTGTACTTTACTCTATTCTTCGCACCTTGTCAAAAAGTGGTACTGGTCACCGCAAAAACATCGCCATTAAGCATAGACAATCCTCCAAAAATCTGGTATACTCTGACTTAGTGTACAGAAAACACCTTTTCTTTTTTGTCTGGATAGTAAGTGTAGTGTGTACACTATTCAAAGGAGAAGAAGGTATATGGCCTATTGCCAACCGTTCGATGTCGCTATCGTTGGAGGTGGCATTGCAGGACTCTCGGTCGCCCTCCGACTGCCAGAACATATGCGTGTTGCTCTTTTTACGAAGGGGCAACCAGGCGAGAGCAATACTCGCTATGCTCAGGGAGGCCTCTCGGTAGCGTTGGGAGCGGACGATAGCCCTGAACTCCATTGCCAGGATACTCTTGCCGCAGGTGCTGGTTTGTGCGATGAGGAGGCTGTACGTATACTGGTAGAGCAGGCCCCAGAAGCCGTACGCTGGCTCATTGAGATGGGAGTCCAGTTTGATCGTGCGGATCATGTGCAGGGAGGAAGTGCCGAACATGCAACGCCCGATGGGCTGTTGCTGGGACGCGAGGGAGCACATAGTCGCTGGCGCGTGCTTCATGCAGGCGGTGATGCTACGGGTGCTGAAATTGAGCGCGCTTTGATGAATGCGCTACGTGCACGTTCCTCCGTTGTATTGTATGAAGAAACCTTTGTAAGCAATCTACTTGTAGATGATGAATGTTGCGTCGGTGTACAGGCAATCAACCACGCTGGCGAGACCTTGCGCGTGGAGGCGTACTCAACCGTGTTAGCGAATGGTGGTGCGGGTGGTCTGTGGTTGCATACCTCAAATCCAGCAGGTGCGACCGCTGATGGGTTGGCCCTGGCCTGGCAGGCAGGTGCAGCGTTGAGCGACCTGGAGTTTATGCAGTTCCATCCCACCGTATTGGTCGCGAACGGAACTTCTCACCTCATCTCAGAAGCTGTGCGTGGCGAGGGAGCGTACCTGCGCAATCACGCGGGCGAACGTTTTATGCCTGACTATAGCTCTCAGGCTGAACTTGCACCGCGCGACGTGGTTGCGCGTGCCATTCTCAGTGAGATGCTCACTGAACAGACCGATTGTCAGTATCTTGATCTGCGGCATCTTCCAGCTGAGAAGATGTATGCTCGCTTCCCCACAATCTCTGCTATCTGTCGCGAGCATGGACTGGACCTGGCGCGAGATCTCTTGCCAGTTGCTCCTGCAGCCCATTACTGTATGGGTGGCGTCATGGTAGATACCTTTGGGCGCACAACTTTGCCCGGTCTCTATGCAGTAGGGGAGGTATCCTGTACCGGTGTACATGGCGCGAATCGGCTTGCCAGCAACTCATTGCTTGAGGGACTGGTGTATGGAGTACGTGTTGCTGACTGGCTGGCTCAGACAGGATCTGTTCACGAGGGTCAATCTTTACGTCAGAACACAACGCTGATCGCCTATGATCATGCATTCTCCGGTGACATTGTGTCGTCTGGTGATATGGAGATGATGACGATTGAGCAGGCGCGACATCAATTGCAGCAACTGATGTGGCAGTATGTTTCGCTTTGCCGTGATGAAGAGGGTCTGCTGCAAGCCAGGCATAAAGTACAGTCATTGCGCTGGCAACTGTCCATAACTCAGCGCGAAGAGGGAGATCGCGACCCACAGCGTACGGAGACAATCAATATGCTCCAGGTGGCTGAGCTGGTAATTGCGGCTGGCCTGGAGCGGCGTGAGAGTCGTGGTAGCCATTGGCGCCTGGATTATCAGTTGCCCAATCCAGACCTGGCCGGACAGCACTTCGCTTTTCAGCGCCTGTCAATCGATCCTTATTTTCAGTATCCTCAAACGGATCGTGAAAGGATAGTGGCATCTGGCGCTCTCTCAGAGGGAAAGTATACGCACGAAACCCTAAGAGGTCAAGTGAAAGTGCATTATGGATCATCGGCATTGCGAGAGGAGGTTGCACGCTATGCCTAAGCCATCGCTCGATCTGATCAAGCACGCGCTGGAAGAAGATGGCGCTGAAGCTGATATCACCACGCTGAGCACTGTACCCGAAAATCATCAGTCCAGCGGGAGTATCATTGCACGCCAGGCTGGAGTGGTCGCCGGGCTGGCTGTTGCAACCGAAACATTTCATCAACTCGATAGTCGTGTTTCCATCGAGCTACTGGTCCAGGATGGTGCAATCGTCCAACCAGGAGATGTGCTGGCTCATTTGAGTGGTCCCGCGCGTTCCCTACTTAGTGCTGAGCGTGTTGCGCTTAACTTTCTTGGCCGTCTCTCTGGCATCGCGACAATCACCGCACGTTGTGTGCGTGCTGTAGAGGGAACGCGCGCCCGTATTCTGGATACGCGCAAGACGACGCCCGGCTTACGTAGTCTGGAGAAGGCAGCGGTGCTGCTGGGTGGTGGTCAGAACCATCGTTTTGGTTTGAGCGATGGAGTCCTTATCAAAGATAACCATATCAAGGCAGCGGGAGGCATTGCGCAGGCTGTTACTGCCGCACGCCGTACAGCTCCGCACCTGCTCAAAATCGAGGTTGAGTGTGAAACACTCGCCGAGGTGCAGCAGGCGTTGGAGTCCGGCGCGGATGTAGTGCTGCTTGACAATATGGATGTTGAAACGATGCGTAGTGCCGTCGAGGTCATACGCCGCAACGCGCCTCGGGTGCTCATCGAAGCCTCGGGCAACATCGGCACCAATGGCGAACGTCTGAAAGCCGTTGCAGCCACCGGCGTTGATTTTATCTCGCTCGGCGCTCTTACGCACTCCGCACCCAATTTTGATGTCTCGCTAGAATTTGCCTGATACTACCTTGCATTCAGATGACACGAAGTGTAGCCACGAGAGTGACGTTTCTGAATGTGTGTAGGAATACTTTAGCCCTTTGTTAAGGAGGAAACTAATGGCCATACAAACCGAGTGCGCAGAAAGCCAGGAGACACGCGTCCTGCCGCTACTCTCACCACACACACGCGCCAGGCACGATCTGTCCAAACGCAGCGACAACATCCCATTGTTCTATGCTGAGATGTCGGGCGAAGAACTCGATCGTCGCATCGCTGCAGCCCGGGAGACGCTTGGCGAGCGCCTTGTGATCCTGGGACATCATTATCAACGTGACGAGATCATCAAATATGCTGACTATCGTGGCGACTCATTTAAGCTTGCACAACTGGCTGCCGCACGCCCACAAGCTGATTATATCGTTTTCTGTGGCGTACACTTCATGGCCGAGAGCGCTGATGTGCTCAGTGGAGCGCACCAGAAGGTCATCCTGCCCAATCCAGCGGCAGGTTGCTCTATGGCTGATATGGCAAACATCGCCGAGGTCGAGGAATGCTGGGAGATGCTCAGCAACGTGCTGGGGGACGACGCCGGAATTATACCGGTGACGTATATGAACTCCGCCGCCAATCTCAAGGCATTCTGCGGGCGCAACGGTGGTATCGTCTGCACCTCGTCGAATGCTCCCGCCGTCATTCGATGGGCTTTTAAACAGGGCAAGCGTGTTCTGTTCTTCCCTGACGAGCACCTGGGACGCAACACCGCGCTCAAATACGGCATTTCTGAACAGCAGATGGCCGTCTGGAATCCCAAAGATCCCATGGCTTCCGACGACGCCGAAGAGGAGATCGAGCGGGCGAAGATTATTCTCTGGAAAGGCTACTGCACTACACACATGCGCTTCAACGTACAGCAGATCGCCAGAGCGCGTGCCGAGTATCCTGGCATCAAAATCCTGGTGCACCCGGAATGTCGCCGCGAAGTCGTTGAAGCAGCCGATCTCTATGGTTCAACCGAGTACATCATCCAGCAGATAGAGCGCGCACCAGCCGGAACGCAGTGGGGGGTGGCAACCGAGATCAACCTCGTGCACCGTCTCGCCAAAGAGCACCCGGAGCAGTTCATCTTCTGCCTGGACCCCATCGTCTGCCCATGCTCCACCATGTATCGCATCCACCCGGCCTACCTCGCCTGGGTTCTGGAAGCGCTGGTTGAGGACGAGGTGATCAACCAGATCACTGTAGACGAAGAGACAGCTCATTGGGCACGCATCGCCTTGGAGCGCATGCTCGCTCTAGCAGCGTAACCAGGAATATGCTCAAATTCGTAGCAGTAGGGGTCAAGGTAAGAAGAGATGAGTTTGTGCTATCAAGCCGCTCGCAGGGCGACCGCAAGGGTCTGCCCCTACAAAGATCCGTCCTTTTGTGAGTCTCCCGCGTTCTTTGTAGGGGCAGACCCTTGCGGTCGCCCTGCGAGCCATTTCATCGGATGTCCCTCCATCCCTGGATATCGCTCCATCCTTAACTTGACTACTACGGGTGGGCGCAAGGCCCAATCCATCTCACTTGAGGCTCCAACCTTTTCGTCGTGGCATGCCTTGCGGGTGCTGGGCGAGCAGGCCAAGTCTACCAGGCATCCGTTAAGGGAGATGTCTTGGGCGCGAGGTCGACCCCTACTGCTACGAGAAAAACTAGACAACTGGACCGTTTTCCTGGTAATGTAGGAGAAAACAGAATGTAATGTACCACGTACGCGGTTGAGGAGGATTGGATGCCTACCTGGACAACATTTTCACTCTTTCTCCTTGCTGTATCGGGACTGCTCTTCATTCCTGGTCCCGCAGTCTTGTATGTGATGACACGGAGTGTGGATCAAGGGAGGAGAGCAGGAGCCATCTCCGCGCTCGGCATCGGGGCGGCAGACCTTATCCATACGACGGCAGCAGCATTTGGACTCTCCGCGCTTCTATTGACCTCTGCCCTCGCGTTTAGCGTCGTGAAGTATCTTGGGGCTGCCTATCTGGTCTACCTTGGCATTCGCACGCTCTTGAGACGAGATAACTCTCACCGTGCTGGCAGAGTTGAGCCAAAGACATCCTCTCGCATGTTCTTGCAGGGGTGTTTCCCCGTAATCATATATTTAGCCTGATAAATAATATAATGCTATTTTCTTGACATTCCGCCGTCCTTCAAGTAGAATTTATTACAATTTTTAAAATTATACAAGTTTCGCTTGTAATTTTTGAAGAGGCATGCATGAAAAACCAATCCTCGCAAGACAACTTTAAAAAAAACCGAAAGGAATTAATTTTGAGCAAGAGATTTTAAACCTTGTCACTAGAGGGGTGAATATACGTCTCTTACTTATGGATGATGCAAATCAATACTTTGGCAGTTTTATTGAAAGACCTGATCTTCCTAACATAAAAATCATAGTTACACAGGAGCAAGGGCAGGCTCGTCTACTGCTTGAGCATATCAAGACCCAGATAGATGCAATGAAGTCGAAACCTTCTGGTAGTTTTGAAGTGCGAACAGTGCTTCGAGGATTGACTGCAAGTAGAATTTGCCGCACTGATGACAAGATGACAGTGAACACATATCTCTACTCCCTGCCTCCTGCTTCCAGCCCTGTCCTCATTATTAAAGGACATGACTCGCCCTTGTTTCAATCTTACCAGCAAGAATTTAATCTTTTATGGAAGCTAAATGTCCCGCCTTCGCAGGTGAAGGTTGTCCCCTGAAGGAGATTTTTACATGACTGAAGCAACACAGGTTCAAGAGCAACAGCCAGCTCCGGATTTCACGCTCCCTGCCGTCGGAGCTGACGATATAGCAAAAAATGGGCAGGTCCATTTAAGCGACCTTAAAGGCCGGATAGTTGTTTTATATTTCTATCCAAAAGATGACACTCCCGGCTGCACTGCCGAAGCGTGTTCGTTCCGCGATGCCAACCGCGAGATGCAAAAACGGGGAGTGGTCGTGCTCGGCGTCAGTGCCGATGATATCGCGTCGCATCGAAAATTCGCCGAAAAATACGGTCTGCCCTATCCGCTGCTGGCTGATACCGATACCACGGTGTCGCAGCTCTATGGCGTGTGGAAAGAGAAGAATATGTACGGCAAAACGTACATGGGCATCAACCGTGAGACATTTCTCATTGATAAAGATGGGATTGTGCGCAAGGTATGGCCCAAAGTCAAGGCTGCCGAGCACGCTCAAGAGGTTCTGGAAGCAATCGAGTCATTAGGGCTCTAATCTTATCTGATCTGGTTAGAGAAAGAGATCAGGAATTTTTCTTTTCAAACGGGGCTGAAAAATTCCTGATTTCTCTCGAAAAGCACGATGGGTTTACTACACCAAACTGAATTGATGATTAGTGACATCCTGGGCCTACCACTAATAAACCCGCGTATTTGTTATATAATAAGGTGAGAGCAACAAATCGCGTCCTGGCGTGGTTTGTGAGGAAGGAGAACTCCGGCGCGGCGCGCGAGCTTTCGGTGTTCTCCCCTGAAAGTGCTGACACTGACATCGTGATACATAATCCACGGTATCGAGTTCGTCTGTAGAGTGATTGTTGTATCGACACCCGGAGCCGAGACAAGTCAGCGGCCCGATCGAATACTCAAGGAGGCACAGGAATGGATCTCAAGTTCGAAGTCGTCGTCGTCCCCGTCTCGGACGTGGATCGTGCGAAGAAGTTCTACGAGGAGGCCCTGGGCTTCAGGGTGGACGTCGACTATCGCGCCGCAGCCTACGAGGAGGCCCTGGGCTTCAGGCATCGCGGCGCAGCGAGCTATCGCATCGTGCAGCTGACGCCGCCGGGATCGGAATGCTCGATCCAGATCGGTACGGGGATCACGCAGGTGACGCCGGGCGCATACCAGGGAATGTACCTGATCTCGTCCGACATCGAGGCCACGCGGGCTGAGCTCGTCGATCGTGGAGTGGAGGTGAGCGAACCTTTCCACTTCGGACCGCAAGGACAGACACCCGGCCTCGACCCCGGGCGGGCCGACTACAACAGTTTCGTGTCGTTCAGCGACCCGGACGGCAACGGCTGGCTAATCCAGGAAGTCAAGGTGCGCGCTCCAGGACGGTGACGGGCTATGCCCTTCCAAGCGCCTGGCGTCGCTTGACCAGCCGAGCGGCCGCCTGATGCGACCTGTTCAGATCGTTGAAACAGATCCATTCCCACGAGTAGACGATCGGTCTACCAGGTAGGGCTAAGATCCTGACGGAAATGGCTCATAGCGAACTTTTTTCTAACATGTACCTGGTTTGGAACGTTTGAGTCCAAGTAAAAGCCTTTCCAGGATATATTTGATGTAATTCATACAGCATTTGTTCCCGTTGCATTCGTATTTTCTACTTCATAAAGCCTCTTGAGAAGGGGCTTGACAATGCTATGAGCTATTTCCGTCAGGATCTTAGCCCTATCTCTGTAACGATCTGTGCTCTTCTGAGACAATAGCACTGAGGTGTACAATAGACCGAAAGGACGTGCGGGAGCATGCTCCTTGTCTCGATGATGAGGACGACGAGTGGTCGTTCTACTCCAGCATGAGAAAGAGGCAAGTTCAAACATGAACGAAGAACAAAAACAACGCAAAGAAACCATTGCGGCTCTGCTCCATCAAACGGGGGAGGATCATCTCGTGACCCATAAGGAGACCAATGGGGACGATCCCGACTGGTCGATCTGGTACGCGGACCACTTGTTGGAAAACGGCTTTGATACCCTGCTCGATGCAAAACTGCTGAAAAGCGATCTGATCTATTTACTGGTGCTGGTCGATAAGCAGCAGAGGAGCGAAGCCCCAGGCGTGCATTGGGAAAAGTACTACGCCGACTTTTTTGTCAATCGCTATCTCAAGTAATGAGGATCTCGTGCCAGCCGTCTCATTTCATGGCTTGCTCATCGTTGCAGTGGTGGCTTTCCTGTAAATCCCAACATTAAATTGACCGCTTTTACAATAATTATCCTGGTGTGCAAGCTATCCCGAACGACCTGTTCACTGGGATAATTGTGGGATTTTCGCCAGAATAATGTTGGGATTTACAGCCTTGACTACCCGATCGTTCGCAGACATCGAAGTGTCCGCGCATCGCTACATCGTCGGCGTCCTGCAGAACACGCTGATCCCCGCTGCGACGACGCCGAGATACAAGAGCTTCCTGGAATCGGCGCTCGTGACGATCAAGGAACACGAGAAACACAGCGAGCACCTGGTGCACGAGCTCGGATAAGCGGAGCTAAACGATGCGCCTTTTCAGCTCGCCCCGTTGGACCCGATGCTTGCAGGTCTCGCGCATGGCGTTGGTGGTTTCTGTGATGCTCGCATCATTTCAATTGCTGGCCCAAGGAAAGGAACGTCCCGTGGAACACCCGACTTTTTATCGCACGACACAGATAGATGGGCTCTCCATCTGTTACAGAGAGGCCGGCCCCAAAGACGCGCCGACGCTTCTCCTGCTGCACGGACTCCCCTCTTCATCGCGGATGTTCGAGCCGCTCTTCGCCCGGCTTTCCGATGGCTATCACCTGGTCGCGCCCGATTACCCGGGCTTCGGACACAGCGACTGGCCGGACCCGAAAACCTTCGCGTATACGTTCGATCACTACGCCCAGATCATGAATCACTTCACCGAAGCGCTCGGGCTCTCGCGCTACACGCTCTACATGCAGGATTACGGTGGCCCCGTGGGTTTTCGCATGGCCCTGGCCCATCCGGACCGGATCGAGGCTCTCATCGTCCAGGACGCTGTGGCGCACCACGAAGGCCTGGGGGCGAATTGGAAGCCGCGGCGGGCCTTTTGGGCCGATCGCGCTACCAACGAAAGCACGCTTCGCACCAATCTCCTGTCGCTACCGACGACGCGGACGCGCCATGTCGGCAACGATCCCCACGTGGAACGCTATGACCCGGATCTCTGGACCGATGAATTTGCCTTTCTCACCCAGCCCGGCCAGGCCGACATTCAAAGCGACCTGTTCTACGACTACCGAACCAATGTGGACGCCTACCCGCAATGGCAAGCATGGATGCGCGAGAAGCAGCCGCGTCTGCTGGTGATCTGGGGGAAGTATGATCTCTCGTTCGACCTCTCGGAGCCGGAAGCCTATCGCCGGGACGTGCCGAACGCTCAAGTTCACGTTCTCGACGCCGGTCATTTCGCATTGGACACGGCGGCAGATGAGATCGCGGCATTGGTCCGAGGCTTTGTCGGTTCTTCAGGTTGAGGATTCCTGGCACGGCACGTTGGCTGAGGCCGCTATGAGAACGCCGGCTACTCACCATTGAGACGTAACCCGGCGACGCGCATCAAACTGTTGAGGATTTCATATGTGTAAATTTTGAAATTATGCGGGTCATGGCCACTCCTGGTACTGGTGGCGAAGTCAAAAACGACGCTTACTTTAAGCTCGAAATTGTTGAATGCCGGGCGTGAAATTCGACTTCGCCACCAGTACCAGGAGTAAGATCTGGCACAAGGTTAAACCAGACGATCATGCCAGCGAAGTCCTGGCCACGATAGAAGAATTACACCTGTAAAAGTATCTCTTGTGATTAATACGTTGGTATTGACAGAGTAACATTAAGCTTGCTATCTGTCAATGCTCTTATTTTATTTCACTTCGCTCTCCGGACGGAAGCGGAGCGCCGACCATGTCTCGTCGATAGCTATCTGTGTCACTGGTCGCCAATTCATGTTGCGCACGCTCTCCCAGCCGATGTCGCGAGTGATATCCGACTTGATTTTTGAAGTCTTTTTGGGATATGTGAACCAGAGCAAGCCGCCCTGCTTCACGGCCTGTATCGCCATCGGCCCGTAATTATCAACGTCCGCCTTGTTATAGAGAAATATCTGTACGAGATCGAACGTTCCGTCGACGTTAGTTTTTACCTCAGCACCCTCTGGTAGTGTTCCCAGACTCGCCAGATAGCTATCAGGTGCGTTCAGGATGAGCAACTTCTGTCCGGGTTTTATGCCAAGTTTTTTTGTGAGTGATGTGTCTGCCATTCTTTATTCTCCTCTGATGTTGCTTCTAACATGGTAAACGCGAGAATAGCAGTTTTTTACAATTTACAATATAGAATAAAACGGCAAAAATAGAGATGTTGGTTTGAACTCGTCGCGCTGCACGATTTTGTGATATGCTATTTGCTTATGCGTAGAAGGAATCAATCTACTTGTAGAGAACAAGGAGAAAGAGGCTTATGGACCCGTTGGAACAGATAAAGTCCAGGCGCAGGTCTCTCCCTGACGTGGATTTAAGCCAGGGGAGGAGTATCGCATATTCGCGCAGTATGACCAGCCGCCTGATGGAGTTGATCGATGGCAATGGGCATGGTAACGTACATGGCGGCGTAATCATGCGTATGGTGGATGAAGCTGCTGCCATTGTAGCAATACGGCATTCTCAGCGTCCGGTGGTAACGGCGCGTATAGAGCGCTTTGACTTTTTTGCGCCTGCCTACATCGGTAATCTCGTCTCGGTACACTGTGCTATGAACTATGTAGGTCGTACCAGCATGGAGGTTGGCGTCGTGGTAATGGCGGAAGATCTGCTTAAGGGCGAGGTGCGCAAAATTGCCAGTAGCCAGGTGGTCTATGTGGCTCTGGATGCAAACAAAGAGCCCACGCCTGTACCGCCTCTTGTGCCAGCCGATGCCGAGGAGGCGGCGCATATTGAGAAGGCTCGTATTCGCCGTATGCATATGCGCAAGATCGATGAAGAGATGGCAAAGTTGCAGCAAGAGACAAGTGATAAGCTATAACAGTAGAACGAACGGGTGAAGACCCCTGGAAAGGGGTCTTTACGATCGGGGATTGGTGGAGGTTATAGACTATTTTACTGCGTCGCCATCATGGCATCACCAGGGTTTGCACACCCACTCCCTCCAACTATGTCCATCGCGCACAAATATTTCGTGTGCTGCCAGGATATTTGTCCAGGCATCATAGGGAGACCTTCTGGCCTGTGACGTGCCTCTCCATGTACCTGGGTAAAGTATTTGAAAGACACCCGCTGAATGACTCCCCCTGACCGATACGTGATTGTGCGCTCTTGCATTCAGACCTGACTCGCATCGTGCTACATGGATCGCTTCTGCCGTGTATGGTCCAAATACTTTTTCGATCATGTTTGTGACCGAGTCGCTATACTGATGTGCCTGCGCTGTCGGCTCAGGTACACTAAGCATTGTTGCGAAGTAGAGTAAACCGAGAACTCCTACAATGCTGATTCTCACAAAAAGCCGCGCTATGCTATACGCTTTTACGCTGCGCCAATTATATTGATGTATATGCAACATGTTACCTTCCGCTAAATAACTTGCAACCTCCACACATTGGTCCCCACCCCTACTATACTTATCTATACAATAAAGATGTGTGTATATAGCGTTTCCGCATGTAAGAATATGCAGGTGATGTGATTTATAGGAAAACATGAGGCAAGGCTTCGAGATATGTTTTGTATATCGTGTTTCCTTTGTGATAGAAAAATGATGTGCCGATACAGGGGTGTGATAGCGCTGAACTATGCCAGTAAGGTGGAGGTTAACAACCAGGAGCTTATGAAGAATGTGTCATATGACCCATAGATGTGTTAAATGCGGAGGCGTATAATGCTGCTAAGCGGTCAGAGGATGCTCTTTGACGCGTACTTTTATTCCAGGAGGTGGCGTTATGGCTCGTAATCTTTATCGCTTTTATCTCTATATCGTGTATATCGCTCTCTTGATCTTTGCTGCGGTCGCGGTCGGACAGCTTTTAAATACACTGCTCACCTTTACGCCTCTGCGCGGATCCTATAATACTAATCCTCCCAGTTCGGCTGAAGTTGTGCAATCTGTCGTGTTTGCTGTGGTATCGTTAGTGATCGCTGGCGCGCTCGCTGGTCTGCATTACTGGCTAATCCGGCGCGATATGCAGAATGATCCAGCGGCTGGCGGCAGTGCGATTCGCTCTTTTTTCCTTAATATCACTGAAGCTCTTGGTATTGTTCTGGCCGTTCCTTTCTTTGGTTTTGTTGTGTTGGGATCGCTTGCTTCGTCCATAAGCTCGAATGTTGTTGGCGCGGCGGCGTTTGC